>Ga0182021_10002344_pt1 | contig 22003 bp, 21 predicted proteins | sample 612E3MmetaG_FD_120493 | JGI IMG/M metagenome (GOLD analysis project Ga0182021, IMG submission 120493) | Permafrost microbial communities from Stordalen Mire, Sweden - 612E3M metaG (Illumina Assembly) | ecosystem: Environmental > Terrestrial > Soil > Wetlands > Permafrost | place: Sweden... | reverse complement strand
TCTCGAATCGATGCGTGCGGAAGCTGAAATGATAAAAGTCGAATATAGTACCAAGAAGAGTGCCAGCTAGGATATCTTATAGACTCCAGTGACAGATTGACGATTATGGTTGGCGGGAAGTGGACTTCGCCTGGTAATACAGGTAAATAAACTTGCAATTGAGCTCAGTGTCACGCTCCGGTTTATCCGTAGACTTACTTGTCCCGGAAGTTTGTGTAAGCCTATCGTCAAATAGGGCTTGCGGAAAAACAGTTCTTAGTTCCGTGATGATGCTATTAAAATTTACTAAGGAAGAGGGCGCTATCTTCGGACCGAGGGATGAGAAGTCAAAGTAGTTCTCAAAAAATTCGACTCTTGGTTCGGGAGAAGTCGCGTTATAGATTCTTACGAAGTAACTCGCTTCATTTGATGTCCCTTTAGTTGTTTCTTTAACTTTCCGCCAGATAGGAATGCCACCGGTCATCAGGGTTGCCGTTAAATTGAATTTGAGACTGGTGGTGGTTACTTCGTTAGTATTCGATAGTTGTAGTTTTCCCTTGAGTATTAAAAATACATCCTTCGACTCTAATATTATTTGTTGACCGGCTTTATCAAAGAAAGCAGTTTCTCTATTACCTAATTTAAGGGCATGCGCATAGAACCTGGTCAATGGAGATTCGGTAAGATCATTATCCTTAACAACAACAGCAACGAGACCTAGCGTTTTCAGACGTTTTGTGATTAGTTCTGCTTCTTCGATACTTTCATAGCGGCCAATTAATTTGGGTATCTTTCCGCATAAAATAAGGCGGGTTGCATAAGGGTCTTTATTTAGTATCTTCGCAGCTTCTTTTACGAGATTGGCTTCGAGGTTATCCGGCGGAGCGACCAGAACATGCACGATTTCATTTGCAATCATCAACTTGCCTGCCATGCTTACTTAGCACATACCTTATCACTATTTAAAGAAAATGACAAAGGTATAAAAGGATTTTTAGTAAGAGAATCAACTAATTTATTCCAGTAACTGAATTCAACTAATTTATTCCAGTAACTGAACTCAACTATTTTATTCTAGTGGTATAATGTATTTGCACGGTTAGTGTTATTTTGAAGGAGGAGCAATGGACGAGCTTATGGTATTCACAGGTAATGCTCACCCTGCTCTGGCAAAAGAAATTACTAATTACCTAGATATTCCGCTAGGTCGCGCGGAAGTATTTGAATTCAGCAACGAGAATATTTTCGTCCGCATTCTGGAGAATGTCCGCGAAAGAGACGTTTTTGTCGTTCAGTCATTGTCCCATCCCGTCAGTACAAGCTTGATGGAACTGCTTATAATGCTGGATGCTTTGAAACGAGCTTCGGCAAAGAGAATCACGGCGGTGGTTCCATTTTATGGTTATGGCCGTACCGATAAGAAAGACCAGCCGCGTGTGCCGATTACAGCGCGCCTGATTGCTGATCTCTTAACGGTGGCGGGGGCTAACCGCTTATTGACGGTCGACCTGCATGCTGCGCAAATTCAGGGCTTTTTTAATATCCCGGTTGATGAATTGACGGCGCTATATCTGTTAAGCGATTATTTTAAGCGGAAAGGGATAGAAGATTTGGTGGTGGTAGCGACAGATATCGGGATTTCCAAACGGGCGCGAGATATGGCAGCCAGAATGAATGCGCCGCTGGCAATTGTAGAGAAAAGACGTGTGGGTAATGCCGGCAAAACGGACGTTTTGAACGTTATCGGTGATGTGAAAGGTAAAACTGCCGTGACTTTTGACGATGAGATCGATACTGCCGGTTCGCTCATCAATACAGTTAGCGCTCTATTGGAGCGTGGGGCAAAGGAAGTCTATTCCTGCGCGACGCATCCGGTTTTCTCCGACGCGGCGATTGAGCGTATCTCTAAAAGTTCGGTAAAACAGGTGGTGGTAGTAGATACAGTCCCCATCCCACTGGAGAAAAAGCTGGACAAGATCGTTGTCTTGCCAATGGCGCCGCTATTGGGAGAAGCAATACACCGAATTCACACCGGCCTCTCTGTGGGTGCGATGTTTGAACAAGAATAGTAAATGGGAACAATCAAGAGTCAATAATCAATAATCAACGGTCCAAAAAAGGGGATTGGTGAACCAATCTGCTGTTCATCGTTCTATACCCTATTATTCCAACAAGTTATCCGATATAGATGGGAACTCTGACTGGTATCCAATAATCAAAGAGGAAAAATATGTTTAAATGGCTGGGGAATTTAGTCGATTCAAATGAAAAAGTGCTCAAGAAATTACAGCCCCTGGTGGATAAAATCAACGAGCTGGAACCTGAGTATGAGAAACTTTCAGGCGAAGAGCTTAAAGCTAAAACACAAGAATTTAAAGACAGGTTAGCAAAAGCGGCGGTTGATACCCAAAAGCGGGTAGAGGCAATCAAACAGGAACTACAGGATGGCAAACAACGGGTCGCGAAAGCTTCTGATAAATTCACTTCGGAAAGCGGGGAGTTGGCAGTAAAGCAGGCACAGGAGAGACTAGAACAGATAGAAAAGGAACTCTGGAAGGTACTGAACAATGCGCTGGATGACCTGATACCGGAGGCTTTTGCAGCGGTAAGAGAAGCGGCAAAACGCACTATTAAACAGCGCCATTTTGATGTTCAACTGTTGGGCGGCATGGTGCTACATCAGGGCAAAATTGCGGAGATGAGGACTGGTGAAGGCAAAACGCTAGTAGCGACATTACCCCTTTATCTTAACGCTCTGGCAGGTAATGGGGTGCATCTGGTTACAGTGAATGATTATCTCTCCAAGCGCGACCCTTACTGGATGGGGCCGATTTATCATGCGTTGGGGATGAGCGTGTCCAGCATCCAGGGGCAGCAAACGGCGGGTTCGCAAGGTGGTGTTTCTTTCATTTTTGACCCGGTCTATGATACCGGCAAGGAAGACGACCCGTGGCAGCATTTCCGTCCAATTACGCGAAAAGAGGCTTATCAGGCAGACATTACTTATGGCACGAATAATGAATTTGGCTTTGATTATTTGCGGGATAACATGGTAATGGACCTGAACCAGTGCGTCCAGCGGGATTTGAATTATGTCATTGTGGATGAAGTGGATAATATCCTGATTGATGAAGCGCGTACCCCGCTGATTATCAGCGGCCCGGCCGCCGAAGGTACTCTCCAGAAATATAGTATGGCGGATAAAGTCGCTCGCCAATTAACCGGAAAGGTTGCAACCGATAAAGAAGAAAATGATGCGCAATTGAAAAAAATTGATTTAGAAGCAGGAATGGATTATGTTGTCAGTGATAAAAACCATTCAGTCTTACTAACGGCTGATGGAGTAGACAAAGCCCAAAACAAATTAGGAATCGATACCCTCAGCGAATTTCAACAGAAATGGGAACATTATGTCCGTCAGGCGATTATCGCCAAGGAAATATATAAGAAAAATCGCGAATATGTAGTGAATAACGGTAAAGTCATTATCGTCGATGAATTTACCGGCCGGATGATGCATGGCAGGCGGTTTTCCGACGGTTTGCATCAGGCTCTGGAAGCCAAAGAAGTAGCAAATGGTGAGCGGGTCCATATTGAAGAAGAGACGCGGACATACGCAACAATTACTTTCCAAAACTATTTTCGTGTACCTTTGGAGAAAGAGGAAATACTTTCCAATAAAATGTACAAGAAGCTGGCGGGTATGACCGGTACCGCAGTTACCGAAGCAGAAGAGTTCGATAAGATTTATAAACTTGATGTAGTGGTCATTCCTACGAACAAGCCGATGATACGACAGGACTTCATGGATAAAATCTACAAGAATGAAGAGGCGAAGTTTAACCAGGTTATTAAAGAAGTGGAAGAACTGCATCAAGAGGGTCGTCCGATTCTGATTGGTACTATTTCTGTGGAAAAATCCGAAGTACTGAGCGATATGATGAAGCGGAAAGGAATCCGCCATGAGGTACTAAACGCGAAACTTCATGAAAAAGAAGCTTATATCGTTGCTCAGGCGGGTAGAGTAGGAGCGGTTACCGTAGCTACCAATATGGCCGGCCGCGGGGTTGATATTGTTCTAGGTGGTAGACCGGATGACCGCGACCCGAAAGAATGGCAGAAAGAGCATGATGACGTGTTGCAGAAAGGCGGTTTGCACATTATCGGCACGGAGCGTCATGAATCGCGGCGTATCGATAACCAATTACGCGGTAGAGCCGGACGTCAGGGCGACCCGGGCAGTACGAGATTCTATGTTTCACTGGAAGATGATATTATGCGGCGTTTCGGCGGCGACCGTGTCGGAAAGTTCATGGAATGGGCCGGTTTGGGCGAGGATATCCCGATTGAAAACTCCATCGTCAATAAGACCATCGAAAGTGCTCAGATGAGAGTCGAAGGTTATTACTTTGATGTTCGTAAACACCTGGTGGAATATGATGATGTGGTCAATAATCAGCGTAAAATCATCTATGGCGAACGGCGAAAAATATTAAGCGGCGCTGATCTCAAAGCAAATATTCTCTCAATGGTCAAGCAGGAAATGGCCGGAATAATAGCCAGTCATAGCGGTGAAAATAGTGACGGAAATTTGGGAGCGCTCATCACTGAGGTGGGCACGATTATGCCGCTGCCTAGAGATATTAATACGGAATCGCTGGCAGAACTCAAGCCACATGAGATCGAGGACAGGTTGATGCAAGAAGCCGAAGCTCTCTACGAAAAGCGAGAAACGGAATTAGGCGCGGAGGGAATGCGCGTCCTGGAACGCATTTTAATGTTGCGCATTATTGATGAATATTGGATTGATAACTTGACGAGTATGGATAATATGAGGCAGGGGATAGGCTTACAGGCGTTAGGTGCTACAAATGAAAAAGGTGCATTACATCTTTACAAGAAAGAAGGAAACAATATTTTTGATGGAATGATGGAAGGTGTCCGTCATGATCTGGTGCACAACATCTTTAATCTTAATGTTACCAAGGGACCACCTCCTAAACAGACCGCTTCGCCAATGGCAAAGGTGGCCAATGCTACCCGCGGCGGTGGAAATGGTAAACAGGCGGATAAAATAGAGGGTAAGAAAATAGGCAGAAACGACCCCTGCCCCTGCGGCAGCGGTAAGAAATACAAACATTGTTGCGGACAAGCATGATGACGAATCTTGACAAATAGGTAGCATTCGGCTAGACTATTGTAGTAGACTACTACATGATAGGGAAATTATGATGATTATCAAAGTTAACGAAAATCGGGTTAGTGTGAGGGAAGCTGCGATGGAGTGCGGGCGAAATACAGAAACCATCCGGCGATGGATTTGGTCCGGAAAATTGCCCGCTGAAAAACTTGGTAATCAATTGTTTATTAAGAAAAGCGATCTGAAAGTATTTTTGGGTAAAGACGGAGAGATGAAAAACATAGAAGACTGGTTGATACGCGCCAAAGCTTTACGGGAAAGGATGAAAGCCAGAGGCGCTACGCCAATTGACTCCGGAGAACTGATACGAAAAATGCGTGAGGAGCGTACGGATGGACTCGAGCAGAGTATGCCTTGATGCTAGTATTGCGGTTGCGTGGTTGCTCGTCGAAAGATATAGTAATAGCGCGGACCTGCTGAGACAGACCTGGAACGAAGCAGGGGTGGAGATGGTAGCGCCCGCGCTTTTTCATGCAGAAGTAGCTTCAGCGATAAGGAAGCAAGTTTACTTCAAAGAAATCCTGCCTGATGAAGGTGAAGAAGCTTTTTCTATTTATCAGAACATCCCCATTAAAATTGTCGATGGCCTGGAAATATACCAGAGGGCATGGCGATTATCCGCAGAGTACAATTTTCCGGTTTGTTATGATATGCATTATCTAGCGGTTGCGGAAGTTTTGGATTGTCCTTTGTGGACAATCGATAAAAAGCTTGTGAATTCACTCCGTGGACATTCGGAACGTATAAGGTGGTTAGGTGATTACTCTGCATAAGAAGACTAAATGATGACGAATCTGGAAATTGCCGCTGTATTCCGGGGGATTGCCGGTCTTTTAGAAAAGAAAAAAGAGAACTGGTTTAAAATTCGGGCCTATCGGAAAGTGGCGGAAGAAATTGAGAAACTAACGTTGGGGCTATCCCAGCTGGCAAAAGAAGGTAAACTGAGAGAAATTCCCGGCGTGGGTGAGGCAATCGAAAAGAAAATTAACGAGATGCTCGATACCGGCCAACTACAGTTTTATGAGAAACTGAAGGCAGAAGTCGGGGTGAATACCGGTGAGCAAGTCAAAAAGTAACGAAACATCGCACGAATTAACCTCACTTGATGATGAGGCAATTCTACATTTTCGTAACTCAATTACGTCCGGGAAACATTGGTATACAGCTCTATTGGAAGCGGTCGGGCAGTGGAGCTCGCCTCAAGAAACATATCAGGGCCGTCATTACCAATATTTGATTGAAGGAGCGGCTTTCGACTGGCAGCTTTTGGCAGAAAGGCTTTGTGAAGTAGTCAACGGTTTACTGCCGGAGAAAGAGAAGTCAGATTTTTTACTGAAAGGTAAGCCTCCGCTGGACGTTACTAGGGAACAATTTCAGGAATTGATTGGCCCGGTTAAATACAGGCAGTATTTGAACTATTTTTACGGCGTGACGGTGGAAGAAGCGCTGCTGCTGGCCGTCAAGGATGAAGTGCGTAAAGAACGTTTGCTAATTGCTTTAGTCAAAGAAGATGTGACTGCCGCCGAGGCTTTTCGGCGGATTTACGGCGAAACCCAGCCGGTTTTGCTGGAGCAGTTCCGCAAAGAGAAACATCACCGCCGCCTCCGGTCGATTAGTCTTAGTGAGCTGAAGCAATTCACATACTGGCTTTTCAAGTACCGTGTCAAGCATAATGATAAATCGCGTGTTGCCAGCGATACTAAGAAGGCCTTGGATTGGTTAAATCGTAACGGTTATCCGGAAAAGTTTGTCATTACTAGACCCCTGGTCGGCAATGGCCGGTTGCCCTGAAAAACAATTTATTCTCCCTTGAGGGGAGAAGTGAAGATGAGGGTGTACTTTGTGGAGAGAATGTAATGTGGGTTGATACCCCTTACCTTAATCCTATCCCACAAAGGGCGAGGAAATATGTACATCTTTTTATGCAAATAAGTACTAAATATTGCCAAATTTAAAGTTTAACGACATAATTCCTTAAAAACCCAATGGGTGCAATTTTAATCTCGATTATATCGCCGGGATTCATCGGGCCGATACCACCCGGGGTACCGGTAGCGATAACATCACCCGGCAGTAAAGTCATTACCCGCGAAATGAAGCTGATAATTTCTTTTATCGGAAAGATAAGTTCAGCGGTATTACTTTTCTGTTTTAGCTCGCCATTAAGATAAGTTTCGAGTGGCGCATTGGTCGGGTCGAAGTCGGTTTCGATGCAGGGACCGAAAGGAGCAAAGGTATCAAAGCCTTTACCGCGTGTCCATTGTCCGTCGAGTTTCTGAAGGTCACAGGCGGTTACATCGTTGAAACAGGTGTAGCCCAATACATAGTCCAGTGCATTTTGTGATGAGATATGGCTTGCCTTTTTCTTCATTACAACACCCACTTCACCCTCATAATCCACCCGCCGGGACATTTCAGGATAGATAATTTTGTCTTCCGGTCCGATAATTGCCGTGGGCGGTTTTAAAAAGATTAATGGTGATGGCGGTAATTGTGCGCTCAGTTCACCGGCATGGCTGCGATAATTTACGCCCAAACACACTATTTTGGAAGGGACGTTAGGCGCCAGGAGCTTGACTTCGCTGAGTTTATAGAGCGTACCGGAATACCGGATATTCTGGAAGGGATTGCCTTGAATAACCTTAATGGTTTGGTTATCTAAGATACCATAGCTGGTCCTTTTGCCCAGAGAAAAACGTACTATCTTCATTATTAATTAGTTTAGCTTTTTTATAACGCTGCCAGCAAGTTTCTGATTGATCCATTTTTAGGCAAGACTTGAATCCACAGGTGCTTTGGTGAGCAAATGTAATTAAGGTGGGGGCAGACCGTAGAGAAAATTGTCTTTGCGAGGAGAAAAAAGCGACGAAGCAACCTGAAACGGTTGTCAATTGCAGATGTTGTTTAAAACCAGATTAAGCCTTGGTTAATTATGTTGAATGCCAATGGATTGCTGTAAGCATAATATTTTAGATTGCCACGACCTTCTGGTGAAGGTCTCGCAAAGGAAGTAGAGGGTTGGGCTTCTTGTTTGGGCCACAACCATGGAAGTTGCCGAATCAAAATGGAGACGATTGGGTAATGCACATTTAGTCTAAAAAGTATACGTCTACCCTAAAAAGTACTTTTAGTCTTCGGTCTATAGCCTATAGCCTATAGGCCTTCGCTGGTATGGATGAAATATGCTAGTAAAAAAATATATACAGTTACTAAAGGGTGATTTCTCTTTGTTGGACTCGGCATTTTTCGGCAGCAATAATTGCTTTAACCTCGTTGGCGGCGCTTTCTATCTGATTATGATGATTGACCACAACGTAATCAAAATTGGAAATTTGTTTCATTTCATGCTCACAAGCTTGTAATCTTAACGCCAGTGATTCCGTCGATTCGGTATAGCGTTGTTTTAGCCGAGCACTAAGTTCATCGATAGAAGGCGGCATCAGAAAAATAAATACTGCCTCAGACGCCAGTTTTTTGATTGTGGCAGCTCCCTGGACATCAACCTTTACGATGATATCATCGCCTTGTTTTAAAGCCTGCCGGATTGGTCCTTTAGGTACGCCATACCAGTTGCCGTAGACATTCGCCGATTCCAGCAGTTCGTTGTTTTTCAGCAACTTCTCGAACTCGTCCTGGCTGACGAAGTGATAATCTATATTATCCTTTTCGTTATGGCGGCGTGGCCGGGTCGTCATCGTGGTCACAAAATGAAACGACGGGCTGGATTTTTTTAAATAATGAAGAATAGCGTCTTTCCCCACACCGGATGGACCGGATAACACAATCAGCAAAGGTCTTTTCACGAGTTCCGTACCGGCATTGTTGTCAGGTAATTTTTCGCTCATCAATGCCTATTCTTCCTCTGGGGTTGGTTTCGGTGAGCCTGTTTGCAATCTACCGGCAATGGTATCCGGAGCCAACGCCGCCAGTATGACATGTCCGCTATCGGCGATAATAACGGCTTTAGTGCGCCGGCCGTTAGTCATGTCAATCAGCAGACCTTTAGTTCTGCCGTCCTGGACCGTACGCTTGGTCGGTGCGGAGTTCGGGGAAGCAATGGCAATCACCCGGTTCATTGCCAGCATATTATTAAAACCAATGTGGACCAGTTCAATTCCCATTTCATCACCTCAAAATTTGCCGTTAAAGCTAAGAAAACTACTAATATTGCTATAATATACTCTTTCAAGGTGGGAAACAACTGTTTTGACTTTCATTTTTACTTGACGCCAGAGCGGGAAATACGGAATAATAAAAAATGAAGCCTCGGTCAATTGAGGTGTGGAGTGAAGTGCAAACCTGACCGAACTTCGGGGTAAATAAACTGTACAAAATACTTGTCGCGAAAACGCTGGTTCCCAACATCCATCTTTTCAAATTCGATGCCCCGCGCATCGCCCGCAAAGCTAAAGCCGGCCAGTTTGTTGTTCTAACAAAGGATGAGAAAGGCGAGCGCATTCCACTAACCATTGCCGATAGTGACGCCAAAGCCGGCACCGTGACCATTGTCTTCATGGAAGTCGGCAAGACGACCCGCGAATTGGGTCTGCTGCAAACCGGCGATTCAATTATGAGTTTGACAGGGCCGTTGGGTTTACCGACACATATCGAAAATTACGGCGCGGTGGTCTGCGTCGCCGGAGGTTTTGCGGTGGCCCCTATAATGCCCATTGCGAGGGCGATGAAACAGGCAGGCAACAAGGTTATTTCCATCCTGGGAGCACGCAATAAAGAACTGATTTTCTGGGAAGACGAACTGCGCAGTGTCAGTGATAAATTAATCGTCACTACCGATGATGGTACTTACGGCCGTAAAGGATTGGTCACGGAACCGCTGAAAGAAATCCTGGAGAGCAGCGAGAAGGTTAATCTGGTAGTGGCCATCGGGCCGAGTGTGATGATGAAATTCTGCGCCCGGACTACCCAGCCTTTCGGTGTGAAAACAATTGTCAGCTTGAATCCGATTATGGTCGACGGCACCGGCATGTGCGGGTGCTGCAGGGTAGTAGTCAATGGACAAACTAAATTCGCTTGTGTGGACGGGCCGGATTTTGACGCGCATCAGGTAGATTGGGATTTACTGGCCGCCCGTCAACGTACATATCTGGAAGAAGAAAAACAAGCCATGGAAAACTGGCAGTGCCAGTGCGGCAAATATGCCTAACTTGAAACATGGAGGATTGCTATCGCTAAGCTTAATCTAAATCGAGTACAGATGCCGCGGCAGGAAGCCGTAGTGCGCGCCAAAAATTTCAAAGAAGTTGCTCTAGGTTATACGCCGGAAATGGCGGGAGAAGAAGCCAGCCGCTGCATTCAGTGCCCGAAAAGGCCCTGTGTTGAGGGCTGTCCGGTCAATGTCGATATTCCTGAATTTATCAAAGCAATCCATGAAGGCAAAATGACCGACGCGGTCACAGTACTGAAAGACAAAAATGCTTTGCCGGGTATCTGCGGGCGTGTTTGTCCTCAGGAATCTCAATGCGAAGCGAAATGTACATTACTGAAACAAAAAGCTCCTGTCGCCATCGGGCGCTTGGAGCGTTTTGTAGCCGATTGGGAGAGACAGAATAAGGCCGCGATGCCTCCCGGAACACCGTTGCCCCCACCAACGGGAAAGAAAGTGGCGGTGATTGGTTCCGGTCCGGCCGGACTAACAGCGGCAGCAGACCTGGTAAAGAAAGGCCACGGCGTAACTATATTTGAAGCACTGCATGTCGGCGGTGGGGTGCTGATGTATGGCATTCCTGAGTTTAGACTCCCCAAAGAAATTGTGCAGAATGAAGTCAATTTTGTAAAATCGATGGGCGTAGAGCTGGTTTTGGATGCAGTCGTCGGCAAATGCGATACCATCGATGAGCTGCTAGCTAACGGCTATGATGCTGTTTTTCTGGGAACGGGCGCCGGCCTACCTATGTTTTTAAATGTCCCCGGCGAGAATGCCAATGGAATCTATTCGGCCAACGAGTGGCTGACCCGCACGAATTTGATGAAAGCCTATCTTTTCCCGAATTATGATACTCCGTTGAAAGTCGGTAAAAGGATCGCTGCTATCGGTGGTGGCAATGTGGCGATGGATGCCGCTCGCTGTGCGCTCAGATTAGGCGCAGAGGAAGTATACATTGTATACCGCCGGTCTGAGGCGGAACTGCCGGCCCGTCGCGAAGAAGTGGAAAATGCGATGGAAGAAGGCATTATTTTTAAGTTTTTAACCAATCCCACTAAATTCCTCGATGACGGTAAGGGTTGGGTTAACGGCATGGAATGCATCGAGATGGAGCTGGGAGAGCCGGACGCCAGCGGTAGAAGACGTCCGATTGTCAAGAAGGGCAGTGAATTTGTCATGCAGATTAATACGGTCGTGGTGGCTTTAGGTACTACACCAAATCCCCTCATTGCTTCAACCACCGAAGGATTAAAAACGACTAATCATGGCACAGTAATAGCCGACGAATCGACCGGCAAGACCGTGAAAGATAAGGTCTGGGCCGGCGGCGATATTGTGACCGGCGCGGCGACGGTCATCAGTGCTATGGGCGCCGGTAAGCGTGCCGCGGCCGATATTGATAAATTTTTATTGAATAAATAGTGACAACGGGAAAAATAAGTGGTATTCTAGTAAACGACTGTTGCTTAATTTTATTATTCAATAAAATATTATCTAATTAAATGTTCATTTAATTAGATAAAAGCTTAAAAAGAAGATTTATAAGTGTTAGTTGTCGCCTGTATAAAACAGGTACCGGATACGACCCAGGTTAAAATCGACCCGAATACGGGCACGCTCATTAGAGAAGGTGTGCCCTTTATTATGAATCCTTTCGATACCCACGCGCTCGAAGAGAGTTTGCGGCTAAAAGACAAATATGGCTTTCACGTCGCCGTTATTTCCATGGGACCACCCAATACCGTCGTCACATTAAAGAAAGCGCTGGCGGTCGGCGCCGACGAGGTAATTTTGCTCAGCGATCGCGCTTTTGGCGGCGCAGATACCTTGGCAACCAGCCGGGTCTTAGCAGAGGCAATCAGCCGACTCAACCAGAAAGAAGAAGTTGCCCTGGTTATTTGCGGCAAGCAGACAATTGACGGCGATACGGCTCAGGTAGGTCCGGGCATCGCCAGCCGACTGAAATATGCTCAGTTAACCCTCGTCGACCAAATACAAAACGTCGACCTGAAATCTAAAAAAGTGACCGTAAAACGCAAGCTGGAAGGCCGGCACGAAATCGTCGAAGCCTCGATGCCGGCGACCCTCACTGTCCTGCGTGAAATTAATCACCCGCGTTATCCTACTGTGCCCATGCGTTTGGCCTCAGAAACGGCTGAAGTATCCGTCTGGGATAACAAATTTATGAAATTGGATGAAAATACCATTGGCTTAAAGGGTTCACCGACGCAAGTGCGGCGTATCTTCTCTCCGGAAAGAGCTAAAGGCGAAATTATTGGCGATGGTATCAATAAACCCGCTGACACCGCCAATCTACTGGTAGATAAATTAGTGGCGAAAGATATTGTTTCATTGTGATTTGTAGATAGGGATTATAAATGGCGGAAGAAGAAAAGAAAAAGATTAAACGCCCCCTGGGACATGCCCGGTTGATTGCGGGCAAGTGCATTGCCTGTGGCGCGCGTTGTCAGAGCGAATGCAAAGCTGATGCTGTTGAGATGAATGATAAGGGCGAACCGGTGATTAATCTTGAGAAGTGTACCGGCTGCCGCCGCTGCGTCCGGATTTGTCCGGCGGAAGCCGTCGAGATTTATTTTACACCGGAAGAGCAAAAGATACTGGATGAGCTCGCCAAGCAAAAGATAGCGGAGAAACCCGCCGCGCTGGTAGTTGAGCCGGTAGATGAAGCCCAGTTAAAACTGGCGGCCAAGCTGAAAGAATACCGTGGGGTATGGGTCTTCGTAGAGCAGAGCGACGGTATTCCCGCGGAAGTGTCCTGGGAATTACTGGGTGTCGGCGCCGGACTGGCAAAAACACGCAATGTGGAACTCTGCACGATGGTTATCGGCGATAAAGTTAAAGAACTTTGTCAGGAGTCTTTTGCTTACGGCGCGACCAGGTCTTATTGGCTGGATTCCCCGACCTTCCACAATTACCGCACCGAACCGTACCAAAAAGCGGTATGTTATCTGATAAACAAATACAAACCGGAGATTGTACTTATCGGCGCGACCGGTCTGGGGAGAGATTTGGCGGGAGCTGTAGCTACGGAGCTTGCCACCGGCTTGACCGCGGATTGCACAGGATTGACTATCGATGAGAACGGATTGCTGCTTCAGACACGTCCTGCCTTTGGTGGCAACATTATGGCGACGATTAAGACGGAACGCACCCGGCCGCAAATGGCCAGTGTTCGTCCGCACGTCATGCCGATGCCAAAGAGAGACAACGCTTGCAGCGGTCAAATAGTTGAGGAATCACTGCCCCTCGAGGAAAAAGATATTCTGGTCAAGGTGCTGGAAGTTATCGACGACCGCAAAGGCGCGGGTGATGTCGATATTGCCGGCGCAGACGTACTTGTCTCCGGCGGCCGCGGTATGCTGGCCAAAGAGAACTTTAAAATTTTACAGGAATTAGCGGATGAATTAGGCGGCGCCGTGGCCGGCACCAGGAGTGCGGTGGAAGCGGGCTGGATACCGGTAGAGCGCCAGGTGGGGCAGACCGGCAAAACGGTACGCCCCAAGATTTATTTTGCCTGTGGTATCAGCGGTGCGATCCAACATCTTGTGGGGATGCAGGACTCGGACGTTATTATCGCCGTTAACCGGGACCCCCAGGCGCCGATATTTGAAGTTGCGACCTATGGTATTGTCGGGGACGTATTTCAGGTTATTCCGGCCATTACCGGCCGCATCCGTGAACTGCGCAGCCAACGCCGGATGAAAAATGAAGGAGCTGCCTGTGTCGACAAATAACTGGATTTTTCTGGGAATAGTTATTGTGGCGGTAGGCGCTTTCTTCTGGAGTTGCCGTAACCGTTTTCGTCTTGTTGCACTGGGGAAACCGGAAAATCGCGGTGGGTCTTTCTGGCAACGCGTATATAATGTCTTCATTTATCCAATTCTCCAGAGATGTGCCGTCAATCCTTTCTACCGTTGGGGGATCAACCATGCGATCTTGTTCTGGTGTTTTATGGTGCTGTTACTGGCAAACGCCGAGTTTTTGATTCACGGTATTATTCCAGGTGCTACTTATTCTGCATTACCTAGAGGCTTATACTTCACGCTGGCTTTCGCTTTTAATATCGTTTCCATTTTAGCTTTGCTGGCCGTTATTCTCGCCGTTGCGCGCCGGCTATTCTTTCCCCCAAAGTATATTCAAGCACGCAGCCGGGATGCTTTCATCATTCTTGCCATGATTGGCATCTTGATGATCGCCTTCTTTGGCGTGCATAGTTCCCACATCGCTTTGGGACAAGAGACGGCAGCAAAGTATATGCCTATCTCACACTGGATCGCTAATACCTTCATGTCTGGCGCATCTATCGCGGCGCTGAATACGACAGTTAATGTTTTCTGGTGGATTCATGGTATTGTCCTGCTCTCTTTCCTGAACTATTTGCCTTATAGCAAACATATGCATATCCTGACATCGATTCCCAACGTTTACTGGCGGAACCTCACTGGCTCTACGGCGCCAAAACCGGAGGAATTCAAAAAAGGAAATTCTTATGGCGTCGGACAGGTCGACCAATTTACCTGGAAGAATTTGCTGGATTCCTATTCCTGCACGGAATGCGGTAGATGTTCCGATTCCTGTCCGGCCACCAAAACGAACAAACCACTCAATCCCCGTCTGGTGATGCACGATATTAAAGTTAACTTACTAACAAACGGCCCAGATTTAATCAAGAAGAAAAATGCCACTTTAGCTTTGATTGGTGGTAAGAAAGAAGGCAGTATCGAAGAAGAAGTTATCTGGGACTGTACCACCTGTGGCGCCTGTGTTGATATCTGCCCCGTTTTTATCGAACAGTTCCCCAGAATTGTAGATATGCGCCGCCATTTGGTGGAGATGCAATCTAAATTCCCACAAGAGTTACTTAACTTCTTTGAAAACATGGAACAGCGCAGCAATCCCTGGGGGATTGCGCCTTCCGACCGCATCAAATGGGCGGCCGACCTGAAGGTCAAACCCTTTGAAGCCGGCAAGACGGAATACCTTTTCTATGTCGGCTGTTTTGGTTCTTTTGATGCCCGCAGCAAGCAGGTAACGATCGCGATCACTAAAATCTTGGATGCGGCCGGTATATCCTGGGGGATTCTAGGTAAGGACGAGAAATGCTGCGGTGAAAGCCTGCGGCGTTTGGGCAATGAATACATCTTCGACCGCATGGCCCGTGAAAATATCAAACAATATCAGGATAAAGGTGTAACTAAAATAATCACCGAGTGCCCTCACTGCTTTACCGTGTTGAAGAACGAATATCCTCAATACGGCGCTAAGTTTGAGGTCATTCACCACACCGAATTAATCCAGCAACTGCTCAAAGAGGGTAGGCTGAAGCTGAGCGGGCCTATTGATCTGGGCAAACTGGTAATCCATGATTCTTGTTATCTGGGACGTTACAACAATATCTACGAAGCGCCACGGGCGGCAGTGACGGCAGCCACCGGTAAAGCACCGCTGGAAATAGAAAGGAATCACAATCGCGGGTTCTGTTGCGGAGCGGGCGGTGGACGGATGTGGCTGGAGGAAAGCGCCGGCAAGCGTATCCATCTTGAACGTACGGAAGAAGCATTGCAAAAGGACCCGCAGACCATTTGCGTGGCCTGTCCTTACTGCATGACAATGTTTACGGACGGACTCAAAGATAAGGGTGTGGAGAGCAAGGTCCAGGTGCTGGACGTCGCGGAGATAATAGCGAAAGCTCTAAAGTAGCGCTTCCCTAAATACTAAACTCTAATCTCGAAATCCTGAATAATATCTTAACTTTAAATTCCAATAATCAACAATCAAGATTCAAGTAAATACCAAATCTCAATTTTTAAATTGCTAAACAAAGTCTAATAGCTAAATTCGAAAAACCAAATCCCGATTCTCTCTGCTTGAATGGGATGTCCTATTCCGCCCTCCTTTGTAAGGAGGGATTGGGGGAGAATTAGGAGCCGAATATTCTTTGGGATTACGAGATCTATGGGACGTGGCAATCGCTTGGGAAGAGGCACTCCCCTCTCACAGATAAAATATTTCTTCCTTATAAAGATATTAACAGTAACACTTTACATAAAAATGATTGACAATAATCATTTTCACTACTATAATTTACACAAATATGCATTAGTTATAACTGGTGCAATAGAGTAGGAGGGAAAATGTCGGAACAGAATCCTGAAGTGAAAAATTATCCCATTACCTTTGGCGCGGTGTATTCGGAAAAAATGTCCAGGCTGACCACTTTCTTCAGAGTTTTTCTGCTTATACCCCACGTGATAGTTCTGTATTTCTTAACGATAGCGGCGGGTGTGGTTGCTTTTATCGCATGGTGGGCAATTCTCTTCACCGGGAACTATCCCAAGGGTATGTATGACTTCTATGTCGGTTATATGCGCTGGATGACCAGATACCAGGGCTATGCGTATCTCCTGACGGATAAATTTCCGCCTTTTACTATGGACTAGTTATTCCTAGTTATTCATAGAACAAGTACACTCAGATAAGAAGAAGCATCATTCCGTTCTTTAATGAAGGGCGGAATGGTGCTTTTGTGGATTTGCGAGAGATTTTGTTCTCTTTTAATTCGTTGTGTTTGTCGTTCTTGTGTTCTCAGGTTGATTGGTTGACTTAGAGGGATTTTATCGGCAGAATGACGGTCACTCTTCCGGAAGTGGTAATTTCGCCGTTGCCGTTCTCCAGTCCTATTTTACAATCGACGAAATGAAGGTCACCCTCGATATATTTTTTCGTCACTTTACCATTGCAGAACCAGGTCTCACCGGGTTGCGGCTCAGAAATTGTTTTCATATGCCTGGGGTAGTCCATTCCCCCGTACTGGCAGGAGAATTTTTTCAAGGTGCCCTGTTCTCCCATCCAATCGGTCATTAATTGTATCAACCACTGCCTTTTCAATGCCCCGTGGACAATTATCTGCCCAAACCCTGTAGAAGTGACGTAGACAGTGTCGTAATGTATAGGGTTAAAATCACCCGAGGCTCCCGCCCATTTGACCAGCATTTGCGTGGTTGCGATTTTGGCGAGTGGTGTGATCTCCATCCCAACTTCAATGTCATCCCAGAAAAGTTGTTCAGGCATTGGCCGGCTCCTTTTGGCCTTGGTTGAGCGAACGGCGGATGAACATCACCTGTTGTTTGGCGACTAAGGCGCCATGCTGATTGTGATAAGTCGTATCCAGAAACGCAACGATAATAGTACCGTTTTCGCTGCTGCGCTCTCTTAAACTGCGGACTGTTGTCGTGGCAGACAGGACATCTCCTACATGAACCGGCAGGAAAAACTCGTATTCCATCCCGCCGTCGAGCACGAGTGACAATGGATAACCGGCCTGGGCAAAAGCCGATTCCAGTTCCAGCGGGATGTTAATTGCCAACGGACTGTTGCGGGTTTGCTTTAACGGCCAACCAAAAAACCCCGGGGGCGCAATGATTGACCCGTACTTGGAATTCTTGGCATATTCCTCGTCATAATACAAGGGATTGGGGTCGTCAACCGCATCCGCGAAGCGGCGGATAGCGCCTTTTTCAACTTCGTATAATTGAATTTGACCACTGGTGCCAATCAGTTTTTTGATTTCTTCGGGTAACACTATATTTGCTCCTAGGTGTATAATCGTCATTTTACTTTCAGCGGGTATTGACTGTCAAACAATGGGTAGAGCTATCAGCTTTCAGCCATCAGTAATTGAGACTTATTTTCCCCTTCGCAAGGGCTTACAGTCCCAGGCTTACCCAGGGAGATCTGAAGAGGGATTTTTTCTATGTCACTTGACAAAATACACGGAACAGTGTAATGCGGACTTTGATTCGTACACGAAAGCGTGTAGTGTAAGGACGCGAAACGTTTGACGATCGGTTCACGTACAGAGGTGACTGAAAAGCAGGTAACCGCAGCCTGGCAGAGCCTGCTTAATACCGGCCGTAAGTTAAAAACAGAAAAGGGACAATCGCTGTGGGTGATTTATCCGGGGGAAAGCAGTGATGTTCCCGGGTCAGATTTTCAGGATGCCGTAATTAAAGTAGACCGCCATTTGCTCAAAGGCAACATTGAGCTGCATGTTAAGTCATCGGATTGGCATAAACACGAACATGACAGAAACCCTATCTATAACAGCGTGGTTTTACATGTGGCACTGCAGTATGATTATGAGGGTGATATAAGAACCCAAAATGGCACTGTTATTCCCGCAGTAACCATCGGCCGGTATCGGGAAAATAACCTGGTTGCGTCCATCGTGGGTCAAGTTCCTTGCGCAGAAGTTGGCATAAATTTAGCGGATGTATTGTTGGCTATAATAGATAATGCCGGATTGGCACGTTTTTATGAAAAAGGGGCTCGGCTCCAGAATTATTTGCAGCGATGGAATGCCGGTCAAACCCTGTATAGCGGTATCATGACGGCGCTGGGATACGCCTGGAATCAGGAGCCATTCCGGCAACTGGCCGAAAGAATACCATTAAGTGTTTTTGAGCCAATCGTTCGGGAAAATAACCAGGATGAAAGTCTGGTATTGCTGCTGGGAATTGCGGGACTGCTGCCGTCGCAAAGGCCGGGAATCGAATATTCCCCATTTGAGGATTACGCTTACATCGATAAATATGAAGGCGTGTGGGAAGGAATGAAACGGATTGATGTGATGGCTTATGGTGACTGGCAGCCTTTAAGAGTGAAGCCATCCAATTCCCCGTTGCGGCGCATCGCCAGTATGAGTCATCTCATCCCTCGTTATCAGGTAAAAGGTTTGCTCGGCGGATTGGTGGAGCTGGTCCGTGATGTCCCTATGGAAAAAGCCTGTCATCATCTGGAAGAAGGTCTGATGGCGGCGGACGATGGTTACTGGTCGAGTCGATATGATTTCGGTAAGGGGTATGCGCGATTTAGTAAATGGCTCATCGGGCAATCCCGGGCCGCCAACATCGTAATTAATATCCTGTTGCCTGTTGTTTATGCCTGGGGTAAAGATAATAGTCAGAAAGAATTATCGAATAAAGCTTTTAATATTTTCGGTGCTTATCCTGCACTGGAGACAAATACGTTGGAAAGACATATGAGGGCGCAGTTTGGGTTGAAAGGCACCCATGTAAACTCTGCCCAGCGTCAGCAGGGTCTGCTGCATCTTTATAAGAAGTGGTGCACCCAGGGAAGATGTAAAGAATGCGAGGTGGTGAGGAGAGGAAAAAATCCGAAATCCTAAACTCTAAATCCTTAACAAATTCGAATATCAAAAGACAAAATAACACACAATATCTAAATTCCAATATCGAAATACTAAACAAATTCAAAATATTAATATCAAAATCTTGTTTAGGACTGCAAATGGGATTATAAGACTGGATTCTGAACATTTGCTTCGCAAAGTACCCGTTCACTTTGTGAAGTACTTACAGCTTTTTGCTGCGGCCTCCAGTCTTCGCCAGAATGGAATTGGAATTTGGGATTTTGACTTTACTTGATTATTGTCTATTGTTACTTGTAATTTTCTCATTTTAAGCCAGTTTCATATTGGGAATCACATCCAGAGCTAGGTCGCTGGTTTTACCGGCTTGGAATCGGAAATAGCTGCAGGCGGCAATCATCGCTGCATTGTCCGTGCAGAGAATGAATGGTGGGATAATCACCGGGAAAGGTGAGCGCTCGGTTAACGTCTGGCGTAGGTGTTTATTGGCAGCCACACCTCCGGCCAGTAGGATTTGGTGGGCGTTGTATTCTTGTGCTACAGCCACCGTTTTTGTGACCAGCACATCCACTACGGCCGACTGAAAACTGGCGGAAACATCCGCTTTGTTGATGTTTTTATCTTCGGTTACCAGCCGCAAGAGGGATGATTTGATACCGCTGAAGCTGAAATCGTTCGTGCCCTTAATCCATGATTTAGGGAGGGGAATATTGGTTTTCCCGTTAACCGCAGCTTTCTCGATAACCGGACCTCCGGGGTAACCCAGACCCAGTATGCGGGCAGCTTTATCAAAAGCCTCGCCGGCGGCATCGTCGCGTGTTCGGCCGAGCAGGGTGTAGTCACCGTGGCCTTTCATTAGGACAATATCGCTGTGTCCGCCGGAAACAATCAGGGAGACCAGAGGAAACTCCAGCTTATTGCCGGTCAACCAGTTGGCATACATGTGTCCTTCCAGATGGTTAACGCCGACCAGCGGCAGGTTTTGTGCCAGGCAGAGGGCCTTGGCGACATTGACGCCGGTCAACAGCGAGCCGGCCAGGCCGGGCCCATTAGTGACCGCGATGGCACTCAAATCTGACCAGTCAACACCGGCTTTAGTCATGGCCGCTTTAATAATCGGGATAATACTCAGGGTGTGCTGCCGGGAAGCGACTTCAGGAACAATGCCTCCGTAGCGGGCGTGGATTTCCACCTGCGAAGCAATTTCATTGGAAAGAATTTGGGTACCGTCTTCGACAACGGCAGCGGCGGTTTCGTCGCAGGATGTTTCGATGCCAAGAATTTTCATACCTTTTGATTATAACATAAGAGAGAAAAAATACGGATATCGAACGAAAAAAAAGATCTTCAATCCCTCTTCAATCTCCCCTTGGAAAGGGGAGAGATTCCCCCTCCTTCTTAAGGAGGGACCTTCGGGGGAGAATTGAACAAGCTTTTTGACACTGTGCTTAGCGATTGTTATGATGGCATAGGTGAAGGTGATTATTATGTTCCGTTTACGCGTCAGATTCAGCCGCGGCGAAGAATTGAAATTCATTTCCCACCTGGACATCATTCGTCTCTGGGTGAGAGCCCTGCGGCGTGCCCGGATTCCATTGGAATATACCGAGGGCTTCTCGCCGCACCCCCGGATTTCCCTGGCGGTGCCGCTTTCGGTGGGGGTTACGGCCGATAATGAATTGATGGATATTTCGATTACCAAGGTAGTCTCACCGCATTGGTTTGTGGAGACCGTGAATCAGCAATTACCGGATGGCATAAGAGTACTGGAGGCGACGCCCATCAGTCTAAATGTGCCCTCTTTGCAATCGCAGGTACGGTTTACCCAGTATCAGGTAGAAGTTAAAACCGGCAAGAGCGAGGAAGAAGTTAAAACAATGATTGACCATTTGCTTATCTTAGAAAATCTGCCCTGGCATCATGAGCGGGACACCGGCCGCAAGAGTTATGACCTGCGCGGCTTAATCGATGATATCTGGCTGATTGAGTCTAAACCAGCGCTGTGTGTATTGGGGATGCGGTTGCGGTGCGATGAGACCGGTTCCGGCCGGCCCGAACAGGTGACGCTGGCGCTGGGGTTCGCGGAATACCCTAAATCAATTCAACGAACAAAATTATTATTGGGTTCGCATCGGTAAACAGCGGAACATTGAACAATCTTTTGATGTTTCCTGTGCCAATGGAGTATTATATTTACCTACACCTGTTCTTTGAGATTAAGAGTTTGAATTCAGGTTATGGTCGAAAGGAAAGGGCGGTAGGGTTCGAAACCCGACCCTAAATGATCGTGTTTTCGGACAATCTCAGGCATTTTCAGCTAATATATTTTGTGAGTAACAACCTATGTCCAGGAAGCCAGTAAATAAACTGACTTTAGACCAGCGAGTTTTGGGCTTCATCCGGAAGCACCATCTAGTTGCACGCGGACAGACGCTGCTGGTGGCGGTGTCCGGCGGGCAGGATTCGGTAT
>Ga0182021_10002343_pt1 | contig 22010 bp, 23 predicted proteins | sample 612E3MmetaG_FD_120493 | JGI IMG/M metagenome (GOLD analysis project Ga0182021, IMG submission 120493) | Permafrost microbial communities from Stordalen Mire, Sweden - 612E3M metaG (Illumina Assembly) | ecosystem: Environmental > Terrestrial > Soil > Wetlands > Permafrost | place: Sweden... | reverse complement strand
CTACCCCCTGCGGGGATAGTTCAACTACATCCCGCCGAATACGGCGGGATAAGTTTCACTACCGCCTCACCGAACGCGCTGCGCGCGTTCATTCGGCGAAGTCTCATTAATAAATACTGATTCTATATTATTTGGATTTCGCGCAACACAAAAATCAGCCGCCAATGGAGCGGCGAAGCCGCGGAATTGGTCGGCTGGATTTGGTGGTTAGAAAATTTATATTTTACTTGTTAGGGGATACTTTTCCGGGTTTTCCAAATTGTCTATTTCAAGGTCAACATCTAAATTCGGCCAGTGGAGATGAAAACCGTGGAGGAGACGGACATTTTGTATATCTTCTATGGTTTTATGCTGGAAAAAGGGGTAGGTGTGGTAGTCAAGGAAATACTCTTTGCCTTTAACGAATAGCCAGATACCGAAGCTGGTTATATTTTCAACGCTTACCAAAATATTCTTGCCATTTTTAAAGGATTTCATCTTTATGCTTCTCCACAATTTTTTCTATTTCGTTAAGTCTTACGTTGCTTAATCTGTGATAGACCGCCAATGATATTATTGGTTCTATCCAGAATTTTGCTTCGCCATCCGGACATTCAACGTGGACGTGTATACGTTTTTCTTCGTTTGACAGGAAATAGAACCTATAATCTTTAAGCCGAAAGATTGCCGGACTCATATGCCCCAATTATAGCATAAATTTAAAATTTTTATTTATTTTTTCTAAGCCAACCCGTTTTCTCCGTTATTGCCCAATTATGGTGCACAATTTTATTTTTATTTTTTATCTTTACATGAATCCAAGGTTTATCATATTCATCAATTTCTGATATTCTTTGCCAGTATCCTCTAGCGATTAAAATATCCATAAACTTTTTGTCCTTAGCGTATACGTGCCATTTGGCGTTATTCCATTCTGTGGGACGATGAATGAATTTTATCTTGTCGCCTATTTTAAGTGTTTTGGGATTTGGCATATTATTTCTAACATTGACATCAGCGGCTTTGAAGCCGCGCATCGCGCGGCTGAAAAGTCCGCTGGATGAAATGGTTAGAATATTTATTTTTATTTTCAATTCACATTTCAGGGTCTGATACTTATGTTTTTCTATTATATATCCGAATTTGAAGCTACTGATACATTATTTGATGATCGTATATTTCGAGACTATATGGTTTTTGAGGCGTAGGAAAGGTGGAATAGCTAAGTAATCCCCAATGTTTAGCGCCGTTTATCTCAAATTCTGTCTGAAAACCGATGTTATTGTCGGCTTCGACACGGATTAGATGTTTCCCGGGGGCAAGAGAAAATTTAAATATTTTGTGATAGGCCTCACTGCTAATAGTATCAGCGGCAGAATCAGGCTTATATTCTAATTTCTCGGAGACAGCTAATTTTTCATCAATGAATACTTTAAGGTAAACATTGACTACGGCAATGTGCAATTCAAAATTACCGGTTTCGCTTTGTTTAAGTTCAACCGGTTGGGCGCGGCCGATAACGGCAAAAACGCAAAACAGCAAGAGTAAAAATATAATATTTGTGTTTTTCATTTTATTATTTATGTCTAACACAATAATCATCGGCCTGAACTGCCGGCGCAAATCAGGCCACGGTCCAGGCCGGCTGGATGAAATCGATGAACGGATTTATTTTATCCAATTTATATGATTAATCAGAATAATCCTATAGGGACAGGGCATGCCCTGTCCCTATAGGATTATTGATAATTATTATTCCATGGGCATGATCATATATTCGTCGATTAATGTATTCGGAAAAAATAAAAGGGCGCTGGCCCCTATCCCCCCTATCCCAACCAGTCTTTGATCATACCCGCGATCTTTTCCCAGCCCGGTTCAGCCAGCAGCCAGTGTGCGTGATTCTTCAGTTTCCGGTAGTCGCCTATCCCTTGATACTTCTTTGCTATCCGTCTGGCGATTGAGATGGGAACTATTCGGTCTTCCATGCCCGCGACAATCAAGGCCGGACAGGCAACCTTCTTTTCGTCCACCCTGGCAACTCTTTTTCGGTCAAAATACCAGAACGCGATCTCAAATGTCGCTCGCCCTGATTCATATACGAACGCATCATAGAGTTCCCTTTTTAGTCCATCCGGGCAGCGATTCAGGAGTCCGTAGGCGGCTTCCTTGTAGGTTATCCGTACCGGCCTTTTGCTCAAGTCCAGTTTGGAAATTTCACTGAAAAGGCTCCGCGCCGATGAGATATTGAATACTTGCAGCCCTGCCGAAGGTGCCGATGCCAACAGCACGAGCCGGTGTGCTTGTCCTCGTTCCGCAAGCATCTGCGCCAATAGTCCCCCCATGGAATGGCCCATAATGACCGGCTTTGAGTCGAGCGTGGATATCTGGCGTTTGAGATCGTCCACGTAGTCTAACAGACTAATGCGTCCCAGCGCCGCATTTGGTGGAGAATCCGGAGCCATATCATGAAAAGGCAGCGTCGGGATTATGCAGGGATAGCCCTCAGCCTCAAAGAAGTTCCTATAGCGGGTCCACACGGCCGATTTGCCCCACATGCCGTGAATCATGAAGATGGTCGGTTTCACAAGCGCCCCCCATTCCCGGTTGATATCTCCGCAGTCGACCGAACGTCCCTCGACTATCCGCCAGTATCACTCCGTTCCTGATTGGTCATAACACAAAATAATCAGCGGCCCAGGAGCGACTCAGCCGAGCCGCCGGAATATCCGCGGATAAAATTGATCGATGCTTAATTTATTTTCCGCTTCCATCCCCCGCCCCTGTGGTTTTCCAAATGAGTTGATTAGTTATGGTAGCTGTCCCCGGAACTTCCTGAATAATTCAAAATCTTTTTTTAATTTATCCATTTTTTCACCTAACAATTAATATACGAACTTCCTATTTCCCAATATTATTAGTTAATAATATCGCGAAAATACTAAAAAGCAAAATGTTTTTGGCAGGGTTTTAAGTTACTGGGAAATTAAGCAGATATCTAAGAAGCCGTTCCTGCAAAACGTAACCCGCGAAGCGCGTTTTGAGTGAGCGAAGATTGATAAGAGTTTACAGCGAAAAGGGTCGTAAAAAACACAGGCTGTCGAGGTTCGCCTAAAGGCGAAATCTCGCCCATCAAAATTGTAAAACAATTTTGATGAGGCGGACTTTTTACGACCCTTTGCAGCGTAAAATATTAGCAATATTTGCCGCGAGTAAACGCGCTTTTCGGGTTACAGTTAGTTGGCGGGAATTTTCGACAAGATCTCGTCAATCATTTTAACGCCATCCGGATTCTTTCTTTTTTGGAATATTTCCCGCGCGATGGCGAAACCCCTGCGGGCTTCTTTAGTTTTGCCTAAAGAGTTATATACGGCAGCCAGGCTGATATGCGCCTCCACCAGCTCCGGATTAATTTTTATGGCTTTTATATAATAATCGGTAGCCTCCTGGTATTTCCCCAAAGAGCTATAGGCTGTTCCGATATTATTGTAAGCCTGGGGGATATCCGGGTTTATTTCGATAAGTTTCAATAAATACACAAGAGCATCCTCATACTTGCCCAGCGCGATATAAAGCGTACCCAGATTATTATAACTTTCCGTAAAGGCGGGATACAAATCGATAATTTTCTTATAATATTCTATCGCCTTATCATTTTCCTCAACGGCAGAATAGGCATAGGCTAAATTAATCAGCGTATTAAGATCGCCGGGATTCAGCCGGTCGAGGGCTTCGTAAACCGGCAGGGAATCGGCGTAACGGCGTAATAAAAAATAAGTAAAACCGAGAGTTCGATAGGCCGCCGGGTATTGGGGATTTATCGCGATGGTTTTTTTTAATTCCTCAACGACATCTTCATATTTCGCATCGATAAAATATCGCGCGGCCCTGAATAAAGAGGAAACATAATCTTCCTTAACCACGCCTTTATTCAAATCTTGCAATATTTTTAGAAATTCCCGGAAATTCTGGTCGTTTTTATTAGCATTTAAACCTTTTTTAAATTGCCGTTTCGCTTGAGCGGATTTTCCCTCAAGGAAAAATTGAATGCCGTTTTTTAAATACAAATCTACGCGCGCCGGAGCTTCTCCGGGCATATCTTTTGCCGCCCCGGAGGACAAAGCAGGTAAAGTTTCCTTTATCTCTCCCTGCGGTTTGTCCGCCGGTTTATTGCCGGTTTGTTCCTTTTGCGGCTCCCCGCTTCCCGCAGCATTTTCATCAATCGTATCGATATCGTCGCGGTAGTAAGTTAAGGAAATACCGTCCATATCAATTATTATGGAATCTTCTTTTTTTTCAATGATCTTACCGCTGATAATCTTACCGCTTTTTAATTTAATAACCGCGGCGCGGCAGGGAGCGGGCAATAACAAAATGCCTGCGGCTAACCCGAAGAATACAATGCGCCGTCCGCTTAGCCCGGCCATAAACAATATTTGATTTAGCCGTGGGATAAATGCCTTAAAAATGTGTTCGTGTAAAATTTTATTCATCACGCGATGGCTCAGTAGTAATTACAAACGCTATTTTTAAACCAATCCAGTCATCTAATCCGCCGCCGGAACCGGAAACGAACGAAAATCAGGTTCCGGCGGCGGATTAGGAATCCAATACTTTTCTAATTTTTTGCGCCAGCACAACATCAATAAACGGCTTCTGCAGGAAAGCTGCTCCTTTAATAAAATGGCCGGCTTTTAAACTTGTATCGTCAATATATCCGGAAAAAAAGATGACTTTGATATCCGGCCTGATTTCTAAAATTCGCCGCGCCACTTCCTGGCCGCTTAAACGCGGCATTACCATATCTAAAAGCAAAAGATGAATCTTATCTGAATAATTCCTTACTGCCTTCAAAGCTTCCTCGCCGTGAGCCGTGCTCAATACGTTGTAACCGAGTTTCTGCAATATTCGCGTAGTAACTTCTCTCACCGCCGAATCGTCCTCAACTAAAATAATTGTTTCGCTGCCGGTAGGCAGCGCTTGAGAATCTTGCTGCCGGTTATCTTGCGCTTCGATTTTTTCGGCGGCAGGAAGAACTATTTTAAAGGTTGTGCCCTTACCGCAGCTGCTGGCGACTTCGATAATACCGCCGTATTGCTTAACTATATTATCTACCGTCGATAAACCTAAACCGGTACCCTGGCCGGGTTTTTTAGTAGTAAAAAACGGCTCAAAGATATGCGCCTTTACGCCTTCATCCATGCCTGAGCCGGTATCGCTGACCCGTAAAACAAGGTAATGACCGGCGGCAAGCCCCTTATGCCCGTCGCCGGGACCCCCCCGAAGCGTTAGATTACTTGTTTCGATTTCCAGCTTACCCCCGGAAGGCATGGCGTCCCTCGCGTTAATCACAAGATTTATCACAACCTGCTCAAGATGGCAGGAATCGGCCTTGATAAAAGGGTAATCCGCTTGAAGCAAAATCGCCAATTCGATATCCTCCCGGATTAAATGACGCAGCATCTTGCTCAAGTTTGAAAGCAAATCATTAAGGTTGATTATGCACGGTTCGCCGATATGGCGCTGGGAAAAAAGCAAAAGCTGGCGCACCAGAACCGCCGCGCGCTTGCCGACCATAACAATCTGGTTGATATCATCATGCGCCAGGCTGTCCATCGGCAGGCCCTTTTTAACCAGCACAGCGTAATTTATAATCGCCATCAAAAAATTATTAAAATCATGGGCGATGCCGCCGGTAAGCCGGCCGACCAGTTCAAGTTTTTGCGCCTCCAAAAGTCGTTCCTGAAAATTTTTGCGGTCGGTAATATCCCTTATCACCACGAGTTCCGCGGGCCGGCCTTCATAAGTAATTACGCCGGCGCTGAATTCTACCGGTATCTTTTTACCGTCTTTATGCCGGAGCGCCGCTTCATAGGTAGGCGTAACGCCATCCAAACTCTTATAGGGTTTGTTTTCGCTGATATGATGCGGAAGCCGGTCGAAAGAAACTATATCGGCCAATGATCGATTAATAAGTTCATCGGCGCCGACCATCACCGCCAAACGGGGATTGGTAAATTTTATGATGGTATCCTGGACAATCGCGATACCGTCATTGGCCTGCTCTACCACGCTTCGATATTTCTGTTCGCTTTCTTTCAGGCGGGTTTCGATTTTCTTCTGTTCCTGCAGGATACTTTCCAGTTGAAAAAGTTTCTGCCGCAACGCCTGCGATTCTTGCTCTAATTCGTCTTTTGTTTTTTTGCTGTTTTGCATTAAACAATCGTTTCCTTGATCTGTTTAAATTCCAGGTGACGCTCTTTAAATATCCCGAGGATACGCAGATCGAGTTTACCGGTATCTTCCACTATCATCGTGTAAGCCTCTTCATGCGTAAACGCCCGGCGGTAACAACGGTAAGTCGTAATCGCTTCATAGGCATCGGCAAGGGCGACGATTCTGGCGGCAAGCGGGATCTCCTCGCCCCTCAACCCCTGGGGATACCCTTTACCGTCCCAGCGTTCATGATGGCACAACACAACATTTTCTACCAGCTTCAGGTAATCGGACGATCCTTTATCTTTTAAAAGAGGCGAAAGCATTTCCACACCCAGGCGCGGATGTTCCTTGATTATTTTCCAGTCTTCCGGCGTTAATTCCGTAGGTTTAAGCAATACTTCATTAGGCGTGCGCCATTTACCCACGTCATGGAGCATACTCGCGTAGCTGATATTTTCGATATATTTAGCCGTTATGAGCTCTTTAAATTCGGCGAGCTCGCAAAGCCGGGAAGCAATCAATTTAGTATAACTCGATATCCGGTTAAGATGGCCCGCGGTTTCGATATTGCCGACGTTTTCCGCTTTAAGCGCAAACACTTCCATTATCCCCTTATAAAGAGTTTCACGTTTTTCTTCCTCTTCTTTGACTTTAGTTATATCGACAAAAGAAGCCATCACGCAAGGGGGCTCATTTTCCCGGCATATCGTAAATGACGAAAGCGTGTAAACGGTAAACCGTGAACCGTCTTTCCGCTTCCCCTCCACTTCTCCCATCCATATTTCTTTACCCTTTAATTCGTCGATAATTTTTTTAAAACTATCCGGGCTCGATAAAAGTTTATTAAATTTCTTGCCAATGAGCTCTTTTTCGTTATCGTACTGCCACATCTTTAAAAAAGCGGAGTTTACGTAATTAATAACCCCCTGGCCGTCGATTATGCACACTCCGCTTAAATAAGTCTGGATTGCCATTTCACGCAGAATCTCCTGCGTTTCCTGTTTATGCCACCGGGAAAAACGTTCGTGATGGGCTTGAGCGCCCTCCACGGCGCGTTCCAATAATTGGGGCGTAAGAGTCCCCTTAACCAGATAATCGCTGGCGCCGGCTTTAATCAATTCCGTAGCTACCTCTTCATTGCCGCTGCCGGTGATGATAATGACGGGAAGATTTATTCCCTTGGCGCGAAGATGCTGCAACACCTCCAGGCCGGTAATCCGTGAATAAACCCGGTAGTCTAAAAAAATCATATCCACGGGGTTATTGTCTAAAAAAACTATCGCTTCTTCAAGCTGCACGGCGTGATTGATGAGCAGTTCCAGCCTCTGGAAACTGCCGGCATAATGCTTGATAATCGCCACGGAAAACGGGTCATCCTCAATCATTAACACGTTTATTTTCTTTTTGTCCATAAGGTCACCTGCGCCACAAAGGCTATAATTACTGTAACAAAAATGGGAAATAATTCAATATAATTATTGCGCCGGAAAAATGCGTTTCCCGCATTTTCTGGGTTAAATAATTTAATATTTTTTTAGTTTAACTTTATCCCTGAGCCTCCTGACCTCTTTTCGATCGATAAAGCCCGGTATAGTACTCAAAACGTTAGCGGCGCCGCAAGCCGATGCCGTTTGCGCGCAAACTGCCAGGCTTTCCTTACGGCTCAAGGAAAAAAGAAAGCCGGCCAGAAAAGCGTCACCGCATCCCACGAAGTTTTTAGAAAACACCCGGGGAGGAACGGCAAAAACCATCTCCTTCCCGTTAAAAACCATCGCGCCGCGGGAACCCGCGGTAATCGCGGCGATGCTTGCCCCGGCAGCGTGGAAATAGCGCGCCGCTTCTTTTATTGTTTTGAGAGAATTTAATTTTCTGCCGGTAGCTTCTTGCGCTTCTTCGATATTGAGCTTTACCATAAACGGCCCCGCCGCGAGGCCGGATTTTAAAACTATACCACTCGCGTCAAGTGCTGTCTTTACGCCATAGTTTTTTGCCGTCCGGATAAGCCGGCCGTAAAAATAATCATCTACTCCGGAAATGCGGCTTCCGGAAATAACTAAATATTGAAAATATTTGATTGAAGATTCGACCTTACCATAGAAACGGTTTACTTCTCTAAGAGATACGCGCGGCCCCTGTTCGATAATACGGCTTATTTTATTTTTGCGATAAGGGTCGACAATCGTTAAATTCGTCCGGCTCTGGCCGCCGATGAATAAAAAATCGCAAGCCGCGCCTTCTTGAAGCAACTGTTGTTCAATGCAAGAGCCGGTTGCCCCGGCTAAAAAACCGGTAGCCACGCTTTTAACGCCCAGGCAACGCAGGGCGCGCGAAACATTGATGCCTTTTCCGCCGGCGCATAAGTTAATTTTCCCGGCGCGGCATTCATCACCGATTTTGAGATAAGGAACTACTATGGTTTTATCAAGGGAAGGATTTAACGTGACGGTAAGGATTTTTGCGTTTTTAACCGGGAAAATACGTCCGGCATATTTTCCCGGTTGCGGAGAAAAATGCCGCCTCCCTGTTCCAAGATGTTTTTGAACCAAAGCCATAAAAAATCAGATGTATTAATCCTTCGCTTCGCTTATCCCAAATAACCACGAATTTTATCTATTCGTGGCTATTTGTATCTTCTAACCAGTGGTAATTCGTGCTATAGTTCTGTAAAGTCTCAACTCATTATCTGAAATCTGGGGTCGCGCGCCACGCGCTCCCACGATTTCAGATAATTCGGCTATCCCCTGCGGGGATAGTTCAACTAAAGACATTTGTTGCGCCTTCGGCTCACAAATGTCTAAGTTTCACTACCACCTCGCCCGGCGCGCTTCGCGCTTGGACTCGATGAAGCCTCATTAGTTCAGCGATTCAAAAACAAACTTATAAATCTCTTCCCGATCTTCGTTGGACATATGCAAAAACTCTATGCCGATATAGTAAACTTCCTGGCCAATACCATGCAGAGGCGAACAATTCTTAATCCAAACAACTTTACCGGCGGCCGCGATAACCTTTCCCGTAGGTAAAGTTATATCCAGATGCAAGTTGGTGCCGGGCTTTAGCTGCTGGTGGCTGGTGACGCAAATACCTCCCCGCGATATATCTTTCGCGGTATCGATCGTGTCTGTTTCCGTCTGGATGCTTTTCTCCAGCTTTCTCCACTTAACGTCTACGCTTACCTTCAGTCGGGCAAATTTTCGTTTTTCCTGCATCCTGCCTCCTCGGGCAAACTCGGTAAAGGTTACGGCAACGATGCCGGTATGAGGCAGGGTTAAGGTTAAGGCTGTGAATTCGCACCAGCCCTAACCATTGCCATAGCCCAAACCGGCTTCTTAGCCTTAGCCATTACCCTTTCTCAAATCCAGTCCGGCGATAGATTTTTGCCGAGCATTATATAATTGCGCCGGCAAGTATAAACATAACGAATAATTTTACGCCGGTCGTCGGAAGAAATACTCTCGAATCTCACCAATGTTTCATAATATACTTTAGCTTCCTGGTCATCGCACATCAGCTGGCTTTGCGCCTTTATAATTTTTCCCACGGCAGCGATAGGAGCGGTTAAACCCGGCAATTCTATATTTAATTCCAGTATCGTATCGACAGCGACCTCTTTATCCAAAAGCAGCCACATCCCCGCGCCGCTTAGATATTGTCCCATGGACTCGAATTTTTCCTCTTCGCCATTGACGAATTTACAGTTAATTTTGATATTGTCTTTTATCCGGCAATAACGTATCTTGTCTCCGGGAAGGTTGACTTCGTGAATCAGAAAATCGGGGGCGGCCACTATCCGTGAGTTATCACCGGGAAGCCTTATTTCGCGATGCAAAATATCGCTTAAGGTAGTTTTTTTAGACTGAGTCTCAGAAAGTTTTTCGTTAGCCTCGCTTAGTTTGCTCTTTAAACAATCTAATATATGCTTGGTAAGTTTCTGCCGATCGATAGTAGATACCTCTATGTATTTTAAGCCGGTATCCATCTCGCTCTTGTTGCCGTCTTTAACCTCCTGCTGCCAGACAACTTCCGCGATGAAATTAACCGGCGCGGACTCATCGGGCAAAGAGATTTCCAGGTGTAATTTCGTACCAGGCTTAAAAGCTTCTTTTAAAAAAATCCTTATGCCGCCGGCGCTTATGTCTTTGGTTACCGCTTCGGTTTTTCGCGATTCCTCCTCTTTGCTCAACACGCTGTACTTCGCGTTTAAAGCAGAACCCAGCCTTAAATATTTTCGGCGTTCCGACATAATTAAATTATACCATGGGAATAAATTTTGGCATTAATATAATGAGGCTTCGCTAAATTCAAGCGCGAAGCGCGCAGAATGAAGCGGTAGCCGAATCAATGAAACTAAGCCCCGCCGGATACGGCGGGCCAAGTTTCATTGCCCCGAAGGGGATAATATTACGGCAGGATTTTCTATTCCAATACCCTTATTCCCGGGGTATCCATTCCGACATAGCGCAGATTCTTCCCGTTCTGCAGCTTCACCATATCGCCGTCAATTGCCTTCACTACCCGGACATGTGAATAGTCGACCGGCTTGCCGCCGTAGATACCGGCTAGAAGAAGTAAAAATAGTAGTTTTTTCGGGTTAATGATATTTTAGGAGGGAAATCTTTTAACAATTCCATTACCGCGCCAAAAAATAATATTTCGCTTCTTGTCATTCTTCCGCGAAGCGGTTAATTTTCATTTTTGCTACGCAAAAATAAAAATATTTATTTTATACCTTCGATAATTTTCAAAAAAACTTTCTGCGCCGTATGGGAATCCGGTATCAACCCTTTTCGGCCGCTGACAACAAGCCGCTGAGTGTTCCGGTTAATCGTATTGATCCTTATGGTTAAGGAAGTATCGGAAACTTTTGCCTTGATCGTTCCTTTCGACTCGTTGGTCTCGATGATTTCCGCTTCCATCGAAGCTAATTTTTCCAGCGCAACGTCCCAGAGCTTGCGGTAATCCAAAATCACGTCGCCCTTAGCGGAATCGTTGCTTACGCAATAACCGGCTACCGCGCCCAGGCCGATCAGCACCGGCGCCCAGCATCCGGTTAATAACATCGCCGCAATAATAACCGCAAGGGTTTTTTTCATAAGTTAGATTATACCACTCGCTCTTTTAAAATCCATATTTTTTTGAAAAATAATAACCTACAGTAATTTGACGCTGGAAAGTACATCCTTTTCCACTGTCAGAGCAAAACGAATATATCCTTCGCCATACTTGCCAAAGCCCAGCCCGGGCGTAGCCGCGACATTTTTCTCAACCAGCAAATACCGGCTATAATCCAGGGACGACTTAAATTTATCGGGAATTTTAGCCCAGACATAAAACGTGGAATCAGCGTGGACTTCACTAAAACCGGCATTCCGAAGAACACCGATAAAAATATCCCGGCGCTCGCCGATCACCTTACGGACATAATCGGTATATACTGCCTCTTCATTGAGCAAAACCTCTCCCGCTTTCTGGATAGCAAGAAAAGCCCCGGAATCGACATTGGTCTTTACCCGGAGAAGGCCTTCCACCAGCTGTTCATTACCGCAGGCCCATCCCAGGCGGTAACCGGTCATACAGAATGTTTTGGAAAAAGAATGAAATTCCAGAGAAACTTCCTTCGCGCCTTTGATTTCCAGGATGCTGGAAGGTTTTTTATCAAAATAGATCTCCGAATAAGCGTTATCGTAAGCGATAATGAGCCCGTACTTAGACGCGAACTTGACCAGCTCTTCCAGGAAGATTTTCGGCGCGAGAGCGGAAGTCGGATTATTGGGATAATTTAAATAAATGATTTTCGCTTTGTCGCGTATTGCGCGCGGTATTTTCTTAAGTTCCGGCAAAAAATTATTTTTCGCGAGCAGCGGCATTTCATGAATTTTCGCGCCGCTTAATAAACCGGCGCCGCGATAACCGGGGTAACCAGGAGAAGGGATGAGTATATAATCGCCGGGGTTTACGAAAGCAAGAGGTAAATGGACCAGTCCCTCTTTTGAGCCGATCAGGGTTATGATTTCCTTTCGCTCATCAAGAGAAACGCCAAAGCGGACGCGAAACCAATTTTTAACCGCCTGTTTGAATGAAGGCAACCCGGCGTCCAGAGGATACTTCTGGTAATCTTTTACCCGCGCGGATTCATATAAAATATCAGCCGCTTTGTCCGGAGCGGGTATATCCGGGTCGCCGATGCTTAAATCGATAAGTTTTATACCTTTCGCCCGTAATTCGCGTTTCTGCTTATCGATCTGCGCGAATAAATAAGGCGGCAACTTTTGCAATCGCCGGGATAACTCGAATGTTCTCATAATGCTCTATTCTTTGCTCCGCATACTTTTGGGAAGCTTTATACCGCCCTTACCGGACATCAACTCATCGGCTGAAGGCATCGCTAATTTAGCATACCCTCCGGGCAATTCAAACAGGCTATCCGGCTGAGGCCCCTCCTGAACATTATTGTACTCCTGCGACCAGCTCCCGTCGGCGGCTTGAGACTTAACCGGTATTTTGGAATCACGGGCAATCCACTGGTACATCACATAATCCTTACCACTGACTTTACTAACTACTTTGTATTTATCGACGGTTTTGCCGTTGGCCTGCTCCTGGCCAAGCAAGGATTTTTCGCCAAGCGCATCCTGCGCGGCACTGGCAATATCCTGGGCATTTAACGGATTTTCCATATACATTTTTTGCCCCGGCAAAAGCATCCAGGTAACCCCTAAATCCATCCTGGCGATACTGATTACTTGATTCGTTTCCATACGGACCTTGCCGCTTTTGGCAAAAATCTTACCGCTCATCGAACCCTGAGCCGTGGTCATAACGATATCGGCGCTGAATTCCTGGGCAAAACAAATGCCGCTAATACTTAAAATCATGATAACTGCCGGAATGAAAATGCTCTTTACCTTCATATTTTACCGCCTTTTTTCATCTGCGATCATCTGCATCTTCTCATCCGCGATCATCTGCATCTTCTCGTCCGCGATCATCCGTGTTCACTTCCCGAACAATACCTCTTCCATCGAATACAATCCGACAGGCTTTCCCGCCACCCATTTAGCCGCGAGCAAAGCGCCCTGGGCAAAAATATCCCTTGTCTTGGCGCTATGGAACAATTCAATCCGGTCAACGCCGCTTTCGAAAATAATTTTATGGTCGCCCGCTATCTCTCCCTCGCGGATAGATTTGATATTCTCGTTTTTAATACCGAACTTGTACTCATTGGCAATCGCAGCGATTTTTTTTGCCGTACCGCTGGGCGCGTCTTTTTTATGAAGATGATGCGCTTCTTCGATGTTAACCCGATAGCCGTATTTGCTCAAATTTTCCGCCGCCGCTTTGATCAGGCGAAAAAATATATTAACTCCTACGCTCATATTGGGAGAAAATACCAGCGGAATTTTTTTCGCGGCATCCTTTATCGCGGTAATCTGATTTTCATCGAACCCGGTAGTACCGATAACTGCCGTTATGCCGGATTGCGTTAAATATGATAAATGTTCAATGGCCGCGCCGGGAGTACTGAATTCAATCAAGCAATCGCAAGATTTCAAATACCCCCAATCGGACGTAATCAATATCCCGTCGATAGTTTTATTTATTTCCGGGCAGCCGGCATATTCGAAGCCGAATCTTACCTCGATTTGCCTATCTTCTTTGGCGAGAGCAATAATACGCCTGCCCATTTTTCCGCGCGCGCCGCTGACTCCGATTTTAATCATATTATTCCTTTTGCCATACACAGATGATCGCTGATTGGATGATGCAGATGATCGCTGACAATTATTAAAAATCCCAACGTAATTTAATCGTTTTATCTGTGATTATCAGCTTCTTCTAATCCGTGATCATCCGTGTTTATAACAACCCATATTCCTTCATCGCCGCCTTTAATTTTTCCTGATTATCATCATTCATCGCCGCCAAAGGAAGCCTTAGGCTCGGCTCGCACATACCCATCAAACCCATCGCGGTTTTTAAAGGCCCCGGGTTTGTCTCAATAAACATCGCCTTCACTAAAGGAAGCATTTTATAATGGAGCCGCTGCGCTTCTTTAGTATCCCCCCCCTGGAAAGCTTTTACCATATCGCAAACGTCCTGGGGTATAATATTGGCAACCACGGAAATTATCCCTGTCCCGCCGACCGCCAGCAGCGGAAGCGTAAGCGAATCGTCGCCGGAAATTAAAGCAAAATCTTTACCGCACAACTGCTTCACCCGTGACATTTGATCCAGGCTTCCCGACGCCTCTTTTACGCCGACGATATTTTTACAATCTTTCGCGAGCCTCGCCATCGTTTCCGGTTCGATATTAACACCGGTGCGGCTGGCGATATTATAAAGGATAATGGGAATTTTCACTGAACCGGCTATGGCTTTAAAGTGTTCATATAAACCTCGTTGCGTGGGCCGGTTGTAATAAGGCGCGACCTGCAAACTGGCGTCTGCCCCTGACTTCTGGGCATGGCGGGTGAGCATTATCGCCTCTTGAGTCGAATTCGAGCCTGTCCCGGCAATAACCGGAATCCTGCCGTTGACTTCCTCGACCGTAATTTCGATAACCCGATCATGCTCTTCGTAAGAAAGCGTGGGCGACTCGCCCGTAGTGCCGCAGGGGACAATTCCGCTTGTTCCGTTTTTAATTTGGAATTCAATTAATTTGCGCAGCGTTTTTTCATCAACGGCGTCTTTTTTAAACGGCGTAACCATGGCGACGATCGAACCTTTGAACATGCTTACCTCCATTAAATCTGTTGGGCCGGTTATGCCGGTTTAGCCAGTTAGGCCTGTTGTAGAGTTAAAAGATTCTAACGGTTACAACAGGCTCAACAAGCCCAACCGGCTCAACGGGCGCAACCAGCTAAACGTTTTTTATAGTGCCTTCAAACACCAATTGCGACTTACCTTCAAGCCAAACGTTTTTAACCATTTTACCTTCAATATCAAAATGAACTTTCAGCGCTTCTCCGCTCTTTGTTTTTGCTTCGATAAAATTACTCTTTCGGGAAACCAAACCGTTAACGCTGATATCGCTTATTATGGAAGAGGCTACTGTACCTGTGCCGCAAGCCAGCGTCTCGGCTTCCACGCCTCTTTCGTAAGTGCGCAAAACTATTTTCTGATCGCCGCTGATTTCCACAAAGTTAACATTCGTCCCCTTGGGCGCAAAAAACGGGTGGTTTCTTATTTCCCGGCCGATAGTTTCCACGTCAATACCGTTGAGGCCTTCGACAAAAACTACCGCATGCGGAACACCGGTATTAATAAAATTAGCGCGGATTTTGCGGCCGCGAGCGTCAATAGGAAAATCCAACCTGATCTCTGCCGGGTCGGTCATCTTTATTTTTACCGTATCGTTTTTAACTTCCGCCTCAATAATTCCCGCTATGGTTTCGAATTTTAACCGTTTGCTTTTGCGCTTTGCGCCTTGCGCTTTGCGCCTTGCGCTATATAGCGCTGCGCAACGCGCTCCGTTGCCGCACATTTCCGCTTCCGAACCGTCGGCATTAAAAATCCTCATGCGAAAATCAGCCTTTCTCGAAGGCTCAACCACCAATAACCCATCGGCACCTATACCAAATCTCCGATCACAATACTTTTTTGCGAAAACGCTGTAATTTATCTTCTTATTCCCGGCCTTCGGCCTTTGGTCTAATAAAATAAAATCATTCCCCAAAGCCTGTAGTTTGTAAAATAGTATTTTTCCCATAAATTATATTTTAATAATTTTTTCCTTCCTCACCAAATCTTTATAATCTTCCCGTTCTCTTATCAAATAATACTTTGAGCCGTCGACCAAAACTTCCGCCGGCCGCGGCCGGGAATTATAATTTGAGCTCATGGAAAATCCGTAAGCCCCGGCGCTCATCACCGCGATATAATCGCCGGCAACCGCGTCAAGAATCCTGCTCTTACCCAAAAAATCGCCGCTTTCGCAAATCGGGCCTACCACATCGACTAATTTCCGGTCTTTGATTTGAGACCGGCGGCCCAAAACCTGCGGCGGACGGGAAAGATTAACTATTTTGTGGTACGCGTTATATAGCGACGGCCTGATTAAATCATTCATCGCCGCGTCGACAATAACGAATTGTTTTCGGTATGATTCCTTGATATATAAAACTTTAGCGGCTAAAATTCCGGCGTTACCGGCGATGAAACGCCCCGGTTCTAAAATAATCTTGAAATCGCGTTTTTTTATCAGCGGAAGAATACTGGCGGCAAAATCTTTAGCGGTCTGGGGACGCTCTTCGTCATAAATAATCCCCAGGCCGCCGCCGATATCGAAATATTCCAGATTGATTCCCGCGGAATTAATCTGGTCGACCAAAGATAATACTTTTTTTACGGCTTTAACAAAAGGTTTGGCTTCAATAATCTGGGAACCGATATGGATGTGGATTCCGTTCAGGTTAATGTTTTTATATTTTCGTTTTGCTTCCAGAAAAATCTTTTTCGCGCCGGCTAAATCGATGCCGAACTTAGTCTCTTTTTTCGCCGTGGTTATATATTTATGCGTATGCGCGTCCACGTCGGGATTGACCCGAAGAGCGACGTCCTGTATTCTTTTTAAAGAAGCGGCGACCTTGTTTATCCGTTCCAACTCCGGCAAGGATTCTACGTTAAATAACAATATCCCATATTTTATCGCGTCCCTTATTTCCCCCTCGGTTTTGCCGACCGAAGCGTAAACGATTTTCTTGGCCGGGCAATTAACAAGTTTTGCCCGATTCAGCTCGCCTCCGGAAACAATATCCAGCCCGCAGCCGCGCGAAACAAGGACGTTAAGCAATGACAAGCTGGAATTAGCTTTGACCGAATAACAAACCAGGGAATCAACCCCGGAAAATGCCTCTTTTATTTTTTCGAAATGTTCGATGAGCGTGCGCTTGGAATAGACATAAAGCGGCGTGCCGAATTCTTCGGCTAAAGCCTTGACTTCGACATCTTCGCAAAATAATTTATCGTTGCGGTAGTTAAAATAATGCATATATTTTTATTTTTTACTGCGTAAAAAAAAAATCCTTAACCGGAAAAATGCCTACCTGCCGATAGGCAGACGTGACGCATTTTCCCGGTTCCGAGAAAAAATTCCACCGACAGCACAAAAAGCTAACCGGCATTTTTCCTTGGGGCAGCTTCAATCTTTGTAAAAAATACTCAAGGACAAAAAATAAATTTGAACGTCGCAAAACTCCAAAAATCCGCCCCATTTTCCCCTTATTTTACGCTTGTTTCCCTATCCCAACGTCGCAGAACTAACAGTCTATTTTTTTAACGGATGAAGTGTTTTGAGTTTTAATCCGTATTTTTTACAGAAATCTTCCGAGGTCTTTCTAAAACTTGTTATTCTTTCTTCGATAGAAAGGCCTCTCATCTCCTCGTAAACTTTTTCTTTCCAATCCCAGACTTCCTGTAACGATTTATCAACTTTCATAGTTACCAGCGTGTCTATTCACTTCACCGATGGACTTGCCCTTCTAAGATGAAGGTTGTATTTCTTGCATATTTCTTCCGCGCCTTCCTTAATCCCCTTAATCCTCTCTTCTATCGTAAGACCCTTTCTCTGTTCATATGTTTTCTCTCTCCAATCCCAGACTTCCTGCAAAGACTTAGTAACTTTCATAACTGCTTACCTCCATCGGAGTCACTATTTCTATCCTTTTTAAATACCCCTCTTCTAAGTTAGCGCCGTTAAACAATTCCGCTTTCCTCAAATTCGCCAAATGACGATAATTCCAGCTGACTATGGCGTCTACTTCGTTGACCGTGGCGACAGCTACATGTAATGCGTCATTATCTTTTTTCTCAGGCACAATTTTCTTTTCAATATACTTGACCGCCAAACTTTTTGCATCATCAGTTACTTCAAGCTCTATAGGATTGCATTTTTCAATCAATCCCAATAGCTGGTTTTTCTTTATTTCAGAAGCATCGCGTATTTCATCCAAAACCACGTCAGAAATATAGACTTCATAGCAATCTTTCTGGATTAAATCAAAAAACTCTTTTGTCACATCCCTTTTTTCAGGAGCGTCATCGGCAAAGAAAAAATTCCAGACCGACGTATCAAGATATAATTTCAATTTGCGCATAATTTTCTCTTATCAGTTTTTTTACTATCCTCTCCCTGCTCCTTACTCCCTGCTCCTTACTTCCGTCTTCCTCTCCCCCGTTCTTCCCTCTCGCCCCACGTGCCGCCTACCGAATGAAGCAGACGTCTTACGGTATTTCTTTGACACTTTGACACTCTGACGCTCTGACACCTTGACGCTCTGACACCTTGACGCTTCTTTATCTTTCTCTTCCCACGTCCTAGCCGAAGGCGGACGTCCCACGTCCTACGGTTTTTTTGCGCTCCTGGCTATCGACTTCTTCGAAGACACGGCATATTCGGGAGTCATAATCGCTTTTATCTTCTTTATATCAAGACTGGGGTGAAATTTCTTTAAAACCCCGTCGGACATATTCTTGATCTTTACTTTATTGTCTTCGGCGTAACGGATGATTTTTCCCACAAGTTCGTGCGCGTCACTGAAAGCAACGCCGCGCATCACCAGATACTCGGCGATTTCGGTAGCGTAGATGCTTTCGTCTTCAAGCGCTTTATTAATATTTTCTTTCTTAATCTTAAGCGCGTCGATGAATCTTGCCAATATCGCCAGCTCTTCCTTTAATATCTCTACCGAAGAAAATAACGGTTCTTTATCAAACTGCATATCGCGGTTGTAAGTCATGGGCAGCCCTTTCATCGTCGTAAGGATTGCCGTCAAATTACCGTATATTTTTCCCGTTGACCCGCGCATGATCTCCAAAAAGTCGGGGTTCTTCTTATGCGGCATCAACGACGACCCGGTGCAAAATTCTTCGGGTAGATCCAGAAAAGAAAATTCCCTGGTGGAATACAGGATAAAATCTTCCGCCAGGCGCGAAAGATGCATCTGGGTAATCGAGATAATACTCAAAAACTCGATAATAAAGTCGCGGTCGGAAACATTATCGAGAGAATTCTTCACGATTGCTGTTTTCGTGTGCTTAAATTTAGATTCTAATTCATGTAAAAATTCTTTCAGCGCCGCATCATACGATTCCCTTGATATCGCGCTGCCGGCAAGAGCTCCCGAGCCGATATAAATCCAGAGGCTATTAAGAAAGTTATCGAGCCTTTCGCTGTCGCGCGAAAACATCTGGATAAATGCCCCGGCATAATCGCCGAGCAAGACGACCTGGGCCCGCTGCGTATGAGTATAGCCCACTAAAAATTGCCCGCTGTTACGTCCGGCAAATCCCTCCAGCGACGCAATCACCGTGTATAAAAGCTTTTTAAAAACAACCGCCTGCGCCTGGCAAAACCACTTTTCATCAAAAACAATCTGATCATTACGTGAACGCAAAGTATGCAGTTTCGCGGCTAGTTTGCCCACTTTTTTTGCCATACGATTCTGAATATCGGTATGAATATCCTCGGCGGTTAAATCCGGCGTGAATTTTTTCTGGCTGACCGCTACCTTGATTTCCCATAGCGCCATCACCAGTTGCTTTGCTTCTTTTTTACTGATAATACCCGATTTCTGCAGCGCCCGGACATGGATAAATGAATGGAAAATATCGTATTCCGCAAGCTTATAATCATAGCTGATCGATTTTGAAAATTCCTCAAACTGTTTATCGATTTCTTTTTTAAAACGTCCGCCCCATAGTTTTTTTGACATATAAATACCTCTTTTGCTTTGATAATTATCAGCGATCATCTGCATCATTTAATCAGTGGTCATCTCTGTTATTCATGTATGGCATCGCGAAAATATTAATAAACCCCTCGGCGTAACTGCGGTCAAACTGGTCGCCGGAGCCATAGGTAGCTAACTCTTTTTTATAAAGAGCGTTAGGCGAATTTCTTTTGGCAATAATGATATTGCCCTTAAAAAGCTTTAAGGTAATCTTTCCGGTAACCGGCTCTTGAGTTCTTTCGATAAACGCGTCTAAACACCCTTTAATCTTTGTATACCAGAGGCCGCTGTAAATAAGCTGAGAATATTTAGCGGACGCCGATTCTTTAAAAGCAATCGTTTCCTTATCCAGCGTAACATTCTCCAGCTCACGATGGGCAGTAAGCAATATCCATGCCGCCGGCGCTTCGTAAACTTCGCGCGATTTTATGCCCACCGTCCGGTCTTCCACCAGGTCGCTTCTGCCGACGCCGTGCTTGCCGCCGATAAGATTTAGCTTCTCAATCATCGCCGTAAAATCCATCTTTTTTCCATTGAGCGCTACCGGCACGCCCTTGAGGAATTCAATTTCCACATACGCCGGGGCGGAAGGTGTCTCGTTGATCGCTCTGGTAAAAATAAAAGCGTCTTCTTTGGGCTCATTATTTAAATCCTCAAGCGCGCCCGACTCGATACTTACCCCCCAGATGTTTTTATCGACACTGTAGATTTTTTCTTTAGTCGCTTTTATCGGGATATTCCTTTCTCTGGCATATTCTATTTCCGATTCGCGCGAAGTTAATTCCCACTCGCGTAAAGGAGCGATGATCTTTAGTTTCGGGTTCAAAATCTTAACCGTCGTGTCAATCCTGACCTGGTCGTTGCCTTTAGCCGTACAGCCATGCGCCACATATTCCGCCTTTTCCAGCCTGGCCACGTCGACTAAATATTTGGCAATCAGCGGCCTGCCCAGGGAAGTAGATAAAACATATTTATTTTCGTAAACCGCGTTTGCCTTTAACGCCGGCAAAATAAAGTCTTCGGCAAATTCTTTCCGCAGGTCTTTTATGTAAATTTTCCCGGCGCCGGTTTTTATCGCGCGCTTCTCTAAATCCTGTTCCGAAAACTCACTGCCCAGATTAGCGGAAAAACAAACAACATCAAAACCTTTATCTTTAAGCCACCGTACCGCGCACGATGTGTCCAGGCCGCCGGAATAAGCCAAAACTACTTTTTTCATTTTTCTCCTTTTATCTTCTGGATGAGAGTTGTTGCTTCGTTCGCCCTGTCGATACCGATAATCGTGCTCATCGCCTTCCCGATGCTGACGGCGATCGCCGAAAGATGAGTGATCGCTAAAGCTTCTTCGCTGGCGCCTATTTTCCGGGAATGAATTTTTAACGTAGCCTGGGCCATTGCCGGGCCCAGCAAAGGATAAAGTATCTCGTATATCTTCTGCGCCAGGCTATTATTGCTTACCATCCGATTGTCTCCTTGCCTTAATCGGATTCAATAATTCACCCTGAAGAAAACCACCCAGGCCAATCAGCAAATAGCCGGCGTTCCGCCCTATTTTACGATATCGAACGGCCGGAAATGCGTAGCGCCGGAAGCAAGCCCCAGGCAAGTAAGGAAAGCGCACATCAGCGTAAACACCGCGCCCAAAACAGCCGATAGATGCTCATCGCTCGGTTTGAAGTGGTAGAAAAAAATATTAACGGCGATAAGCCCGACGGAAGCGCACCAGACGACTGCCATTTTTTCATCTCTGACTCCCTCAACAACGTTCGGTTCTGTCAAAATCTTACTCTTTTTAACCACTAAGGCACAAAGAACACTAAGGTATAAATTAAAAAAATGATAAGCTTAAATGCTGGATGATAATTATAAAATGAATCGGCGTTTGGTTTTTGGTTTATGGTTTACTTTGTGCCTTGATGGTAAAGGTCGGCTTTTCTTTTTTTCATAAACAAAATACAATAATAAAACCCTAAAGATTTTAACCGCAAAAGCAATGTGAAGCCTTCCCAAAAAGGAACGAAGGCACTAAGAAAGATTTAAAGATTATATCTTTTCGTGGTGAAAACTATTTTGTTTTTCCTT
>Ga0182021_10002341_pt1 | contig 22011 bp, 15 predicted proteins | sample 612E3MmetaG_FD_120493 | JGI IMG/M metagenome (GOLD analysis project Ga0182021, IMG submission 120493) | Permafrost microbial communities from Stordalen Mire, Sweden - 612E3M metaG (Illumina Assembly) | ecosystem: Environmental > Terrestrial > Soil > Wetlands > Permafrost | place: Sweden... | reverse complement strand
CCGGCTGCCAACCGAAGCGGAATGGGAGTATGCCTGCCGCGCGGGAACGGATGGACCCTATGATTTCGGGCGCGCCGACAGGCTCCGGCAGTACGCCTGGCTGGCCGACAATTCGGACCAAAAAACGCATCCGGTCGGCCAAAAGAGGCCTAACGGCTTTGGGATTCACGACCTTTACGGCAACGTCTCCGAATGGTGCGAGGATGTTTACACTGTCACCTATTACAAAGAGAGCCCGGCGGCGGATCCTCACGGGCCGTCCGCCCGGGGAAAGGATGTGAAGCGGGTGATCCGCGGGGGAAGCTGGAGATCCAGCCCGGACCAGTGCCGATCTACGGCCCGCCAGGGGGAACGAACCGGCAACACGGACGCGTGCTTTTCGACGGACTTTTGCGGCTTCCGCTGCGTGCGCCGCGTCACACCGGAAGAGCTCCAGCAGTTGAGGGGCACAAAATAACCAAGGTGCTTACCCAACTGATGAAGAGTATCTGCGCCGGGCCTGCGCAGCAATCTCCCCGGAAACTCGTGAAGCCAAATGAGCTTTATGAACGACCCGATGAACTGTTTGTTAACGTGCCTCATGCTGGCCCTGCCGTCGCTGGCCTGCGAAGCACAGGCTGGCGAAAACGTCCTGAAAGATGGCGGTTTGGAACAGTACCTCGACCGACCCGATGAGGAGGGGAACCCCTTCAAGGTCTGGTCAGGCTGGAAGTGGGAAGGCAACTGCCGGCGTGTGGCCGATCAGACATCAAGCACGAAGGGCAGGCCAGCGCTGAAATGCTGAGCTACGGCGCCTGCAAGCTCGGCATCAGCCAGACCGTCAAGACCGAGGCTGGCTGGTACAGACTCTCAGGCTACGTTCGCGCAATCCATCTCAAGACCGGCCTATATGATCGCGGGCTGGTGGTATCCTTCGAGCCGAAAGGCAAAGAGTTGATGACTGATCTGCCGACCGGGACCTACGGTTGGCGGGAATTCAAGCTCACGGGGGAGTTTGAGGAACCCTGCGAGCGCAACTTGCTTTATATCTACCTGTTTGGCTCGGGGAAGGTCTGGCTGGACGAACTCCGGCTCGAAAAGGTCGAAGGCGCTGGCCTCAAGAACGGCTTGGTTCTGGGCCCGGTGGAGGAGACCCTGCGGGGTTTTCCCGGTGACGGTGGAATCCCGTGTTCTTTCTGCGGTCTGAAGGTCGATTCCAAGGCCGCGAACTGTGGTGTTTGTGGCGCGCAGAGCCCAATCCGGTTCCTGACACCCGAGGGCAAGCATGTTAGTGGCCTCGAGTACCGCGCTATCAAGACCAGCGACGGCGCCCTGGCCTTCGTCAACAACCTGGACCGCAAGCGCGATCAGCAGGTCAAGCTAACGGCGAACCTCCCCTTTAGCATACGAAACCTGACATTAGAGACCGACTCGGCGCCGAGTTTTGCTGTTCCAGCCGGCGAGACCTATATTCTGAAGCTGAAGCAACCATGAAATCCACCCGCGTCGTCGTAGCCGCTGCACAAATGAAATTCCGCACGGCCTTCCTCCTCTGCGCGGCGCTGTTTATTGCGGTTCAGGCATGGCCCGCGGAGCGCTGGTCAGCCGTCATCTCACCGGATAATTCGCTGGAATTCACCTTCGTGAAGGACCAGGCGCCGGTGTGCCGGCTCGGTTTGGGCGGGTGGGGACCGAACTGGCAGTGGGTCGGACTTACCCCGCCGCCGGGAGCCCAAGGCGAGAGAATTCTCACCACGGTGCCATTCGTGGTCAACCAGGCCAGGGGCGACGTCATCGAGATCGGGTTCCAGGCGGCGAAAACAGGGCCGCGACAGGTGGCGTTCAGCTACCGATTGAGCGCGACCAACGATGTACCGATCACGATGCTCATCGCCAGCCTCAGCATAGACAAGGCTTTTGGGCGGGGGCAGTTGAGGCTGACCCATGCCGGCGGGCAGAAGAGTGAACGGCCACTCCCCTTCGGCCGGGGGACGGTGCCGGCTACCTCGAAGCCCTAGCCGCGAAGAACATCGAGCCCCAGACAAACCCCTGGTTCTTCAGCGACGCCCATCTTCCCGGCCAGACCGGCGGCGTGCGCCAGCGTTTGCTGGATTCGGCAGCCTGGCTGCATGAGACGCAGAACAAATTCTACAGCCGGTTCGTAAAAGCCATTCGTAACACGGGCTACCAGGGCCCGCTCTGCGGCTCGCCCTGGCAAGCCCCGGCCATGCTCCCGCATTATTACAATCTCCAGTCGGACGCGCTCGTGGGTTATATTGATCGGCACAACTACTTTGGCGGTGGGCTGTTTGATTCCATGTGACGGCCCTGAACAAGAATGTCACACTGGCCGAGGCCAAAAGCGCGCTGCTCTGCGCCGTGGCGCGGAACTCCAACAGCGGCTTCAATTACTTCGCCATCGACTCCCGAACGCTGGACAACGGACGTGGCCCCATCCTGCTTGAACCGGTAAGAGCAACGCTGACCTTTTCCAGCCGGAGGATTGCCTCAGTGAACGTGCTGGACCACGACGGCCGCCGCACTGGCAAATCACTGCCCGTTACAGACGGTCGTTTCAGCATTGACGGGGCGCGTGACAAGACTCTCTACTACGAGGTGCAATTCAAATGACTATGAGCAAATCAAACACAAACCCTCTTTCCTCTTCGCATGGCAGCATGGATCGCCGTCGTTTTTTGGCGACGACTGCGATGGCTTCGGCGATCACCATTCTTCCACGGCACGTGCTGGGCGGAGGAGGTCAGACTCCGCCGAGCGAGAAAGTTAACATCGCCGGCATTGGCGTGGGTGGGATGGGCGGAGCGAACCTGCAGGCGCTCAAGTCGCAGAACCTCGTGGCACTCTGTGACGTGGACCACGATTTCGCGGCTCATACTTTCAAGGAATACCCCAATGCGAAGCTTTACACGGACTACCGCGAGATGCTCGACAAGCAGAAGGACGTCGAGGCAGTGGTTATCGCCACGCCAGACCACACGCACGCCCTGATTTCCATGGCCGCCATGAAGGCCGGCAAACATGTGTATTGCCAGAAACCGCTCACGCACGACGTATATGAATCCCGCATGCTGGCCAAGGCAGCGAAGGAGCTGGGCCTGGTGACGCAAATGGGCATCCAGGGCCACTCGACGGATGACCTGAGAACGATTTGCGAATGGATCTGGGACGGTGCCATCGGCGAAGTGCGCGAGGTGGATGCCTGGTGCAGCTTGACTTACTACCCTTGGGGGCACGAAGGCTGGAGTTCGCAGTGGGGTACCCGCCCTAAAGAGACGCCGCCCGTGCCGGCAAAACTGAATTGGGACCTCTGGCTCGGCCCGGCGCCGTACCGGCCGTACCACCGCGCGTATCATCCGGCGACCTGGCGCTGCTGGTGGGACTTTGGCTGCGGTATGATGGGCGATCGTGGCGCCCACACCTTGGACGTGGTGAATTGGTCATTGAAGCTTGGGCCGCCTGCCACCCTCGAAGCCACTTCCTGTGGCATGGACGCGGAAGTCCACCCGCTCTCGGCAATCGTCACTTTTCGCTTTCCGGCGCGCGAGGATCTGCCGCCGGTAAAGCTCACCTGGTTCGAGGGCACCCGGCCACCGCGACCCGAAGACATGGACGCGGATGTGGCCTGGCCGGCCGAGGGCGGCACCTTGTTCAAAGGCAGCAAAGGCATGCTCATCTGCGGTGTCTATGGCAACTCCCCGAAGCTGCTGCCGCTCAGCCGGCACCTGGAGTACAAGCGGCCGCCCAAGACGCTGCCACGGATAGCGGATCACTGCCACGAACTGGATTGGGTGCGCGCCATCCGGAGCGGCCAGCAGGCGGGCGCCAGCTTCGCCTACGCAGGCCCGCTCACCGAGACTTGCCTCCTGGGCAACGTCGCCAAACGCGTGGATGGCCTGATCGAGTGGGACGCCGCCAATCTAAAAGTGAAGAATTCCGAAGCCGCCAATCGGCTCATCAGGGCGCAATACCGGCAGGGTTGGAGTCTGTGAACCGGGAGGTAAGGCAATCGACCCTCATCAACATTTCGCAAACCCTGATACCCGTGCTCCTCAGGCTTTTCGCTCCTCTGCTTTCGACCGCATTCCTGGCTTTGGTTGCGGCTGCGGTCACCGCGCCGGTTCCACTCACGCTCTACGTCGCCACCAACGGCAACGACCATTGGTCGGGACGTTTGGCCACGCCCAATAAGGCCCGCACCGACGGGCCATTGTCCTCCCTGGCCGAAGCGCGCGACCGGATCCGGGGGGAGAGGATCGGAAATCAGCCGGTGCAGGTACTGGTGCGCGGCGGCACGTATATCCTGCCAGCGCCTTTCGTGCTCGGACCGCAGGATTCCGGGACCGCCGAGGCGCCGGTGGTCTATGCGGCGTTTGAAAGAGAGAAACCTGTCTTCAGCGGCGGACGCGTCGTCACAGGCGTCCGGCAGATTGGCAACCTGTGGGAAACGACCATCCCCGAAGTGAAAGCCGGCGAGTGGTACTTCCGCCAGTTGTTCGTTAATGGGCAGCGGCGTCAGCGAGCGCGTTCGCCAAACTCCGGTTATTACCGCATCGCAAGGCTGATCCCCGGTCCGCCCATACCAAACGCCAAACCGGTCGCGCGCGACAAGTTTGGATTTGCGCCCGGGGACCTCCAGCCTTGGGAGCGGCTCAACGATGTGAACCTGGTGCTGATGCACTCCTGGGAGAACTCAATCCACCCGCTTAAGTCGGTGGATACGGTGTCGAACGTTGTCGAATTCGCCGCGCCGATGAAGGAGTGGTGGGGGCTTGGGTATTGGGAGGACCACCAGCGCTATTTCGTGGAAAATGCGCGCGAACTGCTCGACACGCCGGGTGAATGGTACCTCAACCGCGAAACTGGCTTGCTTACCTATTGGCCGATGCCCGGGGAACGTCTGGACGGCACGCAAATCGTGGCGCCGATCCTGACCGAGTTCGTGCGCCTCGCCGGCAAGGCGGAGAAAGGCGAGTTTGTGCGGCACGTGACCCTGCGGGGGCTGACATTTCACCATGCGGACTGGGTACTCGACGCAAAGGGCAACAGCAGCACGCAGGCGGCGGTGGAAGTCCCCGCAACCATCACGGCGGATGGCGCTTTGAATTGTGCGATTGAGGGCTGTGAAGTGGCCCACCTGGGCATCTACGGAATCTGGTTTCGGCGCGGCTGCAAGGATTGCCGCATCCAACACAATCGCCTGCTCGATCTCGGCGCCGGCGGTATCCGGGTGGGCGAAGACCGCGCGGCAAAGCTGGACGCAGCGGAGACGAGCCGAACGCTCGTGGACAACAATCACATTTTCAACGGCGGGCGGATCTATCCCGGCTGTGTCGGAATCTGGGTCGCCCAGAGCAGCGGGAACCGCATCTCGCACAACGACGTTCACGACTTTTACTACACGGGGATCAGCGTCGGCTGGAACTGGGGCTTGGAGCCCAATCGAACGAGCAACAACGTGATCGAGTTCAACCACGTCCATAATCTCGGCCAGGGTGTCCTCAGTGACGCCGGTCTGATCTATTGCCTGGGGGTATCGCCCGGCAGCGTTATCCGGAACAACGTCTTTCACGACCTGTGGCCCTACTCGGCGCCGGCGTTGGGTTGGGGGATCTACCTGGATGCGCAGTGCGGAAATTACCTCGTCGAGAGCAACCTCGTCTATAGCACCCTGAGCGGCGGCCTAATGTTCAACAACGGCGGCCACGAGCACGTCATCCGGAACAACATCTTTGCCCTCTCCGCGAACCAGGCGCTCTGGCCATATTTTGAAAAGCGCCCCAACACCTTTCGGCACAACATCGTCTTCCTCACGCAGGGCCAACTGATGGTCCCTGACTTCGGCGAAAGCTCGCTCAATGAACGCCTCGCGGCGAAAGACTCGCTGGAAGACTGGGACGACAACCTTTACTGGCACACCTCCGGGCCGGACGCGCTCCGGTTCTTTCGACGGAGCTTCAGCGAGTGGCAGGCCATCGGTCTGGACCAACATTCACGGATTGCAGACCCGCAGTTCGTGGACGCCGCGAGGCACAATTTCCGGCTGAAGCCCAGTTCGCCGGCCTTCGACCTCGGGTTCCGGAGTTTCGACATCAGCACGGTCGGTCTGTATGGCGATGCCGCCTGGGTCAAGGAGGCCAGCCACGCGCGCTGCGCCGTGATCGCTTTGCCCCCACCGCCAGCACCGCCCGAACCGCTTGAAGTGGACGATGGGTTTGAGGCCACACCAGTCGGTTCGGCGCCCAGCAGGGCACATGTTAGCGGTGAAGAGAAAGGGGCTTCGATCCGAGTCAGCGGGGAGCGCGCCGCCACCGGCCAGCACAGTTTGAAGGTGACGGATTCCGCCACGCTCCAGCCGTCGTGGCAACCGCATTTCTACTATGAGCCGCACATCACTTCGGGCCGGGTGCGTCAAAGCTTTGCTGTGTGGTTTGAGACCAACGCCCAGTTCGTCACGGAATGGCGCGACAGCGGGGCTTACCCGCAAAACATCGGGCCGAGCGTGCGCTTCGACGGGAACGGTAATGTCAGTGCCGGCGACAAGCTCCTGGCCAAAGTCCCGAGCCGCCACTGGGTTCACGTGGAAATCCAGGCGCCTCTGGGCAAGAACGCAGCGCGCGTATTCCAACTGACGCTCACGCCCGAAGGGGAAGCGCGCCAGGTTTTCTCGGAACTGCGCATGAGCGGCAAGCAATTCAGCGAACTGCAGTGGCTTGGCTTCAGCAGCACGGCCGAGGCGGACACTGCGTTTTATCTCGACAACCTGCGCATCCAGCGCCTGGAGAAATGAGCTGGGCGGGGGTGGGCTGCCTTGGTGGTGCTTTGGTAAAGAGGTCAGTTAAAGGTCGTCATGTTCGCATCCTTGTGCCTTTGTACGGTGGGTGTAAGGAAATGGCAAGTGCGATGATCTGCAATGCTCGATATGACATTCTCATTAACTTTAAGGCCGAGCGTGGCCGGCCTTGACTAAAGCGGGCTAATTCCTTAAACACGCAGACAGCACCGGCACAAAACCTCATGAAAACATCTGCTCTCCCGCGATTCTGGTTTCTCTCGCTTTTAATTGTGGCGGAGGTCTGGCGCGCGAGTTCCAGCATTGTTCGCGCTGACACGGTCAGAGTCTCCGAACAGGAACTGGCCATCCCGACCTATTTGGCCGGAGATCCCGAGCCGAATCCAATGTTCTATTTCGGAGCCAACTCGCAAGGCGCGGAGGGGCGCGTTTATCCATACCCGTTGTACGACACGCTTACGCACGTCAAGTCGAACAAGATATATCGTATTATATACCTGGAGAACCAATACGTGCGCATCGGCGTGCTGCCGGAGATTGGGGGGCGGCTGTTCGAGGCCGTGGACAAGAGCAACGGCTACAACTGGGTTTATCGCCAGCATGTCATCAAACCGGCGCTCATTGGACTGATCGGCGCGTGGATGTCCGGCGGCGTCGAGTGGAACATTCCGCATCATCACCGCGCCACGACGTTCCTGCCGGTCCAGTACCGCCTCGAGGAAGACCCCGACGGCAGCAAGACAATCTGGGTTGGCGAGCTGGAAATCCGCCAGCGCATGCGCTGGGCCGTCGGTTACACGCTGTCGCCGGACAAATCGTATCTGACCGCCAAGGTCCGCATTCTCAATCGCACCCCGGTCGCCAACACCATGCTTTGCTTCGCCAATTTCGCGGTGCATGCGAACGATCAGTATCAGGTCATTTTCCCGCCCGACACGCAGTTCGTCACCTATCACGGCAAGCGCGAATTCGCCACCTGGCCCATCGCCCGGGGCCGCTATGCCGGAGCCGATTTTGGCAACGGCACCGACGTGAGCTGGTACTCGAATCACATCAGCGCCAATTCCATGTTCGCCTGGAATTACACCTCCGACTTTTTCGGCGGCTACGATCACGGCAAGCAGGCCGGCACCCTGAGCGTGGCGGACCATCACATTGTTCCCGGCAAGAAATTCTGGACCTGGGGCACCGGTCCGCGCGGGCGCATGTGGGAGAAGATTCTCACCGACACCGACGGCCCTTACATCGAGCTGATGACCGGCGCGTATTCGGACAACCAGCCCGATTACAGTTGGCTGCAACCGTTCGAGACCAAGTCGTTCGAGATGCATTGGTATCCATTCCGCGACATCGGCGGCGCGAAGAATGCCAACCTCGACGCGGCGGTGAACCTGGAAGTCGGCACGAACGGCGCCGTGAAGGTGGGGTTTTGCACGACGGCAGCCCATCGAGCGGCGACCGCTTTGCTGAAAGCCGGCAACAAAATCCTGTTCCAGCAGGACAACGTCCCGATAGATCCCGGCAGACCTTACGTCAAACAGGTCGCCATTCCTTCCGGCCTGGACGAACACGAGTTGCGCGCCTCGCTCTCCGCGGAAGGCAGGGAACTGATCGCCTATTCGCCGGTTCGCCTGGAATCGGAGCCGAGGCCGGAAGCGGTTACTCTTCCGCCCGGTCCAAAGGACATCAAGACGGTCGAAGAGCTTTATCTGGTCGGCCTGCGCCTCGAGCAATTCCACGATCCGGCGCGCGAGCCCGAGCCGTATTGGGAGGAGGCGCTGCGCCGCGACCCCGGCGACGCGCGGGTGAACACCGCGCTGGGTATCCGCGAGCTCAAGCAGGCGAAGTTCGCAGAGGCCGAGCAGCACCTCCGCGCGGCGCTGGCGCGGCTCACGGCCAACTACACTTCACCGAAGAACGGCGAACCGTTTTATTATCTCGGCGTCGCGTTGAAAGCGCAGGGAAAGAACGACGAGGCATTCGATGCGTTTTACAAGGCAACCTGGAGCGAGGCGTGGCGCGACCCGGCCTACTTTTCGCTGGCGGAAATCGCCGCCCAGCGCGGCCAGTTCCCGAGCGCGCTCGATTACGTGAATCGCTCGCTCGACGCCAACGCGCTGAACGTTCGCGCGCTCACGCTCAAGGCGGCTTTGTTGCGCCATTCGGAGCGCCCCAAGGAAGCGATCGAGGTCGTGCACCTGGCGGCGCGCAAAACCGACCCGCTCGATGTCGGACTGATGGCGGAGCGCTGGCTGGACGGAGACCGCACCGCAGCCAGTGAACTGACCAGGACGTTGCGCGATCATCCGAAAAACGGCCTGGAGGCGGCGACCGAATATGGCAATGCCGGTTTGTGGCGGGATGGCACAGCGGTCTTGAAGCAAATGGTGGATGCCGCGAAAGACAAGTCCCGTGTGTCGCCGCTCGCATACTATTGCCTCAGCCAGTTCGCCGAACGCATGGGAGATCCGAAGCAGGCGGCGGAGTATCGCGAACTCGCCGCGCAGATGCCGCCCGACTATGTGTTCCCATTCCAGTGGGAAGTCATTCCCGTTTTGCGCCGGGCCCTGGAGTTGAATCCGCGCGATGCCCGCGCGTCCTATTACCTCGGCAATCTGTTGTTCGATTCGCAGCCGGAAGAGGCGTTGAGCCTCTGGGAGAAATCCGCGGCGATAGACCCCTCGTTCTCCATCGTACATCGCAATCTCGCGACCGCCTACGCGCATCAGAAGCCGACCAACGATGTCCCCCGCGCCATCGCGGAATTGGAAAAAGCTGTGGCACTGCCGGACAAATACGCCCTGCACTTTACGGAATTGGACGAGCTTTACGCGAAGGCGGGCAAGCTGCCGGAGCAGCGCCTCGCATTGCTCGAGCAGAACCAGGCCATCGTGGCGAAGCGCGATGATGCGTTGTCGCGCGAAATTGGTCTGAAGGTATTCGCCGGAAAATACGACGAGGCCATCCAACTCATGACCGGACGAATCTTCTCGGTGTGGGAAGGCGGCGCACTGGACGTGGCGAAGCATTGGGTTGATGCCCATCTGCTTCGCGGAGAGCGGGAGCTTGCGGCTGGGAAAGCGGCTGCGGCGCTGGCCGATTTTCAGGCCGCCGGCGACATTCCCGACAACCTGCCATCGGATGCCGGCGCGGGACGCGGACACGAAGCTGAAATTGCCTACTGGACGGGACTGGCTCACGAAGCGATGGGCGACGCAGACAAAGCCAGGCAATGTTGGCAGCAGACGGCGTCAGCATCGAAGGAAGGGCGAAGCCGCGCGGGTTCAGGCGGCCGATTCGACTCCAATCTCTCGGCGGAGCGTTACTATCTGGCGCTCGCGCAACGAAAGCTCGGCCGCAGCGCGCAAGCCGACGCCGCACTCAAGAATCTCCTGGAGGCGGCCAAGGCGGATTTGGAACGGGAAGCAACCACCGGGCAGAATGTGCAGACGGAGAGGAGATCTCGCAGTGCCGGGCCTGGGTCTAGCCATTATCTGGCGGGTCTGGCTCATTTGGGGTTGGGCCAAAACGAGGCGGCCAAAGAACAACTCGCGGCCGCCCTCGCCGCCAGCCCCGATCTCCTCGGAGCCAAAGCTGCTTTGGATGGGCTGCGCTAATTGCTGGGGCGGACGGCTGCGGCTGCAACGTCGCCAATTAACGGAAATCAGGTGTTAATTCCCCAAACTCGCCGACTTGGCGCGGCTGCCTTCCGGCACGGTGCTGGATGGCGAACTGGCGGTACTGCAAGGCTTCGGAAATGTGGTCGCTGGCGATGCTTTCCGCTCCCGCCAGGTCGGCAATCGTGCGCGCCTCTTTCAGGATGCGATCGAGGGCGACAGGGTCGGTCCGGCACCAGTCAATACCCACCAACCACCGTTTATGAAGGCCCGCCCATGTTGCTGGATTGAGGACCGCAAGGGATTCCTTCAATGCGTCGCCGCCGCCAATCGTGGCGTAAGCGAGCGCCACATCAAAGCGATACCCAGGGCGTTGCCCAAGCCTACTATCTTGCGCCCCTTCGGGGCTTCGGTCAGTGCCTCGACAAGGGGTCTCATGGGGTGGACTTCTTTGGTGGCGGGGAGTTGGCCAGGGGTTTCGCTTGTCTCACGGACTGGGTCAATGCAAGGTAGTTGTCGCTGGTGACGACTCTGCGTCCGCTCTTCTTTTCGAGTTCGCGCCGGGCGTTGCCGGCCACGGTGCCGCCAGCATGGGCGGCGTGTTTGTTCTCCGGGAAGCCCTGCGTGTCGCGCGTGCGGGTGATTTCGGTGGTGGCCGCCTCGCCGAGCACGGAGAAGATGAGTTCGAGGTCGGTCATGTGATCGCGGAGATTCTCGCGCTTGAGCCGCTTGAACTCGGCGTATTGGCTGGGTGTTAGGCCGAAGGTGGCCTGCGAGATTTCCGCCGTGAGTATGGCGTATTCGCGCTGTTCCCGGACGCCGCGCTTTTTCCATTCGTCGGTGAGCTCGTCGCGGATGGCGATGGAGCGCATCCGTTTCTCGATCCAGTCGTCCGAGTAGCCTTTGGCTTTGTAGAGGGCGCGGGTGCGTTTGGTGGCGAGTTCCGGGTCTTCGATCTCCTGGATGCGTTCGTAGCCGACTTTCGCAAGCCAGCGTTTGAACGGCTCGGCCTTGGGGCTGGGGATGGACTGGATGAGGCGGAAGATGCCTTCGGTGTTCCAGCATTGCAGTTTCTGGCACCCACCCGCAGTATCGAACTCGAGTCCAAGGGGGGGGACAAATTGCCCCCCCCCTTGAAGAACAGCTGCCAGGTCGGGGTCGCGCTTGCGCATCTTTTTCAGGTAGTCCGAGGGGTCCACTGAATCGGTGAGGGCGCCCACCACGTCGGTGATGACAAACCACCATTCGTTGTTATGAATGGTACGGCGGATTTCCTTTTGCCGGAAAAGCGCGATCCGGGTTTCGGGATTAGGGATGGGTTCGTTCATGGTTTTTTGATGACCAGCCAAGTGACCAGCTCGAAATCCGTGGTGTCACTGGCCTGGTCCTTCTGATCGGGGATTTTGAAGCTGCGCCCGGTCTGGAGGCCGGTGGCGACGCGCTTGCGGAAAGTGGAAACGATGGATTCGACAGCCCGGTTCAAGAGGCTGGCGGCTCGTGGTGGGGTCTGGACTGGGCGCGAGTGGGGGGTGTGGCCCGAAAGGGACACCTGGCAGGTCGTTAGTTGTGCGCGTGTGCCGCCCATGACGAAAAGTCGTGAAATGATGGCGTGGTAGGGCCAGAATTGCACGTACATTCTTGCGGCTGTGAGATTTGGGCGTGCGCGGAGTACGGTCTTGCCACTTGGCTTTACGTCCAGATTTGTCTGTCGAGCGAACGGTACTGGATGGCTTCGGAAATGTGGTCGCTGGCGATGCTTTCCGCTCCTGCCAGGTCGGCAATCGTGCGGGCTACTTTCAGGATGCGATCGTAAGCGCGGGCGCTCAGATTCAGATCGCTCATCGCGAACTTGAGCAACTCCAGCGTGGCTTCGTCGAGCGCGCAGTAAGCCTTCAATTCCCGGCTCCCCATGCGGGCGTTGCAGGTGACTTTGGGCCGGTCCTTGAACCGGGTGTGCTGCCGCTGCCGCGCCGCGACCACCCGGCTCCGAATCTGCGCCGAGCTTTCCCCCGTCCGTTCGCTGGTGATCTCGCGGAACTTCACCGTCGGCACTTCCACGTGCAGGTCTATGCGGTCCAGCAGCGGGCCGGAAATCCGGCCCAGGTAATTCTGAATCTCGCGGGGCGAACTGCGCGATTCGCCCGGCATCTTGCCATCGGGCGTCGGGTTCATCGCCGCCACGAGCATGAATTGGGAAGGGAACGTCATCGTCCCGGCCGCCCGCGAAATGGTCACGTGGCCCTCTTCCAGCGGCTGGCGCATCGTTTCCAGCACGCTGCGCTTGAACTCCGGCAACTCGTCCAGGAAAAGAACGCCGTGGTGCGCCAGCGAAATCTCGCCGGGCGTGGGGTTGACATTGCCTCCCAGCAACCCGGCGTCGCTGGCCGTGTGATGCGGCGCGCGGAACGGGCGGCGCGTCACCAGTGCCTGACCCGGCGCCAGCAAACCGACGATGCTGTGAATCTTGGTCGTCTCCAGCGCCTCCTCCAGCGTCAGCGGCGGAAGTATCGTCGGCAGCCGCTTGGCCAGCATGGATTTCCCCGTCCCCGGCGGGCCAATGAGCAGCACGTTATGCCCGCCCGCAGCCGCAATTTCCAAAGCCCGTTTAACGTTCTCCTGCCCTTTGACCTCCGCGAAATCCACCTCGTCATCGGGGTGCCGGTCGAAGATGGCGGCGATGTCAACCTTGGTGGGTGAAATCTTGACCTCGCCTTCCAGGAAGCTGACCGCCTCGCGCAGGTTCTGGACCGGGATGACCTGCAAACCCGCCACCACCGCCGCTTCCGCCGCGTTATCCGGCGGAACCAGCACACCGGTTTTTCCCTCGGCTCGCGCCCGAAGGGCAACCGGCAGCACCCCTTTAACCGGGCGCACCGCGCCGTTGAGCGCCAATTCCCCGACCATCACAAAGTTCTCCAGTTGGTCGCTTTCCATCTGCTCACTGGCGGCCGCCATTCCAATGGCAATCGGCAGATCAAAGCTCGGCCCCTCCTTCTTCACATCCGCGGGCGCAAGATTGATCGTCGTGCGGCCAAACGTGAAGGTAAACCCGGAGTTGGTGAGGGCTGTCGTGACCCGGTCGCGCGATTCTTTGACGGCCGCATCCGGCAAACCCACGATAACAATGAGGGTATCGCCGTAGCCGGCGTTGACCTCAACTTCGACCGGATACGCCTCGATGCCGTTGACGGCGGCAGAACAGACCTTGGCCAACATGCGTCAAGTTATGGCGGAGCAAGGGCAAAAGGGCAATGCCGAAATGGCGAGACACTTGAGGCGTGAGGCGTGAATCATGAGACCAGCCTGACACGCGCCGAGCCAAACCCAACCGAGGCGCGACACTCTTGCCACCGAGCATTGCGCCTGAATCAAAAAACCGACAATTAGAGCTTCGTCTTCCCCGCGGCTTTAGCCTTGGCCCATCTCGCCTTTGCCAAGGCGGATAACCTGGCTTTGCCAGCAGCAGACATCTTCCTCTTCGGTGCTTTCCCTCGTGCGGCCATTCTCTTTGCCACGCCGGCTCGAATGTTTGCGATTCCCTGTGCGCTCAGCTTCCTCTTGGGTGCCACGCCTTTGATCTTTGCCCATCTTGCTTTTTGAGCCGCTCGCATTCTGGCAATTCCGGCCGCTGAGACTTTGCGCCTTTTCGGCTTCTCAGTGACGGCCGCCGGAGACGTAACTTCGCTGCCGAGGAGTTCACTGAGTTCCTCTTGCAGGGTTTGGATCCTCTCCTGGATGTTGGCGGCTCGCCGCAATGCGTTCGGTGATAGATTTATGATTGCATTCATATTGGCGAGAATTGTGGATTAAACGATAGGGAAGTCAAGCCCCAGAAGGCTCCCAGCCGGAACTTGGGCGCATTCGCGATGTGTTGGTAGGGACGCATTCCACTGCGTCCCCATCTGTCTCCAAGCGAATGAACCAGGGACGCAGTGGAATGCGTCCCTACCAACTTTACCAAGGACTCGCGAATGCGCCCCCGGAACTTCCTTACAGCAAGTCGTTCGTGCGGTTCTGTCGGCACATGAAATGTATTCCTCAGTCCCTGATTCCGATGTTACCCACGCTGTTCAGAACGATGACCGGTCGCGACATAGAACACCCAACTCGCCACAATAAGCGAAGCAACGGCAATCGTCTTCGCGAGAGGTTTTCCACGGGTCAATTCCTCCAACCATCGCATCCACTTGTCCATCAGCAGGCCGGTTTTGCCATAGTACACTTCGACATCATGGGTATACCGGCGGGAATCATCCGGTGAAAGCGGCCCCCTAATCTCGGCGGACCCGGGATCGTTCGTTCCTCCAGCATTTGTTTGCCGGTCAATCTGATCTTGCGCACGCCAAATGGCAGTGGCGCTGCCGAAGCCCACAACCAGAATCATGACGCCCAGCAGATTGAGCATCAGGCGGGTTCTGGCCGGTGTCGGTGAAGAGAGCAGCTTTAGGTTCATGGTCCCGTTATTGGGGCCTGCATCAATGCGAACCGTTTCTAACAGCCAAAAGGATGTCAAAGCCAACCGGCCAAGCAAAGGAGAAGAGTTTTAGGCATTGACTTCCATGAACGGCAGATTCATGCCACTTGACGCACCATGTCGTGGCCGCCAGAGGGATTAGGCACGCGCACGGGGCATTCCGGGTCCTCGCACCACTCGCCATCGGCGATAAAGAGATATTTGTGCGTCCCGGGCGGCAGTTTCAGGGTGGTCGTCCAGACCCCATCACTTCCCTTTTCCAAAGCAATGGCGCCCTGTTGCCAATCCGTGAAATCACCCACCAACAAAACGCTCGTGGCGTCTGGCGCGGTGAAGCGGAAGGTTTGTTTCTTCGGATGTTTTCTTTTTCTCGACACAACCTCATGGCCCTTTCCAGCACTCGGATGCCTTCCCTTGGCAGAAACGGCCCGTCCAAGGGACGACAACCTGCGGCTCCGCGCATCGAATCCATTCAACGTGAAGCCGACTTCATGTTCCTTTCAACCGGGGCCAGTTTACCCGGTGCCGGTTTACGGTCAACCGGAAACCGCAGAAAGTTTTGCCGGGCCGAGGTCCTGCAACGCCGCCCCCGGCAAGAACAGGGCTTGCGGGATTCTGACCGATGACAAGTCTCTTTGCCGGCACCTGGACGACCGCAGATGAGCGTGGGAATGAAGGCATCGGGACCTGCAATGGGTCCAAAGCGGGCGCATTCGCGATTTGTTGGTAGGGACGCATTCCACTGCGTCCCCATCTGTTTCCAAGCGAATGAATCAGGGACGCAGTGGAATGCGTCCCTACCAGCTTTACCAAGGACTCGCGAATGCGCCCGTCCAAAGCTGCTTTTGCCGTTGACGCCGGGACAGGATTTCGGGCAAATTCCAGTGTCGGAACCGTTTTCGTTTGTGTGCGCCCGGGCGAGCGTTCCCCGGGCGGCGGAGACGTTCATGTTAATTACATAACTGCAGAACAAACTATAGACTATGCGAAAGCACTTATTTAAATCAGTTCGTTGGACAGCGCTGGCCGGCTTGGCTTGTCTCGCGGCGGTCGCGGGACGCGTTTATGCCGATGGCGAAGGCGCGTTTCTGAACACCGATATTGGAGCGTCCTTCGTCACTGGCCTCCCCTCGGGCGCGCACGTGGATCCCGGCGTGCGTTTCAACCTGGCGCCAGGCTATCGGATCTATAACGACGATACCATGGCCGTTTCCCTGCAATTCGAGACGGGGGTAATCTGGAATCACGTCAGGGACTCGTTCGGCGGAGGCTTTAACCAGGTCCAGATGGGGCCACAGGTCGGCTTGGGCGAGCCACCCCACACCGACCTTTACCAGGTGCCGTTTATGGCTGGCGTTGAATATTCGTTTCATACTGGCACCCTGGTCGAGCCGTATATCGGCGTCGCTGGCGGCGGCGTTTACACCGACTGGGCGAGCTATTGGGGTGGCGACGAGGGGCCGGGAGACGGGCGATTGGAGCACCACCAGACTTCAGTCTCCGGCGCCGTCCAGGGTGCGGCTGGAGTTCGCTTCAAACTCAACGACCACTTTGAGCTGGGTGTCGGTTACAAGTTTCTCGCCTGCTTCCCGAACGATGTGGATTACCTCGGAACCCATTCCGTGTTGGCGACGTTCACCTGGCGCTTCTGATCGCTCGCGCCGACTGCCAGGCCAATCCTGCGCCTTGCGCTCGCCGAAAGCGGGCGCGAAGTTCACCGCCGGGCACGCGTAGAAGGCGCGCGGTTGATGGCAAACGCGTACCTGCCCGAGCTGGCGGATAGAATCGCGTTGGAGCCCTCGAGGCGGAGGAACTTTACACCGGCGGCATGGTCGAGCGCGCGACCGTTTTCGGTGATGTCGGCTGCAGATTGCGCCGGCAGGATTACCTGGGCCGTGGTGTTGGCCGGGATCGTCACGTTGAGGCGGAGCTTATCGCCGCGCTGCTGCCAGTCGGTGGCGATCAGGCCGCGAATACTCCGATAAGAAACCGCCGCCGAGCTGAGCTGGTCATGCAATTGCGGCGCGATGAGAATTTCCTTGTAGGCGGGCGCGGCGCTGCGGATGCCGCCGATATTCTCGACCATCCACTGATAAACCGCGCCGAACGAGTAATGGGCGAAGGAGTTCATGCCGGCGTCCTGAAAGCCCCTCTCCGGCGTCCAACCGTCCCAGCGTTCCCAAATGCTGGTCGCGCCCTGCTTGATCGAGAAACCCCAGGACGGGAATGTGTCATTGAACAGGAGACGATACGCAACGTCGGGCCGGCCGATCTTTGACAGGACGAGCATCAGGTCTTTGGTGCCGATGAAGCCGGTGGAGAGATGCCAGCCGCGTCGCTCGATATCCGCCACGAGGTGTTTCGCGGCGAGCGTCGCCTGTTCGGGCGGGAGCAAATCGCCGGCCAGGGCGAGCACGTAGCCGGTCTGGGTATCACCTTTAATGCGGCCATCGGGCGAGACGTAGGCGCGACAGAAGGACGCGCGGATGTCGTTGAACAACCGCTCGAAGGTCTCGGCGTCCCGCTCCTTGCCCAGCACCGTGGCGGCGCGCCCCGCCAGGCGGGTGCTGTAGGCGAAGTAAGCCGTGTAGATGACATCCTTGGGCGTGTCGGCTTTGATGCTCAGCCAGTCGCCAAAGCAATGATACTTCGCGGGCGGCAGCAGGTCGGGCGTGCTGCGCTGGCGGCAGAACTCGATGAAACGCTTCATCGCCTCGTAATGCCGCTCCAGTGCGCGGCGGTCGCCATAGACCTCGTAAATCGTCCAGGGGCAAATCACGCCGGCATCGGCCCAGGCGGGACCGCCGTCGGGTTCGGTGACGACGCTGGGGGCAACGCGGGGGAATTGGCCGTCGGCGCGCTGGGCGTCGTCGAGATCCACGAGCCACTTGGTGAAGAAGGCCTCCACGTCGGTATTGAGCGTCGCGGTGCGGATATAGACCTGCGCGTCGCCGGTCCAGCCCATGCGTTCGTCGCGCTGCGGGCAATCGGTGGGAAGGTCAATGAAGTTGGCGCGCTGGGTCCAGTAAATGTTGTTGTGAAGCTGGTTCAACATCGGGTCGGAGCAGGCGAAGGCGCCAACCACGGGCGTGTCGCTGCTCAGCGCAACGCCGACCACCGTGTCTTTTAATGGCTTCCCGCTCAGGCCAGTGACCTCGACGTACTGGAACCCGTGGAAGGTGAAGCGGGGCTGCCAAACCTCGACTCCTTTGCCTTTGCAGATGTAGGTATCGGTGGCGCGGGCGCTGCGCAGGTTGAAGGTATAGATGGTGCCATCAGGATTGAGCCGCTCGGCGAAACGCAGCGTGATCTTCTGCCCGGACGCGCCGGAAACCTTGAGGCGCGCAACCCCGGCGAAGTTTTGGCCAAGGTCGAACACGAAGACACCGGGCTTGGGTTCGGTGATCTTTCGGGCTTTGAATTCCGCAATGGCGCGCACCGGCGGCGCCGGATGGACCTGCACGAGAGGATGGACTTCGTCGCTGCCGACGACCACGGGCTGCCAGTGGATGTCGTCGCAGCCCGCCTCGTCCCAATCGGGATACTCCAGCCGTGCGTCGTAGGTTTCACCCTTGAGGAAGTCGGCTTCCAACACGGGGCCCGTCGCCGCTTTCCAGTTCGGGCCGGTGGCGATGTCCACCGTGGAACCATCGGTGTGCTCCAGGTGCAATTGGGCGCGCACGCGGGGCCACTTGCCGTAGGTATCCCGGTCGCCGCCATAGCCGACGTAGCCGCTAAACCAGCCGTCGGCGAGCACCGCGCCCAGCGCGTTGTCGCCGCGGCGAACGAGCCGGGTGACATCATAGGCGCGGTAATAGACGCGCTTCGCGTAGTCAGTCCAACCGGGCGTGAAGTAATCATCGCTGACGCGCCGGCCGTTGAGGTGCATGTTCACCAGGCCGAGCGCGGTGGCGTAGAGCGTAGCGCGGGCAACCGGCTTGTCGGCGCTGAATCTCGCGCGCAGGTACACCACGGGCGGCAGGAATGCGTCGGCGAACTTCAGCTTGCCCCACGGTTCCACGCCGTAATCGCCCACAACCCGCACCTGCGGCGAGGACGCGTCGTCGAGAGGTTCTTTGAGCCAGTCACCGCTGAAGGTCCCGGTGGATTTCCAGGAACCGTCGGTAAGCTCCGTGAAGGTCTGGCCCTCCTCGGTCGTGATGAAGAGTTTGGCGATCAAGCCCGCCGCGCCTTCGCTCGCGTTTTCCACCAGCACGCGCAGCTCGTTCTTGCCCGGTCTAACCTCGGCGGCGAGTTCCGCCTTCCTCGGCTGGCGCCAACTGTCGTTGCTGGCTTCCGAGGTCAGCCGGAGGTGACCGTTAACGGCGAATTTCATTCCGTCATCGGCCGAGGCCCAGAGTTCGGCGCGTTTCACTTTTGCGAAGGACGGCAAGGTGAACGTCGTGAAGAAAAGGCGCCGGCATTTCGGCACTTTGCCAATCTTATCCGCCGCGTGCCAAATCCACTTCGCTCCGTTCAGCGGCGCTTCCGCCGCGGGCCGCTGACGGGCTTTATCGTAGCCAATCCACTCGGCTGTCCAGTCTTCAGGCTTGAGCAAGCCCATGGTCCACATCGCCGGCTCACTCCAGACGGATTCGCGGCCGTCCCGGTCCCAGACCTTCACTTTCCAGAAGCACCGTTGATGGGAGACGAGGGGCGGGCCCTGGTATGTCACGGCGATGGTTTCGTCACTGGCAACCCGGCCGCTATCCCACAGGTCACCGCGCTCCGCCTGGAGCGATTGCTTGCTGCTGGCGACCAGGAGGCGATAGGCGGTTTGCTTTTGGCCGCGCTCGCCCGACTCGACAATCCAACTCAGCCGTGGCGCTCGTTCCTCGATCCCCAGCGGATCAACCAGGTATTCACAGCGGAGATATGAGGCCACGAGGCCTTTGCCGGTGTAGGGCGTGGGGGGCTGGGGCACGGCGTGGGAGAGGAACGAAGACAGGAAAATTGAAGACAGGAAAATCACGGACAGCGAAGTGGGTGACATGTTTGCCATATTGATGTTGGTTGTAACAGCAACGGGGAAATTAGCCAAGTGTTTGCGGGCGCCGGTTTCTGGCTTGGCCAGGGCTGCAACCGCTACGTCACCGTATTTCCGTCACTGGCTGCCAGGCGTCACGAGTTCCGCCGCACTCGCATTGGCCTGCACTTGTGCCACGTCCTTGCACCCCGGGATTACCGCCGAGACGAGCGGATCCTTCAAGCACCAAGCCAGGGCCCATTGCCCCAGCGGCACCCCGGCAGGCACTTCGGCCTGCCGGATGCGTTCAACTTCGGCGAGGTCCTGGCGCATTTTGCCGGCGTCAAATGTCGAGCGCCAGTCATTCGTCGGGAAGCTCGCCCCTGGCCGATACTTGCCGGTCAACAGACCGCTCGCCAGGGGCACGCGCGCCAGGATGCCCAGGTTGTCGCGCCGCGAATATGGAAAATACATTTGCTCCGGCCGCCGGTCCAATCGGTTGTAGATCACTTGCAGGGCTTCTGCGCCCAGGCGGCGCGCTTGCTGTGCCTGGAGCTCACTGCCTTTGCCCAGGATTGAAACCCCCAGATGACGGATCTTGCCCGCCTGTCTTGCCGCGGCCAACGTCGCCCACAAACTGTCGTTCAGAAAGACCGCATCCGAGCCGGAGTGGAACTGGTAAAGGTCAATCGTTTCGACGCGCAGCGCGCGGAGCGACGCCTCGAGTTGCTGGCGCGCGCCCTCCGCGGAGAAGTCTTCCGTTCGGTCCATGAACTTGTGGAAATGGTGGCCGAACTTCGTCGCCACGATCCACCGCGACCGATCGCGCCGGCTGAGATAGTCGCCAATCAACTGCTCGGAGAGATGGTCTCCATAGCATTCGGCGGTATCAATGAGGTTGATCCCCAGCGCTGCGGCCTGGTCCAGGATCGCGTCGGCGTCCGCCTGCGAAAAGCTCCGCCCCCACTCGCCGCCAAATTGCCATGTCCCGATGCCGATGACCGAGACCCGTGCCCCAGTACTCCCGAGAATTCGATAACGCATGGCCGGACTCTACCGCAAAAACTCCCCGCTGTCCCGCGCGATCAACCAACCCGTCCCCCTCAGGGCGCATCTTGCCGATACTGCCTGCTGCCGGCCGCCTAAATCCGAAATCCGAAGGCCGAAACCTCTAACGCAGAGACGCTGAGGACGCAAAGAATCGCAGAGGGATTCCGAGTTTTCTGCATCTGGAAGTTGGCCGTTTCCTGCTTCTCCGCGATTCTCTGCGGCCCTCGCGTCTCTGCGTTTAATCCCGGATTCGCTTCGGGTTCCGAGCTTCGGATTCTAAACCGGCCCGGTTCTTTGCGGGCTTTGCGTGAGATTCTTTCTGAACAATTACGGCTAAGCCGAAACACCAATCCCCCACCCTCCGCCCACTGCCCACTGCCCTCCCTGGCCCGTGAAGTGTTCTTTGGCCTGTGGAATCGCTTCAGTATTCCACCGGGCCGCTTACTTCACTGGGCAGCATGTCAGCATTTGGTTTGGTGCTTTCTGCTTTCTACTTTGCCTGTTCGATTTCTGCTTTCCAGATTTCTGCTTTGCCTGTTCGATTTCTGCTTTCTGCTTTCTACTTTCTGCTTTTCTTATGGCTGCTTTCTGCTTTCTGCTTTGTCTGTTCGATTTCTACTTTCTGCTTTCTACTTTCTGCTTTTCTTATGGCTGCTTTCTGCTTTTCTTATGGCTACTTTCTGCTTTCCCAATTTCTGCTTTGCCTGTTCGATTTCTGCTTTCTGCTTTCTACTTTCTGCTTTTCTTATGGCTGCTTTCTGCTTTCTGCTTTGCCTGTTCGATTTCTACTTTCTGCTTTCCCAATTTCTGCTTTTCCCCGCACCCTCTCCCACCCCAACCCCAGATACTCGTACATCGCCCGCTCGCTGTAGTAGAGGTTGACCGAGCCGGGAAACAGACGATCCGGAGTGAACGGCCACTGGGTCACCGTATCCACGAGGAAACCGCTGGGGGCAGCGACTGCATGCAACCCGTGGTTCCGCGCCAGCAGCATGGCGCGCGGCAGATGCGAGGCGCTGGAAACGATGATGACGCGGTTCGTGCCGACCACATTCTTGCACCACCGGACCTCGTCCTCCGTATCCCACGCGCCTGCACAAACCTGCACGGCGTT
>Ga0182021_10002340_pt1 | contig 22014 bp, 19 predicted proteins | sample 612E3MmetaG_FD_120493 | JGI IMG/M metagenome (GOLD analysis project Ga0182021, IMG submission 120493) | Permafrost microbial communities from Stordalen Mire, Sweden - 612E3M metaG (Illumina Assembly) | ecosystem: Environmental > Terrestrial > Soil > Wetlands > Permafrost | place: Sweden... | reverse complement strand
TTCTGTTGTTCTATTGCAAGGCGACACTAGTACTGGAACAGTGCAAGGATCAGGCTTTGTTTACAATTTTGAGGGCCAAAACGTCGTTTTAACTAATTATCATGTTGTCCAAGGCACAACCGGTTTAAGCGTTACCTTCTCAGATGGAAATGGTTATTCCGCCACAGTTCTCGGTAAAGACCCCTACTCTGATTTAGCAGTTGTTTCAGTTAACAACGCGCCAGCTTCAGAATTAAAACCAGTCACCATTGTAAGCTCATCTAGCCTCAATGTTGGTGAAACCGTTATCGCCATTGGAAATCCATATGGACTTGTAGGCTCATTGACAACAGGCGCAGTAAGCGCATTGGGAAGAACAATAACAGAAGACACTGCTGGAGGATTTGCGATTGCCAATATCATTCAAACAAGCACGCCGATTAATCCTGGAAACTCAGGAGGACCACTGCTTAACGCTGTTGGAAACGTTATAGGCATCACAACAGCGATAGTTTCTAACTCACAAGGACTAGGCTTTGCTATCCCATCAAACACTATTTTGAGAGAAATATCAGCTTTAGTGACATCAGGATCTTATCACGGGCATTCATATTTAGGCGTCACAGGAGAAGACATGGATTACACCACCGCCCAACAAACAGGGGCCAACGTTACTTACGGTTGGAAAATTGCCACAGTAGTAAGCGGAGGACCCTCAGATGGCAAATTAAACGTTGGAGATATTGTAATTGCCCTCAATAACCAAACAATTCGAAACAATGATGACTTAGCAAGCTATTTAGAAGAACGCACTTTACCAGGCGACAGTTTAGTATTAACCGTGGTTAGAGGAAGCTCACAAATGCCAATAACTGTGGTTCTCGGAGAAAGACCAGCATCATCAGGGTCATAAACTTTTCTAATTGCTCGATTTTTATCTGAATTTGCTTATTGCCAGTTTTCTTTTTAGGAGAACACTTGACAAGCGTCTTATAGCCGTGTTTTTTGAATTCTTTATAAATCAAAGATAAATACTGGTAGTGCAATTTCGTTACTTTAAAGGAGATATAAAGTTGTCTGTAGCGCAAAGAAAATACTTTACTGAAATCTCAGCGTTGGCAGATAAAACAGTGTCTGTAGTGACAACCACTGGGAAAACATTCAATGGCACACTAATCGGCATTAATCCTGATACTATGAGTTTAAGCATTGCTGATGCAAAAGACGAAACTGGAAAATTACTTCATCGAATATTTCTAAATGGAAACGTCGTTGCTCAAATATCAAGTGCAGAAAAACCTTTCGACCTTAAATCCTTAGCTTCAAGACTTGAAAAAGTGTTTCCAACCATGGTCAAATTATACGAAGACCAAGGATTCATTTGGGTCATGGACAAAGTAAAATTAACCGAAAAAGGCGTTATTGAAGGTTCAGGTCCAGCAGCCGATCGAGTTCAGAAAGTCTATCAAGCATTCATGAGTGAAGTAAAACCCTAAATAAACCAACGCAATTGTTGCTCCTCTTTCTTCTTTTCTTCTGTTATACTTCTTATAACTCCAAAAGATTCTAAAGTTTTCTTGATTTCTACGCCACTGTCTTCAAGCTTGGTTAAATCAACTTGGATGTTCAAGTATTTCTCAAGCAGTATCAACGCGTAACGGGCAGCATTCACATCAGGATTCATTCCGGGGGTATCAACCAATAGTGAGAAGCCTTTCATATCCCTGATTCTTGCTAATCCAACGGATAAACCAGCGATTCCAAAAACATGCCCAACCATCACCTTTGTCCCTAAATCTAAAGCCTCCTGCATTGTATCCAAGTCTGTAGCAGTACTGTAAACAGCAGGCACTTGCTCTGCCTCATCCTTCTTGAAGCCTCCAATAGAAATTACGAATTTGCAACCATATTCTTGTGCTAAATCAAGAACCTTACCCACCAATTCATATTGCCCAACAGTTGTAAGAGCCTGAGTATTCCCAAACCAAATAATCAAATCACGTTTGCCATCCTCACGCTTGACATAATAGAGTTCATTAATAGGCGTAAGGGCTCCGCCATTCTCAGTTGTTACAGCAAAATCTTGAAACGACGAGGAGAAAATCTGAATGAAACGTTTAGCCTTTAACTCTTTTATCATATGCAACGCTGCAATATTTGCTACAAATCCTATTCCAGGTAACCCTTCAATGAGGATTGGGTCGTTTAGTTCTGGTTCGCTTATGTCAATTGAGCAGACCATGGTTACATCTCTCTTCGATATTAGACAAACTATGATGATATAAGCATGCCTAATTTTAGAGGAAGTTAATCTTTCGTTAAATCGAATGATTTTTATTAATGCTAAAAGTGGGAAAAAAGCAAGCTCATAAGTTGACGACCTAAAGCTAAAATACTTAGGTGTGTGCTTCACAAACTATGGGTTATTGCTGTAGCATATGCAAAGAAGTCATAAGTGAACGAGTTCAACAATATTCAATGAAACGCTTTGGTAAAGCTCTTTGTATTGAACACCAAAAAACAGCCGTACCCAAAAAGCAATACTTTTGCAGTGAGTGTAAACAAACAATAACTCATGAAGAGTTCAAATTTTCACTTAGGAATTTCGATAAACCACTTTGCAGGAATTGCCAACCTGAAATCGAAGAAAAAATAAGTGCAGCACCACGAAAGTTTCCGGGAACTTACAAAATAGAGGTTAATGAAAGCACTTCTGAAAAGAAAACACAGTGAAATCAGTAGTAAACGTTTTCTCGACGTATTTTTTTAGTTAAAAATTGGTGTTTCCAGACTAACTCGGATTTTTTTAAAAAAAACAAAACTAAGTTTTTTCAGGCTTCCTGCAGAGACAGTATATACTATGATTGGATTGTTTACGTTTGTAAACGATAACCTTCGCCCCGACTGCACTATCAACTAAGACGAGATGCCCACAATTCTTACATTTCATGGATAATCTTTATCCTCAGAATTTTCACACATTGAGTTTTTTTAGTTGTTGAATTAGTGTATCTCTATCGTTAGGTTGCCTTGCCCATTGAGCGCGATAATCCCTGAATTGTTCGCCACTAATCTTTCCTTTTGCTTGCAACTCCTGAAGTAACCTCGCGAATTCCCCCATCGACAACATTTCTTTAGTCACCACATTTCGAGATTTACCATTTTCAGGCGTGCTCGTTGAACCTTCATCTTGATCAGGCGGTGGATAAGCGTTATATAAGAATCGAGCAAAATAACTTACGTCCCACGGTTGAGTTATTGTCGAGTTTTCCTTAGCTCTCAACAATTCAGACATTAAATACGCATATTCTTCCCCGAGCGAGTAACACTTGCTTGGACCGCTTGGTTTATCCACAATTTTTTTAACGAAATGCCTCAAATGTGCTGTACTAAAAATCGGCAGGATTTTTCCGCTTTCGTAATTGAAACAAAAAATTATTTTTTTAGCAACTTGTTTGTCTTGTCCCAATCGGCTTATTTTCTCCCAGTGAGCATTCACTTTTTCAGCAATCGATTTCTTCTTGTCCACTGTAATTCTTAGCAGTGCTTTGAAATCTTCAATTTGCAGTCGAATATTGCGATAAATAATCAAGCCTTCGATTGTAAGACGCCCAAGTGGTCTAAGATCGACCTCTACATAATGGAAGAAATCTCCCAACACATCTGGATTAATTTTAAAAATGTCATCAGGTTTCAATAGATCGATAGAGTCTGGATTCTCAGCAAAAGGAAATTGTCTTCTAAAATCTTTCAACAAAACAAGTGCTTTTTCTATCTCAGCCTTAGTTATTCCGTAATTGTCATACGCTTTCGCTTTTTCTTCCATCGAATTACCCATTATTGCTTCCCAGCTTAGTTAGCAGTTAATTAATGTATTAAGAATTTGCAAAGTGCGGAAAAAACAATCTAAAGTCTTCCTAAAATTGTCGGAGAAAAGCTTCGTTAGCCGTATTTGCACCTTTCACCCATCTAGCTTCCAGAGACTAATTTGAAGCTTAAACCAAAATTAAACGAACAGGATGAAAAACTTGAATTTTGAATCAACCATCTGTAAGATGGGTGTGAACTTGCGGAAGCTTACATGCATAATTATAATAGTTGCAGTTATGGTTGGCGGGCTTCTGCTTGTTGAAAACGCCCATGCAGCCATTTCAGTCGGCGGAGCAATAGGCACATCAACTTGGACAACTGGTAATAATTACTCACTTACGGCCGACACACTAGTAGGTTATGGTTCAACATTAACGATCGAGCCCGGGGTGACAATTAATTTTAACGCCCATGAGCTAACGATAGCCGGTACTTTAAAGGCTCAAGGATCAACCAGTAGTCAGATAGTAATCACTAACAACGGCTATTCTACGTTGGGAATTGATTTTGCCCCTAGTAGCACTGCATCAATAATCGATAACGCCACGATCTATTCAGTTCCCATAACCATAGAAGGCGGTTACACGCAGATAAGCAACAGTTATTTTGCCCCAGCCCCTACGACACCCATTACTGTAAACGGAGGCTCCTGCGGGGTAGTAAATAATGTTATAAACTTTCTATCTTGTAACGGAATTACGGTTAACTCGGGCTCAGCCTATATTATGAATAATATAGTTAAAGGTCAAGGGCAAGATTACGGAATCTACACTCAAGGCGCCGCCACCATTACTAGCAATACTATTGCTAACTGCTTTTCAGGCGTTTATGCAGTAACACAAACAACAATTGAACAAAACATCATAATGAACAATGAAAACGACGGAATACGCAGCAACAGTTCCGCTTCATCTATCCAAAACAACGCAATAGCTAACAATACATGTGGAATTGGCGGAGATGGAAACATACAAGCCAATACTATTGTAAACAACAATTATGGCATTTGGGGACCAACCCAACTATCGACAATTAATCAGAATACGATCATGGACAACACTCAAAATATTCATTTGACAGAAAATGCAACCGACGTTAATGCGGTTAACAACTGGTGGGGAACCAGTGATGCAGCAGCTATTAATCAAACAATTTGGGATTTCAAAAACTCGTCAAACTTAGGTACATTAAACTTCGTTCCATTTCTAGTACAATCAAACCCTACTGCACCATCTGTTCCAGGCTCTATTGTAGTTCCAACCCCGCCACCGACGAGTCCAACGCCCACCCCTTACAACGCAACAGTCACACCAACGCCTTATTTTATACAAACGCCAACACCTATTCCATATTATACGCCTCAGTTGACTCCTACCCGAACACCCGTAGCACCCCAAGGAACCCCCTTGCCAATAGTGGGACAGTTCAGCATTACAGATATCGATAACATGTTGGTTATTGTTCTCTCTGTTGCGTTAGCAGTGACAATAATTGCATTAATTAACATAAAATTTAGAAGAAATGAAAAACACAAATCAGCAAACAAACAGCGACGACGTAAACCAAAAAACACGGTTATCGAAAGTTAGTTCCGATTGCTTGACTTCATAGTTTTTCAGGCTATTGTTTTTTATAACCGAGTAGACCATCTTGTTTAGGCTTCAGCTTTGAGTTTCGAAATTAAAGAAAAAGACTTGCTTGGCAGAATAGGTAAATTAAAAACTAAAAGTGGAACAGTGGAAACCCCCCTCTTATATCCAGTAATCAACCCTAGCATCCAGCTTGTTACGCCTAAACGGCTGAAAGAAACGTTTGGTTTTGAAGCAGTCATAACCAACGCTTACATACTCAAGAAACGTTTTGGAGATAAACTTGCAGAAGAGGGCTTACATAAATTTCTTGATTTTGATGGCGCAATAATGACTGACTCAGGGGCCTACCAAATTCTTGTTTACGGCGGAGTTGAAGTTAGCCAGAAAGAAATCGTTGCTTACCAAGAAGGCATCGGAAGCGACGTCGCCACAATGCTTGACATTCCAACAGGATGGAAAGTCACTAAAGAACAAGCGCAAGAAACTGTGGCAGAAACTTTGCAAAGAGCCAAAGATTTCTTTAAAACCAAAACGCGCGACGATATTCTATGGGTTGGACCAGTACAAGGTGGCAGGCATCTAGATCTTGTTGCCAACTCGGCGGTTGAAATGGGAAAATTGCCTTTCCAAATCCACGCGCTTGGAAGCCCAACTGAAGTTATGGAAAGTTACCGCTATGATGTTTTAGCCGACATGATATTAACCGCCAAAAAAGGATTACCGATCGAGCGCCCACTGCACCTGTTTGGCGCGGGGCACCCAGCAATGTTTTCGCTAGCAGTCGCGCTTGGCTGTGACCTTTTCGATTCAGCGGCTTATGTTTTGTATGCTCGGGAAGGCCGTTACATGACTGAGAATGGAACATGGAGGCTTGGAGAAATGGATTATTTCCCATGTTCATGCGCAAAATGTGCAACTGAAACGCCAAGAGGACTCGAGAAGAAAACAAAGAAGGAACAGGAGGTTTTCTTAGCTGAACATAATCTTTACGTCTGTTCTGCGGAAATACGCCGAATTAAACAGGCTATACGAGACGGCAGGTTATGGGAACATACAGAGATGCGGGTTCATGGTCACCCAGCATTGCTCTCGGCTCTCAAAAAACTTCGAGACCACACAGATTTCTTAGAAAAGTATAGTCCAACCGTCAAGTGCAGTGGGTTCTTCTATTTCGACTCTGTGGGACGTGCACGACCTGAAATCACTCATTACCAAAAACGATTAAGTGAACGATACGAACCCCCGATAAACGCTAAAGTTCTTTTTCTCGTGCCCCAAACAAGAAATAAACCATTCCACAAAGCACCTGAATTCAAAAAGATCCGCCAGCTTTTCCGAAGTCTAGGAGAAGACTTTGCCTCAAAAATCCATATCTGCGTTTACTCTGCCCCATTCGGAATTGTTCCATTGGAGCTTGATGAAGTCTATCCGCTCAGTCAACATGAAATGGCTTTGCCCCTTGACATGGAAACTATGAATTATGTGGCAAACCAAACTCGAGAATACATAAACCGAACAAATTATGAAGGCGTAGTTTTGCTTAATGACGCAAATCTTTGGCATGAAATAGTTGAAAAAGCTTGCAGGTCCACGTGTAGAACAAAAGGTTTAGCGTTTAATTGCGTTGATGCTAACGTGAAAGGAACCAAAGAGATTTTAGCGCGTTTAAAGAACATTTTTTTGAAACAACTTGGCGAACAACCTTGATTCAAGCTGACTTACACATTCACACTGTTTATTCTCCTGATTCTGTAGTGCAACCGAAAACTCTTGTCGATCAACTTGTAGCGCATAGTTTCATTAAAGTTGCTGCAGTGACTGATCATGATAGCGTGCGAGGCTGTAAGGCGACGGTTGAGTTGGCTTCGGCTTACCCCGATATCCTGATTATTCCGGGGGTTGAGATTAGCACACCTCAGGGTGACATGGTGATTTTGGGTACCGATGAATTGCCACCTCGTCCTTGGACACCTGAAGTTGTGGTTGATTACGCAAAAAGTGTAGATGCAGTCTCTATTGTTGCGCACCCTTACCGTGAATATGGAATGGGTGACTTAGCAAGGAATTATAAGATTGACGCCATAGAGGTTTTGAATGGTGGGTCTTCAGCAGCTGCTAATAGTCAAGCTAAGGAGCTTGCTAAAAGTATGGGGTTGCCGGGTACAGCTGGCAGCGATGCGCATCAGATGTCTGAATTGTTCAGTGTTTACAACCAGATCGATGCTTCTTTGGAAATTGCCTCGGTTTTGAAGGCGATTAAGAAGGGTTTTGTATCTGCGCAGTCTGGAAGAGGGTCAATACATTTTTAAAATAGCACAGTTAATTTTTATTCGTTAACTGTTGATAACAAGGATTGGTCTAATTGCAAATTGGATTTTTAGGTGGAGCTAGAGAAGTTGGCAGAATTGGTATAACCGTTAAATCAGAAAAAACTAAAGTCGTTTTAGATTACGGTGTTATGCTTGACCGTGAACCAGGTTTTCCGATGCATGTGCCACCAAAAGAGCTAGATGCTGTGATTTTAACTCACAGCCACCTTGATCATTCAGGTGCCATACCAATCTTCTACATAAATGATAAAAAACTCTTAATCACAAACAAGCTAAATTTAGAATTGACTCAGGTTTTAATTTCAGATTTTATTCATTTATCAAGTTATTTTTTGCCTTTTGAATATCTTGAACTTAACAGCATGATGCATAACAGTAAACACATAGATTTTGGCGTAGAAGAAACCGTCGGCGATATGAAGATTAAACTTTTTGATGCGGGTCACACGCCTGGAAGCGCTCAGGTACAAGTCGAGGCGGATGGCAAAAAGATTCTATTCACTGGCGACTACAACATGGAAGACAGCAAAATGTTGAAAGGAGCAACAATGGATTACGGCGATTTCGATGCGGTTATCACTGAGAGCACTTATGCTAGTGAGGATCATACTTTGCGGCCTGAACTTGAGAAAAGTTTTGTTGAGGCAGCAACTGAAGTGGTTGAACGCGGTGGAACTGTTCTAGTGCCTGCGTTCGGTGTTGGACGTGCGCAGGAGATTGCTTGTGTTTTGGCAGCAAACCATTTTGAATACCCTATAGTTTTGGATGGTATGGCGCGCGAAGCTAGCAGAATAATGATGAATTACAAAGAATTCCTCAGGGATCCAAGGCTTTTTACAAATGCCATGCACTCACTCGACTGGGTCGATGGCTGGCGAGATAGAAGGAGAGCAGCAAGAGATCCGGGCTTAGTTATTTCACCTGCAGGCATGTTGAAGGGTGGTCCATCGCAATTTTATGTTTCCAAAATCGCAAAGAAAGCAACTAATGCGATTTTTCTTGTTAGTTATCAGATTCCTGGGACTCCTGGCAAACAGTTAATGGATAAGGGTGTTACGTTGGTTGATGGGAAAGTGCGTAAGATTAAGGCGCAGTATCGCCACTTTGATTTCTCTTCCCATTGCGGAGCAAGCCAACTCAAAGAGGGTTTGCGGCGTCTTGGAGGGAAACCTAAAGTTTTCTGTGTTCACGGTGCAGAAGGTAACTGTGAATTGTTTGCGAATTGGGCGAAAACTGAGCTTGGTTTAGAGGCAGTGGCACCTAGAACGGGAGAAACCTACGAAATTTAGGCTTTCCCTGTGCGGATTGGTATTTTACCCGTCGGCCAAATAGCCCCAGAGACTCTGCTTGAAGTTGCACAGGGTTTGGTTAAACTTTTTCCTGACACAACTTGCTCAGTTATCAACGAGACGCTGCCTCTTCCAGAACAGGCTTATGAAAAGAAACGTAAACAGTACAATTCAAGCGTGATACTTAACGAACTTAGAGTTTATGCAACCAAAAATGAATCATACGATCGGATTTTGGGATTGGTTGACGCGGATGTTTTTGCGTCAGGACTAAATTACGTCTTCGGAGAAGCTTACGCGCCTGGAAAAGCTGCTTTGATTTCAATTTGGAGACTAAGACCCGAGTTTTACGGTGAAAAACCTGACAATTCCGTATTAGAATTGAGGTCACTAAAGGAGGCTATTCACGAGTTGGGGCACACCTTGGGCCTGCGACATTGTCGGAGTGCTTTTTGTGTTATGCATTTTTCTAACTCTATTTTTGACACGGATAAAAAGCAAAGCTTATTGTGTGACCAATGTTATTTGCAAGCGGCGTTAGCGATTAGCAATTTAGGGTAAGCAACCTTGACTGAACTAGACAAAACTGTGACTGAAGCGGATAAGCAAGATAAATTCAGATTTGAATTTGTTTATTTAGTCCCGATACTGGCAAGCATGATTGTCGGTTTAGGCTGTGCTTACCTGTTGATTCCTCAACAGGGAAATGCTATTCCAGTTACCCCAATTCCTGAAAGCACACCTGGAGCGCCATTTGGCAACGCTATTTACTTCGTTATTTTGGTTGCGATTAGTGCAACATTGTTTTATATTCTTCTTAAGCGGAAAAGCAAAAAAATCATTAAAGGATTAATAATTGTCGCCATGACAACTGCGTCTTTACTGTTGTCGGTTGTTTATTTGTCAGCGATTTTCGCATCTTTACCTGATTGGAGCATCTTTGTACTAATTCCACTCTCTATAATCATCACGGTGTTGTTTGATCTTGCCATTTTCCGATTTGGAAGCATACCCCGAAACGTCGCGGTAGTCGCCGTTGGCGGCGCCTTGGGCATTTTCTTTGGCTTCTCAATTCCCCTCTACAGCGCAGTCATAATTCTAATTTTCTTAGCAGTGTACGATGTCATAGCGGTCTACCGCGGTCCAGTGGGAAAAATTGCTCAATCTCAATCAGCCTCAGGATCCGGGTCTGGATCAGGACTTGATGAGCTTCAAGGCTTGAGCTTCTCATTCAAAGACATTCAGATGGGGCTAGGCGACTTAGTGTTCTACTCCATGCTAACTGGAGCTATGTTTTTCAGCTTTCCACAAACCATGTTCTTCGGCTTTCCAGAAAGCATTTTGCCAACTTTTGCAGCCATAATCGGTATCTTAGCAGGCTCAATCATAACCTTTTTCATGCTTACCAAAAGAGGAATCTTCCCAGGCTTGCCCTTCCCAATTATGCTAGGCTTAACAGCTGGGCTCATTACAGGATTTCTGATTCTTCCTCTTCTTTGATTTGTCTTAATAGAATCTGGGAGCAAAAATTTTGCGTATTTTATTGGCATGAAAAGGTTAAAGAGAGATATGACTCCAGATAGAATGTGGTGTTGCAGACGGAGAAATCGATGGTAGCAATTGTGAAGGGTGAAAGAGGGCATGAACCCGTTTTTAAAGCTCTTGACTTGATAAATTACGAAGCGTGTTTGTCTGGTTACAAGAAAGCGCTCATAAAAGTCAATTTCATATCAACTAAAACATGGGAGTCAGGGGCAACGACTGACCCTATAGTTGTTGAAGCTATAATACAAAAACTCAAACCTCTCGGAATGGAAGTTTACGTTGTCGAATCAGACGCAACTATGACCAATGCCGACAAAGCCTATGAAGCTACAGGCATGAAAGAAATGTGCCAACAAAACAACGTCGAATTCCTAAACTTAAGGTACCAAAAAGAAAAAGTCAAAATCCCCATCCCCGGATGCGAAACCTTAGGCAGCATTACCGTTCCCAAAATCGTAACTGAATCAGCCGTAATTAGTGCTGCAAAACTCAAAACGCATATGGCAACAAAAGTCACGTTAGGCATGAAAAACATGTTTGGTCTTTTGCCCGACAAATTCAAAGCAAAATATCATGCCAGAGGCATAAGCAGCGTTGTAGTGGACATTAATACTGTAATCAAACCCGCATTGACGGTAATAGATGGTTTCGTAGCGATGGAAGGTCGAGGACCAACCGACGGAACGCCTGTTAAAATGGATCTGATAATTGCGGGTAAAGACGTTGTTGCAACAGACGCTACTGGAGCTAGAATCATGGGATTTGACCCAAAAGAAATCTCACACATCCGAAGAGCAGGCGAAAAAGGGCTGGGAAACATCGATAACATAGAAATCCTGGGATCAAAACTTGAAGACGTTAAACAAGTGTTCAAAAGAAGCAAGTAACCATTCTTCGAAATCAGAGCGAACATTTACTAACAAAAATCAGCTTCTTTAGACAGCAAGCTATCAAGCGATTAATGTGATATTTGATTTAATTACAATATAGCAAGCACAAGGATAATATAGAGAATAAGTAAATCATGTTTGACTTGAAGGTGCGGTTGCCATCAAAAGTAAAATCAGCAGCATCGGATATGTTAATAAAATCCAAGAAAACATTTTGAGTATTAAACATAAAGAACTTGCACCCTTGTATGAGGAGTTAAAAGCTGCTGACTGCGTAATCTGCGGCGGGTCAGGCAGATCTCTTTACTCGCTAAATGCTGCTTTGAGCCAAATTGCGTTGAGCCAAGTTGGCTGGAGAAACAAAGTGGTTTTAACTCCTGACGACCCAGGTTTCCCTGGAAAAAGCATGTATGATGCAGCCGCTGATCTTTCAAGGCGCTACAAGAAAACTTTGCTTTTGATAAATTCAGGCAGCGGATATTCAGATGACCCATTAGTCATGGCTCAAGATTTAGCAAAGTATATTGAAGAAAAGAAATCAAACAAGTTTTCGATGGGTCTTTTCACTTCTGCAATTAATTCGCCGTTAGGGGAAATCGTAAACAAATACGGTAACGTAGTTGAGCTTAAGGGACGTGGAAAATCCAAGCCTGGCACTGAATACAGTGAAACAGGAATGATGGGCGACATTTTTGAGTTAGGCACCCTTGAGCTCCTAAACAGTATGATTGAAGCCATTTTCCGAAACCTTGAAGTCACCGATGTTTTCCGGCTCTGCCTGGAAGAATTTGAAAAAATTGGCGAAATGATAGATTCAAACGTTACCTCAGACACCTACACGCAACTCGTCGATATACTTGAAAAACGAACAAACGTTTTCTTAGGCGGGAAAGGTACAGCAAACGAAATCGCCAAAATGACAGGCGTTAGACTCTTCCACATCAAAAGTTTTCTAGGCGACAACGTCTACATAACAAGAGGCGTCAACACGCCACATCCAAGAGCAGGAGACCTTGAAATCCTCCTATCATACTCAGGCGAAACAAGACCGGTCATCATCTGGGCGGATGTCATCAAAAAATTTGCTGGAACAGTATTTGCAATGACAACTTCAGCTGAATCTACGTTAGCGAAAAAAGCTGACTTAAAAATTATCCTTCCAGAAGAAGCAAAACCGCTTACTCCAAGGCGCTTTTACACCAGAGCAGCATACGTTCTAAGCCCTGTGCCAGTAAAATTAGCTGAAAGACTAGGCCAAAGAGGACTAAACCTACCTGAATACATAATCAGCTGGTACCACTCCGTAACCCAATAAATACGAGCATAACATCAAGAAGAGCAGAAATTCATAAACCTCCATACAAACTAAGCCCTAAGCTATCAAGAATTGAAGCGTGCCTATAGAGTTATCCGAAAAAAGAAATGAAATTCAAGGTGAATAAGAAGTGCATGCTTTGGAACTAAATAACATATCTTCAGGTTACGATAAGCAAGTCGTTTTGCATGACATCAGCTTCAAACTGCAAGAACCGTCAGTATACATGTTGTTTTAGGGCCAAACGGCGCCGGCAAAACAACTTTGTTTAGAACAATCGCCGGTATACTTGAGTCATTCAGCGGTAAGATCCTTCTCGACGACCAAAACATAACTACATCAGGCGATAGGCAGAGCACGTAACAGCAACCTCAAATAGCTGACCGATTTAAAAATAAATAATTCAATAAACATATCTTGAATTAAGGAGAAATGAAAATGAGCTTTAGTCAATTAGCGGCTGGGCGGGTTTTTCTTGTTCGGGCTATGTATGATTCAGAAATAATCAAGGCCGTAACTGAATTTGCAAAAAAGAATGAAATTATGGTTGCAGGCTTTATGATAATTGGTGCTTTGAAATGCGCGAGGCTTGGATTTTATGACCAAGAAAAACATGAGTATTTGGAGACTTTGCTTTTGGCTCCGCAAGAGATTGCAAGTTGTATGGGCAATATTTCTATAAAAGACGGTGAGCCCTTTGTTCATGCTCACATAGTTCTAGCTGACCATAATAGTAACACGAAAGCTGGACATCTGCTCGAGGGAAAAGTTTTCGCTGCCGAAGTTTACCTAACTGAATTATTGGGAGGAAAACTTGTACGAAAAAATGATACCGTAACAGGACTGTCTCTTTGGGACATCTGATACTCCTTGGATGATCTTTTACCCTTTCTTTGTTATATGTTCCAAGATCTTCAAAGAAAGTTCTGTCTCAAGCAGACTCCGTACATTAAACTCGGAAGGATTTACTTCTAAGTTCAAAGTATAAGCATGGGGAGATTTTAGGCGTCATTATTTGTGACTATAAATGTAAAAATGGATAATAAGACATCGATGTGGCATCTTTTAGTCTTAAAAAAGTTTTTAGTTCTTCGTGGATTAACATTTATGGTTAAAATATTGAATTGGCATGTTTGCGAGGTTAACAATAATCGTTGCATCAGGAAAATAAGTAAGTAAAAGTTTGGTGTACTTCAGATTTCTTTATTGAGGTTAGTTGAATGAAGCCAAGTTTATTTTTATTAAAAAAAGAGGTTGGAAGGACAATTGAGAATCCGAAAACTGTAGTTCATTTTGTAATTGTGGATTCACAGACGCCTAAAGATTATCCTTTGAATTTTGTTTGTGTGCTCCCAAATGTTCAGGGTTTAGTCAATGGGCATACTACTTTCAGTAGACTTTTTGGTAAAGAGAGTGTGCCGTTAGCAAAAAGACTCTTAGCAAAGGCTTTGAAAAAAGAGAGCGATTTAGAAATTAAGTCACAAGTTGGACAGCGTTTGAAAATGATTGTTCAAAGTCATACCTGAACTAGTTTAATTCTCCATTGAATGCACAAACTCAATCCAAGCACCATATGGTAGAGTTTTTGGTCGAAGTCCTACGCAGGTAACAGCCTTCTTCTAAAGCCAAAATCGTCTCAAATCCAAAATGGTTTTCCAAAAACAAAATCAGTTAAAAACACGGCGAAATCACCATTTTCTACATAAACTTCGCTTATTTCACTGTTAACTACAATCTTGACTTTCTTGCTGATTGATTCAGCGATAAGTTCAGCGACCCCGGCGTTTTTGCCTCCATCCGCAAGCTTCTCCTTCAATAGCACCACCACATCGGTTGATTTGCGCGGTACCTCAATTATCCAGCGCCCATCCTCAATGTATGGTCCAGAAATTACAGTTTTGTTGTTGGCGTATTTGGCGAGGAAATTTTCGCATTCTGCTTCTCGTTCAAGCGGTGGTCCGAGGTGTTTTTTGACATTAGGTAAGAACTGCTGTTCAAGCTCAAAAACAAAGACGCTTAATGTTTTTTCGTTGCTCCAAACTGAGTCTTTGAGAATTTTGTAATCGTATAACTCTATCATTTTGCTGAGTGCTCGTTTTGTTCTGAAGAGTTGCCCCCACAAAACATCTGGAACGGTTGAAGTTTGATCTATAACCAGAAAGACGAGAGATGAGCCGCGGTTTACCAGTTTACTTTGTAACTCAACGACAGGTAACGCGTTTGTCTTGGGTGGATAAAAGAATGTTATATTTGGTTTTCTTAGAAATGCTCTTACTGCCCCAACAAAATTATAAAGCTTCTGAGGCTGCACAGGTGAAGCAACATTTCTTGCCTGGTCAACAGGGTCAATGATCACCATCGGCTCAGGAAAGAGCAACGAAATATCCCTTTCTCTGTTTGCGTACTGGTTCTCTATGTCTATGATTACGCGTTTATTGTAATGTGCAAACGCTTCTATGGTCTGAGCGAAAGAACGGTACTTCAGTATCAGTAGTTCGCAGAGGTATCCGCTGAATCCGCCAATTTTTATTTCAGCCCCATAAACGCCCGTTCCCTTCATGAACTTTTTCAAAAGCCGAACCTCGCCCAGCATGTCTTTGTCAAGAAGCTTTTTTATGTAGTCTGTGTGGTAGGGGGTGCGATCGGTGGCACTTTTCCATTCCCCAGGTTTAGTATCGTAACAGGGTACAATGTCAACGTGGTAATCTTCAACAATTAATTGAAGGTACGGATGTTCGGCGAAACGTTCAATCTGCTCATAAGATCCAGCAGCGTTTTTAGCAATTCTTAAAGCTACGGTGCCAAAGTGTTTTCGAGGAATTGAGGTTGGCAAACGCATAAAAATGTCAATGTCGGGGTTTTCATTAAGCCACGTGTCTTTGGCAACCGAGCCCTCTACTCTCACCACTGCATCAACGCTTTCTTGTCTACAAGCCAACGACACCTTAAGCTCTAACTCGCGGGTTATTGCTTCAACTTTTGCTCGATCCTCTATAGTTGGAGTTATTTTTTCCAGTACGTGCTTGGTTAAACTGTTTATTTCCTGCATGGCTATCATTTTGTTGGGGCGTCTGGGCAGATTTCTTTAATGGTTGAGTATGTTGGACCTTTAGGTGATAACTGGCTTTTTTTGAGTCTGAGGCAGTTAGCTTTGATTGTGCCAACTTCAAAATCACCTTTTTTTGTTAATAGTTCAGCTAAGTTCTGCTTGTCTTTGGCGGATCTTACTCTTGCGATGGTTAAGTGTGGGCTAAACCCGTAAGCATCTTTCTCAAACCCTAACTCGCGAATCTGAGGTTCCAGTTGGGTAAAGATACTTTCGAGTTGTTCCACTCCATTAGTCATTCCTGCCCACACAACGCGGGGATAATTTATGTTAGGAAAAACTCCTAGACCGCAGATTTTTATCGTGAAAGGAGTGAACTTGACATTTTTCATGACTTCGTAAACTTTCTCCACCATGTTGGGGCTGATTGAACCGAGAAAACGGATTGTTACATGGATATTTTGGGGAGCTACTGGTCGCAAGTCGGCGCCTGTTTCAAGAATAAGCTTTTGTGCTGCTGACAGTCTGTTCAGTACCTGTTCATTTTCGATGTCAAAAGCTATGAAACTTCTTATCTGTTCAGACATCAGCTATACCTTAGGTACTTTTAATACTTAACTTTCATAAATGCTTTTTAATACCAGCCCTTTTGTTGATGATGTCACTATCTCCTCACCTATTCCCTTTTCTTTCTTCTGAGCGTTTCATTAACAAGAGGTAACTGGATCGGCCAAATCGCATAAAAAATAACGCTATGGAATATTTTACACTGACATGTAAAAAATAGCAGACTGCTCCATACTTGTATTTTTCTAAGACAACATGGCTGTTATATGACTATAAAGTAACAATATTTTGTGGCAACAAATAGTAAAACCAAAATTTGATTATCCAATACTGTCAGGAGCTTCGTTTCTATCAAAAGAGTAAGCGGGGTTGCAGATACAATAGAATATTAAATCGTTTTTTTCGAATGATACCATAAAAAAATGACATATATCAATTTTGATAATAGCGTTAATATCAATTGAAGAAATAGAAAGTGAATATGAAAGAAGAAAAAAGAAATATATTAGCGGTTTTGATCGCAATTTTACTTATATCATCATTAGGATACACAGGACTTAAAACGTCTTCGGCATCGGCACAAAGTACCATATTCACTTTCGGCAACACAAACATAGGGTCAAACACTAACACTGCAGGATATTACCAAATTAATATTTACAGATACCAAGCACCACAAACTGGAATATTAAACAATTTAACCCTTTATTGCGGAATAAATACTGGAAAACCAACACTTACACCAATAGTTTATGCTGACAGCAACAACAAACCAACTACATTGCTGGGGCAAGGTACACAAATGGTTGTACAGTCAGCTATGAGTTGGCAAAAAATGACCGGCATAAACGTAGCTACGACTGTTGGTACTTATTACTGGCTTGGTTGGAGAGTAACTGGAACAGACTATAACGGAGTAATTAACTATGCGAATACCCCAACAGGTGCATCGACTGGTCCATATTTATTCTGGCAAACAACAACACCAAATCCATTTGGCACCCCAGCTGGATACGACCAATGGCAAGCAAGCATCTATGCAAGTTGTACATCAAACCAACCAACCCCAACCCCTTCAGCAACTCCGCCTAACCCAACTCCTACACCACCACCAACATCACAGAAAATATTATGCTTAGGAGATTCAATAACTGAAGGGTACGCAGCGAACGGGCAGATAACACCTTATCCAACAACATTACAGAGTTTAATAGGAATATCAACAACAAATGCAGGAGTGGGTGGCGACCAAATAAGCCAAATGCTCACTCGATGGAACAATAATTATAAAACGCAAGGTTATACAACGCTTGTTTTGTTAGGTGGCACAAATGACATTGGACAACAAGTCCCAGAAGCAACAACCGAAGCTAATCTACAAACAATTTGGCAATCTGCTTTAAACCAAGGCTGCACGGTTTATGCTTTAACGGTTTTGCCGTTTAATGGTGCAAATGTTGTCAATATTAATAATTGGATAAAAGCAACCGCGCCAACATTAGGGGTTCACGTTGTAGATACATATTCCGTATTTAATGACCCTAATAACCCGGCATACTTAAAACCTGCTTATGATAGTGGTGACGGCACACATCCAAACCAAGCTGGGGCAGATCTTATAGCAAACACTGTTTTTTCAGCAATGAGTAATCCAGTTCCAACCCCTACTCCAACACCCATACCAACTCCAACCCCAACCCCAACACCCACACCATCCCCAACGCCAACGCCAACTTCCAGCCCAACTCCAACCCCTTCTCCCAGCCCGACACCTAGCCCTACACCAACACCAATACCACTTACCACAGAATTTACCGTTAGCACAAACTGCACCTTGAGCAACATTGCATTTAATATAGCAAGTCACACTTTCAACGCAACTGCAACAACTGGAACTATGCAATTAACGATCAACAAAACTATATTGCCTACTGTAACAACTTTAGCCGTTTACATAAATAACGCATCAAAAACCTACACTTACACGAGCTCAGGAAATAACTGGATAGTAACGATAGTTATCTAAAACCCCTTTTTTTGTTGAAACAGAACCAATTGTACGGAAACTTGCATACATCCTGAGCAAATGCTTTACAAATAGACAAACGACCAATTCATTGTTAAAGTTGCTAACACTCTCGAAGAAGCTATTAAATTAATGGAAATTGGATTTGAATTTCAATGTGTAAGGGGAAGGCAAGAAACTTTTTAGGAAGCGATCATAAATAAAAAAGGCAAACGCTTTTTCTAAAAATGAAATGCTTTTTAATACAAACCTTTGCTAATATGAACCAAAAAAGGGTTAGTTATGAGCGATGACAAAATTGTTGTTGGTTTAGCTGGAATGCCTGGGTCGGGTAAATCCTTGGTCGTTGAAACCGCCAATGAATTAGGCTACGCCATTGTAATTATGGGTGATATAATTAGAGAGGAAACAAAGAAACTTGGATTAGAGCTAAACCCGCAAAATGTCGGCAAAGTTATGCTTCAATTGCGAGCTGAGGGAGGAGTTACAGTAGTCGCACAGAAATGTATTCCAAAAATAGAGGAGCAGAAAAGCAGCAAAATTCTTATCGACGGATTAAGAAGTCTTCATGAGGTAGATGCTTTTAAGGCGCATTTTGCCAAATTCAGCATAGCTGCTGTGCATGCTTCCCCAGAGGTAAGGTTCACACGTCTAACTAGCCGACATCGAAGCGATGACCCAACCGCATGGGAAGTTTTCCGCGAACGGGATATTCGTGAACTCAGCGTTGGTTTAGGAAATGTGATTGCTATGGCTGAGCAAATGATAATCAATGATAGTAGTGTTGAAGATACGAAAGCTAAAGTTGCAGATGCTTTGCGGAGAATCGAGGAAAAATGGCTGAAGTAACAGTTCTTATTCAAACAGAAATTAACCAGACGGAGAGCGAAGAAAAAGTGAAGACCGCTGTAACTAACATTTTAGCCAACGCAACAATGACAATTAAGTCAGAAGGTAAAACAAACATTTTAAATGCTGAAGCAAAAGGCCAAGAATCTCTTGTTAAACTGCGCCTTCTTATGCGTAATGATAGAGTTCGTGACGCATCCAGAAAAGCGCTTTTCCATAGCACAAGAGGCAACACGATTAGTTTTTGCTTAAACAAGCAGGTAGCATTTGCAGGACACGTTTCATTTTGCGAAGAAACAGCGGAATCACCATTAGGTCCCTTGAAAATAACAATTGAAACCGACTCTTCGCAGCAACTCATCGAGTGGCTAGCTGAAAAATCTTCGTAGCAGGAAGGTATTCTATTGTCTTTAAGGGCTAAGGTCAGCAAAAACGGCGCAGTCTTGCTAGGTGACAGCGTCGCCTGTGACGCCTTTAATGCTGATATGCCTTTGAGGATTGTAACGCATGCACACGCAGACCATCTTGGCGGATTACGAAAAAGCTTGAAGCTCTGCGAGAAGGTTTTGATGACTAAAGCCACAAGAGACCTCGCAGAGACTCTTGACGATTCCCTCAAACTCCGTGGTCGATCAGTCGAGACAATGGAGTATGACACACCAATAAAATTTGGTGATGAAAAAATAACACTTGTCAAAGCCGACCATATTTTGGGTGCCGCACAAGTATTAGTTGAGGATGCTGGCGGGATTCGGATAGCTTACTCTGGCGATTTTAGAACTGATGGTTCGCCTGTAGTAAATTGTGATGTTTTGGTTGTTGATGCAACATATGGCAGTCCTTCGTGCAGGCGAAGATTTGATGTTGATGTGCGAGAACTTTTAGTTTCTATGGTTGAAAAACGTTTGAGAGGAGGAGCGGTTTACGTTTTTGGTTACCACGGCAAACTGCAGGAAATAATGAAGCTTCTAAGAGAGGCAGATGTTGCAGTTCCTTTTGTCATGCCTGAACGTGTTTACGAAGTTACCAAAGTTTGCGAGCAACACGGCATGAACCTTGGCTGCTTGTCTCTTTCCACTGCTGACGATGGACGCGAACTTTTGGAGAGTAATCTTCCATGCATTGCATTTTACCATATGAATTCACGCCAGCATGTGGGGTTAAGTAATTCCCGGATTTGCGTTAGCGGCTGGGAATTCAACACACCGTGCAGACAGATCGGTGACCGAGAATATCTGGTCGCCTTAAGTGATCACTCTGATTTCGACGGCATAATTGAATATGTAAAACGTTCACATGCAAAACAGGTTATTACAGATAATTATCGAGGCAACAATGGGACAGTTTTAGCAAAGGAAATTCGCAAGCGCCTAGGCATCTCTGCAATTGCCATGCCAAGAAATCACGGTCAAACCACATTGTAAATCCCTAAGTTTTGGGCCAAAAGTTGCTTAAAGCTTAAAAGCAAACAACTAAACTCAACTCACAAGTAAAGGAATCAAAAATGACTAAATCATCTGTAATTTCAGGCTTCTATAAACTTTCACCCAAAGAGCGGTTAGCAGTCATTAAAGATTTTGCAGGCTTAACCGAGGAGGAGATGCGGTTACTTGAGAACACTGGCTCTTTGCCGATGGATGTAGCTGATCATATGGTTGAAAACGTTATTGGCGTTTTCCCTGAACCCTTAGGCGTTGGCGTGAACTTCCAAATAAACGGAAGAGACTACTTAATTCCGATGGCAACCGAAGAGCCAAGCGTTATTGCCGCCGCTAGTTACGCAGCTAAAATGATTCGTGACGGTGGAGGCTTCCATACGAGCAGCACAACGCCAGTTATGATTGGGCAAATCCAACTTGTGAAAATCAAAGACGCCAAACTAGCTGAGAAACAAATCTTGGACGCTAAATCGGGAATTCTCAAGAAAGCAAACGACCAAGACCCCGTTCTAAATTCTTTCGGCGGCGGAGCAAAAGACATGGACGCAAAAATCATCGACACCAGCATGGGGCAAATGGTAATTGTCGAGTTATATGTTGACTGCAGAGACGCCATGGGCGCAAACGCTGTTAACACGATGGCTGAAGCCGTAGCCCCAATGATTGAACAACTTACTGGCGGCCACGTTTACTTGCGCATTATCACTAATTTAGCTACAAAACGCTTAGCCAAAGCATGGTGCACCATCCCTAAAGAAGCACTTGGCGGTGAAGCAGTCGTAGACGGTATTGCTTACGCGTCAGCTTTTGCAGCGGCCGATCCTTACCGTGCAGCAACACATAACAAGGGCGCTTTAAACGGAATCATCGCAGTTGTTTTAGCCACTGGAAACGACCATCGCGCCATTGAGGCTGGAGCTCATGCCTACGCTGCTCTAAATGGGTCATACACTTCAATCTCTAAATGGACAAAAAACAAGAACGGCGACTTAGATGGCGTAATTGAATTGCCGATGGCCGTTGGCTTGATCGGTGGAGCAGTAAAAACTCACCCGATAGCAAGAATCGCCATGAAAATTCTAAACGTTAAATCAGCTAACGAATTCGGAGAAGTCTTAGCTGCCGTCGGCTTAGCCCAAAACTTAGGCGCACTGCGAGCCCTATCAAGCGAAGGAATTCAACGCGGTCACATGTCTCTTCACGCAAGAAACATTGCGGTAACTGCAGGCGCAAAAGACGACTTAGTTGATAAGGTCGCTGAGCAAATGGTTAAGGAA
>Ga0182021_10002339_pt1 | contig 22015 bp, 18 predicted proteins | sample 612E3MmetaG_FD_120493 | JGI IMG/M metagenome (GOLD analysis project Ga0182021, IMG submission 120493) | Permafrost microbial communities from Stordalen Mire, Sweden - 612E3M metaG (Illumina Assembly) | ecosystem: Environmental > Terrestrial > Soil > Wetlands > Permafrost | place: Sweden... | reverse complement strand
TATAAAGGCAACACATTGGGGAGATACCAGAGCGGTCAAATGGGGCAGACTGTAAATCTGTTGGCGAAGCCTTCGGAGGTTCGAATCCTTCTCTCCCCACGATGGAAGAAAAGTAGCGGGATTGCGAGATAGCGAAATTCAATTTCGCTCCTTCGCCGCTTCACTACTTCGCTTCCTGAAAATGCGGAAGTAGCTCATTTGGTAGAGCGGAAGCCTTCCAAGCTTCAGGTGGCGGGTTCGAGCCCCGTCTTCCGCTCCATGCCTTTGTAGCTCAGTGGTAGAGCACTTCCTTGGTAAGGAAGGGGTCAGGAGTTCAACTCTCCTCAAAGGCTCAGTTTGATAATGAAAGAAAAATTAAACTCACTTAATCAATTTTAGGTATATGGCAAAAGAAAAATTCGAACGTTCCAAACCACACGTCAACGTAGGCACAATTGGCCACATTGACCATGGTAAGACGACCTTAACGGCAGCTATCACTCTCGTTCTCGCAGATAAGGGATTATCTGTGTTCAGGTCGTTTGATTCAATCGACAATGCACCGGAAGAAAAAGCCCGTGGTATTACGATAAACACTGCTCATATTGAATACCAGACAGTGAACCGGCATTATGCACACGTAGACTGTCCCGGTCATGCCGACTACATCAAGAACATGGTTACCGGCGCTGCCCAGATGGACGGCGCAATCCTTGTTGTGGCTGCTACCGATGGTCCGATGCCCCAGACCCGCGAACATATCCTTCTCGCCCGTCAGGTTGGTGTTCCCAAGCTGGTTGTATTCATGAACAAATGCGACAGTGTGGATGACCCCGAGATCCTCGAGATCGTTGAAATGGAAATCCGTGACCTGCTGACCTTCTACGGTTTTGATGGAGCCAGTGCACCGGTTATCCAGGGTTCTGCTCTCGGCGGACTCAATAAAGAGCCGAAGTGGGTTGACAAGATCATGGAACTGATGGATGCGGTTGATTCATATATCCCGCTGCCTGTCCGTGACATTGACAAGCCCTTCCTCATGCCCGTTGAAGACGTATTCTCAATCACTGGTCGTGGTACCGTTGCTACCGGCCGTATCGAAACCGGTATTATCCTGACAGGAGACCCGGTTGAAATTATCGGGATGGGCGCTGAGAAACTGAAAAGTGTGGTTACGGGTGTGGAAATGTTCCGTAAGATCCTCGATCGTGGTGAAGCTGGCGACAATGCCGGTTTACTGCTCCGTGGTATCGATAAAGATGAGATCCGCCGTGGTATGGTTATTGCCAAGCCGGGATCCATCACACCGCATAAAAAATTCAAAGCTGAGATATACGTGCTGAAGACCCAGGAAGGCGGACGACATACTCCGTTCCACAACAAGTATCGACCCCAGTTCTATTTCAGGACTACGGACGTTACCGGTGAAATTCATCTGCCGGAAGGCGTTGAAATGTGTATGCCCGGTGATAATATCACTATCATGGTGGAGCTGATCTCCGAGATCGCCATGAGCAAAGGCCTGCGTTTCGCAATCCGCGAAGGTGGTCGTACCGTTGGCGCCGGACAGGTAACCGAAATTCTTGACTAAACCATATGGTTATGGTGCAGGGATCATGCCAGGTTCCTGCTCCTGCCATATACCTGTAATTATAAATTACACACGGGTGTAGCTCAACTGGTAGAGTGGCGGTCTCCAAAACCGTAGGCTGTGGGTTCGATTCCTACCACCCGTGCAAATTGGAAAATCAATGGCAAAGAACAAAGTAGTTAATTACATCAAGGAAAGCTATGATGAGCTGATGCACAAGGTGTCCTGGCCATCATGGGCCGAACTCCAGAGCAGTGCTATCGTGGTTTCAATTGCTACCCTCATCATTGCGATCATCGTTTTTGCAATGGATGAAGTATTCAAGAACGTCCTTGACCAGTTCTACAAACTCTTCTAGATCGGTTGCAGATCTGAATTTATTCCGGGTTTTCGTCAGGAAAATATATCGGTACAGGCATGAGTGAAAGTGTAAAGAAATGGTATGTCGTCCGCGCCATCAGCGGTAACGAGAAGAAAGTCAAGCAGATACTGGAGAATGAAATTACAAACCAGAATCTGCGGGAATACATTTCACAGGTACTGATCCCTATGGAAAAGGTTTACATGATCAGGAACGGAAAAAAGGTCAGCAAGGAACGGAATTTTTTTCCTGGCTATGTATTGGTGGAGGCGGTGCTTACAGGAGAAATACCTCACATAATACGTAATATTCCCGGAGTCCTGGGGTTTCTCGGCGCAAAAGGCGAACCTCATCCCCTGCGCCCGTCTGAAGTGAAACGTCTCCTTGGCAAGTTTGATGAGCTGTCTGAACAGGGTGAAGAAGTCAATATCCCATTCATCATAGGCGAAACGGTGACTGTCATCGACGGCCCGTTCAACAGCTTCAGCGGAGTGATCGAAGAGATCAATGAAGAAAAGAAAAAGCTGAAGGTCATGGTCAAGATATTTGGTCGTAAAACGCCGCTTGAACTGAGTTTCATGCAAGTACAAAAAGAATAGAATAAATATTAATAAAATGGCAAAAGAAGTTAGTGGAATTATTAAGTTGCAGATCAAAGGCGGAGCAGCTAATCCTTCACCCCCTGTAGGTCCCGCTTTGGGCGCCAAGGGGGTGAACATCATGGAATTCTGCAAGCAGTTTAACGCTCGTACGCAGGATAAAGGTGGAAAGCTCATCCCCGTGATCATCACTGTATATAAGGACAAGTCGTTCGACTTCATTCTGAAAACCCCTCCGGTAGCTGTCCAGCTGCTTGAAGCAACCAAGCTCCCAAAAGGTTCCCCCGAACCCAACAGGGACAAAGTGGCTGCAGTATCCTGGGATCAGGTGAAAAAGATCGCGGAAGACAAAATGCCCGATCTGAACGCTTTCACCCTTGAATCGGCCATGAGAATGGTAGCCGGAACGGCACGTTCCATGGGAATTACCGTTACAGGTGACACACCATTTAAACGTTAATCCTGCAACCGGATTAGAAATTGTATACACCTCATACATTAATTAAATAATAGCAAATGACAAAGCTGACTAAAAAGAGGAAGGTTGCCTTATCCAGATTCGATAGGAATACCGTTTATTCACTCACAGATGCTGCCGGCATTCTCAAAGAGATCGTCAGCACAAAGTTTGATTCATCCATTGATCTTGATATACGCCTTGGGGTTGATCCCCGAAAGGCCAATCAGATGGTCCGCGGAATCGTGACGCTTCCTCACGGAACCGGCAAGGTGGTTCGTACACTCGTGCTCTGCACTCCCGACAAGGAGGAAGAAGCGCGATTGGCAGGAGCCGACCATGTAGGGCTTGATGAATACATAGAAAAAATCAAAGGCGGCTGGACTGATGTGGATGTCATCATCACCATGCCCAGTGTCATGGCTAAGGTAGGTGCGCTCGGAAAGATTCTCGGACCCCGCGGACTCATGCCGAATCCCAAGACAGGGACCGTTACCATGGAGATTGGTAAGGCCGTTAAAGATGTAAAAGCCGGTAAGATTGACTTTAAGGTTGATAAATTCGGCATAATCCATTCCTCAGTTGCGAAAGCTTCCTTCAGCGCTGAAAAAATTACGGAAAATGCAGAAACACTTATCCAAACCGTGATTAAACTGAAACCTGCTTCGGCAAAAGGAACCTATGTAAAGAGCATTTATCTCTCAGGTACCATGAGCCCCAGTATACAGATAGATCCAAAGTCAGTATCCGCTTAATTACTCATTTTATTGAGCTCGTAAGAACATGAAAAAAGAAGAAAAAAGCCAGTTGATCAATACCCTGGTAGAACAGCTCAACCACGCAAACTCCTTTTATATTGCTGATATCGGTGACCTTAATGCCTTTAATACCAGTAAACTCAGGAGGCTTTGCTTCAAACGGAATGTTAATCTTCAGGTAGTGAAGAATTCCCTGTTAAAAAAAGCCATGGAACGCACAGGAAAGACCGACTTCGTGTCGCTATATCCCCTGCTTACAGGTTCAACTTCCATTCTCTTTTCGGAAGTGAACAACGATCCGGCCAAGCTGATCAGGGAATTCCGCAGAACCTCAAAGAAGCCCATTCTCAAAGGAGCTTATGTGGAAGAATCCATCTATCTCGGCGATGACCAGCTGGATGCATTAATCAACATCAAGTCGAAGAACGAACTCCTCGGTGACCTGATCCTGTTACTGCAGTCCCCGGCATTCAATGTTATCTCCGCTCTTTCATCAGGAGGCAACAAACTTTCGGGAATTGTAAAGACATTATCGGAAAAACCGGAGTAAACGACGATGTTTATCAACAAAGGAAAATAAATTAATTTAATAACCTGTCCCGGAATGTACGGGGCGCAAACTATAGATAAAATGGCAGATTTAAAAACTTTTGCAGAACAGTTAGTTAACCTGACAGTAAAAGAGGTCAATGAATTGGCAAAGATCCTCAAGGACGAGTACGGTATTGAGCCCGCTGCTGCAGCTGTTGCTGTAGCCGCTGGTCCGGTTGCCGCCGCTGGTCCTGTTGCTGAAGAAAAAACATCATTCGACGTTATTCTGAAACATGCCGGTCAGGCAAAATTGGCCGTTGTTAAGCTTGTGAAAGAACTCACCAGCCTTGGCCTGAAGGAAGCAAAAGAACTCGTTGATGCTGCACCTAAAGCAATCAAGGAAGGTGTTTCGAGGGATGAAGCAAATGCATTACAGAAACAATTACAGGAGGCAGGTGCAGAGGTTGAAATTAAGTAAGACGGTACTTTCGAATTTCCCTTTATAAGTATAGATCTCCCCTTTTTTTGGGGAGGTCTTTCCTTATTTATATTCGATTGAATTTAACATTAATTTCTAACCAGTTCGCCTTCCAAGACGGACTAAAAAATAAACACCTTGGCTTCAAAAAAAATCGAAAGAATTCGCTTCGGAAAAACTAAGATCCAGGCCGAATATCCTGATTTTCTGGATCTTCAAGTCAAGTCGTTCCAGGATTTCTTCCAGCTGGAGACAAACCCTGAAAACAGGGTAAACGAGGGGCTTTTCAAAGTCTTTGCCGAGAATTTCCCGATCTCTGACGCACGGAATAATTTCGTGCTGGAGTTTCTCGACTATTTCATCGACCCTCCCAGGTACTCCATCGAAGAATGTATTGAGCGCGGGCTTACTTACAGCGTGCCGTTAAAAGCAAAACTCAAGCTGTATTGCACCGACCCGGAACACGAAGATTTCGAAACGATAATCCAGGATGTCTACCTGGGTATGATCCCTTATATGACACCACGGGGCACATTCATTGTCAATGGTGCCGAACGTGTTGTGGTTTCACAGCTGCATCGTTCGCCCGGTGTGTTTTTCAGTACCAGCTACCACGCCAACGGCGTACAGTTGTATTCTGCAAGGATCATCCCGTTCAAGGGCTCATGGATTGAATTTACTACCGACATCAACAACGTGATGTACGCGTATATCGACCGCAAGAAGAAATTGCCGGTGACTACGCTTCTCCGCGCTATAGGTTATGAAACGGATAAAGATATTCTCGAGATCTTCGGGCTGGCCCAGGAAATCAAGGTCAGCCGTGCCGCTCTCAAGCGGGTCGTTGGTTCAAAACTGGCGGCGAGGGTTGTACGCGCATGGATCGAAGACTTCGTGGATGAAGACACCGGCGAGGTTGTCTCCATCGAACGAACGGAAGTTATCATTGAACGCGAAACACTTCTGGAAGACTCTCATATCAACCAGATACTCGACGCAGGGATCAAGACGATCCTCATTCATCGTGAAGAAGCCCAGTCGACCGACTATGCCATCATATTCAATACCTTACAGAAAGATCCCGCAAACTCCGAGAAAGAAGCCATGGAGTTTATTTACAGGCAGCTTCGTAATGCCGAACCGCCTGATGAGGAGACTGCCCGGGGGATCATTGAAAAACTTTTCTTTTCCGATAAACGGTATGACCTCGGTGATGTTGGCCGGTACAGGATCAACAGGAAACTGAACCTGGAAATTCCCATGGAAACCAAGGTTCTTACCAAGGAAGACATTATCTCCATAATAAAATACCTTATCGAACTGGTTAACTCAAAGGCTGAAGTTGATGATATCGACCACCTCAGCAACCGTCGTGTACGTACTGTGGGCGAACAGTTGTACAACCAGTTCGGTGTCGGTTTGTCACGTATGGCACGTACGATCCGTGAACGTATGAACGTTCGCGACAATGAAGTGTTCACACCGATGGATCTTATCAATGCAAAGACCCTTTCATCGGTGATCAATTCCTTCTTCGGCACAAACCAGCTGTCGCAGTTTATGGACCAGACCAACCCATTGTCGGAGCTGACTCATAAGCGCCGCATATCTGCGTTGGGCCCCGGTGGTCTTTCGCGTGAACGTGCCGGCTTTGAGGTCAGGGACGTGCATTATACCCATTATGGCCGCCTTTGTACTATTGAAACTCCTGAAGGACCAAATATCGGTCTGATTTCCTCCCTATGCGTCTATGCCAAGATCGACCGCCTTGGGTTTATTGAAACACCATACAAGAAGGTTGTCAACGGCAGGGTTCAGCTTGAAGAGAACCCTGTTTACCTGACAGCAGAAGAGGAAGAGCATAAAATAATAGGCCAGGCTACCACCTTAATGGACGCTAAGGGTAACCTCACAGACGATAAGATAAAGGTTCGTTACCTTGCTGATTATCCAATTGTTGGAAAAGACAAGGTGGACCTTATTGATATTGCTCCCAACCAGATCGCTTCGATCGCGGCTTCTTTGATTCCCTTCCTCGAACATGATGATGCAAACCGTGCTCTGATGGGATCAAACATGATGCGTCAGGCAGTACCCCTTTTAACTCCTGAAGCTCCAATTGTAGGAACAGGAATTGAAGACCTTGTTGCAAGGGATTCAAGGGTTCTTATCAATGCTGAAGGTGATGGTGTTGTGGAATATGTTGATGCCAATGAGATCATGATCCGCTATCACAGAAGTGAGAAAGAAAAACTTGTCAGTTTTGAAGACGATACCAAAGTCTACAGGCTGACCAAGTTCATGCGCACCAACCAGAACACCTGTGTGAACCTCCGTCCCATTGTTCGTAAAGGGGATAAGGTCCAGAAAGGCCAGGTTCTTTGTGAAGGGTATGCCACCCGTAACGGTGAACTGGCCCTCGGAAGAAACCTGATGGTGGCTTTCATGCCCTGGAAAGGATACAATTTTGAGGATGCTATTGTAATTTCCGAAAAAGTTGTTTCAGAAGATATATTCACCTCTATTCATATTGAGGAATTCACACTTGAAGTCCGTGATACCAAACGCGGGGTGGAAGAACTTACCAACGATATCCCGAATGTTAGTACCGAAGCCACGAAAGACCTGGATGAGAACGGACTTATCCGCATCGGCGCTGAGGTAAATGAAGGGGATATCCTCATCGGCAAGATCACTCCAAAGGGCGAGAGCGATCCCACCCCGGAAGAAAAACTGTTGCGTGCCATCTTCGGTGATAAAGCAGGTGATGTTAAAGATGCATCACTGAAAGCTCCTCCATCAATGAAGGGTGTCGTAATCGAGAAGAAATTATTCTCGAGGATCATCAAGGACAAGAAAGCCAAAACAAAGGAGAAGGACGAACTCAGGAAGCTGGAGGATGAATTCCAGCAGGATGTCAATAAACTGAAAGCCAAACTTGTTGAAAAACTAGGCACCCTGGTTAATAATAAAGTCTCTCAGGGAGTGTTAAACCAGTTCAAGCAGGAGATCGTTCCGAAAGGGGCCAAATTTACTCCCGGCATCCTGACCGAAATTGATTATATGACGGTCAACCCGAATAAATGGACGACCGATAAGGATAAAAATGACCAGGTCAAGTCACTGATCAACAATTACATCATTAAGTACAAGGAAGTTCTTGGCGTAAGCAACCGAAAGAAGTTTGTTGCTGTTGTCGGGGATGACCTCCCTGCCGGAATAGTGCAGATGGCAAAGGTTTATATTGCCAAGAAGCGCAAGCTGAAAGTCGGCGACAAGATGGCTGGCCGTCACGGAAACAAGGGTATAGTTGCAAGGATAGTCAGAGCTGAGGATATGCCATTCCTCGAAGACGGGACTCCGGTTGATATTGTTCTCAATCCTCTGGGTGTACCTTCCCGTATGAACCTCGGGCAGATCTATGAGACCATCCTCGGATGGGCCGGCAGCAAACTGAACCAGCGTTTCACCACCCCCATCTTTGACGGTGCCCATATCGACGAGATTAATGCCTATCTGGAGAAAGCAGGTCTGCCTAGAAACGGTAAAGTATGGCTTCATGACGGACTTTCCGGCGAACCCTTTGACCAACCCACCACTGTTGGTTACATCTATATGATGAAATTGCATCATATGGTCGACGACAAGATGCACGCCCGTTCCATCGGACCTTACTCACTGATCACACAGCAGCCTCTTGGAGGTAAAGCACAATTTGGCGGTCAGAGGTTTGGTGAAATGGAAGTCTGGGCGCTTGAAGCGTTCGGGGCAGCAAATATTCTGCTCGAGATCCTTACTGTCAAGTCCGACGATGTAGTTGGCCGCGCAAAGGCGTATGAATCCATTGTCAAGGGCGAAGTAATGCCAGTACCCGGTGTTCCTGAATCCTTTAACGTGCTTGTGCATGAATTACGGGGATTAGGGCTCAATATTACAACAGATTAATTCTACACTTGTCAATCAGCAAAACTATGGCATATAAAAAGGAAGGTCCAATAAACAGCGCTTATTCTAAAATCACTGTAAGCCTGGCTTCTCCGGAAAAGATCCTCGAGATGTCGAGCGGTGAAGTGCTGAAACCTGAGACCATCAATTACAGAACATACAAGCCCGAGAGGGACGGTTTGTTCTGTGAACGGATCTTTGGCCCTGTAAAAGACTGGGAATGCCACTGCGGAAAATACAAAAGGATACGGTACAAGGGTATCGTATGCGACCGCTGTGGTGTGGAAGTGACCGAGAAGAAAGTTCGCCGTGAACGGATGGGTCACATTCAGCTGGTCGTGCCCGTTGCCCACATCTGGTTTTTCCGTTCATTGCCTAACAAAATAGGATCCCTTCTCGGACTTCCTACCAAGAAGCTGGAATCCATCATTTATTATGAAAAATATGTTGTTATCCAGCCCGGAATAAAGGCCCAGGATGGTTTGAATTACCTGGATTTCCTTTCCGAAGAGGAGTATTTTGATATTATTGAAAAACTCCCGCCGGAGAATCAGTACCTGGATGACAGTGATCCCAACAAATTCATTGCAAGGATGGGGGCAGAAGCATTGTACGATCTCCTTTCCAGGATAGACCTGGACAAGGAATCCTATGATCTCCGCCACAAGGCAAATACTGAAACCTCGCAACAGAGGAAAGCTGAAGCACTGAAGAGGCTGCAGGTATTTGAATCTTTCAGGGATGCCCAGAAACGTATGGATAACCATCCCGAATGGATGATTGTCAAGGTGGTTCCTGTTATTCCTCCCGAACTCAGGCCTCTCGTGCCTCTGGATGGCGGGCGTTTTGCTACTTCCGACCTGAATGATCTTTACCGCAGGGTTATCATCCGTAATAACCGTTTGAAAAGACTTATCGAGATTAAAGCGCCTGATGTCATCCTTCGTAACGAAAAGCGAATGCTTCAGGAAGCCGTTGATTCCTTATTTGACAATTCCCGCAAGGCAAGTGCAGTAAAGACTGAATCAAACAGGGCATTGAAGTCCCTCTCCGACAGTCTCAAAGGGAAGCAGGGGCGGTTCCGTCAGAACCTCCTCGGTAAACGTGTTGACTACTCCGGCCGTTCTGTTATCGTTGTAGGCCCTGAACTCAGGCTTAATGAATGCGGTTTACCCAAGGAAATGGCTTCGGAGCTTTACAAACCGTTCATCATCCGCAAAATGCTTGAGCGCGGTATTGTTAAAACTGTTAAATCGGCCAAGAAAATCGTTGACCGCAAGGATCCTGTTGTCTGGGACATCCTTGAAAACATCATGAAGGGCCATCCTGTAATGCTGAACCGTGCACCTACTTTGCACCGTTTGGGTATTCAGGCCTTCCAGCCCAAGCTTATCGAAGGTAAAGCTATCCAGCTCCACCCATTGGTATGTACCGCTTTCAACGCCGACTTCGACGGTGACCAGATGGCCGTGCATGTGCCGCTTGGAAATGCCGCTATTCTTGAAGCACAGCTGCTGATGCTTGCTTCTCACAATATTCTGAACCCGGCAAACGGTGCGCCTATTACGGTGCCTTCACAGGACATGGTTCTTGGCCTTTATTACATGACCAAGGCACGTAAGAGCGATAGCGACAGGAAAGTCAGGGGAGAAGGAATGACTTTTTATTCACCCGAAGAAGTTATCATTGCCTTTAACGAGAAAAAGGTTGACCTGCATGCGATCATCAGGGTTCGCATGCACCTCCCGGAAGACGGAAAAGAAGTTGCCACTATGATGGAAACCACCGTGGGCCGCGTGATCTTCAACCAGGTCGTTCCCAGGGAATATGGTTATATCAATCAGCTGCTCACCAAGAAATCTCTGCGCGACATTATCGGTGCAATCCTGAAGAAGACCGGCACTGCAAAGACTGCCAAGTTCCTCGATGATATAAAGGACCTCGGATACAGTATGGCTTTCAAGGGCGGTCTTTCGTTCAACCTCGACGACGTCATTGTTCCCCAGATCAAGGAAACGCTTGTCGGTAGCGCTTCAGCCGAAGTCGATGAAGTAGTGAACAACTACAACATGGGCTTTATTACAAATAATGAAAGATACAACCAGATCATTGATATCTGGACACATACCAATTCACAGCTTACGGTTTCGCTTATGAACCAGCTGTCGAAGGACAAGCAGGGGTTCAATCCGGTTTATATGATGCTTGACTCCGGCGCCCGTGGTTCAAAGGAACAGATCCGGCAGCTTTCCGGTATGCGCGGTCTTATGGCAAAACCCCAAAAGTCCGGTGCGTCCGGTGGTGAAATCATCGAAAATCCCATCCTTTCAAACTTCAAGGAAGGTCTCTCGGTGCTCGAATACTTCATTTCCACGCACGGAGCACGTAAAGGACTGGCCGATACCGCTCTTAAAACTGCTGACGCCGGTTATCTTACCCGTCGACTGGTTGATGTTTCCCAGGATGTTATCATTTCTGAAGAAGACTGCGGGACGCTGCGCGGGCTTACCATCACTGCTCTCAAGAAGGCAGAAGAAGTTGTAGAATCATTATACGACAGGATCCTCGGCCGTGTAGCCCTGCATGATGTATATCATCCTCAGACAGGAAAACTTCTTATTGCTGCCGGACAGGAGATCAATGAGGAGATTTCCCAGCTCATAGAGGATTCCCCGCTCGAAGGTGTTGAAATCCGTTCGGTTCTGACCTGTGAATCCAAGAAAGGCGTTTGCGCAAGGTGCTATGGTCGTAACCTTGCAACCGGCCGTCTGGTTGAGAAAGGCGAGGCCGTGGGTGTTATCGCAGCCCAGTCCATTGGCGAACCAGGTACACAGCTTACCCTCCGTACATTCCACGTGGGTGGTGTTGCCGGTGTTAACATTGCAAGCGCTTCAAGGATAGAAGCAAAATATGACGGAGTCCTTGAGATTGAGGAAATGCGCTCGGTTAATTACCAGTCCGAATCCGGGGAGAAATATGAGATTGTGATCGGCCGTTCAGCCGAAATGCGTATTGTTGATAAGAATACCCGCATAGCCCTCACATCCGCACATATTCCTTACGGAGCAAAACTTTATTTCAGCAATAATGCGGAAGTAAGGAAAGGCGCCCTGATCAGTGACTGGGATCCTTACAATGCAGTCATACTTTCCGAAGTTGGCGGCAAGGTTAACTTCGAGAATATTCTGGAAGGTATGACTTTCCGTGTTGAATCTGACGAACAGACAGGCTACCACGAAAAGGTTATCATTGAATCCCGTCAGAAGGGAAGAAATCCTGCCATCAACATACTTGATTCAACCAAGGAGATCATAAAGATATATGATATCCCGGTAGGCGCTCATATCATTGTGGAAGACGGAGCCAGGATCAAGGCCGGTGAGATCCTTGTCAAGATCCCCCGTGCCATTGGTAAAGCAGGAGACATCACGGGAGGTCTGCCCAGGGTGACTGAACTCTTTGAAGCACGTAACCCTTCCGACCCCGCTGTTGTTTCCGAGATAGACGGCGTTGTATCATTTGCCAAAAAGCTTAAAAGAGGAAACCGGGAAGTTATTATCACCTCCAAGACAGGGGAAGAAAAACGGTACCTGATACCCACTTCAAAACAAATCCTTGCACAGGAGAACGACTATGTAAAAGCCGGAATACCCTTGTCGGACGGCGCACTAACGCCAAGCGACATCCTTGCAATCAAGGGTCCAATGAAGGTTCAGGAGTATATCGTCAATGAGATCCAGGAAGTTTACCGTCTCCAGGGAGTTAAAATCAACGATAAGCATTTCGAGACCATTGTAAGGCAGATGATGCGAAAGGTTGAAGTGGAAGATCCGGGCGACAGCCGCTTTCTCGAAGGAGAACTGGTGAACAAGGTTGATTTCCAGGAAGAAAATGACTGGATTTATGCCAAGAAAGTTGTTGAGGAGTCAGGTGATTCCGGGACATTCAAGTCCGGCCAGATCATCAGCGCCCGTAAACTTCGCGATGAGATATCCATGTTGAAGCGAAAGGACAAGAAACTGGTTGATGCACGTGATGCAAAACCGGCCACAGCCCGCCAGGTTCTCCAGGGGATCACAAGGGCTTCCCTGCAGACAAGAAGCTGGCTTTCTGCAGCATCTTTCCAGGAAACCACCAAGGTTCTTACACAGGCTGCAATCAACGCACGCGAAGACGATCTCGCGGGCCTGAAGGAGAATGTCATCGTTGGCCATCTTATCCCTGCCGGTACGGGCCTCCGCGAATACGAAAGCCTGATCGTGGGCAGCAAAGAAGAATATGAAGCATTAATGGCATCCAAAGAGGAGGATTAATATGCAGGACAATAAAAACCCGGTTAACCAGATTAATATCGAGATATCGGATGAGGTTGGTGAAGGTATTTATTCAAACCTTGCCATTATTACCCATTCCCCGGCTGAATTCATTATTGATTTTGTCAAGATGATGCCGGGTGTGCCGAAAGCAAAGGTCAAATCGAGGATCATTCTGACTCCCCAGCATGCCAAGCGTCTTTATAAAGCTCTCAAGGAGAATGTTGCGAAATACGAGGCAACCCACGGGGAGATCCGCGATTCAGAAGGGGAGATCCCTTTCAATATGGGGATGCCTGGCCAGGCCTGATCACCATCAGGATGCGAATGAAATTGACAAGCCCTGGAAATTTTCAGGGCTTTTTTTATGCTCTGAAAAAGATTGGAAAAAAAAGTATTGCTCTATATTTGCATTTGAAATCTGACATGAGAAGGGTGCCGGAACATCAGAATATACAGAATGTCGTGGTCGTCGGTGCCGGAAATCTGGCTACCCACCTGGCTCTTGCATTGCACCGGAAAGGAGTAAACGTAATCCAGGTTCTGAACAGATCCCGTTCGGCAGGGGAGAGGCTGGCCCGCAGGGTACATGCAGGCTATAATGCCGATTTCAGGGAAGCCGATTTCAGGGCCGACCTCTTCATCCTCGCGGTAAATGACTCAGCTATTGAGGAAGTGGCAAACAACCTTAGGCTTAAGGAGCAGCTCCTGATACATACTTCAGGATCGGTTGATATGACAATACTTTCCGGGGCCTCATCGAATATAGGGGTGTTTTATCCCCTTCAGACTTTCTCAAAAGACAAGCGGATCAATTTCAGCAATATCCCTGTCTGCATCGAAGCAAATTCCAGTGAAAATGAAGAAAAACTCATGCAGCTTGCGAGGCTCATCAGTGACAAAGCTCTGCTGATGAACAGCGCTAAACGAAAAGTGTTGCATATGACGGCTGTTTTTGCCGGTAACTTCTCAAACTTCATGTACACTATAGCTGAGGATCTTCTGAAAAAACACGGTATTCCTTTCAGTCTACTGAAGCCATTGATCCAGCAGACAGCTGCCACAGCAAAGCATGAGGATGTTTTCAGCAGGCAGACCGGCCCTGCAATCAGAGGCGACAACAGGATCATGAACGAACATCTCGAAATGCTGGCAAAGCATGGGGTTTATATGGAAATCTACGACCTTATCAGTAAGAGTATTATCAAACATAAATTAAGGAATGGCGAACTATAAGGAATTGCTCAGGCATATTACAACATTTATTTTCGATTATGATGGTGTACTTACTGATGGCATGGTGATCATGACCAGTCAGGGTGAGGGTCACAGGATCTCCAGCGTTAAAGACGGATACGCGATCCAGCTCGCGGTTAAAAAGGGATATAATGTGGCCGTTATTTCAGGCGCTGTATCCAGATCGCTGGAGCACAGAATGAAAGCACTCAATGTCAGAGATGTTTTTATGGGCATTGAAAATAAAATTGAATGTTTCCATGAATACCTTGCTGCGAAAAATATCAGGGCGGAGCATGTCTTGTTTATGGGTGATGATATCCCCGATTATGAAGTTATGCTCGAATCCGGCATTTCATCCTGTCCTGCGGATGCAGTGGAAGAAATCAAGAAAATTGCAAAATACATCTCCCTTTTTAACGGCGGGAAAGGATGTGCGAGGGATGTCATTGAACAGGTCATGAAAGTGCAGGGAAAATGGATGAATGGGGATAGTGAGATGGTAAAATGGTAAGTATGGAAACCGAAAAAAATTCAGTAATCATCAGGGTTGGAAGGTTCATGCGATTCATCCGCCTTCCCAACCTTCTGATCATTATTCTTACCCAATTCCTTTTAAGATATTGCCTTTTCGCGCCATTCTTATACAACGGGGATACGGAGGTGATGACTCCTTTTCCTGATTTCTGCCTTCTTTGCCTTGCAACCCTTCTGATTACATCAGGAGGATATATTATCAACGATTATTTTGACATCAGGATCGATGAGATCAATAAACCTTTATATCAGGTTGTAGGGAAAATCATTCCCGGAAGAACTGCCATCAAATGGCATATTCTTCTTACGGGTTTGGGATGCCTGATCGGATTTTACCTGGCATACAGGATCAGGTTGCTTAGTTTCGGCCTTATTTTTCCTGCTGTTGGTTTGCTCTTATGGTTCTATTCAGCAAAATATAAACGCCTGCTTTTCTGGGGAAATTTTATTGTAGCATTGCTATCGGCGCTCGTTGTGCTTATCGTTTATTTATTTGAATTTTTCTGGCTGAGGCTTCATCCGGAATTCTTTGCCGACCTTGTTCCCGATCTTCTTTGGTTTGTAAAATTATTCATAGCCTACGCTCTGTTTGCTTTTCTTGTGACTTTCTACAGGGAGATAATCAAAGATATGGAGGATGTAAAAGGGGATGCAAGGGTTGGTTGTCGCACCATACCGATTGTATTTGGCATCAGTTCCAGCAGGTGGATCATCACAGGTCTTATAATGCTTACAATATTTCTTCTGGCCTATGCACTTTTGGTATTATACCATTTGGCCCTGATGATGGTGTTCTGGTACCTCCTTATTACAACACTAATGCCCATGATATACCTGGTTTACAGGATATTCAAATCAAATACTCCGGAAGAATACCACATCATGAGCAATATCTGCAAAATAATCATGGTAGCAGGGGTTTTATCAATGCAACTTATTGCAATCAGCAAATAATATGATAAATAAACGTTTAGAAGGTCATCATCTCGTGCTCGCATCGGCTTCCCCCAGGCGTCAGTATCTGCTCAAGGAACTTGGACTTGATTTTGAGATCTGTACAACCAATGTAAAGGAAGAATACCCCTCCGGCCTTGATCCCCGGGAGATCGCGATCTACCTTGCCGAGCTGAAGGCTGCCAGTTTCGATACGGCGAGGATGAATCAGAAAGCCATCCTTATCGCAGCCGATACCATCGTGGTATTGGGCAACGAGATCCTTGGCAAGCCGGCTAACCATGGCGAAGCTGTAATCATGCTTCAAAAGCTGTCGGGCAATAAACACGATGTGATCACGGCGGTTTGCCTGAAATCAAGAAAGAAGAAAAAAACTTTCCATGTGCAGTCCTCGGTGTATTTCAAAGAACTTAACCTGGAGGAGATTGAATACTATATCAGGAATTTCCAACCCTTTGACAAGGCAGGAGGTTATGGTGTGCAGGAATGGATAGGTTACATTGGCATCAGCAAGATCGAAGGATCGTTTTTCAATATCATGGGCTTGCCGGTCAAGGAGTTATACGAGGAGCTGCTCGTTTTCTGATAGTCAGGACAAGTAATGTGCATGCAGTAATGGCAAGAAAACCGCTCATATTGGTCACCAACGACGACAGTATCAAAGCGCCGGGTTTGCGTTTCCTGATCGGATGCGTCAGGCCATTCGGGAGAGTGGTTGTAGTGGCGCCGGACCGGCCGCAATCGGGTACCGCCCATGCAGTAACTGTTAACCATCCGCTTCGCCTCGAACTCATTTGCAGCGAGAAAGATTATGAGGAATACAGCTGTAACGGCACGCCGGCCGACTGTGTAAAACTTGCATTCAAGGTTGTTCTTAAGAGAAGGGCTGACTTCCTTTTCTCAGGTATTAATCACGGTACAAATTCCTCTATTAACATCATTTATTCAGGTACGATGGCAGCGGTATTCGAAGGTGCAATGGCCGGAGTGAGTTCAGCCGGGTTCTCTTTGGCCGACTACAGCCTGAATGCTGACTTCAGGCCATCAGCCGGATATGTAAACAAAATAATATCGGAAATAATTAAAAACAGGCTGCCCTCCGGCGTTTGCCTGAATGTGAATATCCCTGCTATCCCTGAAAACAAGATCAGGGGAATAAAGGTCTGCAGGCAGGCAGAAGGGACATGGCAGGAAGATTTTGATGAGAGAACAGACCCGCATGGCCGCATGTATTACTGGATGACAGGAGTATTCGTGAAAACCGGGCACGGCAAGGACACCGACGAATGGGCCATGGAACATAATTATATATCCGTTGTGCCGGTACAGCTCGATTTCACCGCAAATAACGTTCTAAAACCTATCTCAAACTGGTTCTCATGAAGTATTACATCATAGCAGGGGAAGCTTCCGGGGATCTTCATGCCTCAAACCTGGTGAGGGAACTTAAAGCGCTGGATGCACAGGCTTCATTTCGTGGCTGGGGGGGCGATCTGATGCAGAAGGAAGGGGTAGTACTTGTGAAGCATATCCGTGAACTTGCATTCATGGGTTTTCTCGAAGTGGTGTCTCATCTTCCAAAAATCATCGGAAACCTTAAATTCTGTAAGAGAGATATTCTTCAGTATGGTCCGGATATTCTGATTCTGGTCGATTACCCCGGGTTCAACCTGAGGATCGCCCGTTTTGCCGCTTCGGTTGGACTCAGGGTTTTTTACTATATTTCACCCCAGCTCTGGGCCTGGAAGTCATCCAGGGTTAAAACGATCAGGGAGACGGTCGAACATATGTTCGTGATCCTGCCTTTTGAACAGGAATTCTATCGTAAACACGGGGTACATGCCGATTTCCCCGGCCACCCGCTGCTCGACGTCATACATGAAGGGATGAAGCTGAAAGACCGTGCCTCGTTCCTGCAGGAGAACAGTCTTCCTGACAAACCATTGATTGCGCTTCTGCCCGGCAGCCGGAAGATGGAGATAAAGAGCATGCTGTCGGTTATGCTGGAAATTATTCCCTCATTTCCTGCTTATCAGTTTGTGGTTGCAGCAGCTCCGTCATTACAGAAGGACTTTTATACTTCCCTAACAGGTAATGCCCGGGTGGGTATCGTATCAGGTCAGACCTATGATCTGCTTAATAATTCTGTTGCCGCATTGGTCACTTCCGGAACTGCCACTCTCGAGACTGCACTGATGAATGTGCCACAGTTGGTTTGCTATAAGGGCAATCCTCTGTCTTTTGAAATTGCAAGGAGAATTGTCAAAGTTGATTACATCTCACTTGTAAACCTTATTGCCGGCCATGTTGTGGTGAGGGAACTTATTCAGAAAGAATTCAATGCAGGCGCACTGGTCTCCGAACTGGATCTGCTGCTCCGGCCCGAACGGCAAAAAGAAATCCTTGATGGTTACATGAAAGTAAAGGACATGCTTGGGGGAAAAGGTGCTTCGGCAAGGGCCGCTGTAAAGATGATACAATATTTGGGCGGGAAATCAGTTAAATAAAAGGATAAATTTTACAATCAAACATAGAATAAATGATATTTATGAAGAAGAGTTTTCTATTTTTTTGCCTGATGGTCTTTGGAATGACCGGCGGGTTAATAGCACAGAATCAGAATACCAGTAAGACCCAGAAGACACAGGTTATAAAGCTAAGTCCCGCCAAACCGGATACTTCAAAAAGTAAACAGAGAAAAGAGATTTTGTTGAAACCGGCGCAGGAACCCACACCCCAGCAGAAAGAAGCCCAGACTTATTTTAATTCAGGTGCGAAAAAGGTAAAAGAAGGCAATTTTGAAGAAGCTATCCTTGATTTTACCAAATCGATCCAGCTGTTCGAAAGCAGCAATTCATATATGACGAGGGCTTATTGCTATATGATGACTTCCCAATTTTCCCTGGCGGTTGCAGATGCTGACAAATCGATCAGCATGTTTAAAAACAATGCAAAAGCTTATTTTATACGGGGTGCAAGTAAATACCACCTGAACGATTTCGACGGTGCGGGTGATGACCTGACTGAATCCCTTAAGCATGACCAAACCAATCCTGCTGCCTTTAATTATCTGGCCGCTGTTAAGCTCCAGAAGCAGGATTACAAGGGTGCGCTTGAGAATTATAATGCCGTTGCTAAACTTGATTCGGCATTTCCGGAAGTATTCACGAATCGGGGAATGGTCCGCCAGAATCTGCAGGATATAAACGGTGCCATAATGGATTATAATGTTGCACTTAAAAGAGATCCGAAAAACTCCAACGCTATAAATAATCGTGGTGCAGCGAGGATAACTCTGAAGGATTACAAGGGGGCAATGCAGGATCTGGATCTGGCCATTGAGTTGAATCCGAAGGATGCAGAGGCATATAATAACCGTGGAAGAGTGAAGCAGGCCCTGGGCGACATGGAAGGGGCTTGTAAAGACTGGAATATGGCATTTGACCTGGGGATTACTGAATCCAAGGATCTCATCATTAAATACTGCAAGTAAACCTTCGGATGAAGAAGGCCGCTGCATTACTCCTGAGTTTTATTATATTTTCATGGTTATTATCCGGCCAGGTCCTTGCCCAGGTCAGGCTGAACAAGATCCTGATTGATTCCGGTATTCTGAAAGCGAGGCTGGGCGATTACCAATCGGCCCTGAACGACCTGAATAAGGCTGTTGCAATCGATTCCGGCAGTGCCGAAGCGTTTTATAACCGGGGCGTTCTCAGGCATGAAATGAAAGATTACCACGGAGCCATTAAAGATTTTGACCGGGTTCTGGAATTGCGGCAGTCCTATGCCGAGCCATTTTTTCACAGGGCCCTGGCAAAGGATGCACTGAAAGACTATGACGGTGCAATTAATGATTATACAAAGGCTGTTGCCCTCAAAGCCGATTTCCCCGATGCATTTCATAACAAAGGGCTGGACCTGATGGAAATGGGAAATTATAACGAAGCAGTGATGAATTTTACAAGGGCGCTTCAGTATAAGCCGGTATTTCCTGAAGCCCTGTATAACCGGGGTTTATGCCGCTATAACCTGAAAGATTACCCTGCGGCAATTCAGGATTTCAGCGAAGCCATCAGGCTTGACAGTTCACAGGCCGATTACTTTGCCAGCAGGGGAGCTGCCAAAGCAGCATTGGGGCAGTACCGGGATGCAATAATTGATTTCGGGTCGGTGATCAGTACCCGGCCCGGAGATATTACGGCCCGGATGAACAAGGCGCTTGCGCAGATGTATCTCAGGAAGTTTGAGGATGCTGTAAATACTTACACGGAAATAATAATGATGCAGCCCGGTAACAGCGAAGCGTATACCAACCGCGGTGTTGCAAAGCAATATCTTGAAAAACCGGAAGAGGCCTGCAGGGATTGGAAGAAAGCTGTTGACCTCGGTAATGGTAAAGCCAGGTCATACATATCCAGATACTGTAAAAAATAATGTCACTTTTCATCATTTCCGGGATTAAGTTCTGAGATAATAATGAAAAGCGATGAATCCATGGAGGCCGGTACCTTTACTCAGGCTGGTAATGCCTTTTGTTACCGGGATTGTTTTAGGGCAGGTTTTCCATCCCACCTTGCCGGTTTTCCTTATCCCCTCAGCTTTATTTGCAGTTTGCCTGGCGCTATTTTTCTTCCACCTGCTCACACTGAGTTATAGATTAAGGTGGCTGGCAGGTTCAGTAATAATGTTCGCATTTTTCTTATCGGGTTTTCAGTATGCGAATATCAGTTCCGGTAACAAGCACAGGGATGTCCCTGGTTTTGAAAAAGCTGTTGTTTTACTCATCAGGGTAAGCGAATGCCCGGTAATAAAAAAGAGTTGTTCATGTGCTGTTTCAGATATTGTTTCAATTTATGACTCCGGTGCCTGGAAGCCATTGAACACTAAGATTTACTTAAGGGTGTACGGCAACAAAACCGATATGGTGCTTTCTTATGGCAACTGTTTTATTGTGCATGGAAGGCCTGAAAAGCTGATGTTCTTCACCAATAATCATTCCTTTAATTTCAGGGAATATTTGTTTGATAAAGGGCTCAGATATGAGATCAGTTGCAGAAACCGTGACTGCATAGAAGTAACCGGCAGTTATTCAAAGGGTATAAGTAGTCTTGCATTTAAGGCAAGAGACAGGCTGTTACAGATTTTCAGGGAAAAAGGCCTTGCAGGTCAGGAATTTTCAGTTGCTGCAGCCCTGCTTCTCGGTTATGTTAATGAAATAGACAGCCGCCTGAAATCTGCCTTTGCTGCCAGCGGAACCATGCACATCCTCTCGGTTTCAGGTATGCATGTTGGGATCATTTTTCTGTTTCTTGAAACAATACTTTCTTTTATGGCAAAATTCAGATATGGGATCTATTTTAAATCATTAATTCAATTGTTGTTTGTCGGGTCATATGCCGCAGTGACAGGCTTTTCCCCGGCGGTTTTGAGGGCTGCGACCTGCCTTGGTTTTATGATTATCGGTAAAACGATCAGGCGGAAACCTGAGATGCTGAATGTGATCAGCGCCTCGGTTTTCTTTTTGCTTGTGATGGATCCTTCAATACTCTCCGATGTCGGATTCCAGCTTTCATACCTTGCCGTGATTGGCATTGTCATATTAAACAAGCCCATCTATGACCTTTATGTGACACATCATTGGTTACCCGATAAAATTTGGGCGCTTGTGGCGGTATCCATGGCGGCTCAGATCGCCACCTTTCCACTCAGCCTGTATTACTTTCACCGTTTCCCGAACTATTTTATCCTCTCGAACCTTATCATTGTTCCCTTATCGAACGGGATCATCCTGATGGGAATACTGGGATTGGTGTTCTCTTCCCTTCCTTTTATCGGTAATCTTACGATTTCCGCACTGAAACTGCTGCTTACCTGCCTTAATAAAAGTGTATTATGGATTGGTTCACTTCCGGGGGCGGTAACCACCGGGTTCTTCCCTGATATTGCGGAAGTTTGCCTGCTTTATCTTCTTATCATGGCGGTATTTCTTTATGTTACGGAGAAGCGGGCAAAGTTTCTGTTGTTTACCTTGACCTGCCTGATCATGCTCGGAATTTCCGGCCTGATCGGAAGACTAAACAGCTCCTCCCAACAAAGGCTTGCCATACATCAGGGAAGGCAGGGATATGTTATCAGGTTTACCAGGGGGAAAAAGGAGATTTGTTTTTATTCTGGTCTGCGGATGATGAAGGATCCCTTTATCGCCGACCAGATCGGCAACGAGCAGATGGCAGCTAAGGTGAATTCTGTTCAGGAACGCTGGGTAAATTTCAG
>Ga0182021_10002338_pt1 | contig 22017 bp, 21 predicted proteins | sample 612E3MmetaG_FD_120493 | JGI IMG/M metagenome (GOLD analysis project Ga0182021, IMG submission 120493) | Permafrost microbial communities from Stordalen Mire, Sweden - 612E3M metaG (Illumina Assembly) | ecosystem: Environmental > Terrestrial > Soil > Wetlands > Permafrost | place: Sweden... | reverse complement strand
GGGTCATGTGCTCGGGCTGCACCCGGTTCACCGCCTCCTGGACGCGCGGGTCAAAATCCTGGACCCCCATGCTCATCCGTTTGAAGCCTGCCTCGGCAAGCGCGGCAATATGGTCGCGGTTCAACTCGCGGGGATCGATCTCCACGCTGCACTCGGCATCCGGGGCAAAGGCAAAACGCGACCGGATGTATGACGCGACATCGCGGATCTGGTCGGGGGAGAGATGAGTCGGCGTACCCCCTCCCCAGTGGAGCTGGACGACCTGCCGGCCGGGGGCCACAAGCGGGGCCAGCATGTCGATCTCCCGCTTCAGGTACCGGTTGTATTCCTCGATCCGGCTCCTGTCCCGGGTGACCAGCATGGTGCAGCCGCAGAAATAGCAGAGGGTGTCACAGAAGGGGAAATGGAAATAGAGCGAGAGGCCGGTATCCGTGCCGGGGGAATTGGAGTCCCGGAGGGCTTCCCGGTATTCGGTTGCGGTAAAGGACGGGCTGAAGAGGGGCGCCGTGGGGTAGCTGGTGTACCGGGGCCCCGGACGATCGTACTTCTTCAGCAACGACAGATCGATATTGGAGAACGGACTACCCATGCAAGTTCCTCAGCGCAAAGGGGCCGCCCCGGAAGGCAGCCCGCCGGAGTACTATACGCAGATCGGGGTCGAGTTGCAAGGAGGCCGGGCTCTTCCGGCCCCGCAGCCGGGCGTCATCGCCGCACAGGCTCTTCGCACGAAACCGGGGGGAAAAGCGGAGTGGGGGGATCACTGGACCATGAGGGTCGGAGTGATTTCCACGATGGCGGCGATCGAATTCGCCACCAGGCAGTGTCTCGAGGACTCCTTGAGCAGGTTCTGCACCTCGTCCTCGAACTCCTGCGAGGGGATGACGATGGTCGGGAAGATCACGATGCGGGTGAACCGGTAGTCGCCGTCCACGAAATCCAGAACACCGTTGGCGTGGCTCCGGTAGGACGTGACCGGGACATCCGCCCTCGCGGCGAACCCCATGAAGGTGGACATGTGGCACATCTCCACCGAGGCGACGAACATCTCTTCGGGCGTCCAGACGCCGCACTCGCCCTTGAATTCCGGCGGACTGGAGATGCGGAGCGTGGGCTTTCCCTCGGAGGAGAGGAGGCCCGACCGCCCCTCGAGCCAGGCTGCGGACGTGCGGTAGGTGAATGATCGGTGGATCATGTTCTTCTCATCCGGCGTCTGCATCATGACGACACCGCCCTGTTCCGATCCAGCAACAGGGTGCGCGTGTAGGGGATCAACCCTCCCGCATCGATGATCGCCTGCCGGGCAGCCGGCAGCTCCTGGAGAGGGACCGTTGTACCCGTCGTCACGTTGATCACCGAGGCACCATCGAAGGCGAGCTCGTCACCGGCGGAAGCCGCCACCCCGGGGGCGCTCACAACGCGCAGGCCGAGATTGATCGAGTTCTGCAGGAAGATGCGGGCAAAACTCCCGGCAACGATGACAAGGTCATATCCCTTCAGGGCGGAGACGGCCTGCTCGCGCGACGATCCGCAGCCGAAGTTTTTGCCGGCCACAAGAACGCTTCCCGCGGAGATCCTGCCGGCGCGGAGCTCTGCGTTGAAGGCACCATCATCCGCAAAGGCGAACTGCGGCGTTTCCGAAGGCAGGACGGTCGCCATGTAACGGCCCGGATAGATCACGTCGGTGGAGACATCGTCGCCCACTGCATACACTACGGTTGCCATGGTCAGATGCCTTTCCGGGGATCGGTGATGACGCCGGTCAGGGCAGACGCGGCCGCTACAGCCGGCGAACAGAGATAGACGCTGCCTGTGGGGTTGCCCATACGCCCCTTGAAATTCCGGTTGGTCGTCGAGAGGGCGGTTTCCTGGTCCCCCAGCGCACCCTGGTGGACGCCGAGGCATGGACCACAGCCGGGATTCATCACCACCGCGCCCGCACAGACCAGATCATTGATGAAGCCTTTCTCCAGTGCCTGCCGGTAGATCCGTCCCGACGCGGGAAAGACCAGCATGCGGACGCTGTGGGAGACCTTTCTCCCGCGCAGAACGCGCGCCGCGGCCTCCAGGTCGTCGAGGCGTCCGTTGGTGCAGGAGCCGATGACGATCTGATCGATCTTCGTGCCTTCGACGGCCGTCACCGGCTTCACATTGTCGACGGTATGGGGACACGCGACCTGAGGCTCCAATCCGGCCACGCTGATCTCCAGCACCCGTTCGTAGACGGCGTCCAGGTCGGGAATGACGAGATCCACCTGTTCCCGGACGCCCGCTTCGTTCCGGAGGTAGCGCATGGTCTCCTGGTCTGCCGGAACGCAGCCGGAGGTTGCGCCCGCCTCGACCGCCATATTGCAGAGCGTGAGCCGTCCCGACATCGGCATCCGGCGGATGGTGTCTCCGTGGAACTCCAGAACCCTGAAGGTCGCGCCGTTTGCGGTGAGCCTCGCAATGAGAGAGAGGATCAGGTCCTTCGGTCCGACATGCCTGGGAAATGCGCCGGTCACCACGATCTTGATGGTGGCGGGGACTTCGACGTTCAGTGCGGCCCCGAGCGTCCAGACACTCGCCATCTCGGTGGCGCCGATGCCGAACGCAAAGGCGCCGAGGGCCCCATGGCTCGTCGTGTGCGAATCTGTTCCGACGATCACCGCGCCCGGGCGTACGTACCCGTTCTCAGGCAGCACCTGGTGGCAGATGCCGCCAAGGTCTCCCCGGATATCATGAAACTTCGTGATCCTCTGGGCGCCGACAAATTCCCGGACTTTGCGCTGATTGGTGGCGGTCTTCGAGGATTCGGCCGGCACGCGGTGGTCGAAGATGATCGCAATGCGTTCAGGATCCCAGACGCGGGGTTCGCACCCGGTGCCTTCGAACACCTCCATGAACTGGTTGATGACGAGGGCGGCGTTCTCATGTGACATCGCCAGGTCCACCCGGGGTTCTACCACATCCCCCGCACGGACCGCCGGCCGTCCCGATGCACGCGCCAGGATCTTTTCCACTACCGTCATTCCCATGCCGCTCCTTCTCAGATGAATGGACCATCCCTGTGCCCGGTACCGGGGGGGATCAGACGACTCCCCGCTTCCTCAGCTCCTCGATCTGCCCGTCCTCATACCCGAGACCGGCGAGGATCTCGTGCGTATGTTGCGCGAGTGCCGGCGGCGGGCACTCGATGCGCGCCGGAGTTCTGCTGAACTTTGCGGTAAGGTTGAACAGCTTCACGCTGCCCAGGTTCTCCACGGGGATTTCCTGCAGGGCGCCGCGATGCTGCATTTGGGCGGAGCTCAGGGCTTCCTCCAGCCCCAGGATCCCACCGGACGGAACCCCCTTTGCATTGAGCCTGTCGACCCACTCCGCGGTGGGGTGCTCCATGAGCTTCGCTTCGAGGAGCCGTGTGAGCTCCTTCCTGTTTTTCTTCCGGGCATCGCGTCGCTCGAACCGCGGGTCGGTCTTGAGCTCTGGCACGCCGAGCGTGTCCGCCACCGCCTCCCAGTGCTCCTGTTTGTTCGCGGCGATGTTGACGTAGCCGTCCTGCGTTGCAAAGGTACCGGAGGGCGCGGCCGTTACGTTGTCGTTTCCCATCAGCGCCGGCCGCTGGCCGCCGATGAGCAGGTTTGCGGCCACCCAGCCCATGAGCGGCATGATCGAATCGAGAAGGGCGATGTCGATGCACTGTCCTTCCCCCGATGTCTCCCGTTCATAGAGGGCTGCCATGATGGCGAAGGCGGCGTTCAGGCCTCCTACGGTATCGCAGACCGGAAAGCCCGTCCGGAGCGGGTTGAGCCGTTCGTCGCCGTTGATCGCCATGACCCCGCTCAGACCCTGGATGATCTGGTCGTAGGCAGGCTTCATCGCGTCGGGTCCGGTCTGGCCGAACCCGGAAATCGCGCAGTAGATGAGACCCGGGTTGACGCCGCTCAGGACTTCATAGGACAACCCCAGCCGGTCCATGACGCCGGGCCTGAAGTTCTCGACAACGACATCGGCCCGGGCAGCCAGTTTCATGAAAATGGCTCGTGCCTCGGGCTCCTTGAGGTTCAGCGTGAGCGACTTCTTGTTGGCATTCTGCGCCAGAAAGCTGGTCCCCATGAGCCGCTCATTGAGTGCGGGCACGTTGCCCAGCTTGCGCGCAAGATCTCCCTCCAGCGGGTTCTCGATCTTGATCACCTCCGCGCCGAGCAGCGCCAGATGGAGCGTGGCAAACGGGCCCGAGAGGACATTGGTCAGATCGAGCACCCTGACACCCTGCAGCAGCTTTCTGTTCACCATGTCATGTGAGTCCATAGATCACCCGGCCTCGGGCACGGCCCCCGTCCTGTACACGGCGCCCGGCAGGTCACGCCCGAAGAACGCGACGACATCGCCGGCCAGCGCGATCAGGCCTTCCAGGCCGACATTCGTCATAAGCCCCATGCGCTGGAGCATGTGGACGAGATCCTCGGTGCAGGCATTGCCGCCTGCGACTTTCGTGAAGGGGCATCCGCCGAGTCCCGCAATCGAGGTTTCGAAATACTTCACCCCGGCCTTCCACGCCGCGTAACAGTTCGCCAGCGCGAGGCCGTAGGTGTTATGGAAGTGGCAGGCGAAAGCCGCTTCTCCCCCGTTCCCGGGCGTCGCGCCGCTCCGGGCTGACATTTCCCGGAGACCCTCGAACATCCGTTCGACGCTGTCGGGAGTGGCATGGCCGGCCGTATCGGCGAGACTGAGCGTGCGGAACCCCGCATCGAAGAACTCCCGGGCGATTGACAGCACGCGTGCCCGCGGCACCGCTCCCTCGTACCCGCACCCGAAGGCCGACTGGACCGAGAGCTGGACGCGCAGTCCGGCGGCTTCCGCGGCCCCGGCAATGGCGATGATACGGCCGGTCGCCTCGGCGATCGTCATGCCGGTGTTCTTTCTGCTGTGCGTTTCGCTGGCGGAGACTCCCATGCAGAGCATCCCGGCTCCCGCTGCGAGCCCGCGGTCAAGACCCCTCTCATTGAGGACCAGCGCGGAGAATGTCACCCCGGTCCTCAGCATTCCCCGTGCGCGCAGCTCCTTCAGGAGGATGTCCGAGTCCGCCATCTGAGGGACTTTCCCCGGGTGGACAAACGAGCCCACCTGGATCATCCCGATTCCGGCATCCAGCAGCCTCCCGATCCAGTCAATCTTCCGTTCGGTCGGCACGACCTGCTGTTCCATCTGGAGGCCGTCGCGCAGCCCGACTTCATGCAAAACGATCCCGCACTCCACAGCGTAGCTCCCAGTTCTGACCGGCTTCAGTCCGTGATCTTCGAGGCGATTGCGCGAGCCATCTCGAGTGTCGAGCTCGTCCCCCCCATATCATAGGTCCGCACGCTGCCTTCGGCGATCACCTCCGCCACGGCCTGTTCCACAGCAGTTCCCTTCTCTGTTTCCCCGAGCCAGTCGAGCATCATTTTTGCGGCGAGGATGGTGGCGATGGGGTTCACCTTGTACTGGCCCGCGTATTTCGGAGCAGAGCCGTGTGAGGGTTCAAAAACCGCCAGAGTCCCGCCGATGTTCGCCGAGCAGGCGAACCCGAGTCCCCCGACCATTTGGGCAGCGAGATCGGAGATGATATCGCCGTAGAGGTTCGGGGCCACCAGCACATCGTAGCTGTGCGGGTTTTTGAGGAGCCACATGCAGATGGCATCCACGTTTGCCTCGTCCATCGGGATGCCGGGATAGTCCGCAGAAACCTTCCTCGCTTCCTCCAGGAAGAGCCCGTCGGAGGCCCGCACGACGTTTGCCTTATGGACGACCGTGACTTTTCGCCGCTTGAAGGTGCGGGCAAATTCGAAGGCCGCGCGCGCGATGCGTTCGGAGCCCTTCTTCGTGTTGATCTTGCAGGAGACCGCGTACCCGTCGCCCGGCAGGTCCTTGAACGGCGCGAACGGCTTCGACAGCGCGCCCAGCACCGCGGCAAGCTCTCTCGGAACGGGGTGGAACTCGACTCCGGCGTAGAGATCCTCCGTGTTCTCGCGGAAGACCACCAGGTCGATCCCCTCCTTGAAGTTGAGCGGATTTCCCCGGTATCCCTTGCACGGGCGGAGGCAGGTATACAGGTCGAACATCTGCCTCATGCGGACAATCGGAGACCGGTAGACGAGCCCTTTCCCCTGCAACGGGGGGCTCAACTCAAGCTCTGCAGCCCTGACCGGTTTTGAGGTGACGGCTCCGAACATCGCGGCATCGACGCCTTTCAGCAGGTCGATGGTCCGCCGGGGAAGCGCGTCACCTTCCCTGCACCAGCATTCCCACCCGATGTCGCCCGGGAGATACTCGGCATCCAGGCACACGCTGTCCAGCACGAGCCGGGCCGCCTCCATGACTTCTCTGCCGACGCCATCACCCGGCAGCCAGGCAATCCGGTATGATGCCATGATCAATCCTTGTGACTGTGCACGATGGTCCCGTTACGCGTGCCTGTGCACCGCATCCGGCACATGCATCGCATGCAGCAGGTTCTCCGCAGCCATGACGCCCAGGCCGGTCCCGCGGAGCAGGACAAGGCACCAACATGACAAGGCCGCGGTTAGTCCGCAAGCCCGGTTTCCAGCTCCCGCTGGACGAGGAGATCGTTCAGCTCCTTGCGCAGCGTTTCAGCATGTCCCTCCTCCATCGCCGCCAGATGCAGGAGCGTCTCCCGCATATGCGGGTTCGCGGTCATCGAGGCGGCATGGCGGTAGTACTCGAGCGCATCTTCCTCGTCGGCGATGGCGAGCTCGAGGATGTCCTGCATCGACATCCCGTCCCAGTCCAGCGCATCGTCCCGATCACGGCCCATGGTAGTCCTTCCGCGCGGCTGATTCAGGCGAAGGCATCGTTGATCCGGTCCAGGGCATCGAACCGGGAGGACAGCATCGCGCGCGTTTCGCGGAGCAGATCCAGCGCCTGGCGGCGGCCGAAAATCAGCCGCTCCAGGGCAAGGCGGACATCCGGGTAGTCGCACTGTTCAGCAAACCTCCTGTACTCTTCGATCGCCTCTTCTTCCCGGTGCTCGGCCGCCGTCAGCGCGTTGCACAACCCCCTGCAGGAATGCACACAGCTCGTTTCCATGGTCTTCTTCCTTGTTGAGCCAAATCACTTCAGGCCGGCTGCAACTGCTCAGCGAGTTCCATGCCGCGGCGGAGCGCCTGTTCGTTGACCGGCAGGAGGTGGTGGTACCTCTCGGGGAGCACTTTTTTCAGCGCTTCCATGACCGTTGCGAGTCCGACAACCCGGGTGCGGGCCAGGAGGGCGCCCAGCACGATCATATTCATGATCCGCGAATTCTTCATCTTCAGGGCCTCTTCGGAGGCCGGAAGCGGGAGCAGGGTGATATCGGCCCTGGTGGGAGGCTTCACGATGCCCGTGGTGTCGTACACCAGGAGCCCTCCGGGTTTGACCGCCAGTTCAAATTTGTCCAGCGACGGCTGGTTCAACGCCACCACCGTATCGAACGCGGTGATAATGGGTGAGCTGATCTTGCTGTCGGAGATGATGACGATGCAGTTTGCCGTCCCGCCGCGCATTTCGGGACCGTACGACGGCATCCAGGATATTTCCTTGCCTTCCAGAACCCCGGCGTATGCAAGGGTCATGCCCATGGAGAGCACCCCCTGGCCGCCGAATCCCGCCGCTAACAGTTCATGCTCCATGCTGACCTCCATTCATCGCAAGTAGTTCATTTCGGTGCCTTGATTTCCCCCGGGGGATAGAGGGGAAACATATGCTCTTCAAGCCAGGCATTCGACTCGACGGGTGTCATCTTCCAGTTCGAGGGGCAGTTGGAGACCACCTCGAGGAAGCATGTTCCCCGGCCTTCCTTCTGGTACTGGAACGAACGGATCATCGCTTTTTTCAGCTGCCGGACGGCGTTCGGCGTGTGAACCGAATGCCGGCTGACGTACACGACCCCGGGAAGCATTGCCACGAGGTCGGCGATTTTCAGCGGGTAGCCGGAGGTCTCCACCGTGCGGCCGGTGGGAGAGGTGGTGGATTTCATGCCGAGCAGCGTGGTCGGCGCCATCTGGCCCCCGGTCATCCCATAGATGCCGTTGTTGATGAACAGGAAGAGGATGTTCTCCCCCCTGTTGCAGGTGTGGATTGTCTCGGCTGTGCCGATGGCGGCAAGGTCTCCGTCGCCCTGGTAGGAGAACACATACTTCGAAGGGTGGATCCGCTTGATGGCGGTGGCCACGGCCGAGGCGCGTCCGTGTGCGGCCTCCTGCATGTCTATGTCGAGGTAGTTGTAGGCGAACACCGAGCAGCCGACGGGAGCGACGCCGATCGTCTCCTGCTGGATATCCAGCTCCTGGACCACCTCCATGAGCACACGGTGAACGACCCCGTGGCCGCAGCCCGGGCAGTAATGCATCCGGGTGTCGAGCAGAGTGTCCGGACGCTTGTAGACGACTTCCATGTCCGGGGCAGGGTGCGCGGTACTTGTAGGTTCCATATCAGTTGGCCTCCGTCTCTGTCAGGACGTCCTGTGCCACCATTTTTTGAAGCGCGCTGACCACCTCATCGGGGGAAGGGATGATCCCCCCCATCCGCCCGTAGAACGAAACGGGCACGCGGCCGTTCACTGCCAGGCGGACGTCCTCGACCATTTGTCCCGCATTCATTTCGACGGTGAGCATGCCGCGGACACGTCCGGCGAGGGCGGCGAGGGGTTTCGACGGGTAGGGAAAGAGCGTGATGGGGCGAAGCAGTCCCGCCCGGATTCCCCGGGCGCGCACAAGGTCCACCGCCCGGTGGGCGATGCGGGCAGCGAGTCCGTAGGCCACGATCAGCCATTCGGCGTCGGCGGTCTGCACTTCCTCCCACCGCGTCTCGCGTTCGGCGATGAGCCGGTACTTGTCCTGCAGCCGGATGTTGATCTGCTCCATTTGTTCCGTTTCGATATGGAGCGAGGTGATGATATTCCGCGCGCGGTCCGGGGTCTTGCCCGTCGTGGCCCACGGCTTGGGCACCACGTGCTCCGCGGGGTCATAGTCCGGGAACCGCACTTTCTCCATCATCTGGCCGAGAGCGCCGTCGGCGAGGATCATCACGGGAGCGCGGTACTTGTCGGCGAGATCGAAGGCCCTGTAGACGAAGTCGGCCATTTCCTGCACGCTGGAAGGGGCAAGCACGATCAGCCTGTAGTCGCCGTGCCCGCCTCCCTTGACGGCCTGGAAGTAGTCGCCCTGGGAAGGCTGGATGGTTCCCAGGCCCGGCCCGCCCCTGCTGACGTTCACCAGAAGGCAGGGGAGCTCGGCGCTGGCGATATAGGAAATCCCTTCCATCATGAGGCTGACGCCGGGACTGGACGAGGACGTCATGACGCGCGCGCCGGCTCCGGCCGCCCCGTACACCATGTTGATGGAGGCGACCTCGCTTTCGGCCTGCAGCACGATCATGCCCCGGCGGCGCCCCTCATCGGCAAGGTATTCGAGGATCTCGGACTGGGGGGTGATGGGATAGCCGAAATACGCCCTGCACCCGGCCCTGATGGCGGCTTCTGCAAGTGCCTCATTGCCTTTCATGATCTCGATGTCACTCACTGGATCTCCTTTCTCTGAGAGCGCGTTCTCATCCCGGTGGGGGGCTCACGGCAAGCCGGCGGCGGAGCAGGGGTCAGTCGTCCCCGGGCCCGATGCTCACGGTGATATCCTGTCTGACGCCGGAGATCCTTGCAACCGGCACCTTCTCCTTCTTCTTCGATTCCCGGTACACCGTGATCACGGCATCGGGGCAGACGAGCGCGCAGTTCACGCAGCCCGTGCAGTTGTCCCTGACCAGGACGGCATAGTGATACCCCTGGTTGTTGATGCGGGGCGAGAGCTCCAGGCTGTCCTGAGGGCACGCCTGGATGCAGAGCTCACACCCTTTGCAGTTCTCGATCTCAAAGACAACGTTGCCTCTGGCCATGGGGGTCTCCTTACAGGTAGTGGTGCTCTCGTGCGCACGCTTCCAGATCGTCCTGGAACTGCGGGTGCGCGATGCTGATCAGGAGCTCGGCCCGCTGCTTGATCGTGCGGCCGTGCAGGTTCACCACGCCGAACTCCGTCGCAACATAATGGACGTCGCCCCGCGAGGTCGTCACGCCAGCCCCCTCGCGGATGACCGGGACGATGCGGGAGATCGTCCCGTTCTTGGCGGTCGATGGCATCGCGATGATGGGCTTGCCTCCTTCCGATTTTGCGGCTCCGCGGATGAAATCCACCTGGCCTCCGAAGCCGCTGTAAAAATTGTAGCCCATCGAATCGGCGCACACCTGGCCGGTCAGGTCGACCTCCAGCGCGGAGTTGAGCGCGATCATTTTCCGGTTTCGCGAGATCGTGAAGGGGTCATTCGTAAACTGGGTCGGCCGGAACTCGAGGGCAGGGTTGTTGTCGACGAAGTCAAAGAGCTCGTGCGATCCGAGCACGAACGATGTCACGATCTTTCCTGGCAGGAGGGTTTTCTGCTGGCAGGTGATCACGCCCTTCTCCACCAGGGGGATGATGCCGTCCGACACCATCTCGGAATGGATGCCCAGATGCCTGCGGTCCTCGAGGTACTTCACCACACTGTCGGGGATGCGGCCGATGCCGAGCTGAAGGGTTGACCCGTCCTCGACGAGGCCGGCCACATGGGCGCCTATCCTGCTGTAGGTTTCGAGCTCCTCAGGGGTCTCATCCCCTTCCATCTGCGGGAGCTCCTTCATCGGCTCGTTGACCTCCACGCAGTAATCGATCTTGCTGATATGGATGAAGCTGTCGCCGAGCGTCCGGGGGTTGTTCGGGTTGACCTGAGCGATGACGATTTTCGCCACCTCGGTCGCCGCCTTCGTGCATTCCACGCCGACACCGAAACTGCAATAGCCATGCTCGTCGGGCGGCGAGACGTGGATCAGGGCGACATCGATGGGATACTTTCGCGTGTAGAAGAGCGAAGGGATGTCGGAGAGGAAGATCGGGGTGAAATCCGCCCTGCCTTCCTGCACCGCCTTCCGCACGTTCCTGCCGATGAAGAAGGCGTTGTGGCGGAAGTGGCCCTGCATTTCCGGGCGCACGTAGGCAGCCTCTCCCACGCCGAGCAGATGGCAGACCTCGACATCGTGCAGCTCCTCAAACCTCACGACCATGGCATCGACGAGGACCTGGGGGACGGCACAGCCGGGGTGGATGTAGACCCGGTCACCCGACCGGATGACCGAGACAGCGTCCGCCGCGGTGACGAACCTTCGTTCGTACTTTCGTTTGACGGTCTCGGAGATCGTATTGTAGTGCATGGCTCTCCTGCGGGGTCGTTCGCTCTTACATGCGCTCCAGTGAGATGCATAGGTCCCTGATGATATCCTCCGGCCTCTCCAGGCCGATCGAGAGCCTGATGCCCCCCGGGTCGAGTCCCTTGGCGATCTGGTCTTCGGCGGGGATCGCTGAGTGTGTCATCGAGCCGGGGTGTTCGATGAGGGTCCGGATGTTGCCGAGGCTCACCGCCAGGGTGACGCAGTAGGCATGTCGTGCCACATGGTTGATGAAGCATTCCGCTCGTTTCAATGAATCCGTGGGCGATGTCCCCTTCATGACAAAGTAGATCATGGCGCCGGGGGCGAAGCCGCCTTCGTAGTCCACCATCTGCCGCCGGGCAAGCTCCGCCTGCGGAAAGGAGGGGAGCCCGGGATAGCGAACGCTCTCAATTTCCGGTCGCCGGGTGAGGAATTCCGCGACCTGCATGGCGGACTCCTGCATCTGCCGCATCCGGACGGCGAGGGAAGGGAGCCCCTGGACGAGCACCGGCCATGCGCTCTTGGGCGAGAGAACGCCCCCGAAATCTTTCCGGTAGAGCATGAGCATGTCTTTGCTCCATTGCGGGCCCACAACGACGCCTCCGATATCTGTGCCGAAGCCGCCGATTCCTTTGGTCAGGGAGTGGACGACGAAGTCGATGCCCAGGGTGATGGGGCGCTGGCAGAAGGGGGTCGCAAACGTGCTGTCGACCACCGTGAAGATCCTGTCTTCAGGGTCGCGCGCCGCGTTCAGCTCCTTCACCATGGCGGCCACGGCCCTGAGGTCCGTGAGGCGCAGCGTCGGGTTGACGGGTGACTCCATGTACAGGACCCGGGTGTGCCTGGTGACTGCCCGGGCGACTTCCTCCAGGCTGCTGAAATCGACGAACGAGGTGGGGATCTTCAGCCTGGGGTACCAGTTCGTGAGCAGCGAATAGGTGCAGCCGTAGAGCAACCGGTCGGCGACGATGTCGCTGCCGGAGCCGGTCAGAATGCCGAGCACTCCCGCAATGGCTGCCATGCCGCTGGCAAAGGAGACGGCAATGTCTCCCCGCTCCGCGTAGGCGAGATTCTCTTCCAGCATATCCTTGTTGGGTTCGCCAAGCCGGTCATAGATGTAGATCGGCGCCTTCGAGGTGACGGTCACCTCGGGGCTTGAGTGGGCGAACTCGGTGAAGCCCTGAGCCCCGCGCTGTGCGGAGTCCAGCCGGTAGGTCGCTGAGGAGGAAATCGGCGGAAGGAGGTGATGGCTGTAGTCCCACCGGGGATCATCCATCCTGCCATAGATCAGATGGGTTTCCGTAGAGTAGCCGTTCTCTTCCGGCTCCTCCGGCTCCTGTGTTCGCTCCTCGTGTACGATCCCCATGATCGTTTGCTCCGGTTGTCCCGCGTTGAACTGATGTCACTGCATCGGCTGAGACAGCACAACATCCTGAAGCGGTTTTCGCGGCGTGGGCGCCGGCGGTGTGAGACAGTATCCCACGCGGAGCAGGAGCTGCGGCCATGCGGAACAGCCCAGCAGGGCTTTCAGCTGAGTCCTGAACTGGGGCACCTGGACGGGCATATTGAAGTAGCTGTACTGCAGCCCCTCGCGGACCACGGTCAGGAGCAGACGCTCCAGCACTTCACCCGCCTCGAGCCAGTGCAGAACGGAATCCTCCCCCGTCACCGCGATGAGTCCAGGCGCATCCACACAGAGGTTCCGGTCGTGCGCCGCCCGGAGGAGTCCCTGGTCCAGCGTACGGGAGGCATACTGTCCCAGCGCAGCCACCGGGCCGGTCCAACTGTAGGCGGCACCTGGAATTCCGTCGGCTTCGGGGGTGGCTCCCGGTCGTATCCACTCCGCCAGGTCCTTCCGGAACCCGGCATCGGCCCACTGATGCTGTTCGGCCTCGGCCACCAGCGATCCCACGCGCTCATTCACGACTCCGTCCGTAGAAAAGACCAGCTCGCACTGCGAGTCGGCTCCGCAGGACGCCAGGCGCAGCATCACCGAGGCAGGGACGCGGGAGAGCAGGAACGGGTTCCTGTTGGTATGCCGCCCCGCGATTGAGGGAAAGAGGCTGACGAGCTCCTCTTCCGCAGGGCAGCTCCGGCCTCCCAGGAGGGGAGGAGCGATCCTTGCCACGGCAACGGGGCGCTCGCTGTCGCCGCTCAGGTTGTACGCAATTTCGCACGGCATGGCGAAATGCGCCGCTGCGACTCTCAGGTTGAAAAGCGCCGCTCCGAGACTTATCACCAGCTCCCGGTTCCCGGGATCGATCACTGGCATGCGCCGGGAGTAGTCCGCATAGAGCGCGATCCCCTCGGACTCCAGCACGGCGAAGCGCCATGGCTGGGTGTTGTGCGTTGAAGGCGCCAGCACCGCGTAGTGCAGCAGGAACCAGAGCTGGTCGCTGAACGACTTTTCTCCGGGAAAGTCCTGCTCGCGCACGTCGTAGGGAGTCCGCAGCGGATCATACTCCGCCGCGGGAAGCCCGCCGGAACCGTCGTCGTGGAGGTCCATTTCAATACCGTCGAATGTCGTTTTCACGCCCGGCCGCCCCCGACGGCGTGCACAAGCTCTTCCGCCGCGCGGATGGCATCGACGGGGCAGTCCTCCTTGGCCTCGACGACGACCTCCTCCTCGCCCGGGACAGAGGGCTGGCGGCACACAAAATACGTGTTGGACTTCTTCTCGTAATCGAAGTGATCGGGAGCCACGGAGGCGCAGTAGGCACATCCGTCGCAGTCTTCCGTCGTGTAGTATTTTCCCGGCACGTTACCCGGCAGTTTCCTGGACCCGGCTACTTCCATGAGCGCCCTCCCTCTTTCGTGCGTTTGACAGCCGCAAGGACAAATCCCGCAAGCATCACCAGTGTGCCGGCCCACAGCAGGCCGACAAACGGCTTGACGCTCGCTTCAACGACAACGGTGGCCGGGCGGGCGGCGCCCGGCGGTCCATCGACCTCCAGCGTGACGGTGGAAGTTTCTCCGATATTCATGGCAACAAGCTGGACGCCGGCATTGAGCACCGAAGAGTGCACGGAGCCATCCGGGCCGCGCCCCATCACCGAGAACGGCGTGATGGTCTCTGCGGCGCCTCCCCCCCTCGTGATCTCCAGGACTGACCCGACCGATGGCGGCGCAGCCCCTCCCCCATGGCCGCCGGTCATGTCAAAACCGACGAACAGTACGCGCGCTCCGCCGACCTCGACCGACCGCCCCTTCTCGACCGTGTACGATTCGTGGCCTGAGCTCTCCGGGTCGAACCCCAGGGGGGACACATAGATGTCGCGCGTGAGGAATGAAGCGATATCCGGGTTTTTCATGATCCCCTGCTGTCCCGCGTCGAACATGACCGGCTCCATGCGGATGCGCGCATCGCCTCCACGGTCGATGGCGATCGTGAACCCCGTCTTGCCGTCCGGACGCGCAACGCTTCCCAGGAAAGTGAATGTCCGCCCGAGAGCTTCCCGCGGCTGATGAAGAGGAAGCACCAGACGTTCGGAGGAGGAGTAACGGCCGGTCGCTATCACGCCGAGGAAAAAGAGCGCGATGCCCGCGTGGGCAATCTTCCCCCCGAGGAACCGCCAGTCACCTTTTGCCACCCTGACGGCGATCTCAATGTTCACTGCCAGGGCGAACACGCTTGCGGTAGCCAGGAAGAGGAACGGAAGGTCATGGACCCCGGCCAGGACAAGGACAATCCCCGAAACAATGCTCACCGTCCCTCCGCGGAGGGCGCGCCGGAACATTTCTGCGGGATCCTGAGATTCCCACTGGGTGTGGAGCGACAGGCCGATGAGCAGCGCCATGACGACCGCAACAGGAAGGTTCATCATGTCGTAGAACGAACCTTCCACCCGGGTGTTCGAGAAGATCGGCAGGCTCGTGCCGAACAACACGACTGCCGCCATGAGTACAAGGAGGAGCATCCCCGCTCCGAGAGCGGATTCCCGGGTCAGGAGCATGGTGTCGTGCGTCTGTGGAGCCATGGCCTTCCAGCGGACGGCCATCATCGCCGAAGTTGAAACGGCCATCACAGCCAGGAATCCGAGGAGCAGCCAGAAGACCACGGTGCCGGGATCGGTGAACGCATGAACCGACGCATCGCCCAGAATGCCGCTTCGCGTGAGAAAGGTACTGTACACGACGAGCAGGAAGGTCACAAGGGCAAGGGCCAAGTTGGCCCGAACGAATTTTCCCGTGCGGAGCTGAGCGAGCATGGTATGCAGGAGCGCAACGGCGGTCAGCCAGGGAACAAGAGACGAGTTTTCGACAGGATCCCACCCCCAGTAGCCCCCCCACCCGAGCACGCCGTACGCCCAGTAGCCGCCCATCATGATGCCGGCTCCCAGAACAGCCGCGGCAAACAGGACCCAGGGGAAGCCCTGGCGGATGAGCATGGAGGCGTCGTTCTTCCAGAGTCCGGCCATCGCGAGGCTGAAGGGGACCGCCATGGCAGCGAAGCCGAGAAAGAGGACCGGAGGATGGATGACCATCCAGATATTCTGAAGGAGCGGGTTGAGTCCGCGTCCGTCCACCGGAACGATCCCGGCGGGCGCCTGGGGGAACATATCCCAGACGGAACGGAACGGGGATTTGGCAAGGACGAGGATGAGCATGCCGGTCTGCACGATCATGAACACCGCCATGACCCACGGCTCAACGTTTCGACGCTGGGCGGACCTCATCAGGGCGAGCGAGATGATCGCCGAGCAGAGAGCCCAAAACAGGAAGCTCCCCTCCTGTCCCGCATAGAACGAGGAGATCAGGTAACCGAGGGGCAACGAACGGTCGCTGTAGCTGAAGACGTAGCCGTTCGAGAAATCGTGCTTCAAAATCAAGGTGAGGAGCAGGGCAGAAGCGAGCGCGACACACAGTGCGCTCAGGGCGGCAAAGAATGATGGGCGGAACGTATGCCGTCCCAATGCCTTACCCACATTGGCGATGGCGGACACCCCGCTTGCGGCAACCGCCAGCACGATCATCCACTGTCCAAGAACGGTCATCACACCTCCAACGTGAGTACTTCTGCCCTCGAAGGGTCAACATGCGTGCCATTCACCCCCGTCTCGGGGTGGGGAATCGGGAGAATAGGGGGCATTTTTCGAGCTGGAATAGGCAGAGTATTGGAAATACCTTCCAATCCCTGAGAAAGGCTTTGCACTTGTAACAAAGGGGGGAAAGAGCGTCAGGCGGAGTTGGCGTTTCCGGGGTCAGACTCGGGACGGGTCAGCCGTAGGCCGCCGCGACAAGGAGGAGGAAGAGAAAAGGCACAATGAGCGCAGCAAGCGCCAGATGGAGTTTCATGGAGAAATCTCTCTGCCGATATCTATTGATGATATCCTGGGATTCTCCCCCCCCCCCTTATCGGGAGCGGGGCAGGAGCTGCGAGGGGGGAGCCTTATTTGAAGCTCAGCTCCTGATTGAAGACGTTCGCCTTTCCGTTGATATGTTTTGACTTGTCGATGATCTGGCCCGAGGTGTTGACGACCCCGATGTGGCAGCCAGCGCACTGGTCCAACGAGGCGTCGATGTGTCCCTTGGGAGGCAGACCGTGGCAGGAGCCGCAGGGAGCCTCTCCGGACCCTCCGTTCCACTTCGGAGCGGCGAAGGAGCCGGTCATGATGGAATCGGAGTAGAAATTGTTGAACGTGAGAGGATTGGACTTGAGAAGCTGCCACGAGCCATGACAGTAGGTGTTCGCGCACTTCAGGGTTTGCGCGTCGTACGTGGGAGAAGGGGTCAACCCGCCGCTCGGCGTTGATGCGAGCGGGATGGTCAATGAGACCCTGGCGGGGCCGGGGGTGTCGAAATGGCCGCGGGCATAGAGCGAAGCGGGGACGGAATGGCACCCGCCGCACTGCACGGATGTGGTGCTGGTCAGTCCGGTCCCCCCGAGATGAAGCTGGTGTGCTCCGACCCCGCGCGCAGAGGAGAGCGTATCGTTGTTGAGGGAAACGGGGGGGGCCCAGGAGGCTGTGTCGTTTGCGCTGCCATGGAACTGGCCGTGACAGGTATTGCAGGCTTCGGGAGATTTCGGAGTGCCGCTTAGCGTGGCGTGGCACTGGGCCTGGCCGCAGGAGACCTGGGTCTGCGCGGCGGTCCCTCCGAAGTAATCGTCTCCGTGGCAGGCTTTGCAGTCGTTGAGCGGATAGCTCTTCGTCCTGAGGTAGAGAACATGAGAGCCGTTTCCGGATTTGCTGAATTTGACCTCATGCGGGTACGCATCGTGACATGGGAAGCACGACACTGTGCTGTTCCCCCCTGCAAAGGTGCCGCCATGGCAGGACTTGCAGGTGCTCAGGTTCCACGCATGCTGTTTCAGGTAGGTGCCGTGGAACGCGGCGGTATTTCCCGGGTCATTCCATCCCTCGGCGTGCACGACGGGGCCGGGGGTGACGGGATTGGGGAGCGAATTCTTCAGGTCGGCGCAGCCGGAGACGAGGAGCACGGCGGCGGCGCAGCAGAGGCACGGCACAATTCTTCTCATGACACACTCGTGATCAAGTCGCGTGGTTTCGTGGTCAACGAACCTGTCCGTTGGCGTTGTGGCAGGTGAGGCAGATCGGATCCTGTCCGGGCACATCATGACAGCCGACGCAGCTTTCCATGTCGCGCTCGGCCTCCTTCGCGTGCAATCCTCCCCCCGACCCCTTCCCGAAGGTTGTGAAGCCCGGAAGGGAATGGGAGGCGGGTTTGAACTTGGACTGGTTGATGTTGCCGCCGGCCTGGTGGCATTCGACGCAGAACTCGCGGGTGTCGTGGCAGGTTGCGCACTCTGCCTGGCGCGCCTTCGCATCAACGCCATGGGTCAGCCGGTAGTTCAGGTCGTGCACCCGCTGGAGCGTGGTCTGAGCGGGCTGGTCTTTCGGCGAGGTGCGGGGCCTCGGGTCCGCACTGAGATCCTTGAGGCCGAAGGCTTTCAGCTGCACCGGACCGTGGCATTCCTGGCAGAACGATTCAGTGTGGCATGTGGCGCACTCGACCGACATTGCGCCCACGCGGATCTCCTCGCCGTGATACCGGCGGAAGTCGGACCGCAGGTGGTTGTTCGGGAGGAGCTGGGCGAGATTGGTATGGCACGTCTCGCACCTGCTGGTTGCGCGGACATTGTCATGGCAGGTTGCGCAGGCCGTCATGGCGGGGAGGTGCTCCTGCGCGGCTGTTGAGTCCTGCTCGATCCCCGCGTGACAGGTCGAGCATTGCACGCCGCTCATGAGGAGGTGTTTCTCATGGGCGAAGAGCATGTCGCGGTGCGGGACTTCGCGGGGCTCGATGCTGTCCGGACTGGTGTGGCAGAAGCCGCAGGCGCTGGTGATCTGCTCCTCGTGGCATGACTGGCACTGCTCATGTGCGGGGTGCAGGTTATCCGCAACGCTGCGGCTCTTTTGCGCGGCGCTGTGGCACGAGGCGCACTCGAGGCCGGCGTCGGTGATGTGGAACTTGTGCGAGAACTTCACCATTGGCTGTTCTGGAGCCCGGGGCGCACCCTGGACGTTTCGAGCAGTCAGGCCGCCCGGCTGGACGAGGGCCGCAACGGCGGCGGCGACCGCGAGAAACAGGGCGAGAGCGAGGTACCGGCGTTTCATGGATCGCACCTTATTCGAAGATGTTCAGATGTTCTGAGAACCAGAAGTGCAGCCTTCCGACGAAGCGGAAGTCGCTCTTCACGATATAGTTGTTCATCCACTGGCCCTGCAGGTCGAGCGAGATCATCTGGACCGGACGCAGCGTCGCCCCCAGAACGGCGGAGGTGGCATTCAGGCGCGGTGACCCTGTCTCGATGCGGTAGCTCATATACGAGAGGCCGGCATTCGGCACGACGTGGTTGTCCAGGAGCGGGTAGGCGCCCTGGAGGGAGATGGAGGTCAGCTCGCCGGCGTACCCCGTGTTGCCGCGGAAGACGAGCTGCACGTCGTTCCGTCCGATCCCGGCGCTGTAGCGAACGCTGTTGTCGCCGTCATAGGCGACATAGGCGCCGCGGAGGAACGTCCGGATGCCCGGAAGGACGAAGTAATCCGCGCCGGCCTCCACTTCCGTCACCCCCTTCAGCGTGAACTGTGAGAAGAATGAGCCGGCGGCGACCCTCGGTTCGCGGTGAATCGCGTCGAGGGTGATGAGCAGGTCGGGGTTCACGGCGTAGCGGGCGCCGATCTGTCCGCGCTGGGTCTTCCGGCCCTCGAAGTCATAGTCGTACCGCCCGTAGAACGTCGTCTGCTGCCAGGTATAGGAGGCGTCGAGCCCGCCCAGCTGTTCCCGCGCCGGTCCGGGCACGACGAACACCGATGAGGCATCGAGTGTCTGCGGATCGACGCGCAGCGCATAGTATGACGGGAGCGGGGACCGGCGGTTGGTGTAGGAGAGGCTGCCGCGAAGGTTCGGTATCGGGGTGAGCACGGCCTGTCCCCCGAGGACGAACTTGTCTTTCATCGTGCCGTACTCATGGACGCCGTAATCCGACTCGACCGAAGCGCCGCCATACAGCGTGACCCGGCCCAGGTTTTCCGGAATGCGGCCTGACACCATCGCGCCGTCGACCGTCCCCAGGCCCACCCCCTGAAAATACGGAATGCGGCCGAGGGAGATGTCGACCCTTCCCGCGACGTCCTTTATGCGGGCGAAGAGGCTGTAGAGGCGGTAATCAGAATCCTCGTTGACCACATCGGCGCTGGTGATGGCGGCCTGCATGTTTGTATGGAGGCTATAGTTTCCCTGCGCGATGTCGACGATGGCGGACTGATAGGCCCTGAAGACCTTGTGGGACACCCCGACGGTGTCGAATTTCTCCCAGCTGTCGGCCGAGGTGATGAACCGTCCTGTCACGAGCTGGGCCAGTCCCGGAAGGGGGGCCAGGAGGGCCAGCGCCGCAGCGGACAGTAGAAGCGAACGGAGGCGGCGCCCGGAGGCAGGCGCTCTGAACAACCGTACCATTGGATTCATGGGAATCGTGATCTAAGTGGAACAGCGGGCACAGGGCGCGGACCATTGCGCAACCATCGTGCCACTGAAACCCTCAAAAGCCGGCAACACTTCTCAGACCTGCAAAGGCTCACTGCCCGGAGTGGCATTCCTTGCAGTTCGTGGAGCGCCACGCGTCCCCCACGTCTTCTGGGTGCTGGAAGGCCAGCCCCCCGGCCGTGAGCGCCGTGGGCCGCGGCGCGGGTCCCTGGTACATGATCGTATGGCAGGTGTTGCAGTCCTTCGAGATCACCCTGCCGTCCGGGCTGACATGGTTCCCGTCGTGACACCGGAAGCACCCCAGGTCGGTCATGTGCCCGATGTTGTTCGGGTACGCCTTCCAGGAGACGCCCATGGCCGGGAAGAAGTTGCGGCGGTACTGGTCCCGGAGCTCCATTGCCGCCGCGTCAAGGAGAGGCCGGAGGCTGTCGGGAATGGTCCCCATGCGCTTCTCGTAGGTGTCATGCAGCAGTATGGGAATACTGTCCGCCGCCTCTCCGCTGGTAAGGAAGGGGTGGACCAGGAGATCGACGGCGGCGGCGCGGATGCCGGGGATCGCCGTGCTGATGCGTCCCAGGGCAAGACTCTGGTCGACGATCCTGACCGGAGGCCGGTAGATGTGGGAGGGACGGTTATGGCAATCGATGCAGTCCATCCGGTTGCGCGGAAGGCGGCCGAGTTCCTCACCGGAGAGAGGGGCGTCCCGCACGGTGAACTCGCGCATTTCTCCGGTAGCCCTGTTGCGTATCCTGACCCACGGGATGGACTGGCGAAGGGTATCACTTGAAGCGTACGTGATCTCGTTGTCGATGTTCATGTGCCAGTGAATGCCCCCCGGGGCGCCGCGGTCGGCATGGCCGCCGCCGATCTTCATCAGAAGCGCGATGGTCCACCGCGAGTTCTGGTCATCGGACCGGAAGTAGGTGTTCACCACCGATTTGTCGCCGGAGAAGTGGACGGGCCAGTGGCACTGTTCGCAGGTCTCCTGCGCGGGACGCAGGTTGTGGATCGGCGTGGGGATGGGCCTGGGATAGACGTTGGCCAGGACGGCATAGACCTGGTAGGCGCCTGAGAGTTTGGACCGGACGTACCAGGTTGCGCCGGAGCCGACGTGACAGTCCACGCACTTGACGCGAGCGTGGGGGGAATTCTGGTACGCGGTGAACTCGGGCTCCATGACCGCATGACAGGTGGTGCCGCAGAACGACACCGACTCGGTCCATTCAAACGTCCTGTAGCTTCCGTAGGCGGTGAAGAGCAGCAGGATCACGGTGCCAGTGGCGACAATCGTGGCCGCGGTACGCTGCCGGGGACTGTTCAGGTCAACGGTGTAGAGCAGGCGGCTCGCGGGCATTCCTCTTTTCCGGCGGCCCCGCTCACGGAGAATGCCGATCAGGACGATTATCAGGCCCAGAAGCAGCGGGACTGGAAGGATGACGTAGGACACGATCCCGATGTATGCGGCCGGCTGGGTTGTCAGCAGATCGACGGCGGTGAGAAAGACGATTGTGGCAAACGACACGGCCGCAAGCGCGGCGCCCCCCACGCTGAGGGGGTTGTAGAACGCATCGGGAAGTCGTCGTTTCATGGGTCAACCTTGATGCCAGCTGTTCCGCCGGAGAACGGTCTCAAGGGTGAGAAGCGGAGAGAGCGCCCCGGGGTCCCGCGTGAGCGGGACCCAGAGCGGGGATGCGTTACTTCTTGGGCAGTTTGTGTTCGATCTTCGCCCACATCTCTTTGATGTTGAAGCCCTTGAACGTCGGGCTCTGCTTATTGTGGCAGGTCTCGCAGGCTTTGCCGCTGTTGTCCGGCAGGATCAGGCCGGCTTCCTT
>Ga0182021_10002337_pt1 | contig 22017 bp, 19 predicted proteins | sample 612E3MmetaG_FD_120493 | JGI IMG/M metagenome (GOLD analysis project Ga0182021, IMG submission 120493) | Permafrost microbial communities from Stordalen Mire, Sweden - 612E3M metaG (Illumina Assembly) | ecosystem: Environmental > Terrestrial > Soil > Wetlands > Permafrost | place: Sweden... | reverse complement strand
AGTATGTATCGGGATATTGTTCGTCCTGGCATAGTCGGTCTGTGTCAGGCCAGAGGATTTCCACTGCTGTGCTAAACTTAAATTCCCCGAAGTAATCTCTTTCGTATTCATATTGTTTTTTCCCGAAAGATCCGGACATCCCCTCAGATGTCAAATATGCACTTCCCCGGGCGGATACGCTTATCCTAAATATAATGAAACCTTATTTCTACCATTTGAATTTAAAGATGATGAATCACAGAAAATTGGAAAATATACTATAAAAAGAAGATTATTATTTCCCTATAATTTCCGTTTTAGTGGGTTCTTTTTTACTATTAAAATAAGTGGTTGCAAAAAAAACCATAATTCCACCAATAACGGCAGAAACTATCCCTATAACAAAGAAATTGAATATTCTTTCCCTTTTTCTAATTCTTCTTTCTTCTTCTTTTTTAATAGCTTCTTCTGCTAGTTTTTTCTGATAGTATTCCTCAAGAGAAGGTATGTTAAAATCAACATTCTTATTAAATTCCAGTAACAATAAAACTTGATCAAAATAAGAACTAAACGAATCGTTGCTCCCAATAGTACTATTTTTCTTTCTCTTTCTTATTTTAGCCAAATTAGCTCTTACTTCAATCAACTTTGGTTTTATAATTTGGTAGTAATCAGGGAAATTTGTTGTTATAACATCGGTAGGGTAAACGCTTAATTTATCTATGATAGATTTCCCTAAATTCGAAGCTAATATTTCAAATGCATCATATCCAGCTCTATCAAGATGTTCCCTTGCCTCATTTAATTCATAAATCATGTCATCTGGGTGAGCTGCTGCTTTAAAGAAATGATCAAGAGAACTTCTAAGTTGATTAACTGGTGCTATATATAATTCATCCTTAGGATCAAAATTTTCGGCATAAATAATGCATAATTTTACTTTCTCATACAGAGAAAATAATTCCATGACTTTTTTAAAATATTCGTCAGATGTAACGCTCATTATCTTTTAGGGTAACTCTAAACTAAGAAATTCGTCAACCAATTCGTCAACTTCTTTCTCTGTTTTAAACCTACCCGCAACAAGATTTTTGTTACCGATAATCTTACTAAGATTAAAGCGTTCTTTTTCCCCATAGGGTAATTCTTTATATTCTAAAGAATCGGTATCTTTAATACCTAATTTAATTTGGAGACTTTTTTTGATTAAGTCAATAAAATTTTTCATAAAATTAAAATGGGCGCAAAGATAATTTTAGTTTATTTAATTTCCAATAAAAAGTTATTAACCAATAATTAAAGATACTAATAATCATTTTAATTGCACATTAATAAGATATATTATTTTTTATTGAAGTTAACATGCTTTTACTCACTAATTGTTGAAAACATTTCTTAAATAATAGATATTCAATGATATAAGTAAGATATCCTTTATATTTTTATAATTTTTTTGTTAATAATTTTAATTTTTAAACTATTTAATCAATTATTAAACACCCAAACATCTATTAAGTTTAATAGTACATTGTAAATCATTGATTTTAAGAATATTCAGTAATATACTACCAACATCTAAAACATTGCCATCCCCAAGGGAGTAAATTGATTTTCTTCACTTCCCCTTGGGCCGGAGTAAGCGAAGAAAATCAACAATAATTACAACCGGACTAATGATCATTAATACATATTAAATTAATATAACGATCAGATATTTAGCAATATAATAAAAACAAATAAATTTGGTTTTCAGAAAAATCAGGCTTAGATTTGGGTTAAACAATGACAACGGGAAAAGCATGTCCCAATGTCTTTAATAACAAACTTATGAACAGACGTAAATTCAGTAAAATTGCTGTTTCAGGCTCTCTCGGCTTCGCAGCAGCACCAATGATGTTTCCGGAAACGGGATGGAAAGGTGCCAATGATCGTGTAAATGTTGCTATAATAGGAATACACGGACAGGGGCAAAATCATATTCAGAGTTATTCAAATCTCGGGAATGTACGGGTTGCCGCGCTTTGTGATGTGGATAGCAATCTTTTTGATGAACAGATCAGGACCCGGTTCACCAATAAAGGATTGCCTAAACCAAAGATATATACTGATTTACGAAAACTCTTCGAAGATAAGGATATTGATGCCGTTTCGATAGTTACGCCAAATCACTGGCATTCACTGGCTTCAATATGGGCGTTACAGGCAGGGAAACATGTATCGGTTGAAAAACCATGCTGTTACAATTTTTTTGAAGGACAGAAATTGGTCGAAGCTGCAGATAAATATAAATTAATAGTTCAGGATGGAGCAGAACAGAGAAGCAATCCGTGTGCTAAAAGCATGGCTGAATTCCTCCACCAGGGGAAACTGGGTGAAGTATATATGGCTAAAGGACTTTGCTATAAATGGCGTGACACTATCGGAAAAACACCCGATGAACCGGTTCCGTCAGGAGTCGATTACGATCTCTGGCTTGGACCAGCACCAAAACGGCCTTACTCGAAAAACCGTTTTCATTACAACTGGCACTGGAACTGGGATTATGGTAACGGGGATATGGGAAACCAGGGAGTGCATGAAATGGATATTGCCCGCTGGGGTCTGAACGTGACGCTGCCTACTAAAATAAGTGCGATGGGTGGCCATTTCATGTTCGACGATGACCAGCAGACACCAAATGATCTGGTAGCGGTTTTTGAGTTTCCAAATAAGGATGGCAAGGGCGACAAAAAGAAAATTCTCCAGTTTGAAGTTCGGCACTGGATTACAAACCGGGAAGGAATAAAGAGTGAAACTGTCTCGGGAGATAACGCTTATATGGTCAGTGCCGATAATACAGTTGGCAATCTGTTCTTCGGTTCCAAAGGATTTATGACCAAGAATGTTAACGAATGGCAGGTATTTTATGGCAAGGAACGTACGCCCGGTGAAACAGGAAGCGGTCTTGGAGATCATTATGCCGACTTTATAAATGCGATCCGTGCAAATGATCAGAAACTGGCTCAGGGTGACATCCGGGATGGATTTTACACCTGTGCAGTTATGCATCTGGGTAATATTTCCTACCGGCTCGGCAGAACTCTTGAATTTGATCCTGTTAAGATGAAATTCATCAATGATCCTGAAGCTGATGCCATGCTGACAAGAGAGTATCGTGCTCCTTTTGTTGTTCCCAAAATATTGACATAAAATAATTCGCCGGCTATTTACAATAAATGAAAGCAAATTCCATAAGAACGAAAATCAGATGGCTGGTCCTTTCATTTCTCTTTTTCGCAACAGTGCTTCTTTACATTGACCGGTCTGCCCTGGGTATTATGGCACCGTTCCTGCAAAAAGAAATCGGGTGGAGCGAACAACAGTATGGTAATATAAATACTGCATTTATGGCAGGCTATGCAATATGCTTCCTGATCATGGGTGCTGTTATCGATAAAATCGGGACAAAAGCCGGGTATGCGATCTCGGTTGGTTTGTGGGCTGTAGCACAGGCTGCAACTGCCCTGGCAAAAACCTGGGTAGGATTTGCATTTGCCCGCACCGGTTTGTCAGTTGGTCAGTCGGGTAATTTTCCGGTTGCGAATAAAGTACTGGCCGAATGGTTTCCGAAGAAGGAGCGTTCACTGGCGGTTGGATTGTTTAACGGAGGGTCAAATGTAGGAACTCTGATTTCTCCCCTGGTGATACCGGTAATCGTCTCGGCATTTAATAACGACTGGCGGTCAGCTTTTCTCTGGTCCTTCCCGATCAGCGTAATATGGATTTTCTCCTGGCTGCTGTTCTATAAAAAGCCTGAAAAGCATAAATTAGTCAGCAAAAATGAACTTGAATATATTAACAGTGACAATGAGCCAGAATCAACATCAAAAGTAAGTTGGTTGCTTTTACTGAAAAGAAGGGAAGTATGGGGAATTTGCGTTGGCAAATTTATGACAGACCCTATCTGGTGGTTCTATCTGTTCTGGGGAGCAAAGTTCCTGAATGGGAAATTCGGTCTGAAATTAAATGAGATTGGACTTCCGTTCTTCGCAATTTATCTCTTTTCATGGTTTGGGGGTGTTTTTCTGGGGTGGCTTACTTCAAAATTCCTTAAAATTGGCTGGTCCCTGAACAAAGGAAGAAAAACAGGATTTTTAATCTGCGCAGTTTTTGCTCTTCCTGTAATGCTTGTCCCGTACACAGATAATATGTGGCTTGCTGTTGCCCTGATTGCGTTAGCTGCAGGGGGTCATTGCGGATGGTCGGCTAATATTTTCAGCCTTATGTCCGATATTTTTCCCCGTAAAACCACTGCATCTGTTACCGGAATAGGAGGTTTTGCCGGTGCATTCGGAGGAGCATTAATTGCACAGCTGGTTGGCGGATTACTGCAAAACTCCGGAATGGACGGATATGTAATCCCATTCTTTATTGCTTCTACTGGCTATCTTATTGCACTCCTGATTATACACTTACTTATACGTGAAATAAAGCCTGTTAATCTATAAATGGTTATGAAAAGTTCTGATCGTTTAAATATAGCGCTTAATCATAAGGAACCTGACAGAATACCGTATGACCTGGCCGGAACAACAGTCACGGGGATTAATAAAAAGGCTTTTATCAGAGCCATGGAGTATCGGGGATTATCAAAAGATTATGATCATAAAGAGGTAGATCCTATCCAGCAGATTGTGACTCCTGCTGAAGCGGAATTACAATTGCTGAATTCCGACACCCGCCGTATTGGTTCACGAAGGATCCCGGATTTTGAAAAAATTGTTACAGTTAAGAATGGTGTATGGGAACTGACGGACATTTGGGGTTGCCTGTGGAGGATGGATGAATCAAAAGATTTCTATTTTAATCAGTATTCATTTCCTCTGGAACCGTGTACCTCTATCAGTGAGGGGCTTAAAACTTACAGGTTCCCTGAAATAGGGAAGGATAAAGATATTATCAGGAATGATTTGGCGGAACAGGTGCAAAATATTAATGATTACGGAGTTATTGCTGATAGAAATTGTGCCGGTCTTACTGAGATATCATTAAGGGTCAGAGGATATCAGAATTGGTTTATGGATACTGTAACTGACCCTGTGGGAGTAGAAAAATTATTCGACATGATCCTCGGGTACAAAATCGATTACTGGAATCTTGTTATTGACTGGCTTATCGGGAATAACCTTCAGGGCAGGGTCAGTGTCGTTTCCGAATGTGATGATCTTGGAACACAGACATCTACATTACTTGATCCTGATTTTTTACGGAAAGCAGTAATACGGAGGTTCGGAAAGCTCTGGTCAATGATCAGGAGAAGATTGCCTCATATTAAAATATTCATGCATACATGCGGCTCAGTCCGTGAATTGCTGCCAGATCTGATCGAAGCAGGAATGGATATTTATAATCCGGTCCAGTTTACCGCTGCAAATATGGAACTGGAAGGTTTAAAAAGGGATTTTGGAAAAGATCTGGTATTCTGGGGTGGAGGGATCAATACACAATCTACTTTAAAAAATGGCAGACCCGACAACGTGAAAGATGAGGTTAGAAAAGTGCTCGATATTATGGCTCCGGGAGGAGGATTTATATTTACTCCTGTTCATAATGTTCAGGAAGATGTGCCCCCGGAAAACTTCTGGGCAATGTGGGATACCTTGATGGAATATGGGAAGTATTGAAATTGAGCCTGACGAAAATAATTCTTATTTCTCTGTCATGAACTAAATAAACAGGCTGACAATTACGTCTGCAACAAATCCTAAAAAATGTGATGGGAATTTTTAAAGTATCTGTTTATATCGGTTTTTCATTTCTTTATGGTAATTTCGCTGAAGTATTTATTCCGGATTCTTGAGGGATCAGGCAAGAAAATGATTGTTGATATATAATAATTTGTTGAATTCGGAGTCTTTAAAGAAATATTTTAAATGAAAGGGTTTTTATTAATTGTTATTGTTTTATTTATTTTCGGATGTACCAAACAGGGTGATTCCTCTAATGCTGGTATGGGTTATTATGAATTTTACAGATTAATAAATCCCAATAACCTGTATTATAAATGTCAGGGAGATTTATTATTGAATTATACAAAAAGCACTTATGCAATAAATTATAATTTCACAACTATTTATAAAGAGGATACCGTAAAATTTTTCCAATCTGAAACAGGAAAATTTTCCGACACTTTTGTTATTTTGCCGTCTTCAACTCCACAGAATTCTGAAGGTTATTATTATTCCGGCAAATTATCCTTTTTATCAGATCAGAATTCAGCCTGGACATGTACATATCAATTAAGTGATACTTCCGGTTTTGTTTTTTCATTTATAAGCCCCACTCCTCATTTAATTACCTTTCTTCCTGTATATAACCATCAGATCATAACTCATATAATTGACTCTGTCGTTCCGACTATTATTAAACCCTGGATTGAAGTTGTTCCGATTGAACCAGGGATTTGTGATACTATGCAATTATTCTGGCGTTGATCTCACCCCCTTCCTTCGCTTCGCTCAGGATTCCCCCCTTCACTCCGTTCAGGGCAGGCTCTCTCTGCTTCGCAACGAGGAGGAAAAAGGGGGTGAGTTCATGAGAATAGGGGAAACTGGTATAACTTGTCAGCCTGATTTCATATATAAATTTGTTATTTTAAAAATAAAGGAGTAATTTTTAACCTCTATCTGTTTCTGTTTAAGAATAATCATAAAAGTTTTCACAAATGAAAAAGAACATCAGAATTACACGACGGGATTTCATTGAAAAAACGTCTGTAGCTGCAACAGGGCTGCTAATTGTACCTTCCAACACAATCTCAGGATTGGGACATAAAGCGCCAAGTGATAAACTTAATATTGCAGGGATTGGGATTGGTGGTATGGGAAAAGGTAACCTTGAGAGGATGGCGACCGAAAACATTGTGGCTCTCTGTGATGTTGACTGGGGTGTCTCAAGGAATAATGTACCAAAGGTTTTTGAGACTTACCCCAAAGCTGCAAAATATTATGACTGGCGCAAAATGTTTGATGAAATGGGGAAATCTATTGATGCTGTTCTGGTTGCAACCTCTGACCACAATCATGCCGGTCCAACAGCTCATGCAATTACCATGGGGAAACATGCTTATACACAAAAACCTATGACCCACAGTGTTTACGAATCCCGGTTGCTTACAAAACTGGCAGCAAAATATAAAGTAGCCACTCAGATGGGAAACCAGGGATCTTCAGCTGAGGGTGTAAGGTTGGCCTGCGAGTGGATATGGAATGGTGAAATCGGGGAGGTGAAGAAAATTGAAGCTTATACAAACCGGCCAATCTGGCCACAAGGATTAACTGTTCCCACAGATACTCCGCCAGTGCCTGAAACCCTGAAATGGGATCTTTTCATCGGACCGGCAAAATTTCGTCCGTACAATCCGGCTTTTCATCCGTGGGTATGGCGAGGCTGGTGGGATTACGGAACAGGGGCTCTTGGTGATATGGCCTGCCATGTAATGCATCCTATTTTTACAGCTATGAGGCTTCAATACCCGACCAGGGTAATCGGAAGTTCGACGCCGGTAATGCCCGACAGCGCACCAAATGCTGAAATAGTGCATCTTACTTATCCCGAACGTAAAAAACCCAAAGATATTAAAATCAGCTTACCGGAAGTTCAGGTATCGTGGTTTGACGGAGGCCTTAAACCTCAGTTCCCTGAAAACTGGCCGGCTGCAAGAAACCAGAGTTCAGGCGTTCTTTTCCATGGAACAAAAGACACGCTTATCTGCGGTGAGTACGGAACTGATCCGGCACTGCTTTCCGGAAGAGTTCCCGAAGTTCCTAAAAAACTGCGTCGTATCGAAGTCAGTCATGAACAGGATTGGATCCGTGCCTGTAAAGAAAGCCCTGAAAGTCGCGTTCCGACTGCATCCGATTTCAAAGTTTCGGGCCCCTTCAATGAAATGGTTGTTATGGGTGTTCTGGCAGTCCGTCTTCAGGCTCTCAATACAGTTCTCCATTGGGATGGTCCGAATATGAATTTTACAAATATCTCTGCCGATGATAAAATCAGGTTCAGCAAAACAGATGCTATTTCAGCCAAAGAATTTGCAGCGGAATTGATCAGACACACCTATCAGAACGGTTTTACACTGCCTGATATGCCGGTATAGCATTTGAATTTTTATTAAAAAGAAAGGGATTAACAGAAGTATTTATTTTTTATATGGAATTAACTAATATTACTAAAATAATGAAAAAAAATCTTAACCTGCTGTTTATTATAATATTGGTAGGTTTTACCATGACAGCAAATGCACAATCTGAATGGGTTTCTTTATTTAATGGAAAAGATTTGACCGGATGGTTTATTCATGGAAAAGCAAAATGGTATGTTCAGGACGGGGTTCTTGTAGGAGAAGGAGGTATGGGGCACATTTATACCGATGCGACTTGTACTGATTTAGAGGCTAAAGGGATGTTCAGGATATCCGGTGAAAAAAGTAACAGCGGCTTTTATTTCCGTGCTAATCCGCCCGCAGACAATCCGGATGCTTTCCCACAGGGATACGAAGCACAGATCTGCAACAACCAGGATGCCTATACAGGCTGGTTGTGGAAACCTGGAAAACCAACAGGTAAGGCGACTGAGTTACTGACCAAAGATAATGAATGGTTCAGTCTACGTATAAAAGCTGTCGGACCGCATATTCAATTCTGGATTAACGACAAATTGGTAATGACATATGATGACAAAGAATTTACATCGGGTCATTTTGCTATCCAGGGACATAATCCGGGAATGAAAATTGAAGCAAAAGAATTGTTTTACCGCAATTTATCCAAATAAAGTATCTCGGACTGCCAAGTCAGGAATTTAATACCTGTTCCTGAGAGCATTTTCTCTTATTTTATCTCCAGAATTGAACCGGCAATATGGCGCGTACCGTTGGAAATATTAAAATAATAAACAACAAGTACCTGATTCCCATTAAGCTGTACAGACCAGGGGTATCCTATATCTCCTGATCCGCCATCATCACGTATGGTAAATTCTGTAGAAGTATTGAAATCGGTACAATCCTGGTTTAAGATACGGGCACGTATTCCGTAGGGTTTATGCCGGTAGCCGTATGTAAGCAGTACCCTGTTGTCAGGTAAACGCAGGGCATGCAAAGGATGGCCCTGAAAACCCATATCCTGCCAATGACTGAAACTCTTCCCTCCATCAGTGGATCGGGCAATGCATGCATGGTCGTTAAATGAATCAGTCCGGATAAAAGCAACAACATCACCTTTCACGGTCTCATAAACCGATGCCTCATTAAATGAAACTTTATCATCAACAGCCACAGGACAGGAGTACTCCCATGTAAGACCTTTATCGTTTGAGATTAAAAGATAGTTTCCCGTATTATTTGACGAATTATTATAAGAAGCTGCTACGACCCAGTAAATCCTGCCGCCCTTACTCTCGAACAACTCACCCCTGTTATAGGCAGTCAGTGGTTGTCCGAATGCATCAAGATAAATTTCAGGGAGTATATGAGGAGGATAATATGGTCCTTTCCAGCTTTTCCCTGCATCATCAGAAAGGACATAGTACCCTCCCAGAAAAACGGAACCTGCAACATTCTCTGAAACCGGTTGTTTAAGGAGTGCCAGTCCCTCGGTGCGGACAAACGCCCAGGCATAACTCATGCAGAGTAAATTCCCGTTACGAAGCTGCAAAAGGCATGGATCCTGAGAACCTCCGAACGGATATGCAAAAATAAGGTCCGGGTCTTCTGACCACGTTCTGGCGTTATCTTTTGAATGAACCATCACAAGATAGCTGTTTGGATCAACATGCGATATTTCTTTTTCTTTGAAAAGATTGCGATCGGGAGCCCGGCGGAAGGCGACAAGCAATTCCCCGTCAGCACGTTTGACAACAGAGGGGAATGAAGAATAAAAACTGGGGTTCTCATAAATCACAAGATCGCGGATTTTGTAAATGCCGGATTGATTGCTCTGCGTATATACTTTTGTTGCAAAGGCGAATTCAAACCATATCATTGATAAGATTACAATAAAAATGGAGTTATGATTCCGGTTGATTTTCCTGTTAAGCATAATAGTAATAGTTTTGTCAGGATTTCGTATAATACAACCTGAATCCATGTAGTAATTGACTAATTTTATTATAAATCGGATACAGTGACTTCGATTTTATTGATGGAATACTCCCCTGGTTTAAGTATTGGCAGTGCGTTTTCATCTCTGAGAATCTTACGATTTTTTGGAGGTACATTTCCGGGTTCCAGCCCGAGAACATAATCTCCATAACCCATCATTTTCCATTCAGTAAGTAATGGCAGAGTGGATGTATCAAAGCTAATGGTTAAAGCAATTCCGAGTTTACTATTGCTCAGGGTTGCGGAGGACCAGCCTTTGCTATCTGTCTTCAGCTTATGGAAAAAAACCTGTTCACTGAAACCCGGTACGGGTTTTATAAACTTTTTAAAATCCCGAATGCCTTCTTCTGCGGTATTGTCGCGTGCGATTGTATGTTCAGGATCTAAAATCAGTTCAGCATCTTCACTTAAAAGGGGATGCCCCAGGTTCATATGATAAAGTATTGTATATGGGCTGGGAAGGCCTCCAAAATTTGTCACCTTATCTGTAATGGTTATCTTGTTATTTCCCCTGATTGTCCCTATCTCCCGTTCCAGCCTGATTTTATTTCCAAAAATAACCGCTTCCTCAATTATACCTTTTACCTTTATATGGTATTCATCGTCAATCCATTCGGAAAGATCTGCAACCTGGCGCGCAGGGATTGTCGAAAACCTGCCATGCAAACCAAGCTTCTCATTACCATCAGTCACAGGGGGGCCTCCCAGATAAGTAAGTCCGCAGGTTGTCAGAAGTCCGCCGGTAAATGTACGCAGCCATCCCAGATCTTCAGGTTCAAAAAATGATGGGTGAGTTTCTCCATTGGGTGTAAGAAAGACGAGGTTATTACCCTTAAAGGATGCCAATGAAATATCCATTCCGCGATCCGGCATAATAGTGTAATGAAGGCCATTTCCGGAATTTATATCAATCGCCCTTAATCCTTTGCCCCAACCGTCGGAAAGAACATAATGCCTGGTTCCTCCTATCTGAGCCTGATTGCCTGTATACTTCTGAATTTCGTCTCTTTTCATTTTTTTCTTTATTAAGTTATTTGGTGAACGTTAAAATGTAACTAACTAAATGCTCAAACAGGTTCATTTAATATTTTATCATAACATGACGGGCACCATAATTAAGGAACCCTGTCTAAAATGTGGTGTTTCTTAAAACTATTTCAAGGTTGAATCGCAATTCTCGAGACTAATTTATAAAATCAAATCTTATCTATAAGTATGCTAATTAATTACATTCTGCAACCAGTGGTCCGGCGAGCTCACCAAGGAAAAACAATTTTCCCGGCAGCGTAGGCATAAAGCTGGAGGGTATCCACATATCAGGTCCATATCTGAGCGTCATCCAAAGGGTCATTCCCTGCCATTGCATACCCCTGCCTAACGCACCATCACACCCGCCTATAATTTTGTCCGACTTCAGGAAAAGGCCCGGGCCCACCGAATTGGCACGGCAGGGCACCAGAGTTGTTCTGCTTTTAAAGCTGGTTATGGCATTCTGCTCGATCGTTAGCGGATGGAGCATTGCGGCAATCCTGTGAGTTTGCTTTTTCCATTCCGTGACTGATTTGAATTCAGCAGCAAAATGGGGTTCCCAGAATGCTATATGGCACATTCTTCCTATACCGAATACGGTAACCAGTTTAGCACCATCTTTTTTTAGTTTGCCGATCTTCTCAGAATAGGTCGGAAGATTTGTCCGTGTAGCAAAATTCCTTTGCTTTTCAGGTACTGTCAGCTTTCCCAAAGGGTCATAAAATGCCTGTTTCATCGCGTTCTGAAATGATGCCGGATCATCCGGTTCCAGCGTATTGCCCTCACTGTCGCTCCACTCATCCATATTAAAGCCATAGACGTGTTTCGCACTTATATTCCATTCCTTAAGGAAATAGACTGTCCATCTGTACATTCCCATTGGTCCTACCGGCAAAATTATAGCAAGCTTCCTCCCTTCAGCAGCAGTCTGTTTTATCTCCATCGCTATTTCATGACCAACCATCATATCAAAGTCATAGATGTTATTACATCTGACCACATTGAAGTTTTTATTCCAGAAGCTCTGACGTTCATTTATTGACTCGGGAGAGTTTGAACAGCAGGCATCAATTTTCTTAAAATCCCATCCTGCAGGGTAAAAACCCTCAAGCATGGACCCTTTTAAAGTATCTTTGAAATTCATAATTTATTCTCCAAATATTTAAGTTAGAACTTTTTATCCTGTAAGTTAAAAGTATCATGGCAATAATCGTTTTGCCGTCATTCTTGGCCAGCCCTTGCATAACCTGAAGCCTTCAGCATATTTTACCCCGCACTGAAGGCCCCTGAACTTTGAAACGGTTCTGACAAAATCGAGGAAATCGATGCCATCATGTTCACGCATCCATTTGATCTGAGTTCCATGCTTTTCAAGTGCGTTCAACTTGGTTTCAAGAGTATCAGTTATATCGGTGTATTCTTCGGGCAGGAATCCGACTCCTGCAAGGGTGTCCATATAGAATAGCGGCGCTATAACCGGGTAAGATTCGCTCTTAGTATAATAATGCGGGATACTTGAATTGAAACTTGCATTAAAAACCAGCTTGCTTGTTTCGACATGGTCCCTCATATAATCATCAGGTGAATGGGTAATAATTACATCCGGGCGGGCTGCCCTGATAACCTCAACCACTTCTTTTACCTGTTCTTCATTATGAGAATCGACCAGCAGATCGGGGACATTGATATTAAAAACCTTTTTTGCTCCCAAAATAGCCCCGGATGCTACAGCTTCTGCTGTTCTTAATCTTCCAAGTTCACCGGGCATTATTACAGCATGTCCCTTATCTCCGTTAGCAACATGGCACATATAAACATTGTGACCTTTTCCGGCATAAAGAGCAAGTGTGCCACCGCATCCAATCTCAAGATCGTCAGGATGGCAACCTATTGCAAGTACATTCATACTAACCTCCATCTATATTTAAGATACATTTTACATGCTCTTACAAATGCATAGATACATCTCTGAATCAGTATACTTTAAGTTCAGATTCCAGGAATCCAGTCTCTTTAATTCATTAGCGCCATTATTCGATTAAAATGCAGTCATCCGGTAATTAAAACCTACCCAGTTATGAACGAAAGCATCAGCAACAGCTCTCTTTCTTCCAACATTTTTGGTATCTCATTGGCATAAAGTTATGATTTACTTTTATATTGACAAAAAAGATATCCAGGACTTTTATAAGGACAGGATGGAAAAACAGATTTTAAAAGATTGAATACATTTTACTTAGTTTTAAATTTAGCTTGAATCAGTTTGAGATCTTGTTACTTCTATCGATAATCTTATATAATTTGAAGTAAGGTTGTTCTTAAATTAAACAATAAATAAGATCAATTATTAGACAGGTTTAAAGCAAATATTTAAATTTGAGTAATTCTTTAATAGGTGTCAGTAATTAAAAAGCTATGAAAACTAAATATGTAAAATTTAATGTTTGTGTTCTTGCTTTGATTGTTCCATTCACGTTAATCAATTGGAGCAATATAAAGGGAACCGAAAGACCTCAGTCATCAAAAATTAATTCACTTACCAGCGATGAGATCAGGGAAGGATGGAAGCTCCTGTTTGATGGGAAAACTTTTAATGGCTGGCGGGGTCTTGGAATGGATCATGTTCCTGAAGGATTATGGGTCATTGAAAACGGTATGATTAAAAAGGTAAATACCGGGGATGCGAAAAAACTTCCTGACGGAAGGCCGGTTGAGGGAGGAGACCTGATGACCATTGATACCTTCGAAAACTTTGACCTTACCTTCGAATGGAAAATCAATAAAGCGGGTAACAGCGGACTTAAATATAATGTTTCAGAAGAAATGTCTCAGAAATACGGATCAAAGTATTCTGCCCTTGGCTTTGAATATCAGCTGCTTGATGACGGAGATCCTTCATATAAAGGAGTATTGAAGCCATCTCAGTTCTCCGGATCACTTTATGATTTAATACCTGCAAAAAACATCAAACTGAAACCCATTGGAGAATTTAATGTAAGCAGGATAATTGTTAATGGGAAACATGCGGAGCACTGGTTAAATGGAATAAAAGTTGTTGAATATGAATTCGGATCCAAAGAGCTTGAAGATGCCTATAAGGAAAGTAAATTCAGTAAGATTCCGGGTTTCATCGATAAACGAAAAGCACATATCGTACTACAGAACCACAACGAAGAATCGTGGTTCAGAAATATTAAAATTCGGGAGCTGAACAATAAATAAGTCCTTTTAATAATTATAGTGTCATGAGCAGGTCTCTACGGCAAACACATTTCACTTGCACCTGCCGGAGCAAGCGATTGTGTAATTATCGCATCATGTGATGATAAAAAATGCGAAGAATATGCTTCAGGTCATAATCTCCTTGTTGATGGCGGTTGGACAAGTTGGTAAAAGTTAAGAACTATGAAATATAAGAATCAAATCATATCCCTTTTACGATTTTTCCTGATTATCATTTCAGTCAGTCTCCTTGTAAGCTGTTCTTCCGGCAAGATAAAAAACATCATTATTGAAAACAGGAATTTCAGGTACCAGGTAGGTAAAAATGGACAAAACCTTCATTTTACAGACAAGAAAACTGATAGCGATTATCTTGATAATGAACATATTTCATACTGTGCTTCAATAACATCAGGCAATAAGCAATTTAATGTAACCTCTGTCTCCCTTAATAAAAATGACCTGACTCTGAGGTTTGATGAGGCTGATGTCACTGCAAAAGTTTCAATTCTTAAATCAAAAGACAGAATTGACATAAAAGTAATTGATGTCGAGGGGGAAGCAGAATCACTTACTTTTCTGAACATACCGTTGAAACTTGAAGGAATGCCATACGAACCTTTTGCTGCCTGTGCTCTTTCAATGAACTTATTTACCCATGTCCGTCAGATACCTGCTTTACAGACATACCTCTGGGCTACATGTTACAAGAGATTTGGTATGAAAGGCGCTGAAATAGTACTTATTGGTGTACCGGAACATAAAATGCTGTCTGTAATACGTGATGTTATGACAGATGCAAAAGATATTCCTCATTCTGATAAAGGCGGAGCATGGGCATTAATGCAGAAAGAGGGATATGGTTCCTATCTTATGAACTTCGGAACACTTACAGAAGAAACGGTTGATGACTGGATTAAAATGTGCAAAAGCCTGGGATTTAATCAGATAGATAATCATGGAGGTGGTGGATTTTTTAAATTCGGGGATTTTGAGCTTAATCATGATAAATGGCCTGACGGATGGGTAACTTTCAAACGTATCAATGCCCGTCTTCATAATGCGGGAATTTCTTCAATATTCCATACTTATGCCTTTTTCATAGATAAAAATTCGAGATATGTCACTCCTGTACCAAGTGAGGATCTGGGATATTTCAACTCATTTACACTTTCTCATTCATTAAAGGAAAGTGATACTGAAATATTTGTAAATGAGCCGACTGAAAAAATTTCAACTGTTACTGGTTTTTTTGTAAGGAACAGTCTTACTCTCAGAATAGGTTCCGAACTGATTGAGTTCAGCGGGGTTAGTACTTCTCCTCCCTATAAATTTACGGGATGTAAACGGGCGATTAATGGTACAAAAGCAGCCTCGTTCAATCCCGGTGAAAAAATCTTCCATCTGCGTGAAATGTTTGGCAGGTTTGTGCCCGGACCGGAAACTAAGCTCTTCGATGAGATAGCGGAGAATACGGCAAAAATTGTGAGTGATTGCGGATTTGATGGAATATATTTTGACGCAATCGACGGAAGCGACATTCTTGCAGGGGAGGAGAACTTCTGGTATTATGGTACAAAGTTCATTTTTGCCGTTGCATCCAGACTCGAACATCCTGTAGGAATGGAGATGAGCTCCATGTCGCATCTCTGGTGGCATTACCGTTCACGCTGGCAGGCATGGGACAGGCCAGTCAGAGGGTATAAGAGGTTCGTGGACATTCATTCTGCAGCTATTAAATCAACACGTCTTTTCCTGCCTCCGACTATAAAGTCAAATGAGAATGAACATGGATTATGGAGGGGTGATACAGCGCTGATAAACAGATACGCACCTGCTAAAAACGGAGGTCTGCTGCTGCCTCTTCATCTGGGATGGTGGGGTAACCAGACCTGGAATCCTCCACAGGTAGAGCCAACCTTTCCCGACGACGTCGAATATCTCTGCTGTAAAATGATAGGAAATAATGCAGGCGTTTCGATGCTTGGAGGTGTGGATGAGAAAAACCTGGAAGCGAATCCCCTCTTCAGGAGACTGACCGCGATAATTAAACAGTATGAAGAGCTTCGTCAGGCAAATTACTTTAACGATACCATTCGTGCGTTACTTCGTCAGCCCGGGAAGGAGTTTACTTTGTTCAGGGAAGAGAATGGCAGATGGAATTTCAAGCCTGTCGTCTATTTGAAACATAAAGTTGGCGGTCTTGAACATGAATCATCCAAGTGGATCGTATCAAATGAATTTGTGACACAGCCGGTAAAGTTCAGAATTGAACCGTTAATGTCTGTGAAACCATACGACGATCCGGAAAATGTAGTCCTGACAAGCTTTTCACGACCAGGTGAATTTACTGATAAAGGCAGTTCTGAAGGTGTATCAGGAGGAATCGTTGCTTCAGCTGAAAGATCTGAAAACGGAGGCAAAAGCGTAATGTTTACTGCTACAGCATCCGGTAAAAAATCCGGAGAAGGATTATGGCTGAAAATGGAAAAAAAGTTTGAACCATTATTGGATCTTAATAAAAATCAAGCACTTGGAATATGGATAAAGGGAGATGGTAACGGAGAGCTGCTGAATTTCAGGATAGGGAGTCCGTTCCATATTTCAAATGGAGCCCGGGGTGACCACTTTGTTAAGATTGATTTCAACGGATGGAAGTATTTTGAACTGGTTGAAATTGAATCATCTGATTTCAGCAATTATCTGTGGCCTGATTCAGGTTTTTATGTTTACGATTCTTTCCGTCATGTTGTGCAGTTCAAATCGGTGGATAAGCTGCAGCTCTGGTACAATAATCTGCCGGTGGGCAAAGAAGTTAAATGCCTGATCAGCAATATAAAAGCTTTACCAATGATAAAGGAAACCATAAATGAACCCTGTCTGTTAATAAACAACGAAAAAATTGTTTTTCCGGTTAAAATGGAATCGGGTATGTACCTTGAATTTCGTTCTCTTACCGATTGCAAATTATATGGCTCAAAAGGCGAGTTCTTACAGGATGTTAAGATTGAAGGAGGGATCCCGCTACTTAAAACAGGGGAAAATAAAATCTGCTTTTCATGTAAAGCAGCTGACAAAATTAACCCGAGAGTGCAGGTTACAGTTATAAGCGAAGGTAAACCAATGGAGCAAAAAACAGATAATATAAAATGATTATTAAATTTAGGGTACTTAATTAAAAACAGAGACATAATGAAAAAAATGGAACGCAGAACATTCCTGAAAAGCGTAACTGCTGTATCAGCAATTACTATTTTAAAACCGGAGACTGCCTTCGGTTCGTATGCAAACTCAGCAATACGAATGGGTATTATTGGTTGCGGAGGAAGGGGTACAGCCGTCATCTCATCCATTTCAAAAAATACCGGCGCTGTAATAATAGCCATGGCAGATCTTCTCGAGGACAAGCTTCAGAGTGCAATTCCTGTTATGAACAAGCTTAACAGTTCGAAAGGATTGCCTGAAATTCCAAAAGCAAATATGTATCAGGGTTCAAAAGCTTATCTGTCACTGCTTAACAACAAAGATGTAGACGCTGTTCTCATCTCTTCGCCATGTTATTCTCATCCCGGGTATCTTGATGCAGCGCTGGCCGCCGGGAAACATGTCTATTCTGAAAAGCCTGCCGCTCCTGATGTTGCAGGATGTGAACAGGTTATCAGGCTTGGCGAGATGGTGAAAGGTAAACAGAGCCTTGCAATCGGATTTCAGATCAGGTTTGCTACAGCCTATGTCGAAATGGTCAGAAGAATTCAACAGGGGGATATAGGTGAGATCATCAATGCCCAGCTATATTATTTCGCAGGAGGTCTCCCGATAAAGCCTTATGATAATATGTCATATGATGAAGCAAGGATACGTAACCAGTACCATTTTAATGCACTTTCAGGCGGAATACTGGTTGACCAGGGAATTCACATGGTCGATGTCTGCAACTGGGTTCTCAAGGCTCACCCGGTGAAAGCAGTCGGAAGAGGAGGCAAAAAAGGAGGAGCTGATTTTGGGGATACATGGACAAATTACCAGGTTATTTTCGAATATCCGGATAATGTAAATGTATGTTTTCATAATACCCAGCAGGGATCACAATCAGGGGATGTCTGCGCAAGGTTTATCGGCACAAATGGCATTGCGGAAGCTCATTACAGCGGCGGTGTATTTATTGAGGGTTCGAAACCGTGGGATTCAGGAATTCCAAAAGGGAAGGATACTAAATTGACTCAGGAACAGAGGGCTGCAGGGATATTCCTCTCATCGCTGGAAGATGCAGATCAGAATAAGGATATTAATTTCATCAAAAGTATTGAGACCGGGAACTTTATTAACGAGGCACGTCAGGGTGCCGAGTCAACGCTGTCAGCAATTCTTGGCAGAACAGCTGCAACCACAGAAGAAGAGATCACCTGGGATGAATTGATCCTCTCAAATGCAAAGTTCGATCCAATGTTAAATCTTTCACAGTTTGACAAATGAAAAAATACAATGTTGGCGTCATAGGATATAGCTGGGCTGCCGGAGCTCATATTGAAGCTATCAACAAAACATCATATGCGAGGGTTACTGCTCTTTGTTCATCCAGGAATCTGGATTCAGGAGTTATAAGCGCCAGGCACGATGGTACAATAAAATGTTATACAGACCTGGATAAAATGCTTGCTGATCCGGATATCCATGCAGTTTCAATATGCAGCTACCCTTCCGAACATGCCATGCAGGCGATTAAGGCAGCAAAAGCCGGAAAACATCTGATAATAGAGAAACCACTGGCATTAAACTGGGACGATTGTCTGGCAGTAAAATCAGCGGTTGATGCGGCCGGAGTCAAAACCTGTGTCTGTTTTGAATGCAGGTTTTCAAGCCAATTGATGACAATAAAAGCTGTAATTGACAAGGGATTGTTGGGAAGTATTCATTATGGCGAAATTGATTATTATCATGGAATCGGGCCATGGTATGGGCAGTACCGGTGGAATGTTTCCAAAGCTTCGGCAGGAAGCAGTCTGTTGTCTGCCGGGTGCCATGCTCTCGATGCTCTTGTTCTTTTTATGGGACATGACGTTGAGACAGTAAGCAGTTATGGCACCTTTTCAGCAAACAAGGATTTTGCCAGTTATGAATATCCTACAACCTCTGTAAGTATAATTAAGTTCAAAGATGGACGTTTAGGTAAAACAGCATCGGTCATTGACTGCCTGCAACCATATTATTTTCATATTCATCTGGTTGGAAGTGAAGGAAGTCTTCTCGACAATAAATTCTATTCTGCTCAGCTTGGAGGGCTCAATAAAAATAAATGGAGTGAACTCTCACTTAAAATGCTTGATTCCGGAGACGTAACTGACCATCCCTATCAAACCCAGTTCGAAGCATTTTTTAAAGCTATCGAAGAGAACATTGAGATGCCTCTGACAAGTCTGACAGATGCGCTTTATACCCACGAACTTATCTTTGCTGCTGACCGTTCGGCCGATCAGAATGCAGGCAGAAAATAAGTCTTCAATTTGATAATATGTTAATCCGAATATCCAGAACAATTTAAAATCCCAGGTGATGAAAAATATTATTTGCGTTTTCCTGACAATTTGCGTTTTCATGATGGCTTTAGTGAAAAACGGTTATTCAGAAATCCCCGATAAGTCCTTAGATAATAATAATTTAAAGAAAGGAAAAAGAGAGCTTTTCAATGGCAGGAACCTTGATGGCTGGTACACTTTCCTTAAAAATAAAGGACGCAACATTGATCCTGATAAGGTTTTTACCGTTCAGAAGGGTCTGATACGTATCTCAGGTCAGGAATTTGGCTGCATAACCACAAATGAGGAGTTCGAAAATTACAGACTTCTGGTCGAGTTTAAATGGGGAGATAAAACATTCGAGCCGAGGATTGGTAAAGCCAGGGATAGCGGAGTGTTGCTGCATTCTACCGGAGAGGATGGAGGTTATTCAGGTATCTGGATGTATTCAATTGAATGCCAGATTATTGAAGGCGGGACCGGTGATCTGCTTGTTGTAGGTGACGGGAGTCAGAAGTATTCACTAACATGCCCTGTTGCTCCCTTGAAACAGGCAGGTTCATTTGTTTTTGATCCTTCAGGCAAAACAGAAACAATTAACGGAGGACGGATTAACTGGTTTGGACGCGATCCGGGCTGGACCGATGTAAAAGGTTTTCGTGGCGCAAAGGATGTTGAAAACCCTGTTGGGAAATGGAACAAAATCGAATGCATTGTAAAGGGCGCCGAGATTTTTGTCTATGTGAACGGGACTCTTGTTAACCATGCAGTTGATGTTAAACCTCATAAAGGCCGGATTCAGATACAATCAGAGGGTGCTGAGATATTTTTTAAAAAGGTTGAGCTTACTTCCCTGTAAAAGCATTAATCAGGTAAATCTTCTTTTACCGGCATATGAATAAGAATCTGGTTTTGTTTTTACTTCAGACGGCACATATCTTAGGGCAGCAAATCACAGGAAACTAGCTCTATCCCGGGGTGGATAAAGGAAGGGGTATAGATTGTTATTGATGTTGCTTCCCGGAAAGAGATAAAAAGAATCAGAGTCGGCTATTATGCAAATGTCATAAAGCTTTCTGCGGATGTGAAAAAGGCTTTTGTCGGTTGTGAAGATACCGATAAAGTTGGAAAAAATCCTGAAGTTCAGAATGCTTAAGTTCCTGAACAGCTATTCATATGATTATTTTACAAAGATGGCGATGGTTTTATTGAAAATATTTTTTTTGATAAAGTATATTGTATCTTTATCTCACTGCAGTTTAGAAATATTCTCCAGTAATGTTGCTCCGTTGATCTTAGAAATATGATAAGAATTGTTATTCATTTTCTAAAAGGGATCGGAGTAAATAACAAAAATAAAAAACTGATATAATGTTTTTGATTAAACGGAAAAACAATGAATGGATTCCCTTTTATAAAAGCTTGTATATATTCAATTTGGAAACTTTCTGTCAGACGGGGTTATCACTATTTGTCTTGTTAAATGATAGGTTTATATATGATTATAAATCAGGCCTTTAACCTAAATCAGGAGTATATGGTAAAAAGATCATTTCTGTATTTAACTTTAATATTGGGTCTCCTGACAACAGGTTGTATAAAAGAGACCTACGACATGAATAAATTTTCAAAGGATGAACATCTTTCACCTACCATGGCTTTACCGGCTATTAACGGTAATGTTACATTCAGGGATCTGGATCTTGACTTAACTGTAAGGGTAAACAATCTGCAGCTTATCGATAGCGTTGATAACTTTTTGAAGGTGGAAGGATCGGATAAGGACAATCCTCTAAATCCTGAAAATTTTGAATTGTTAAATTTAGAGGTTACCGCATTAAACGGTTTCCCTTTAAGAGTTTCCCTTCAAATGAGTTTGTATAATTCAGGTACTCATATTACTATAGGTACCGTTAATGCAACAAATTTTCTTGAAGCAGCATCGGTAGATAATAGTGGAAAGGCTGTTAGTGCAACTGAAACTAAAACTGAAATTAAATTCACGAGGGAATTTTTAAGTGCAATTCCCAGGGCAGATAAAATAATCTTTCAGTTTACTTTTAATACTCCGAATAATGGTACAGATTATGTTTCGATATACTCCGATTACAAGATTTATTTCAAAGCAGCAGT
>Ga0182021_10002336_pt1 | contig 22018 bp, 18 predicted proteins | sample 612E3MmetaG_FD_120493 | JGI IMG/M metagenome (GOLD analysis project Ga0182021, IMG submission 120493) | Permafrost microbial communities from Stordalen Mire, Sweden - 612E3M metaG (Illumina Assembly) | ecosystem: Environmental > Terrestrial > Soil > Wetlands > Permafrost | place: Sweden... | reverse complement strand
TTTAATTGAAAGTTCAAAAGAAATAAAAAAGAATCAGATGATCAATTATAAATTGACCTTTTATTGATATTTGTTTGACAGGGGCTGCTCAAAAGATATGATTAATCATACCCGCCAGAACATAAAAAAAGTTAATGCTAATCTTAATGTGTTCTTAGTACGATTGTTGTACCTTTGGATTCAATAAAAAATAATACAAATGAAAAGGATAAATTCTGTAATAATTCCGGTAGCGCTGATCTTCCTGCTGAATTCATGCGCAGCTGTTTACCAGTGCGGTGATCCAAAGCCTCTTAAACAGCCGGCAATGGGAAAAAGACTAAAAGCTGTTGTTAGCGAAAGAGATAAACTGTGTAACGATCTTGCATTAAAGCAAAAGGAAAATGCAGGATTGAAGAGTAATCTGGCTGATGAGACAAATAAAAACAAAGAACTTACAGCTCAATACGCTGATTTAGAGGGAAAATATAAAAGCCTCGGAACCCTTAGTTTGTCTCAAACTGACAAATTAAGCAGAGACCTGGCAACAAAATCTGACGAGCTGAATGCAAAGGAGAAATTACTTTCCGACAGGGAGAAAACACTCAATGAGATGAGAAAGATCATAGAGCGTCAGGATTCTTTAACCAATAGCTTAAATAGTATTTTAAGAAATGCCCTGCTGGGATTTAATTCAGATGAGCTGTCTGTAGAAATTAAAAACGGGAAAGTATATGTTTCAATGTCTGATAAACTATTATTTAAATCGGGGAGTTCAGCAGTGGAAGAAAAGGGGAAAGAAGCCTTAAGTCTTCTGGCCGGAGTTCTGAACAAAAATCCTGACATTGACATTCTGGTTGAAGGACATACTGATAATGTGCCAATAAAAACCAGTGTTTATAAAGACAACTGGGATCTGAGTGTCGTACGTGCAACCTCAATTGTGAGGATTTTGACCACTGACTATAAAATTGCACCAACCCGTCTTACAGCATCTGGTAAAGGTGAATATTTCCCTAAAGCTGATAATCAAACAAATGAAGGTAAAGCAAAAAACAGAAGAACGGAAATTATTCTTTCTCCGAAACTTGATGAGCTTATGAAGTTACTTAAGGTCTGATTTCATTGGAAGTGTTCAGAAGCTATGAACAATAAATTACCAGATACACAGGCATTAACTGTGCTGAGAATTGCAGCATTCATAATAATCATTGCAGGGATGATTGCTGCAAAATCGATAATTGGTCCGTTTCTGATGGCCCTTTTTATAAGTATAATCTGCGCTCAACCAATTTTATGGTTTGAAAAAAAGAGAGTCCCGAAAAGTTTGGCTGTGCTCATAGTGTTAATCGGAATTCTTTTGATATTCTTTGGAATAGGATATCTCATCGGAGGCGCAATATCTTCTTTTACATCGAATGCACCAAATTATGAGGCCAGCCTGAATTCAATCACTGATTCTTTTATTAATTTCCTCGGCAGTCATGGGATTGTGGTTACGAAAGATCAATTTCCGAAAATGTTCGATACTTCCAGGATTTTGAGCTTAACAGTTCAGGCAGTAAATGAACTGGTTAACATGATGGGAAATGCATTTTTGGTTTTTCTGACTATCTTATTCATGTTATTGGAACTCAGTAGTTTCCCTGATAAACTAAGGTCGGTATTCAAAGGTCCGGCCGAATCAATGGATTATCTTTCAACTATAATCAACAGCATCCGTCACTACCTTGGAATAAAAACTATAATAAGCGTTATTACAAGTGTCCTGATATATATTGCACTTTCAATTATCGGCCTTGATTATGCAATCCTTTGGGCTCTTATTGCAGGACTGCTGAATTATATACCAAATATCGGATCAATTATTGCTGCCGTTCCTGCTTTGCTTTTTGCACTTATACAACTGGGTTTGGGAAGTGCGGTATGGACACTTGTATCCTTTATGGCTGTAAATAATATTCTCGGGAATTTTATTGAACCGAAGATCATGGGGAGAGGGTTGGGGCTATCCACACTGGTGGTATTCATATCACTGATTTTCTGGGGATTTGTTCTTGGAACAGTGGGTATGTTCCTGTCGGTTCCTCTAACCATTACAATAAAGATTGTACTTGAACAAAATGAAAAAACAAGATGGATAGCTGTTCTTCTGGGTACACCCAAGGATGCAAAAATCAATAGTCTTAACGTCAGCTGAAACTTCTGTCGAATTGAACTTTATGTTTTCCCGGAATTTCATCAACTGGTAAGTGACCAAAATATAGCCTGGGCTTACAGGTACAGCGAATGCTATCAGCTAGTCAAAAAGCTATAAAGACTATATTCAGAAGCATTAACTAGGTTAACCGGTTAATTAGTTTACCTTTGCAGCCCATTAATACTAGACATTTGAAAACGTTCTCTGATTTAGGTGTTTCCGAAAGGTTTATTAAAGCATTACGGGAAATCAATATTATTGCCCCGACTGAAATCCAGGAAAAAGCAATTCCGTTTCTGATTGAAAAAGGAACAGATTTCATTGGTCAGGCCCAGACGGGCACGGGTAAAACAGCTGCATACGGATTACCTGTTTTGCAGGCTGTAAATCCCGACAAACCCCAGATACAGGCTCTTATCCTTTCGCCTACACGCGAACTGGGGCAGCAGATTGCAAAGCAGCTATTTAAGTTTACAAAGCATATTCCCAAAAAAATATTTATTGAATCGGTTTATGGCGGAGCTCATATTGAGGAACAGATCAGCGCATTAAGGCGTCCGACGCATATAGTGGTTGCGACTCCCGGCCGGCTTGTAGACTTGCTTGAACGTAAGGCTATTGATCTTTCCCACATCAAAACTATCGTTCTCGATGAAGCTGATGAAATGCTCAGCATGGGTTTTAAAAAAGATCTGGATAATATTCTTAAGTTTACCGCTGGCAAGAGTCACACATGGCTTTTTTCGGCGACCATGCCTCCCGAAATAAAAAAAATTATCAGCGGATATATGTCGCCAAATGCCTTTAAGATCGAGGTAAATAAAAACGACATTACAAACAGGGATATCGAACACAAATTTCTTGTCTGCACAAACGAGGAAAAACCCGAAGTTCTGTTTCAGTTCATACAATCACAGGGTTCAAACCGGGGTCTTGTCTTTTGCAGGACTAAAGCCGAAGCTCAGTCTGTTGCTAAAAAACTGGTTGGCAGGAAAATCAATACTGATGCATTACATGGTGACATGTTGCAGAAAGAGCGTGATAAGGTTATGAGGGCATTCAAGAACAGTAAACTTCAGATTCTGGTCGCGACCGATCTGGCAGCAAGAGGAATTGATGTCAGGGAGCTGGCTTTTGTGTTGCATTATCAGCTTCCTGAAAAGACGGAATACTATACCCACCGGAGCGGACGGACAGGCAGAGCAGGCAATAAGGGATTTTCGCTCAGTATGATTTCAACAAAGGAACAGTCAGAGTTGAGGAATCTGGAAAGGGAACTGGGGATAAAAATTAAAGAGATACATAAATAGGGTCCAAAGGCTTAATGGCACAATGGATCAACTTGAGAAGGTGTGAGGCATTAGGAATAAGCCGATCAAAATTGTTATACAATTATCAGACAATATTCAACGGATGGGTTGTACTGTCTGGTGTGAAAAATATTGTTGTGATTTTAAATGAAGATCTCTCAGATATCAATCCGGCTGTTAGTGTTCATAATGTTCAGTAAATGTCTGTTTGGCTACTCTCAAACAAGTTATAATACTTCGATAAACGGCAGGGTAATTGATGCAAAGACGCGGGCTCCTCTTCACTTTGTCTCAGTTTTTCTGGATAATACAACCATAGGAACAGTTACTGATGGTAAGGGTACATATAATATTCTCACCAGCAAAACAGCTTTTAAGATAACATTTTCTTTTTTAGGTTATGAATCAGAATCGAGGATAGTGACTCCGGGTAAAACCCAGGTTATAAATGTTGAACTAAGCAGTACAGCTGTTGAGCTTGGAGAGGTACATGTTAAGGCGACAAAAAATAACTACTCAAACAAGAATAATCCTTCTGTAGATCTGATTGAAAAAGTAATTAGGCATAAAACAGCTAACCGGAAAGAAAGCCTTGAATTTTATAATTACGAAAAATATGAAAAGATAGTCTTTGCCTTGAGTAACCTGAGCGATAAATTTGAGGACCTTAAGACATTCAGCAAGTTTCATTTCATCTTTAACAATGTTGACTCTTCACGCATTGACAGGAAAGATGATCTCCCCATATTTATCAAAGAAAAGCAGTCAAGCTGTTATTACAGAAAAAATCCAAAGGCTGAAAAGGAGATTACTCATGGCGAGAAAACAATTGACTTTAATGAATATATTGATAGTAAGGGGCTTACGGCAAATATTAATTATCTCTACCAGAATATTGACATTTATGATAACGATATATTTTTCATGTCAAATAAATTTCTCAGCCCTATAGCCCTGACCGCCCCCGTTCTTTACCGTTATTATATCCAGGATACAGTTTTGGTTGAAAATGCCAGATGCTTTAAGCTCTTTTTTGAACCCCGCAATCCGGCTGATTTTCTTTTTCATGGTTTCCTTTTCATTACTGACGACAGCACCTATTCTATCAGGAAGATAGATATGAGTTTCAATAAAAAAATAAACATAGATTGGATAAAAGATGTCAGGATTATTCAGGATTTTAAAGAAACAGGGGAGAAAAAATGGCTCCTTAGCAATGACGAGATAGCTGTGGATTTCGGATTGACAAAAATCCTGCCAGGTCTTCTTGGACGCCGGATTGTTTCGTATAATGACTATTCTGTTAATAAACCAATTGCAGATTCAACCTTCAGGGGACCTGATAAAGTTTGGGATAAAAATGCTCCTGGAAAAAATGCAATTTACTGGGATTCAGTACGAAAACCACCAATTAATAATTCAGAACGTAACCTATATGTGATTGTTGACAGCGTAAAGAAAATCCCGGCATTCAAGAGAAGAGTAAATACTCTGATTCTCTTATCAACCAACTATTTAAACCTGGGGAAAGTTGAATTGGGTCCTGATGTCAGCTTTCTGAGTTTTAATCCGGTTGAAGGAACCAGGTTCAGGTTTGGAGGACGTACCACCCCGCAATTTAATAAAAGGATATATTTTGATTCTTACCTGGCATACGGAACCCGTGACAAGCAATATAAATATAATATTACAACAACATATTCAATACCCGGCACGTCAATTTATAAATTCCCGGTAAATGCAATCAGTCTCAGTTATTCTTATGAGACAAAAATACCGGGTCAGGAATTGTTATTTTCGGAGCCTGACAATATATTTTATTCCCTTAAAAGAGGAGTGAATGATAAAATGGTTTATGACCGCACTTTTGGTCTGGGATATCTGAAAGAATATGAAAATCATTTTTCTATTGATCTGGGGTATACATTTACACGGGAGGCACCTGCCGGGAGTCTTTATTTTACGAGCAACGATTCATCTCTGCAGGTAAACCAGGTGCCATTTTTACAAATTTCCGAAGCTGCTGTTACCCTTCGGTATGCACCTAAAGAGGAATTTTACCAGGGGAAAGTTTACAGGTCACGTATCCCATCCAAATATCCTATATTGACCTCGAGTTTCATTTTTGGTTCAAAGTTTTTAGGTAATGATTATAATTACAAGAAATTGGATGTGGGTATCACAAAGAGATTTTACCTGTCAATAATCGGGTACACAGATGTTTCTGCAAATGCAGGCAGAATATTCGGGAAAGTACCATTTCCACTCTTGTTTATCCATAATGCCAATCAGTCGTTTGCCTATCAGACTAACACATATAATATGATGAATTTCATGGAATTTGTCAGCGACAAATACGTTTCATTACTTATTGATCATTCATTTAATGGCTTCTTTTTCAATAAGGTGCCGCTATTGAAAAAACTTAAATTGAGAGAAGTGGCTTCATTAAAAGTACTGTATGGGTCAGTAAGCGACAGAAACAATCCTGCCCTGCAGCCGGACCTTTTTAAGTTTCCATCTGATATAAACGGGATTCCTCTTACATATTCGCTTGGATCAAAACCGTATATAGAAGGAAGCGTTGGTGTATCAAATTTATTCAGGGTTTTGCGTATCGATTTAGTAAAACGTTTTACTTACCTTCAGAATCCCAATGTTGCATCCTTGGGTGTAAGAGTTCTTTTTAAACTTGATTTTTAAAAGCAGTTGACTTTGTATAAATTCATTTTGGATTATTAAAACTGATAATTATGGAACTTGAACCGATCGTTTTGCTGAAACCTGAGACAGATAAAGGCGAATCAGTATTAACTGCACTTCATAAACGCCAGACTACACGTGAAATAAGTGATAAGAAGCTTTCGCTCCGGATTCTTTCGAATCTCCTATGGGCAGCATGTGGGGTAAATCGTGAAAAAGGCCCGTTTGGAATTCCCGGAAGAACATCAGCAAGTGCGAGCAACTCGCAGGAAATTGACCTTTATGTTGCAATGAAAGAAGGAATGTATCTGTATGATGCATTTAAACATACTCTTATTCCGCTTATTGAAGGTGACTTCAGGTCCATGGCAATTGGAAGAGGGCAGGCGAACTTTGGTGATAAGGCCCCCGTTCGTCTGATTTACATAGCAGACATAAATAAACTTACAAATACCGCTGGTTACAAAGAGCCCGGCTTGCTTGACAGTGAAATCCAAAAGTCATACTACCTTGTTGATACGGGTATAATAGCCGCCAATGTATACTTATATGCCGCTTCCTGTGGTTTGGCATCGTGGTTTCATAACTGCAATAAATCAGCACTTTCGACTAAACTAAATCTGCGTGCTGACCAGCGGGTGCTTTTTGGACAGACTGTTGGCTATCCTGCCGGTTTATAAATGATCAAAGAATCACTAACCTGGCAATTGGGCAAAGTCACTAAACCCGATATTCTTTATATAATCCTTAAAACCACCTGTTTTGCCTATGTTAATAGTTAATGTTTGTTAAAAAGGCTATAATAACAGAATATTTAGGCCTTTTGGTTGTCTAGTAAGAGAAGAATTTTCACAGCTTTGCAAACTTAAATATTACAGCACTGTTCAATAATTCATTATAACCCGATTTTTAACTAATTTATAATAAATGAGATCTATTATTTTTGTTTTAACAATTCTTTTTCTTTTTAACCCAATTGTCAGTTCGCAGTCAAAAACAAATACATCCATTTCAGGTAAGGTGTTTGATAAAACCACAAGTCAACCCCTGGAATATTCGACAGTTTCAATCATCAACAAAGAGTCGGGAAAGACAATTAACGGAAGTATTGCAGATGTTCACGGGAATTACACAGTAACAGATATTCCTTATGGCACTTACAAAATAGATATTAATTTCATTGGTTATGAAAAGATTACTATTGACAGTTTGGCCATTAAACCAGGCAGGCGTTCTGTTTCACTTGGCACAGTATATCTTGTTTCTTCAATGCATAATCTTCAGGGGGTAACTGTAACCGGTGATAAACCGATCATAGAAAACAAAATTGACAAAACAGTATACAATGCGGCGAATGATATTACTTCCCAGGGTGGTTTGGCAATTGATGTGTTGAAAAAAGTTCCCCAGGTAACAGTTGATATCGACGGAAATGTTGAACTGCAGGGAAATTCAAATATCAGGTTTCTAATCAACGGAAAGCCTTCAAGCGTGTTTGGCAACAGTCTCTCGGATGCCCTTGCCTCAATTCCTGCAAGTCAGATTAAAAGTGTTGAAGCAATAACTACTCCGGGGGCCAAATACGATTCACAAGGGACTGGCGGAATAATTAATATAATTCTTCAGGACAATAATATCCAGGGGGTAAACGGCAATATTAATTTATCAGCAGGATCAAGGCTGGAGAATGGCTCAGCGAATTTTAATTTCAGGCACAATAAATTTGGGATCAATGCATTTTTAAGCGGTAATGGACAGTTAAAATCACAGGCACCGTTTTCCCAGAGCCGGATATCAACAGACACCATTGCAAAAAGTATTACCTCCTTAACACAGGACGGACTTACCAATTTTGTCCGTAATGGTTTCAGATCAGGTGTCGGCTTCGACTGGGATATTTCAAAAACTGATAATATGACGGGATCTCTGGGTTATAATCAATTCAGTAATCGAAATATAGGGGTGACCAATCAGGAACAACTTGTAGAGGATTATTCCGGTGCTGCCCAATCTGATATTCTGACTGTAAGGAACTCCGATAGTCACTTCAAAATAAGCTCGATTGATATTAATCTTGCCTATAAAAAGAAATTTAAAAAAGAGGGACAGGAATTAGACATAGTCTATACTTCAAGTAATGGGAATCCAAATAGTAATTACTCTCAGACGCAATCCTACCTGGGCGAATCGTTGCCTTTCTCGGGTCAAAAAAGTATTAACCCAGGGACAGATAATGAAACCACTGTTTCTGTTGACTATGCGCAACCTCTAAGTAAAAACTTTTTAATTGAAACAGGTGTTAAATACAGCGATCAGAAACTTACAAGCCTCGCAGATGTGAGTGTTTTTCTGCCTTCTACAGATGAGTATGCAGGTGATCCGTTACAGTCATATAATTTGAAATATGACATGAAAGTTTATGCGGGATATCTTTCTGCAAATTTTAAACTGTTTAATTTCCTTGATATTAAGTCAGGTGCAAGGTATGAAGCCACTGATGTGAAGATCGATTACCCGAATACATCTATTCCGTCTTATGGCACCCTTGTTCCCACAATGGTTTTTTCACATAATTTTGATAAAAGCAAGACTCTTAAACTGGCTTACAGCAGACGAATTGAACGTCCTGAATACCGCGAACTCAATCCTTTTATAAATCTCAGTGATCCATACAATATTTCTACAGGAAACTTGTTCCTTAAACCCGAATTTGGTAATAATTTTGAGTTAGGATATAACACCTCCTTTAAAAAAGGAGGGAATCTATATGTTTCACTTCTTGAACGAATCAATACGCAAGACAAGAAACAGTTAACAACATTTTACCCTCACTATTTAATTGGTGATTCGACTTATAACAATGTATCTGTCACTACAAACGAGAACATTGGTGAAGAATACAATTCAGGAATTAGTGTATCGGGTTCATACCCGATATCCTCCAAGTTAAATCTGCGCGGCAACCTGATGATCACTCACCGGTATCAGGTGACTCATTTGCCGATGGGAAACCTTTCAACAGGAATAAGGACAAGGCTCAACTTGAATGCAACTTATCAGCTTCCTAAAAATCTGGTGCTTGAATTATTTGGGTTTTACAGTTCAGCTGCCAAAAGTTTGCAGGGTAAGACTCCGCAGTTTTTCATGTACACATTTGCATTCAGAAAATTATTCTGGGATAAGAATGCCAGCATTGGATTTACTGCAACAAATCCATTCAGCAGATATGTGAACCAGAAATCAACAACTACCACTGATAATTCCATATCTGAATATGTTCGTAATGTGCCTTTGAGATCGTTCGGAGTCAGTTTCACTTATAAATTCGGGAAGCTGGAGTTTAGCAAGAAGAAGGAGGGGAATGAGAATAATGTTATGGAAGATAATACCCGATTTTAATAAAAAAATCCCGCAATATTGAATATATGCGGGATTCAGGATATTATCTTACCACCATTTTCTGAATTTTCTGCTGAATCTTCGGTCAAAAGTAGTTACGGCCAAAGTAGTATTGTTGGTTGCAGTTATCAGCGTGTTTCTCGGATGATTTGGATCTTCCTTGAAGGTAACAGTAAAGGAAGCTGCCGAAGTACCTGTAACGGTATAGTCAAGGATACCCGAGGTAATTATAGGTGTTCCGAGATAAAAAGTTACCAGTAACGGAGTGGAAGCGCTGACAGTTTTTGTATAAGAATCTCCCTTCTCGTTAATACCTGTCACCGTTCCTGAAATGGAAATGGTATCCTTGGACAGATTAGTTCTGAACCTTGCAAATCTCCAGAGAATACCGCCATAATTGTCATAATGCAGATATGCTTTTCTTAATCTTGATACAACTCTGGTAAATTTCAGAGTATCAGATACACCCGTTTTTGTGATGGCATAACTTAAATTTGCAGTAATATTATCAGTTGCCGTAAATCGTGCACCTGCGGCACCGTTAAATTTGAAACTGCGAGCCATTCTCATCATTGTCCGGACTCCATTTATTGTAAAAGTAGTGCTGTCGGTGGTAACAGAAAAATGTTTGAATGTCATCGCTCTGGTTACCAACTGTTTGTCAGTGCCATTGAGGCTTACTAATACATCTATTTCCCCATTTTTTACAAAACTTTCAAAAGCTGTACTGTCCTGAAAATTTGTGTACACAAGGGAAATAAGCTTCGGGAAAGTTGTGCTGTCAGGGTGATTGACAGTTATGACCAGACTACCTGTAGCAGATAACGATTTCGCAGTGGAAGGCTGGTAATTTGAAACCTGAAGCTGATCAATGCTTTTGTCTATATCCTGGTCGGTCTTTTCAGCAATTGCATCCTGAACGTCAGAATTCTCTACCTGGTCGAGTTGTTGGCCGGTGAATTTTGGAGTCGTAGTGGTGGATGAATTGTTATCCTTCTTGCAACCGGAAATGAAGATTCCAAATGCTGCAAGAACTACTAAGTAATAAATTATTTTTCTTGTTTTCATAAATTGAAGCATTTAGTGTACGTTACAAACATTAATTTATTTCTTTTGTTCAAAAGTTATATTGTTAGATCAAGTACATCTAAAAAGGTTTAATCGTGCCTCTAAAATATTTTTAACTCTGTCTGTATTAAACAAAAAAACCGCAGATCACTACTTCTGCGGGTTTTTGATTTCCAGTTTTTACCTGTTCACTTCAAAAAATCAGATTGACTTCATATTCAGCAACTTCGACCCCGTCAACATCCCAAACTCCTTTCCAGACTCCTTTGGATTCTTCGGAAATCAGATCGCCGACAAGATATTGTGAATGGAGAAGAGTTTTACTGTAAAGTTGTATTTGAGTAACCTCACGAACTAAGTAGCCATCAGGTGAAAAAAGCCTGAAGGTAAGTTTGCTTCCGCCTGGCGATTTAGTAAAAAATCCGACAAATAAAATATTTTCTGAAGAATGAAAAGTCTTTTTAATATTTACAAATTCATAATAATCATATTTACCATCGTGATTTCGATCTATCCATGCATTGCATGCGAAGTAGTGTAAAGGTCTGGGAGTGTATTTTTTATTTGTAATACTGCAGGATGTCAATACCAGTAAAATAAATAGAAGCTTTTTCACCAGATTCTATTTAAGTGATAAATTAAATCCAGTCATATGGTGTTTCCTGATAAACATAATAATTTAGCCAGTTGATAAAAAACAGATTGGCGTTTGCGCGCCATTTTACCAGTGGTTTGGCTTTTGGGTCATTATCAGGATAATAGTTTTCAGGAATATTGATTTCCAAACCCTTTGCCAGATCACGTTCATATTCATCCTTCAAAGTATTTAAATTATACTCAAAATGACCCGTAACAAAAATCTGCCGGCTGTTTTTTGCTATTACAACGTGAACGCCTGCTTTTTCTGACCATGCTGCAAGGGTTAATTCAGGATGTTGCTGAATATCTTTAATTCTGTTTTCAGTATAGCGAGAATGAGGTGTGTGGAAAGTATCATCAAAACCCCGGAATAATGGTATTTTATTATCAGTTATATGATGTTCAAATACACCAAATAATTTTTTCTCCATCGGATATTTCTTAATTCCATAATGGTGGTATAAACCTGCCTGTGCTCCCCAGCATATATATAATGTGTTTGTTACATTTGTTTTGCTCCATTCCATCACCTCTGAGATAGCATCCCAGTAATCGACATCCTCAAATTCAAGATTCTCTACAGGAGCTCCGGTAATTATCAGACCATCATATCGGTTCTGTTTAATCTGGTCAAATGTTCTGTAAAAGATATGCAAGTGCTCTTTTGAAGTGTTTTTTGAATCGTGCTTATCCATATAGAAGAAATCGAGTTCTATCTGCAATGGAGTATTTGAAAGAACTCTTATAAAGTCTGTTTCAGTTACAAATTTAAGCGGCATCAAATTGCACAGGGCAATGCGCAAAGGACGAATATCCTGGTGCGAGGCACGTTGTTCATCCATAATAAAAATGTTCTCATCCTTAAGGATGGCAATTGCAGGCAGATTATTCGGGATATTAATTGGCATTTTTATGTACTCTATATCTATAAGGACGCAAAATTAAACTTTTCAATTATTAATAAAACAAATATTCATTAAGGATATAAAACTAAAGGTGTTTTTATATTCAACTCTCAGATGTTTAACCGGAATATGACCATACCTTTTTAAGTTTCCCCAAAACTCTTCTTATCAAAATATTGGAGCCATTGGTCAAAACCGATATTTTACTTATGCTTTAGTCATCAGCCTTAATTGTGGGTGTATATATCTGATTAATAATGCTTTAAAAGAACATATCCTGGCTTTTTATTGTAATACCGATAATATTAACAGAAAATTATTATCTGATTTTTACGAATTAAGCTATTTCTTACATAAACAGACAGATTTCTTAGATGTTCATCCATTTTACGATGAGAATTGAACAAAAAATGATTCGGTGTTTATCAAAATATGATTTTGACTGGTTGAAATTATTCTTCATAATTAATAAATTTATTTGCAGCCGACAAAAAATGATTATGAAGAGCAAGACAGTAACAGAAAAAAGAAAAAATACAGATAATCAACGAATTAAAAGATCTTCAAATCTTAAAAGTTCAGTGATTAAAAGTACTGAAACAGACCCTGTTTATACAGAACTTGTTGGTGAAGGTCATGAAGATTTCTATAATTACCTTGATTGGCTTGGTCTTGCAAAAAAATCCGATCTTTTAATTCTTACCTCTTCCCATCATTATTATTTCGAAGTTGAAGATCTGGAAAATGTAAGAACTGTGGTAAATCTGAAAAATTTAAACAACATTGATAAACCTAAGGATTTTCTACAGGGATTATACTCAGTTCTGCCGCATAAATGTTATTTTATCGGAAGTTTTACTGATAGCAAGAAGCAAAACATATTTTCATATTCAAAAAAACCTCAATATCGGATAGAAGCAGAAGAATCCGGTTCTGATATGGAAACAGGCCGGTGGAACTCATTTTTAAATGTTTTATATGGCGTTATTGACGCAAAGACAAACAGATATATGTCAGAAAAATCTGTAAGATTACTGCTTGAAGAAACGGGTCTGAAAATTCTTGATTTAACCGAATTTAACGGTCTGACTTATTTTTGCGCTCAAAAGACTAATTCGTCTGTAGAATAATTATTACATTCACTGCGTTGTATGCGATTTCAGCTAATTAACGCAAAAACCCTGATACAGAGCATTCTGGTTTATGGATGTTTTTACTAATTATTACAGGCTTCATAAAGATCCCGGTTTGAAAAACCGGAATTTATTAAGATATATCTTGAGTTCCCTCGATGTACTTGCAATTTTGTTGGCATTCCAGACGTCATATACTATTAATTATTTTGAAAGAGGTGGCTTATTTTTTACTGAGAAAAACATATTAATCCTGTTTATCTCTGTTTTGCCTTTTTGGCTTCTTATACTTTACCTTATAAGAAGCACTGGAATTCATACAAAACGTTATAAGGCTCTGTCCTTACTATACTTCCAGTCATCGACCGCGATTTTCCTTCTCCTTACTCTTTTTTATTTTTTCTTCAGGCTGAATCCTGTGCAGGGATTGTTTTTGCCAGAACTTCCATTTTTTGGCTTTATTTTTTTATTTTTTGGAAGAATATTGATTTATAATGTACTTAACAGATTCGGTGAAAAAGATCACAATAATGTAATTGTTATCATAATCGCTGATGATTCTTCTTTACCGTTTATTGAAAACCTTTTATCAATTAAAAGATTAGGATATAAACCTGTGGTAATTTTCACCGAATCGGCATCGGTTAAAGCCAAATATGAAAATGTTTGTATTATACTTCCCGAAAAATTTTCAGATATTATTGGCGATCTGATAGAGGTTGATTTTGTCGATGAAGTTCTTTATCTGAAGGAGAAAGCAGATTCAACTACAGTACGCGATATAATTGAAATCTGCGAAGACCTGGGAGTTACTTTCAGATTACGGGATCCTAACCCTAAAGGCAATCTTTCAAGCGCTCTTAAAACTGATATTGCCGATGGCAAATTTTTGAGTTTCATTAACCTGCCCAACAATACCTACGCACTTGCCATCAAAAAAACACTCGATATAAATATTGCCCTTCTGATGATTGTGGTTTTATCTCCCGTATTGCTTATTCTGGGTATCCTTGTAAAGCTTACGTCTAAAGGTCCGGCAATAAGTAAAGTTTCCAAAGTCGGATGGAGAGGTCGTCAGATCAAGGTTTTTCGATTCCGGACAATGTATTTAAATGCAGACAAAAGAAGTTTTTATGTAGATTCTTATACCAAAAGCCCGGGATCTGAGTTCGAAACGGATCCGCGTATTACAAAAATGGGCATATTCCTTTTAAAATCGGGTTTGGACGAGCTTCCGCAACTATTTAACGTCCTGAAGGGAGAGATGTCAATTGTCGCACCAAAACATCCGCTTGAAAGCGAAAAAATAAAATCTCACAACAGAAAGTATTCCTGAAAAAAACCCCTGAATGCTTGGGTTCAGGGGCTTGATAGCATCATGGAAGGTTTTTGAATTCATCCCTGATGCCGGAATCTATAATTATGAAGAACTTTGAGAAACAGCGAGAATTTTTTGTGCACAAAAATATGTAAGTCCCTTAATGTCTGTCATATTCAGAACTTTCAATGAAACCTCTTCCAGATGTAAGCTCACGTTTTTTTTTGTCATATACCTTTCGATTCTGAAATCAATTAATCTGTATAATAAATTCAAAAACGGGACTCTTGATGAAATTCCATTTTCCACAAGATCAAGGGGCCCTGATAACACGTCGGATGGTTTGTGTGGATCTGACTGAAATATATTTTTATCCTCGTTATTAAAAAAAATACCGATGAAGTAGCTCTTCAATGGCAGAACAGATGATATGTTAAACAGAAATTCCCTGATATTTTTTATATCATTAAGCTGTTTCTGATTCACCAGGACTTTTACCTTTTTAAGATCTTTGGTTTCATAATAATAATGTTTTGAAGCGGGAAGCATCATTAAATGAAGATCTTGGGGAATATGCAGGAGAGCAATATATTCAGAAAAGGATTCAAAGGCATCTGTAATCTGTTCGCTTAACACGGGATTTTCGGGGATAACATATTCAGATGATAAGAAAGAATCAGGTACTTTTCTTTTCGTCCGAAGCCCACTATTTCTTAATGTTGAGGTTAACATTTACAATGTTTAAAGGGTTATCTGATTTCTGAATTAGGCAATAAAGGTACTCTCCTTGATTAAACCGGTCATTACACAATCAGGTGAAAAAGTTACATAATTCACACATTTTCAGGTACATTAAGTCATTTGCTTTTAGCTGTTTGAAAAGAGAATTTGTTATATTTTTTTTAAAGATTGATGGTTATATTTATTTCACTTTCAGGCCCGTCAGATGAGTGAATCATGTAAGTATTATCAGGAATAATGTAACTTGAAAGCATTAATACTCAGTAACTTTGTATCAGTTAATTTGAATTACAAAGAATTAATAAATAACAAAATGAAAAAGTATTTTATTCTTTTAGCATTATTTGTGCTTATAGTACTTTTAGCATCATCATGTATGGCAGGTATGAGCCGCGATGGAAGCTATGACGGCGATGTCAGTTACAGAAGTGGTTATTATCATGACAACAATCACAGAGTAAACAATTTTAGAAACCACAGAGACAGAAATAACCACGACGACCAAAGAGACAGGGATGGAAACGCTGTTCTGATCATTCGTTGAAAAACTTAATGATTCAATCAAATTTTCTTTATCACTTGATTATTAAGATTAACTTAGACTGTCAATGAGGATAAACGCTATCAAGCCAACTGCTCCTTCAAACATAATATGTCTGGATTATTGGCCTGATTCCCGGTATACTGGGAATAGCAGGTCATTTTGTTGCAATTGATTTTCTTTCGTATTATAATTTTGCCTTCTTACCGGCTGGTTTTATTTTACCGGCAGCCGGAACAACTTTTAAAGAGTTTTAAAAATTATTCATAATTCGATCCGGCGAAGCAGAGGATTCTTTGGCAGGTAGTGAAAAACTGATAACTTTGTAAAAGCTAACTATTGAAGACATTATGAACAAACTGAAGAGATTAAAGTCTTTATTGCTTTTAATTTTCCTTATAAATGTTGCCGTGTCATATACTATCGGTCAGCCTGCAGGGAAAAAGCTGAATATTGATATTGTATATATTGGTAATAGTATTACCGAGGGAGCACAATTGAGCAGACCAGCTGACGAAGCTCCTCCGGCGACAGCCAGTAATTATTTACGAATTCAAAAAAACATTGGATCTGTACAGTTTATTAATCAGGGCAGAAGCGGATTTACGACAGTTGATTATCTTCCTTCCTCCTCCGGTGCCCTTTCACAAGTAATAGCAGCGACTCATCAGCTACACAGGGATGAACACCGGCTATTGATATTTTCTATTTCACTGGGCACTAACGATAGTGCTGAAAAAGGACCAAACGGTTCGCCTGTTAGTCCTGCTGACTATCAACAAAACCTGAAATCCATTACAGATAAATTATTATCTGATTTTCCGGAATGTAAAGTATTTTTCCAGCAGCCTATCTGGTATAGTCCGAATACATACAACAGTTCAAAATATCTGGCTGAAGGGTTGTCCCGGTTACAGAGCTATTTCCCGGGTTTGAAATTGCTGGTGGAAAAATATTCACACTCAAATCCCGGACATGTGTTTATAGGAGACCTGAAAGGTTTTGATTATTTCAGGAATAATTATCTGACTGACCTCAACCCCGAGTCAGGCAATGCCGGCACTTTTTATCTTCATCCAAATAAGAAAGGATCAGAAGTTCTTGGTAAATTCTGGGGAGAGGCTATTTATAACAGCTTGTTTAAAGATTAAAAGTCAGAATATAATTTTTAATATAAGATTCTTACCCGTATTGTATTCGGAATATTCCTGAGATCTTGAATAACTGAAGCATCAAGTTCACTTTCAGTTTCCAGTATAACATAACCCAGGTCAGCATCAGTCTGCAGGTATTCTGCAGAGATATTAATTCCCCTCGATGAAAAATAGTGGTTTATTTCACCCAGAACCCCAGGTACATTTTTATGAATATGCAAAAAACGCTGTTTGGAGGAGTTAGCCTGGAGAGCTATCTCAACAAAGTTTACAGCACCAATGGTTGAGCCTGTATCACTGTATCTTACCAGTTTTTCAGCAACTTCAGTACCTATATTTGCAAGAGCTTCAAGGGTACTTCCTGCTATATGTGGTGTAAGAATCACATTATTAAACTCCTGGAGATCATTCTCGAATGGTTTATCATTTGATGAAGGCTCTACCGGAAAGACATCAGCCGCAACTCCGGCGAGGCGCTTCGATCTGAGACCTTCAGCAATAGCCTTATAATCAACAACATCCCCGCGGGACGCATTGATAAGACAGGCTCCTTCCTTCATGAGGGCAATCTGATCATTGGAGATCATCTTTCTGGTTAATTCTGTCAGAGGTACATGAATAGTGACTGTGTCCGCAATCTTTAACAGCTCATTCAAACTCACCACAGGTTTGGAGTTGCCAAGACTTAATTTCTTTTCAATATCATAATAGACAATATTCATACCCAGGCTTTCAGCAAGGATTGATACTTGTGTTCCAATATGTCCATATCCGACAATTCCAAGGGTTTTGCCTCTTATCTCAACTGAGTTATTAAATGATTTCATCCATATTTTATTATGGGCCAGCGCATTCTTCTCGGGAATGCCCCGCATTAGCATTATAATCTCAGCAATCACCAGTTCGGCAACTGAACGGGTATTTGAAAAAGGCGCATTAAACACCGGGATCCCCATCATTTTGGCATCCTGAATGTCCACCTGATTTGTCCCTATGCTGAAACATCCGATAGCAAACAGCTTAGGTGTTTTAAGGAGTAAGCTTTTACGAAGCTCAGTTCGACTCCTGATCCCGATAATGTGTGTATTGAATAATTTTTTTTCGAGCTCTTCACCTGACAGTGCTCCATTCAGGCATTCAACATCAGTATAACCATTCTCCCTGAAGATCTGGTTTGCATTATCATGAATCCCTTCCAGCAGAAGGACTTTGATCTTACTTTTATCAAGTGAAAAGTTTGTCATGAGGGCTCTGTTATAGATAATAAATTGTAAAAATATAAATTGATATTCCTGATTAGCTGCTGCAAAGTAAATAAAAGAGTCCGGTTGTACAAATTATTAGAGTTTGTGGTAAATCGATTTCAATATCAAAAAAACGATTCCTCTGACCATTTTAATAAAAAAAATAATTATCTCTGACCTTTAAAATATTCATCTAAGATGTTCCTTCTATGAAAACAAACAGTATAACGCGCAGGAATTTCATTCAAACAACAGCCGTTGGTTCAGGTCTGGCAGCACTTGCTCCGATGGGAATGACAGGAAAGATATTTTCCGGAAAAGCTGTTGAAGAAAAACTTCTTCGTGAGATTTGGATCGCAGGGGTTTCTCAAATGGGTCTTCATGCAGAAACTTCTGACCTTATGGTTGATAAAATATTTAATATCCTTCAGCAAATAAATCCTTACAAGCCTGATTTCATTTGTATGCCTGAGCTCTTTCCTTTTACCAATGTAGAAAAGGAGACTACTCCTGCGGAGAGGGTTAAGATTTCTGAAAGAGTACTGAACCGTTTTGCTGACTACTCCAGACAAAACAACTGTTATACAATATGCCCTTTGCACATCCAGAGAGGTGGAAAATTTTACAATGGGGCAGTCGTTCTTGACCGGAGCGGAAACAGGATCGGTACATATGAAAAAATACATTTGCCTGAAGCTGAATTAAATTATGGATATTCCTGCGGTCCTTTGCACCAGCCTGTTATAAAGACTGAATATGGTCCGATTGGAATTCAGATTTGTTTCGACATGGAATGGGATGAGGGTTGGTCAATGCTGAGGCAGCAGGGAGCAAAAATTATTTTCTGGCCTTCAGCATTTGCTGGAGGCAAGTGTGTTAATACAAAGGCCTGGGAACATAAATGTGTCGTTGCCACTGCTTCCAATAAAAATACTTCAAAGCTTTGTGATATATCCGGGGAAGTTGTTGCCCGTACAGGGATTTGGAATTTGAACTTTTATTGCGGTCCGATAAATCTCGAAAAAGAATTCCTGCTGACATGGCCTGCCGTTTTAAAGTTCGGAGAGATACAGAAAAAATATGGAAGGAAAGTTCTGATTACAAATTTTGACGAGGAGGAGTGGTCTGTTATAGAAAGCTTATCTCCGGAAATTTTTGTCAGGGATATTCTGAAGGAGTTTGAACTTAAAACCTGCGAGGAACTTACTGCAGATATTGAAATCCGCCAGAAAAAATCCAGAGAATAATATTATGAAATTAATATTCACAATTCGATAGGTAAATTTGTAAATATGCTGAGACCTGACGTAAATTTCAAAAGCAGAAAACGAATAAAATTATGGGTTCTGGTAACACTGATTCTGTTTGGATCTCTGACAGCCACTTCCCAGCCGGGAGACATCAGATGGTCGAATGACGGAAATTCATATTATCGTGTGGAGCATGATGAACTAATTCAGTATACCTTGCCTGATAGTAAACCTGTGGTGATATTATCCAAACAGGAGCTTACCCCTGCCGGACAGACAAATCCTCTTCAGCTTAGTTATTACATTTTCTCAGGAGATCAGCAAAAAGTACTCATTTTCACAAATACGAAAAGAGTCTGGAGACTCAATACGAAAGGTGATTACTGGTTAATTGACCGCAAATCGGGAATCCTGACCCAACTGGGGAAATCCTTTCCCGAATCTTCGCTGATGTTTGCCAAATTTTCACCCGATGGAAAGTCGGTTGCTTATGTCAGCGGGAACAATATATATGTTGAAGACCTTTCCACATCACAAATCAAAGCACTGACAACGGATGGTTCCGTAAATCTTATTAATGGGACCTTCGACTGGGTTTATGAAGAAGAATTTTATTGCCGCGATGGTTTTCGCTGGAGTCCTGACAGTAAAAAAATTGCCTACTGGCAGATTGACGCCAGTCATATTAAGAAATTCTTCCTGATAAATAATACAGACTCCATTTATTCAAGGATTGTACCTGTTGAGTATCCTGTTGTTGGAGAAAATCCGTCCTCCTGCAGGGTTGGAGTTGTAACTGTCAGCGAAAACAGGACTACATGGATGCAGATCCCTGGTGACCCGGTGCAAAATTACATTGTACGGCTTGAGTTCATCCCGGGTACAGATAATCTCCTCACCCAACAGCTCAACCGTAAGCAAAATGCAAGCAAACTTTATATTTCAAATGACTCTACGGGTGTTTCAGAGGTGGCACAGGAAGAAGCTGATGAAGCATGGGTTGATATATATACACCCGGGAATCCCTATGCGATAGATTTTACAAATAAATTCATCTGGCTTGCCGGTAACAAAAGTATTCTATGGGACTCTGAGAAAGACGGATGGAGACATTTATACCAGGTCTCGCTGGAAGGGAAACCTGAAAAACTGGTAACAAACGGGAAATATGATTTTTCCGATATTACCTATATAGATTATAAGAAAGGTTATGTTTATTTTATGGCTTCCCCTGACAATGCCACCCAGAAATATCTGTACCGTACCAGACTTGATGGCAATGGCACTGCCGAATTGTTAAGTCCGGCTGTTTTAAAAGGTACTCACAGTTATTCTTTTTCACCAAACGGTAAATATGCGTTTCACACATTTTCAAATAGTTTTACCCGTACTGCAAGTGAGTTCATTAACGTAGCGAATCAAAAGCCTCTGGATGAAAAAAAGGGCATTGTCTCCCGGCTCGATTCTCTTAAAATCTGGCCGGCAACTGAATTCTTCAGGATAAAGACTGCCGATAATATAGAAATGGATGGATGGATGGTAAAACCGCAGGACTTTGATCCTGCAAAGAAATATCCCGTTGTATTTTATGTTTACAGCGAACCTGGTGAAGCAACAGTAATAGATTCATGCGGAGCAAGCAGGAATTATCTTTACCTGGGTGACATGACAAAAGATGGCTACATATATATATCACTTGACAACAGGGGCACACCTGCTCTGAAAGGGGCGGCATGGAGAAAGGCGATATACAAAAAAATAGGACAGATAAACATTCATGATCAGGCAATGGCGGCCAAAGAGATACTAAAGTGGAATTTTATTGATACTGAAAGAGTTGCAGTATGGGGATGGAGTGGAGGAGGCTCTGCCACGCTGAACCTGATGTTCCAGTATCCCGATATCTATAAGACAGGGATTGCAATTGCTGCTGTTGCCAATGAGCTGACATATGATAATATATACCAGGAACGATATATGGGTCTGCCTCAGGAGAATATAGCGGATTTTATAGCTGGATCCCCAATCACATATGTAAAAGATCTTAAAGGAAATCTATTGTACATCCATGGTACCGGCGATGATAATGTTCATTATCAAAATGCAGAGATGCTTCTCAATGAGCTTATTAAGTACAATAAGCAATTTCAATTCATGGCTTATCCAAACCGGACACATGATATTTCAGAAGGGGAAGGTACTTTTCTTCACCTGGCTACTCTCTATACAAGTTATTTAAGGAAGTACTGTCCTCCGGGCGGAAGATAATTCATGATCTTTTATATCTTCCCATCAGCTGTCCTTCTTCCAGAATATGTTTCTCAACAACCCTTAATAATTCCTTCTTGGTGATAGCAGGTTTATGATCAAGTATGAAGTCAAGGGCGTATATTTTAAAATAGTACCTGTGTGTACCGCCTGGAGGACATGGACC
>Ga0182021_10002335_pt1 | contig 22019 bp, 16 predicted proteins | sample 612E3MmetaG_FD_120493 | JGI IMG/M metagenome (GOLD analysis project Ga0182021, IMG submission 120493) | Permafrost microbial communities from Stordalen Mire, Sweden - 612E3M metaG (Illumina Assembly) | ecosystem: Environmental > Terrestrial > Soil > Wetlands > Permafrost | place: Sweden... | reverse complement strand
TGATCCAATCGGAGCATTTGATGACGTCGAGGTTGTGCTCGATAACCAGCATGGAGTTGCCGGTATCGACGAGGGCGTTGAGGACGGACAGCAGGCGGTTGACATCCTCGAAATGGAGGCCGGTGGTCGGCTCGTCGAGAATGTACAACGTGCGGCCGGTGCTGCGGCGCGCCAGTTCGGTGGCCAGCTTGATGCGCTGCGCTTCACCGCCGGAAAAGGTGGTGGCCGGCTGGCCGAGGCGAATGTAGCCGAGACCGACGCTGACCAGCGTATCGAGGCGGCGGCGGATGGGCGGGATGTTTTCGAAGAAGGCGGCGGCGTCATCGATGTTCATGCTGAGCACGTCGGAAATGGTTTTGCCTTTGTAGAAGATTTCCAGCGCCTCGCGGTTGTAACGCTTGCCTTTGCACTCTTCACAAGTGACGTAAACGTCGGGCAAGAAGTGCATCTCAATTTTGATGATGCCGTCGCCGCGACAAAGTTCGCAGCGGCCGCCCTTGACGTTGAAGGAGAAGCGGCCGGCCTTATAGCCGCGGATTTTGGCCTCCGGCGTGCCGGCGAACAGGTCGCGGATTTCGCCGAAGACGCCCGTGTAGGTGGCCGGGTTGGAGCGCGGCGTGCGGCCGATGGCCGACTGGTCGACGGAGATGACCTTGTCGAGATGCTGCAAACCTTCAATGGCGTCGTGTTTGCCCGGCACGTCACCGGCGCGGTGGTAGTGCATGGCCAGTTTCTTGGCGATAATATCGTTGATGAGGGACGACTTGCCCGAGCCGGAGACGCCGGTGACGGCGACCAGTTTGCCCAGCGGGATTTCGACGTCAATGCCCTTGAGGTTGTGTTCGCGGGCGTTTTTGACGACCAGCGACTTGCGGTTGCCGGAGCGACGGCGAGTCGGCACGGTGATCTCACGAACGCCGCTGAGGTACTGGCCGGTCAGGCTCTCAGGCGTGGCGGCGACTTCGTCGGGCGTGCCGGCGGCGACCACTTGGCCGCCATGCTCGCCGGCCAGCGGGCCGATGTCGATGACGTAGTCGGACGCGCGAATGGTATCCTCGTCGTGCTCAACGACGATGACGGTGTTGCCCAGATCGCGCAGGCGAACCAGGGTTGAGATAAGCCGATTATTGTCGCGCTGATGCAGGCCGATGGACGGCTCGTCCAGAATGTACAACACGCCCATGAGGCTGGAGCCGATCTGGGTCGCCAGCCGAATGCGCTGCGCTTCCCCGCCCGCCAACGTGTTGGCGCTGCGGTCAAGCGTTAGATAGTTGAGGCCGACGTCGCGCAAAAAGCTGAGGCGCGCGCGGATTTCCTTGAATATTTGGCGGCCAATCTGAGTGCCGCGCGCGTCCAAAACGATACCGGCGAAGAAGTCGTCGGCGTCGCCGATGGACATTGAAGTCACTTCAACAATGCTTTTACCATCGACGGTCACGGCCAAAATCTCCGGCTTCAGGCGCTGGCCGTGGCAAACCGGGCACTCGTGCTCGGCCATGTATTTTTCAATTTCTTTGCGCACGTACTCGGAGTCGGTTTCGCGGTAGCGGCGTTCCATGTTGGGGATAACTCCCTCGAAAGACGTATGGTAGACGCGGCCGCCGGAGCTCTTAATCTTAATGTCCGCGTCGCCCGCGCCGTAAAGCACCATCCGCAGATCGGCCGGCTTCATCTCGGAAACCGGTAGGTCTAACGGCACGCCGCAAGCTTTGGACAGCCCGCGCAACAGGCCGGTGTACCAGGTAATGCGCGCGGTGGTCTTGGCCCACGGGCGAATAGCTCCCTCGTCCAGCGTCAGGCGGCGGTTCGGAATCACCAGCTCGGGGTCAACCTCAAGGCGATTGCCGAGGCCGGTACAGTGCGGGCAGGCGCCGTGCGGCGAGTTAAAAGAGAAGCTGCGCGGCTGGATCTCCGGCAAACTAACCTCACGGTGCACCGGGCAGGCATAATGCTCGCTATAAGGACGTTCCTCGCCGGTGTCGGCGATCAGCACCTTGACCAGACCGTCGGCCAAGTTCAAGCCGCGCTCAACGGACTCGGTCAGACGCTGGCGGTCGGCGGCGTCGGTGGCTACGCGGTCAACCACCGCTTCGACGGTGTGCTTTTTCTGCTTGTCCAGCTCCGGAAACTCGGCGATCTCCAGGATGGTTCCGTCCACCCGCAAGCGCGTATAACCGGCCTTTTTGAGCTCGGCGGCCACCTGGCGGTGCTCACCCTTTTTGTCGATTAAAATCGGGGCCAAAATCATAACGCGGCTGCCCTCGGGCAGTTCCAGTATCTGATCGACTATCTGGCCGGCCGTCTGGCGAATAACCTCAAGGCCGCATATCGGACAATGCGGAATACCGACGCGCGCGTATAACAACCGCAAGTAATCGTAAATTTCCGTAACCGTTCCGACGGTCGAGCGCGGGTTACGAGACGAACTTTTCTGATCAATCGAAATAGCCGGAGATAACCCGTCAATCTGGTCGACGTCCGGCTTCTCCATGAGACCGAGGAACTGACGGGCATAGGCGGACAATGACTCGACATAGCGGCGCTGACCTTCGGCGTAAATGGTGTCGAAAGCCAAGGACGATTTACCCGAACCGGACAGGCCGGTAATGACTACCAGCTTATCCCGCGGGATCTCCACGTCGATGTTTTTTAGATTGTGCTCGCGGGCGCCGCGAACGGTAATTTTATCGATCATACAAAGCTCAATTACAAGCGGTTATTGTACAGGTTTTTTGCGCGCAAGGCAATGCCATGGGGAAAAGAAAACCGCCCGGGACGCCTCATGAATGAGGGTCCCGGGCGGGGTGACAGTAGCAGTCGATCAGCTGGATGAACCGCCACAGCCGAAGTACAGTGGTCCGACCGCGCTCCACGCGGTCTTGACGACCTTCTTCTTGGCGTTGAGGTTTGAGTCAACACCGGAGAAGTAGATCCGGTAGGGACCGGCGGCGGCCACGTTGGTGTAGCTCCACAACTCGTCATTCGTCAGCAAGGTGTCCGCGTAGATGATCGTCGTGTTTGATTTTATGACGACATCGGATCGGATGGCCTTGGTAAAGAAGCCGGAGGAGATCTGGCAACCGCCGGTGACACCGTAAACGCTAGTCACCAGCTGCGTCGTCCCGCCGCACACAGCCAGCCCGTACCAGGAGGACGAAGCCGGATTGCCGTCAAAAGACGGCTGGACCCAACTCGGCACTCCCGCCTTAAGCGGGATGGTGATGGTACGATAGCTTCCGGCCTTCGCCGTGAAGCTTCGGGCGACCACATTGTTTACGGTAACCGAGGCCGTATGCTGACTTGTTCCGGCTGAAAACGAGATGAACGCCGTCGGCAGGCTGCCGACGCAGGTCACTTGCTGAACGTAGGCTTGGGGCGAATCTCCGGCGCCGCCCACTACGGCCAGTTTGGTCGGCCCTGCGAGGGTGGCGTTGACGTTACTCGAGCCGATCATCACCGGCCCGGGGCCGGTTGTGGCGTCCGCGGTCGCCGGAGCGACGAGCGAAAGCCCGATAATCACGAGGCCGGTGGTGACGGCCGCAACCAATGGATTGAATTTCAACATGGTTTCTCCCAATGGAGTCCGTGGTGAGCCTGATGGCAAACCTGAAATACATATTACATTACATTGCTACGTGTTGTCAACCCCAAAACACCCCGAACCGCTAGGCTTACCTATACTTTCTGATGAAAATAAGCTATAGGGTCTTTTCAATTACATAATTTTGTGTTATAATTCTGCGCAGTAAAAGAAAACCTACTATGAACGAACCATACGAGTTAGTCGACACCCAAGCCTATACCATGCCGCGCGAGGCACGGATTCCTTATGAGTACATGGCCGAGCAATACGCCATTATGCTCATTAGTAACGTGACCATCATCACCTTCATTTTGGATGGTCAACCGGTGGCGGCCTGCGCGTTACTTATCGCCTCTTTGGGCATGCTGGCGCGAGCCTACTTCACGACCAAGTCAAACCCGTTCAAGAAAATCCGGTCGCACGGCTGGACCATACCCATCATTCTACTGTCCAGTCCGATCGTCATTATCGCCATCGCCGACGCTATGATCAGGCTCGACGCCACCACTTTGCATCCTTGGTGGCACAGCTGGGTCTGGTTGCTGGGCTGCACCATTATTCCTCAACTGCTCATCTTAGAGTTACGCTCCATGGAGGCCAGTCACTACATTGTGCACCGCTTCTATAGCCCGACCAAGATCGTTCAGGACTTCAACGTGCTGATGCTGTTCGGCTCGGTCGTCATGTTCGGCATCGTGCCGATGGCCATCGCCGTGGTCGAGGGCAACAAATCAATTATGCTCGACGTTTACGTCCTAGGCGCCGTATTGGTAGTCTGTAGCATTGTCAATTTCGTGATTGACCGCTACCGTAGCCACATGCACAGCTCGCGGTTCTTCGCCCTACGGCCGAACCAGCACAAACCCTACGACTGGGTCAAGGGCGAGCCGTTCAAGTTCTCGCCGGAGTTCCGCATTTACGCCTCCGACTGGAAGTTAAACCAAAGCAATCTCGCTTACGAAGCCAAGATGCGCAAAAAGCACGAGCAAAAATTCGAAGCCGAACGGCGCCGCAAGGAAAGAGCTTTGCACTTCGAAAATTGGTTGCGCGAAAAGCATCCTGACAGTCCTCTGCTTAAGCAGAAAGATACTCACCAATAAATTCGGCCGCTTCTTCCGGATCTTCAAACGGTATCAGATGACCGACATCGACAATAATTTCCAAGCGCGAACCGGGCATAGCCGTGGCCAAGAGTTTTTGCGTGCCAATGGGCGCGATGGCGTCGTACTCGCCGCCGATAATTAACGCCGAAAGCCGCTTCCCTTCCACGATGTCAATAACGCCTTCTTCAACCGAAGAAGCATAAGACTCTTTGATTACCATCCGGTTGAGACGATAAGCCATGTCGTCATAAGCGTGTTTGGCTATGTATTTGTGCACTTGCCGGTTAGGACTTTTGGCCAGTATTCGAGCCGAGCCGTAGGCATAAAATCGATTCCTTAAAAGCGGCTCCCCGAGCGTCCAGGGCAAGGCGCAGGCTAACCAATAATAAAAATCCACCAACTTGTTGGCGGCGGGATTGCCGATGTGATGCGGGTTGACGGCAATGGTGTTCACGAGAACGATTCTGTCGAAGGCATCGGGATTGTCGACAATCAGCCTGGCGGCAACCAGAGTGCCGTAGGAGTGACCTAAGACGTGGGGTTTTTGCAAATCGAGATTGTTGACGAGCGCTTTAAAAATAGCGGCGTAATTTTCGATGTCGTGTTTTTGGCCGATCATGGGCGAAGACAGGCCGAAACCGGGCAGATCGGCTATAACTACGCGGTAATCCGGTAGCTCGGCGATCAGCCGACGCAAACCGAGGTGGTTGCCACGAAAGCCGTGGATCATAACTACGGTTTGCGGTTTGTCGGGACGAATGTCCCAGTAGGCCACGTTAGAGCCGAAAACAGTTAACCGCTGCGGTTTGGGGAAAATGTATTCTGACAGGGCTTTAGCCATAAAATCATTATACTCTATCGCCTAACTCGTAAAAACCGGTCTATCGGTTTAAAATTCCCCGAGCCACGTTTAACCTGCCGGCTTCAATCTGATAACCGATGACGTCCGCCAATAAGTCCGCCAGATCCTCTTCATCGCGCAGGGCGAAGCTGTCGTCAAAGTCGACGTCCAGCGCCCGGTCGTTAATCTTACCGGGAGTTAGCGCGTCGACGCGCGATATTAACATCACCAGATCCTCGTATTGGTTCCTGGTTTGTTTTGAGGTCAAACGAAGCGGTCGAGCCAAGGCCAAGGCGCGCAAAAAATCTTCGGCTAAAACGGAAAACTCCGGCGCGTAGCTCAAAATAGAGTCCAAGACCCCGTCGCTGGCCGACATGGATTGGTTGGCCGCGATCGACAAACCGCTAGCCGAAATGCCGTTCTCGGCTAAAAAGGCGACGACTTTGTCCCAATGAGCCGAAAGGTATGCTTCAAGCTCGGATCGTGGTCGTAACTCCTCAGTGGCGGCCTCAACGGCGCCGACGTAATCAATGACGAGGCTTTTATCGGGCAATGAATTAATAAGCTGCTCAACGCCAAAGTTTTTGTCAGCCGAAATAATGTAGGCGCTCAAACAATTACGCGGTAAAAGTCCGACGTCGCCGCTAGCGATGAAATATACCTGCGATCCCGGTTGATCCTGCGGTCGGCCGACCGCGAACTTCGCGCGTTGCATATGAGTTATAGTCGAAGTTAGGCGAAGGATGTCCTCAGCCGCGACCGTGGTCGTCCGTTTCTCTTGCAGAGCGCGGGTTAGTTTGTGCCATAGCCGGCGCGCCGTGTCGCGATCCGCCTCGGGATTTTGGGTAATGACCAGCGCTACTCCCAGACGTTGCCTAGTGTGCAGATGTCGCACCACATCGGACAACAAACCGGGCGGGTCAATGTTGCGAATTCTGGTTTCAAGATAGCGTTCGATCACGGTTGATATTTCCTCCTCTAAATGTTCATGATGTTCAGGCGGTAGCTACAGCATGTGACGCTGACGAAAACTAAAATAATCACTTTTACTGACGATAATATGGTCTCTAAGCTCGACGCCGAGTAGCTGGCCGGCCGCCGTGAGCTGTTGAGTCAAGCTAATGTCGTTATGACTCGGCTCGACGCCGCCGGACGGATGGTTATGGGCGACCACCACGCTGGCCGCGCGGTCGGTAATGGCGTCGGCGAACACCTCGCGCGGATGAGCCATAACCATGTCTAACGTGCCGATGGTCACCGTCCGCTGGGCAATCAGCCTTTGGCCGCCGTCGAGCGTCAACGCCACGAGGTATTCCTGCTTTTTAGCGCGGATGTCGTCGAGGCGCGCCACCATGTCGGCGGCGGTTTTGAGCGGCTCAGCGGTCTTTTGCAGATAGCGACGCGCTATCTCCAACGCCGACAGCACTCTGGCCGCGCGCGCCAGGCTAACGCCGCGAATGGCCGTTAGGTCTTCCAGGAGCAACTCGCCGGTTGACCGCTGAAGCACTCGCTGCAGCTGCCGGGCTATTTGGCTGACGTCGGTGTCGGCCGAGCCGCTGCCGATCAGCACTTCGAGCAACTCGAAGTCGGACAAAGACGCCGGCCCCCGCCGCTGCAATTTCTCGCGCGGTCGGTCAAAGTATGGTAAATCGGCGAATTTTTCTTTGGCCACGCTTTGTATTTTACCCCGATACAACCCGAATCTCAATATTGCTTATGACTGCAACAAATGTCAACGCTAACGGATTGGCTCGTTGGCGGCGCGAGGGTCAAGCCGGTTAGAGTGCCTCTTAATGGATAGCTCACCTTAACGCAGACTCTTTGCGAAAGGAATCAAACGCGGGAAACTCGGGTACTATATTTATACGAAATACCCAACTTTGTTTGAAACTTTGTTGGGTATTTTATATTAAGGCAACCCTTTGGTTCGCGCCATCAGCGACTTTTTAGTTGATCACCCGGAATATGAAAGCCGCCCCCTGGCAGATGACTCTAATAAAACAGTTGTCGTCGGACTTTGACGAAGTATTTGGTCACTAGGCGCTCGCCGAAACTCTGCCATAGTCTATAACGCAACGGTTTTAAAGGAAGATCGTAAACTCCGACGTAATCGATAACATGGTCGGGGTTGAAGCCGGTTTTGAACTTTGCCAGTCCGGCCAGCGGGTGGTTCGGGTCGGCGGCGCTGGCGGCCGGCGGCGTGCCGTGCAAGTCGTATTCGGCGACGCCGCGCTGTTTGAGCCAGCGCATAATGAACCAATGCAAAGCGTACGGCGGCTGCAGGTCGGTATGCTCGCGAACGCTGCCGCCGTCTTTGTACAACCCCTTGACGCCGGCGTGCAAAACGAAAGCGCCGGCCAACACCCGCCCCTCGAAACTAGCGAAAAACAGCTGGCCTTGGCCGGCGGCCGCGTACTCGCGCCACAGGCCGGTCACGTAGGCGTCGTCGCGCATAAAGAAACCGCCGCGCGCCTGAGTGGCGCGCATGAGTTCGAGCATCTTGGCCTCATTGGCGGCCGTCAGCTCGACGGCCTCGACGGTCACGCCCTTGCGCTCGGCCAGCCGAATATTGTATCTGGTTTTCTGCTTAAAACTGTTGATAATGTCATCTTCGGACGGTTTGAGGTCGACTACGACCGTCGAGCGGTTCATCTGGAGGTCGAACTTAGCCTTGCGCAGGCCGAGGCCGGCTAGACCGTCGGCGCCCGGCGCGGCCACCTCGGCCGGATTGCGCGCGTCGTCGGCCGCCGTCAACTCCGGCTCCACCTTGAGCAAAAACGCGTGTGGCGCCGCGAAGTCCGCCAAGACGGCGCCCACTTGCGCGACGCTCGCCGCGCCCGGACCTTTCGGCGCGTACCACAACTCACCGAACACCGGCGCGCGCCGAACCAGATACAAAACCGCCAGCTCGCGGCGCCCGCCCGGCGCGGCGGCGTCAACGACTTCATGCAAAACGTATTCCGGCCGCCAGCCACGCGCGCGTTTAAACTCGCCGAAAGCCCGCAACTGCAAAACATTGCCGCCGTCCGGGTTGGCTAAAACCCGCGCGTCCCAGCCGTTTAGCTGGTCGCCGTCAAGCCGCCTCATCGCTCCAGCACCCGACGCGCCACGCCGTACAAGGCATACTTGCCGCGTTTTACGGGGATTTCCCAAGTGCCGACCGACTTAAAGACCTCGCCGCCGATCGACCGCTTAAACCGAGTGTGTCCGGCCCAGGGATGGTCGGCCGACGCGTCCTCCGGCGCCACGCCGCCGTAGTCGAACCGGTTCAGACCCTTGTCTTTAGCGTCGGCGATCAGCCACCACAACAGCGCGATGGCCGCCTTATGCTCGCGGTTAGCCTCCGGATAAGTCGCCGCGTACAGATAATACCGAGTGCCTTCGTAGTCGACGCAAATGGCGCCGGCGATCGGTTGCCCGGCGTACTCAGCGAAATACAGCTTAGCTTGGCCGGTCGGCATCAACGCCGCGGCCAGCTTCTCGTAATACTCATCCGGTTGCGCCGTAAAGCCGCCCCGCGCCGTCGTTTCGGCCTGCATAGCCAAAAAATGGCTGAGGTCGGCCGGACGCGGACTCACCACAAATGACAACCCGCGCTTTTCCGCCGTATTGATAAGATTACGATTACTACTGGAAATGTTTTTGCGCAATTCGGCCTCGTCCGGAGAAATGTCTTGAATCAACCGGTATCTTGGCTGCATGTCGCTGACTTTTCGAGCGCCGAGTTTTTTCATGGCAGTTTCGTCGACGTCAAACCCGAGCGGTTCCAGCCGCACAAAGTCGGCTCGGCGCTCACGGCCCTCGCGCTTGAGCGAGTTGACCGCGTGCGACAACTCGGCCGCGCCGGCCGCCGTCGGGCCGTAGGCGGCATACAAGTATTTAATGCCGCCGCGGCCGGCGCGCATAGCCGCCATCCAGTCCCAGCCCTCGCCGCTGTCGTTTAGCACTAGCCGCCCCTGAGCCTGCTGGAATTTAGCCCAAAGATTACTCTGATACAGATGGTGTGGCGTCCGTGGATTTTGCATTGATTAAATCTTAGCAGATTCTTGCCTCATATGCCCGTATAGTAGTATAATGTTATTCAATAATTGTCGAGGATTACCCATGACCGAGCTAGCTGTTCGTCCAGATGAATTTAACCCGGACAGACCGACCCAAACGGCCACTGACCGCGGACTTGACGCCTACCGCGCCATCAACGAGCTGACTCCGCGACCGGCTGTTGAGCAAGCGCCCGCGACAGCTTCCGAAACTCCCGATCCCTTGGAACAGGCTCGCGCCGCCATCGAACGTGCCGAAGCCACGGTTATATATACCGGCCCGACTCCGGCCCAAACCGAGCGACCCGCCGCTCGAGTCGAGCAGCCGGTCGCCAAAGTCGAGCAGCTGGTCGCCAGACCGGTCGGCCGCGGTCTTGAAGGCGGCCGAGAAGGCATGGATCGCGCCGACGTCATCGCGCTGAGCTTTGTTCCCGGCCAGATCGTCAGAATGGGTCTTGGCGCCGAAAATCAAGGTTGGTCCATAGTTGACATCAATAACCCCGAAAAATCCGTTACTATTCATCGTAACCTACCCAACGCCGACGGCACTCCCGGTAAAACCTTTGAAACGCTCACTATGACGCCGCGCGAGCTGGCCATGCGCAACTTTAACGTGCTAGACAATAATCTCTAGATAAATCCCCCGTTTTTGTCAATAACTCTAGTATTTTTTCTTCTTGCCGACGGCCTTGAGCTCGTCGATTTGGTCGCGTAGCGCCGCGGCCTTCTCAAACTGGAGGTTTTTGGCGGCCAGCTCCATCTGGTTGGTCAGCTCGCGAACGAGGTGCGCGCGCTCTTCTTTGGGAATAGTTTCGGGATCCACCGGCCGATCTTCCGGCCGCACTTCCGGTTCCTCGGCGTGCAATCGCTCGGACAAAGCCTTCTTAATGCCCTCGGGAGTAATGCCGTGCGCTTCGTTGTAGGCTTTTTGGACGGCTCGGCGCTCGTTAGTAGTGTCGATGGCCACCTTCATGCTTCTGGTAATGCGGTCGGCGTACATGATGACCCGGCCCTCGACGTGTCGCGCGGCCCGGCCGATGGTCTGAATGAGCGCCGTTTCGCCGCGCAGGAAGCCTTCTTTGTCGGCGTCAAGAATGGCCACCAGTGACACTTCGGGCAGGTCGAGGCCTTCGCGCAGCAGGTTAATGCCGACCACGACGTCATAAAGCCCTTGGCGCAAATCATTCAAAATGTCGACGCGATCCATTGTGTGTACTTCGGAGTGCAAATATTGGACCTTGATGCCAGCTTCTTTCAGATAATCGGTAAGATCCTCGGACATGCGCTTGGTCAGGGTCGTCACTAGCGCGCGCTGGCCTTTGGCGATGGTCGCCCGTAGCTCGGCGATGAGGTCGTCGATCTGACCGGCGATCGGCCGTACGGATATTTCCGGGTCAATCAAGCCGGTCGGTCGAATCACCTGACGCACGACCTGCGAGCTGCGCTCCAGCTCCAGCGCGGCCGGCGTCGCCGACACGTAGATGGCTTGGTTGATGTGCTGATCAAACTCGGCGAACTTGAGCGGCCGGTTATCAAGCGCGCTCGGCAAACGGAAGCCGTATTCGACCAGCGTTTCTTTGCGCGCGCGGTCGCCGTTATACATGCCCCGCACCTGTGGCAGCGTGATGTGCGATTCATCCACAAACAGCAAAAAATCATCGGCAAAATAGTCAAGTAGAGTCGCCGGTTGCTCCCCCGGCTCGCGCTCGCTCAGATACCGCGAGTAGTTCTCGATGCCCGCCACGAAACCGGTCTGGCCGAGCATCTCCAAGTCAAACTTGGTGCGCTGCTTAATGCGTTGAGCCTCAAGTAATTTGCCTTGACCCTCAAGATAAGCTACGCGCTCGTCCAGCTCTTCGCTAATATTGCGTACCGCGCGCTCAATCTTCTCTTGCGGTGTCACATAGTGCTTAGCCGGGAAGATCTTCAGCTCTTGGCGCTCGGCCACCACCTCGCCGGTCAGCGGGTCTATCTGGCGGATGCGCTCCAGCTCATCACCCCAAAACTCCAATCGGTAAGCCGTCTCTTCGCCAATGGGGAAAATGTCCACCGCGTCGCCGCGGACCCGAAACTTACCGCGCGTAAACTCAATGTCGTTGCGCTGATATTGGATGTCGGTCAACTGCCGTAAAAGTTTGTCTCGACGTTTAGTCTCCCCTATCTTGACGCTCAGGGTCATGGCGGTGTAGTCGGAAACATTGCCCAGGCCGTAAATACAGCTGACCGAGGCCACAATAATGACGTCGCGGCGCGTCAGGAGACTCATGGTCGCCGCGTGCCGCAAGCGATCGATTTCTTCATTAATAGCCGAGTCTTTTTCAATGAAGGTATCGGTTCGCGGGATGTACGCCTCGGGCTGATAATAGTCATAATAGCTAACGAAATACTGAACGGCATTATCCGGGAAGAAGTGACGAAACTCCTCGTAAAGCTGGGCGGCCAGGGTTTTGTTGTGGGACAAAATAAGCGTCGGCCGTTGTTCGGCTTGGATAATATTGGCCATGGTAAAAGTATTGTGTACAAATAAACCGCCCTCGCCGGTCAGGAAAGTTTCGTTACGATCAACCGCGAAGTCATAAACCATTCTGTCACCTTCCTGCCGTGACATTCTCTCCACCGGCGTCCAGAACAACTTAGTGAGCGCGCGCATAGACTCCAACGATCGCAAGACAAGGCCGTTTTTTTTCTCCGAGGCACATTTTTCCAAAAAGCTAATTAGTTTTAAGGTCACATCGAGGGATGGCAGTCTGGTTTCGGCTTCAATCATAGATATATACGAACTATTGACCCCGGCCGCTTCCGCCATTTGCCTCTGAACTAGCCCTAGACTCTTCCGAACTAACGCCAGCTCGTGACCGCTAATGGGAACTAAGTCGACATTGGTATTCGACTCCTTTGAGTAAGCATCAAGTTTAACTTGCTTACGGCGCAATGCGAAACCTATTTTGTCATGAAAAATTTTTATCTGATCCGCGCCTGAAATAGACACGACCCAGCTCTGCGCATGTTTGTCCCTATTGATTTCTTTTATTTTTTTGCGTCGACGACGAGCGATAATACCAAAGCGTAGCAATGAGTATTGTAAATCGGCAGCCAACCGCGGGCTGACCGTAGCCGCGGTCACGGCGTTACTTTCCATACAACCATCTCCGGCGAAATAGGCGCTCAAAAGACGACCCAACTGCTCGTTAGAAAGCCGGGGCCAAAAAATCGGCAACCGTTTGTCGGTAGATCGCTCGCCACACCAAATCTTTAACAGATGCGCTAGTAGTTTAGAACTAATCTGATAATCATATTCTTTTTCGCGCTTAGCCAAACGCAGACCTAGTTGATCGGCAACCAGCTGAAAGTTGTCCGCGATCTCCTCATCACCGGTCGACAAAACGAGATAAGAACCGGCATTGTGCCCTTCGGCAATATAATAGCCCAGAAAGCACAGTAACTCATTCGTAAGCGGTAGAGCTACGGGCAGACGACCCCCTAATTTGTTGGCTCCGACAGTCAACGGCCTCGGCACACGATAACCGGCCTCAATGGCGGCTCGATATTGGCTCAAAGATAGCCTCTCGCCCTTAGTCTCAACGGCCCAACTTTTCGTTGTACCAACGACCGATGAGGGCAAGCGTTCACTACCGGGCGAGGAATCTAAAGACAGATAAAATTGATCATCATCGACGATGTAATCTAACAACTGGATTTCCGTCATTGGCTCCTGCGGCTCCGACAAAGCCCGAGGCACCGGCAAGCGGTCTCCGATATTTAGCTCGTCACCGCGAACTAACCTTATCCGACCATCGCGCGCACAATAATAGTTGTGGTCGGCGGTCGACAATACTCGGCGACCACAGGCGGTCGTCACATCGAGAATAGCCGTGGCCGTATGTCTAGAAACTTGCTTGACCTCCCGCCACTCCGACTGACCGCTGTCGGTATTAAACGAATAAGTCCTAAAACGCTCAGCTTTCGGAATATCAATTAGATTAACGTATTCACTACCACCGGCGCTCTTAATCGCCTCGGGATACGCCATAAATACTTCGTCAATAAGTTCGCCGATTGACCATTGAAAAATAATGCCGTCGCGCTCGACAAACACCTCAGATTCATAAACCACGCTCTTGCCCGAACCGGTCACGCCCAATAAGGTCTGCTCGCGATCACCACGCGTCAAACCGGCGAGTAAGCTCTCGATAGCCTGAGGCTGGTCGCCGTCCGGTTTGTAGTCTGATACTAGCTTAAAATCTGGCATACGAGCATTATATAGGACTTTTCGCTTTTTAGCGCAGTCAAAACGCTAGTACTGAAGCGGCTCGGAATCAAGTTCGAGTGTAGCGCGAAGATCAGCGTTAAGAATGGCCGCCTGCGACGATTGCGTGACTTGAGCGTCGGGGTTTTGCGAGCAGCTGACCGTCGGAGTCGAGTACAGATAGTAGTAATGGCCGACTTTCATGGCGTCCTGGTTGTTTTCCACAGGGCTGCCGTAGGCCAGAGAGCCGGGAGCGTATCTGGTCAGAGTCCCCAAAGCGGCGGAAGCGGCGTCACAGCTACCGTCTTTCGACAGCATCTGGGTGCTAGTCAAACCGATCGTATCATTACCGGAGTTCGAAATCGCGACCGTGTCGATGCCGGCCAAGTTATCGCCGTATTGGAAACGCACGCCCCACCGCGGAACACTCGCGTAGTCACTGCCGCTACTGACCGGCTTGGGAGTGGGCGAGGCGCCGACGGCATCCAGGCTGGCGCCGGTTTTGTTGACGTCCACGGTCATATGCTTTATTTGCCAGCCAAAATAGAGCGCCATCAGGGTCGAACCGACCGCTATGGCGCCCAAAATTATTTCCAGATTAGAGAAAGATCGTCTTTTCTGCCAAAAAAATTTCCTGCGCATAGTTCTAGTTTACGAGCATTTTTCATAAACACAATAGCGCTTATGTTAATAAATAACTAATAAGCTTTTAGCTTGAGGAAACCGGACTTGAAATCGCCAACCAATTTCGGATAGCTAGGATCCGCGGTACAACTTTGTGGCAGGTCGAACCAATAAACATATTTGTCGTTTTTGATGGTTACCGTCGCCTGAGCGGGTTTTTGCGTAATACCCGCAAGACTGTCGGAGTTAAGCGGTTGCTTGGTCAAAAAACCGATGGTACCCTTGTCACCGTCGGCGTCAACCGGGCAAGTCCAGTTCTTATCTAAACCGGTTATGACCAACAGTATCTTCTGATAACCGCCTTCGTCGATAGCCTTACTAATTAGCATGCCTTTCAGATCTTCGGTAATAGGCATCTGGACCCTCCAGTCGGGAATTTGCAAATCAAAAGAGGATCCCTGCTTAGGTACGGCGTTAGTGATGACTTGGGGCGCGTTGTAGCGGTAGCTCACGTAAACTAAAGCGCCAATGGCCGCCACGCCGACCAAAGCCAAAATAACCTTGGCGGTAGACAGGGCGAATCTTTTTTTAACGGAAGGCAGATTGTTCATATTTAGTTCCTTAAATCATATTCTGCTCGGGATGATCACGAATGTAGTCGTCGTGCGCCGAGCGGCACATGTCAGCCACAGTCTGGGGCGCCGGCACGTGGCTAAAGTTGAACTCGCCGGTTTCGGCGGCAGTCTGCACTAGAACGTCGCCGTAATTTAGAACCGTGGCCCAAAAGCCGAGACGGCGACCGGTGACGTCTTGCAATCGACCCAATCCCAACTGTGAAACCTCGCGGCCGAACAGACCGACCTGCTTCACCTCAATGAGATGCATATTGGTCAATAACAAATAGTTTTGTTTATACACCCAGTAACCAACTAACAGGATAAGACTGCCGAGGCCGATGAGCACCATGCTAAGCCAGTCTATAATATTCAGCGAAAAGTACGGGATGATATTGGCCGGAATTAGCTGGGAGTAAAAGTTGGCGCCGACGGTTAAGCCGAAGCCGGCGGCGAATAAACCGCAAGCGGCGATTAGCGGCGACGCCAAGTCGATCCAGTGGCGGCCAATCTTATTGGTGATAACCTCGTTATCTTCCAGCTGAAACGGAATGTTCATGGGAGCTCCTGATATTTACAGGTATTATATATGATTTTCGCGTTTTAGCGCATCAATTAACCGACGGTACCAAAACCGGAGCTGGCCAGGTAGGCGATGAGGGCGGCCAGGCTCGTCATCTGAAGGAAGGCGGCCAAACGATAGTGCCGGCCCTGCCAAACGTGAGCGTCTTTGCGCCAGATCGCGATGTGCGTCAGGACGTAGACAACGAACAAAGTTAGCAGTAACGCTAGCGTCAACAGCTTAGCGGTACCTAGGGCGCGAGTCGGCGAGAACGAGGCAATCAGGCTGGAGAGGGACGTCGCCGGAGCCGGGCTAACGGCGCCGGCAGTCGAAGCCGCTGTGCCGCCTTGCGTAGTTTGGGCAGACGGGCTAGGAGTCGGCACGGGGGTAGTCGCCCCCGCCACGACGGGGGTCGAGGTCGGCGTGGGAACGGGCGTGGGAACCGGAGTCGGTACCGGAGTCTGGCCGGATGTTGGGGCGGATGTTGGGGCTGATGTCGAGCCGGATGTTGGCGCCGGAGTAGTCGGACGCGCGGTCGGGGCGGCCGTCGGTACCGCGGTCGGAACCGGAGTCGACGGGTTGGAGGTCGGGACGGCGGTCGGCACGGCGGTCGGGGCCGCGGTCGGAACCGCCGTCGGTACCGGCGTCGGAACCGGAGTCGGCACGGCAGTCGGCACCGGAGTCGGAGTTACGCCCCCGGGAGGCGTTTCGCCCGGGTACTGACCGTAATGAGCCACCACCAAAGTAGTCTGTTCGCCCTGCAAAGTACCATTAACGACGGCGAAGCCCACATCGTAAAAGTTCGGGCTTAGTAAGTTAGCTTTGTGCGTCGGCGAGGCCATCCAACCGTCAATGACACCCTGTGAGGTGTCAAAATCTTTGGCTAAGTTTTCGCCGGCGAAGCGATAGGTGTAACCCGCCTGTACGAACCAATACCACGGCTGGGTGCCATCCGGCGACACATGCGCCCAGTAATCCTTAGCGAACATGTCCCAAGCCTTGAGGCTAGCGCTGTTATTGAGGCGGCCGTCAATACGTAGGGGCGCCACGCCGTTGGCAGCGCGGACGGCGTTGGAGTCATTCAGAAGGTCGTTGGCAGTAATGTCGGAAGCGTAAGCCAGTACCCGCAACTCTTTCGGCACCGAAACTCCCGGAGCGGTCACTCGGGGCGGAGTAAACAAAATACTAACGACATTGATGGCGATAATAAGTAACGCCAAAAACAACAAACCACGGCGCCGAATAAGATGTGGCCGGTAGCCGTTACCTTCGTGAGGTATAAACCACTTTTTGGCCAGAGTCAAAGGATTCTCAAAGCTCACTTTCATACTCCTACTTTAACACAATTAAATAATGGTCACATTTCAATCGTTAAATCCGGTAACTTCTTGCTCTTATCTTCAATCATCGCGATCAGGTCGTCAACCAGTTTAGCGGGGTCGTGTCCGAAGATGATGCCGGAACGAGCTCGTTTAGCGGCTTTTAGGACATACTCGACTTCTTCGGTCATGCCGCCGGAACCGAGCAAAACGCCGATGGGCTTGTGTTCTTCGATGGCGATGGTAAGTTCGTTTAGCGTGCCGATGCGCCCGCCGACCATGACCACGGCGTCGCTCGAGCGAATAAGCAACAGGTTGCGGCCGGTGTATTCGAAGCCGGTAAACAATATGGAGTCGAAACCGTCGAGTGGCAGGCGGTACTTTTTAACGTGTGCCAAGCGGCTGGCAGCCGGCGAAAAGCCCATGGAGAAGCCGCCCGCCCGCTGCGCGGCGATAGCGGCCAAATGCGGCAAACCGCGCGTCGCTCCGGTCAGCGTGATGTGTCCGCGCTTGGCGATTTCGCGCGCGGCGGCCTTGGCCAGCTCGGCGCCGGTTTCGATGGACTTGCCGCGCGCGGCGCCGGAGACGCAAATTTGGTATTGAACGGCGACCTTAGCCATTACTTTGTCCCTTTTTGACCAGTTTTTCCGATGTCGCAACCAGGTTTTCCGATGCCGCAACCAGTTTTTCCGGTTCAACAATGGCGTTGTCGAGTTTTTCGAGTAACTCTTTTTCTAGCATCGGCTCGCCCATATAGCGGGCGAAAACCTCGTTCCATAACGCCTCGCGGAAATGGTACAGGTAGCGATCATCATAGCTAACGGCGTTGGAATAGCTGAGGCTAACGTCCATGAGATTGAAGGTGACATCCTCGTCTTGGAGTCTGGTAGCCACGTAATCCATGCCCCGCCAAAACTTAAGTTCTGGGTCAATTTCATAGAGCACTTCCTCGGCGCGGCGCCAATGCAAGTCTTCGGGTTGAAGATGCGGCTCGAAGACCTCCGGGTGTTTTTCGCCTGTCAGCTTGCCGTAGTAGCGTTGAATAACGCGCCAGTGAACGTGCCCGTGGTCGACCAGATGAACCAACGGCAGGTCGGCGTTGAGCGTGTCGGCCAGCACGCGGCCAAAGTCGCGGCGTTTTTGGATGAGCTTAAAGTAGCTGCTGTAAAGCCTGATTTCGTTAAAATAATGACAGAGTAGCGGCAACACTTTAAGGGTCACGCCGGTCATGCGTTCTTGGACCAGCGGCATAACGGCTATGGCGCCCATCTCTTTGGAATGAGTGATGTTATGGCGCTTTTTAGCGATGAAATGCTCGGCCACGTCGCCCCATTTGGCGGCGCTAAACGGCACGATGCGAATAGTGCGGCTCTCGAAGTCGGCGGGCTTGAGCGTGACATAGGCGTCGTTAAAGTTTTTCAGCCAATCCGGGCTCTCGACGAAGCGCAGGGACAGCATGATCTCGAAGACGTCTTCGGTGGCGAGCATGGCGTCAGCGTCGACGTGGCCGAGCCGCGCCATGACGGCCGGCGGCGGCGTGGCGCGGAGCATGGCGCGCGCCCGGTCTTCCTTGAGGAACCAGCCGGTTTTGGGCGTCGGCGCGCGGCGCGCGGCCTTAATGATGAGCGGCAACATTTCGGATAACAGCGACGGGTCGGCGCCGCCGATGGCGCGCGCCAGATGGTCGTCATGCCGCTTGACCCGCGCGATGAGCGCGCCGTAGAGCTCGAGGCCGGTGGCGGCCGCGGGGTCTAGCTCCAGCTCGCGCATGGCGGCCGCGGCTTTTTCGGCCATCTCGGTGGCGAGCTTGACGTCCGCGCCGTGGCGGCCGGTCAGCGCGTCCAGCTGATAAATTGCCTGGTCGAACAGCTTTTCCTTAGCTTGTAAAAATCGTCCGATGCTGCTCATAAGTCGGTAATCTCCAGCTTCATCGGTTTAAGCGCGACGCCCGCGCGCAAAATGCCCGGCTTGGCTCCCAGCGTCGCCACGACCGCCGTCGCGTTGGCGCTGGCGAGAGTCAAAGCGTCTTCAACGCTGTCGCCGCGCGCCAACGCCGAGACCAGCCCGGAGCCGAAGGCATCGCCGGCGCCGTTACGGTCAACCACTTTAGCTTTGGGGTCGTAGACCCCTCCTTTATACAGGTGGCCGTAAGCCGCGGCTATAAAACCGGAGACACTGTTAGTGCCAACGACCACCGGGCAGACCTTGGCGCCCGCCGCGACCGAGTGTCGCAGAGTGTCGCCGCCGAACAATTGCTTTAGCTCGCCGGCGTTGGACTTAAGCACGGTCACCATAGTTAACAGTTCGCGCAACCTAACCGGCTCGGCCAGTTCGGCGGCGCCGGGGTCGATAGCCACTTTAATGCCCTTGAGGCTGGCGTGTTTGAGTAGCTTACTTAACAAGTCGAAGTTACCGGCTAGGCTCGTTATATAAAACCAATCGGCATCGAGGCGCGCCACGTCCACGTCGGCCGCCTTTAGCTCATGTGACGCGCCGCGGTAAACCAGAGCCGTCCGTTCCCCCGTCGGCGCCAGCAACAGCACCGAGTAGCCGGTGCCGTGTTTGTCATCATAAACTGCCCTGGAAGCATCCACGTTCTCGGTGCCCAACGCCCGCAGGACTTCGTCACCCGCCGCGTCGCGACCGATTTTGCCGACGAACTCAACTTCCAACCCCTGACGCGCGAAGGTCACCGCGGCGTTGGTGGCGCCGCCACCGGTATCGAAATAGGTGTGTTCGACGTTGACTTTAGCCCCCAGCGGAAATTGTTCCACATAACCGTGACCATTCGGCGACCGATGGGCGTGCAAACCGGGACCGTACATGTATACATCCTGTGTCGCCGCCCCAAAAGTAATAATTTTCACTTTTTTCATACTCATTATGGATACATAATATCAATAATTATCAAAATAAGCATTAGTTTTTACTTGCATCTTACCAAGCTCAATATACCGAAAAAAATGGTCGCTTTATGTAATATAGTCGCTATCGCTATAACTTTACTCTTGAATAGCGTAAGCTGTATGCCTTATACTTTAAAGTAAGGCGCGCCGTATACTCTTGGCGTACCGCGCAAAAATAACAGGAGGGAACGTGACAACAAAGCATATTACACTAAAAGGAGGCGTCCGCGTCGCGGCGGCACTGGCTCTGGTCAGCTCGCTGGCGGGCACGGCTTACGCCTCTAGTTTGGATTCAAGCGGCGCCTTGAACATAAGTAACGGCGGATTTACGGGTACCGGGTCGAGAATTTTCGATAACGCGAACCTTCACGTCGCGACCGACGACTACCTGTTCCTCGACGCTCCCATTCTAACGAGCGTCAGTAACTCGCTATCGGTTGGTGGCGAGCTACAAATCCGCAACGGCGGTTTTGCCGGAACCGGGTCTAAACTGTATGACAACGGCAACCTACATGTAAAGACCGACGATTGGTTATACCTAGACGCTCCGGTCGAAGTATATATCCAGAACGCCATGCAAGTCGGCGGTGATTTGACAGTTCTTGGAACTACTCATAGTAACCTAGTTGGTAACGTAACCGGCAACTTAACCGGTAATGTTACGGGCAACTTAACGGGCAATGTAACCGGCAACCTGACCGGCAACGCCACCACCGCGACCAATGCGGGTCACGCCACCACCGCCACGACTGCCGTTGGCTTCAGCGGTACCTTGGTCGGTGACGTAACCGGCACCCAAGGAGCGACCGTCGTTTCGAACGTCAGCGACTCAGCCTTGTCCGGCAACGTGGCTCGGTTGAATGCCACGAATGTCTTCACTCAAGGCATTACTATGAACTCGGCAACTCGCCACGCGACCTTGTTATTGAACAATGACGGCAACTTAAACGTCACCGGCAACACTACCTTAGGTAGCTCGCACTGGGACACCTTGACCGTTAATGCGGGGTCAAACTTCGTAAACGGCTTAAGCGGGCACCTGACCGGTAACGTGACCGGTAACGCTGACACCGCGACCAACGCCACCAACGCGACGACTGCCGTTGACTTCAGCGGTACTTTGGTTGGTGACGTAACCGGCACCCAAGGGGCCACAGTCGTCTCGCACGTCAATGCTTCAAACATTGACAGCGGCGCGCTTAACGACTTGCGCCTATCCACCAACGTCGCTTTGCTTAACGCGGTTTCCAACGTCTTCACCGGCAATTTGAACGTCAGTGGCACTATCAACGCTGGCGGCGGCTTGAATGGTAACGTCACCGGCAACCTGACCGGTACCGCCGATAACGCGATCAACGCGACCTACGCGATTGACGCCGGCGACGCCGACACCGCTGGTTACGCTACTGCGGCCGGTACGGCGGGTAGCTTCTCCGGTACCTTGGTAGGTGACGTAACCGGTACCCAAGGAGCGACCGTCGTTTCCCACGCGAACGCGGGCAACATCGACAGCGGCACGCTTAACGACTTGCGCCTATCCACCAACGTCGCTTTGCTGAACGCGGTTAGCAACACCTTGACCGGTAATTTGACCGTCAACGGTACCATTACCGGCAACTTAATTGGTAATGTAACCGGTAACGCGACCAATGCGACCAACGCCACGACTGCCGTTGACTTCAGCGGCACCTTGGTCGGTGACGTAACCGGCACTCAAGGAGCCACTGTCGTCTCGCATGTCAATGCCTCAAACATTGACAGCGGTAGCCTGAGCGACTCTCGCTTGAGCACTAATGTTACCCTAGAGGGCAACAGTTTCAACGGCATTGGCCAACTGGTAAAAACGACCGCAGTCGACGGTTATCTACCCTCGCTGGATGGTCGCAACCTAACAAACCTAAACGGTGGTGACATCCAAAACGGAACAATTACCAGTAATAAGCTGGCTTTCTCCCTCCCAGGCGACCTAGCTCTGCTGACGGCTGCTAATCAGACCTTCACGGGTAATAACACTTTCAGCGGTTCGCTTATTGGTAATCTTACCGGTAACGCTGACACCGCGACCAACGCGACGAACGCCACCAACGCCACGACTGCTGTTGACTTCAGCGGTACCTTGGTCGGTGACGTAACCGGCACTCAAGGAGCGACCGTCGTTTCTAACGTAAACGACTCCGCTTT
>Ga0182021_10002333_pt1 | contig 22030 bp, 9 predicted proteins | sample 612E3MmetaG_FD_120493 | JGI IMG/M metagenome (GOLD analysis project Ga0182021, IMG submission 120493) | Permafrost microbial communities from Stordalen Mire, Sweden - 612E3M metaG (Illumina Assembly) | ecosystem: Environmental > Terrestrial > Soil > Wetlands > Permafrost | place: Sweden... | reverse complement strand
GACGATCCGGCGCAGGTCAGGGAGGTGATCGGCAGGTACCACGGCAATGCCGGCCCGTATTTCATCGCCGAGTGGTATCCTGCCTGGTTCGACACCTGGGGAGAGGAGCACCACGTTGTGCCCGCAGGCGAGTACCTGCACCGACTGGAGGAGGTTCTCTCCGCAGGCATCTCCATCAACCTGTACATGGTCCACGGGGGTACGACGCGCGGGTTCATGAACGGAGCGAACTTCGACGACCGGCAGCCCTATGCGCCCCAGACAAGCAGCTACGACTACGACGCGCCGATTGACGAGTCGGGAAATGCGACGGAGAAGTTCCTGGCGTTCAGAGAGGTGATCCGAAAACACCTCCCTCCCGGCACGGTCCTCCCGCCCCTTCCCGCCAGGAAGAGCGCCATCGCCGTTGCGCGATTCCGCCTGACGGAAGCCACCGATCTCTTCTCGATCCTCCCGGCGCCTGTGGCGTCGGAACGCCCGCTGTCGTTTGAGGATCTCGGTCAGGGATACGGATACGTCCTCTACCGGACATTCCTGAAAGGCCCGGCGAAGGGGACGCTCCGCATTGATCATCTGAGAGACTACGGCCTCATATTCCTGGGCGGCAGGAGGGTTGAAGTCCTCGACCGGCGACTCCGTCAGGAATCCGCGGAGATTGAAGTGCGCCCCGGCGGTGATACGCTGGACATACTTGTTGAGAACCTCGGGCGGATCAACTTCGGCCCATACCTCAATGACAACCGGAAGGGGATCACACAGCGTGTGACGTTCCGCGAAGAGGAGCTGAAGGGGTGGCGGATGTACGGATTTCCGTCTGACGACCCGGGGACGACGATGTTCCCCGGGACCGGACATTCCGGCGGTCCCGTGGTGCGGCGCGGAACGTTCTTTCTTGCTGATACCGCCGACACATATGTCGATATGAGCGACTGGGGAAAGGGGTGCGTGTGGATCAACGGGCACAATCTCGGACGCTACTGGTACATCGGCCCGCAGCAGACGCTGTACGTTCCGGGGCCATGGCTGAAGAGGGGGCGCAACGAGATCATCGTTCTTGATCTGCTGAACGAAAGTCAGGACTCCGTCGGGATGCTGGGGATCCCCGTCCTGGATCAGCTTGCCGCGCCGTCAGTCGTGATCACGGGAACATACGATGCGGCCCTGCGCGCGTGCGTCGTCCGTCTGGAAACGAAGGGCTCAGGCGCCGCCATATTCTACACGACCGACGGGAGCGAGCCCGCGATGCAGTCGGGGCGGTACGATTCGGCGCTCACGTTCAACCGCCCGGTACAACTGACCGCGAGAGCGTTCAGGCGGGGGATCGGATCGGAGACTCCGGCACGCATTGAAATCCGCCCTTCACTTTCCACGGGCAAACCCCTGCAGCTCGCTCACCCGTTCAGTCCCCGTTATGCGGCCGGAGGGGCCGGGGCGCTTGTTGACGGTTTCGAGGGGAGCAAGCGATTTGACGACGGGTTCTGGCAGGGCTACGAAGGAGTCGACATTGACGCCGTTGTAGACCTGGGCCGTGTCATGGTTCTCCGCAGCGTGGCATCGCGATATCTTAGGGATACGCGCAGATGGATCTTCTTTCCCGCCTCCGTCGAGTACTCAGTGTCGGAGGACGGCGTCAACTATGTTCAGGTCGGCACGCTGGAGTATCCGCCTGCGGCGAGCGATGAGGAACCGGGCATCAGGGTGTGTGAGTATGTGCTGCACGACGTCAGGGCGCGTTTCGTGCATGTCCATGCGCGAAGTGTCGGCGTATGCCCTCCCTGGCATCAGGGTGCCGGCGGCAAGGCATGGACGTTCTGTGACGAAATCACCGTCGAGTGAGTATTCCTCCCGTCACACAAAACGGAGAACGCTTCGCATGCATCTGATCGGACGACGGATAATTCTCTTCTCGTGTCTCGTCATTCCCCTGATTGCAGTATCGGGAGAGCCGGGCTCACGGGAGGCGACCGGCGCCCTTCCCCGCGCTTCCATGCGGGAGATTGCAGCAAAATTCACGTCTCCTCCCTCCGGGTACGGCGAGGTGGCCTTTTACTGGTGGCTTGGCGACACGCTCACGCAGGATCGCCTCCTGTGGGAGCTTGACCGGCTCAAGGGGAAGGGGGTGGTTGGGCTTCAGGTCAACTACGCCCACAGCGATTCCGGCGGGTTGATGTGGGGGCTCACCCTGCCCAGCCAGCCGAAACTCTTTTCGGAGAAATGGTGGGATCTTTTCGGCTGGTTCATGCGCGAGGCGAATAAACGCGGCATCGCGGTCAGCCTCAGCGACTACACGCTCGGCATCGGACAGGGGGCATCCGTGGATGAGGCGCTGGCGGAGAACCCCGACCTGGCTGGATCCGAGCTGAGGTGCGGGAGTCGGATCGTGAGGGGTCCCGGACGCGCGACCTGGAACCTGCCCGGGGACCCGCTTGCTCTCAAGGCATACAGAGTCGGCCCGGATTCGCTCCCTCTTCCGGGACCCGGGAAGGACCTCGCCGGCTTCGCGGCGGGACGTCTGCTCGAGTGGAGCCCGGAGGAGGGGACATGGATGATCGCATGCGTCTGGGCGGAACGTATCGTTGCTTCGTACGATCCGATGAATCAGCGTGCCGGCAGTGAGTACGTCAGGAAGTTCTTTCAGCGGTTTGAGCAGAGGTTCCCGGGCCAGTCGGGGAAGGGGATCAACTACTTCTTTTCCGATGAGCTCTCGTTTCGCCTTCAATACCCCATCTGGGACGACGGTTTTGCCGGCGAGTTCGCAAAGCGGAAGGGATACGACATCAGGCCCCATCTTCCCGCGTTGTTCATTGACACCGGACCGGAGACCCCTCGGATACGGCTTGACTACAACGATGTGATGGTTTCCCTGAGTGAAGAGCACTACTTCCGACCCCTTTACCGGTGGCACCAGGATCACGGAATGACATTCGGCTGCGACCACGGCGGGCGGGGGAAGGACGTCGCCGAGTTCGGTGACTATTTCCGGACTGTGCGGTGGAACCAGGGACCCGGATGCGATCAGCCCCGGCTGGCACAGGACATCGTCAAGGACAAGGTGGCCTCCTCGATTGCGCATCTCTACCTGCGCCCCCGCGTCTGGCTGGAGGGCTTCCACAGCAGCGGATGGAGCACGTCATCCGCACAGGTCGCCGATGCAGTGTTCGGCAACTTCGTGATGGGACAGAATCTGCTGACATTCCACGGCCTCTACTATTCGACGCACGGCGGGTGGTGGGAGTGGGCGCCCCCCTGCAATCACTTCCGCATGCCGTACTGGGAGCACATCGATCCGCTCATGCACGCAGTGCAGCGGTTGAGCTATATACTCACACAGGGGACGCACCGGTGCGATGTCGCCATACTGTATCCCGTGGAGCCTGTCATCGCCCGAACGGGGGGGGAGGAGTCTGTCGCCGCGGCGTTCTCTGCGGGGGAGGCGTTGTATAACGCCGGGATCGACTTCGATTTCGTCGACTACCAATCGCTGGCCCGCTCGACCGTGGAAGGGGGCCGGATCTCCGTTTCGGGGGAGGAGTACCGGGTCCTGGTCATCCCCTCCATGAAGACAATCCGGTTTGCGTCGCTGGAGAAATCACGCGACCTCCTCCGCTCGGGCGGAATCGTTGTGAATCTCGGGAGCACCCCGGAAGCGAGCGAGAGGGGGAGGGGAGACCGGAAATTCGAGTTCCTCCGGCGGAGTCTCTTCGGCGCTGCGAATGCGGCGCATCGGGCAGACGAGCTGCTCCGCACCGGCCCGCATGGGGGTGCGGTGTATCGGTGCAGCGGGAGCGACAGTCTCAGCCGCCTCGTGAGCGGTTTGTTCCCCCGTGACTTTGCCGTGGTGTCCCCTTCCACGGAGAGACTGCCGAGGGTGATGCACAGACGCGTAAAGACATCGGACATATACGCCGTCTACAATCTTCCCCGGGGGACCGAATGCTTCTTCAGATCCAGTGGGCGCGCGGAGGTCTGGAACCCATGGACCGGCGATCGGCTTCCTCTCCTGACGGCGCGTCCCGTGCGGAACGGTACGATACTGCCGCTTCCTCTGTCGGAGTATGATGTCCAGCTCATCGTATTCAGCCCCGGCGGGAACGACGCGGTTGTGGAATCATCGACGCTTTCCTCTGTCGATTCGGTCCGCATGCTCGGGGGGAAACTGACGTTGTGGGGGGAGAGTACCGCCCGGGGGAAGGGGGAGGCGCGCGTGATGTACCGGGGAAGTCTGCACACACTGAGCGGAGACATCACTTCGCCTGCGGCGTCCCGGCCTCTTGCGGGTCCATGGGAGTTCGAAGTGCATCCGGTCCTGGACAACAGGTGGGGCGACTTTCACTGGCCTCCCACGCCGGAACTGATCGGACCGGAGGTCCGCCGGTTCGAATACCGGGAGACGCCCGGCCCCGGCGATGCCCGGGGAACCCTCGGCGATACGGTCTCCTGTTCATTCGGCCCGCAGTTCTGGGAGCTCGGGCCGCTTCCGGGAATCATTGAGGGCGATACGCTCCTTGACGGCCGCACGATCGATCCCTGTGCGGGCGTCTCATTTCACAGCACCACGTATCGATGGCATCCGTACAGTTTCTCCTGGCGGTGGGGCGTGGAAAACGATCCCGGACATCAGGGATATCACGGGCTGAAGGAAGAGGTGAACGACGAATTCATCCGCCTGGGCAAAATGGCCCTGGGATACACGATGACGGAACGGCAGCCGGAGGAAGGGGGAACATGCTACTGTCTCTCGACGGGCGTGATCGCCCCCCGTGGGGGGACGTACCGTTTGGAGGCCGGCCGCGTGCGGCCGGCCTCGATCCGCATCAACGGCTTGCCTGTCGATCCCTCTTCCGGCGCGGTTCATCTTGAAGCCGGATGCAATACGCTCCTCCTCTGGTATGACAGACCCTGCGTAACGTATTTTGTACTGCACACGCCGGGGACACCGCGGCGGCTCCCCGAGGAGACCGGAAAACCCCTCGCCATGCGCTGGTATGCCGACACGACTGTCCTTCGATTTGACACACGATACGGCCGGGATGACGTTGAAGGCTGGTACAGGTTCATGTCGCCGCCGGGCATGTATCAGATGCACGTCGTAGCACACGGCACCATCGGTGTCGACGCGGGGGGGCGGCCGCTCCCTGTTACACGCGGACTTCCCCGTGAAGACGGGGCCAGAGAGTACCTGATCGATATTGGCGGCGTTCTCCCGACGCCGGTGGAAGTTGTCATACGAATCCGCCAGGAGAGAGGATACTATGCGGGGGCCGCCGTGCCCGAACCTGTGCGTATCGATTGCGGGAAGGGGGTCTTCATTGTCGGCGACTGGTCACTGAACGACGCTCTCCATGCGTACTCCGGCGGCGCCTGGTACCGCACGCATGTGCGCCTCAGCCCCGCCGAATCTGCGCAGAAGGTTGAGCTCGACCTTGGCTCTGTCGTTTCGACCGCCGCCGTGCGTGTCAACGGTCTCGACGCCGGGCTGAGGGTGTCTCCCCCCTGGGTTTATGACATCTCGAAGTGCATTCACGCGGGCGACAATGACATCGGGGTCCTTGTGTACAACACCGCCGCCAACCACTACACGAGCATTCCAACGCGGTACGGGGGACCCGTTACATCGGGGATCATCGGGCCGGTCACGGTGAGGTTCACGTGCCGGGCGGTACTGAAGGATCAATGAACCGTCGTTTCACACAGTCAGAGGAATGACATGTCCAGAGCGGTTGATCAGACGAAGAAATATCTTCTCACAGGCGTTTCCTATGCAATCCCGTTCGTCGCTTGCGGCGGCATCCTGATCGCGATCGCGATTGCGTTTGCGCCGATGACGCCGACCGGGCCGGATTTCTCCGGCTCTCCCTTCTTGAAGCTCATCCTCGACATCGGGACCGCCGCGTTCTCGTTCCTCGTCCCGGTGCTGGGTGGATACATCGCATTCGGGATTGCCGACCGGCCGGGATTGGTGGCGGGTTTCGTCGGCGGGTACATCGCAAATCAGGTCGGCGCCGGGTTCCTCGGAGGCATAGTGGCCGGGCTCCTGGCCGGTTTCGTCGTCTTCTACATCAAGAAGATCAAGCTCCCCCCCTACCTCAGGCCGGTGATGCCGATACTTGTCATCCCGGTCATCTCCACCCTGGTCGTCGGGTTCATCATGTACAGGGTGGTCGGGGCGCCGATCAAGGATCTGATGACTTTCCTCACCGCCTGGCTCAGGAATATGGGAACCGGGAACAGCGTTGTGCTCGCCCTGATCCTGGGGGCGATGATTGCGTTTGACATGGGTGGGCCCGTGAACAAGGTCGCCTTCTTCTTCGGGGCCGCGATGATCAGAGAAGGGAATTTCGCCGTCATGGGCGCCTGCGCCACGGCGATCTGCATACCCCCCATCGGGCTCGGTCTCGCGACGGCGCTCGGAAAGAACCTCTGGTCGGCCGAGGAACGGGAGGCCGGGTACGCGGGACTGGCCATGGGGATGATCGGGATTACGGAAGGTGCCATCCCGTTTGCGGCGGCCGACCCCGTCCGCGTCATCCCCACCATCATGGTCGGCTCGATGGTCGGTGCGGTCATCGCCATGCTCGGCGGCGTCGGCGATCATGCCCCTCATGGAGGGCCCATCGTGCTGCCGGTGATCGACAACCGCATCATCTACGTCGTCGCGATAGTGGCCGGATCCCTGACGGTGGCGTTCATCATCAACACGCTCAGAAAATGGTCGGCAACGAATCAGAAAAAGGGGACGCTATGAAGCTAGTCGCAGTGACTGCATGTCCGACGGGCATAGCCCACACATACATGGCCGCCGAACAGCTCGAGAAGACCGCGAAGAAACACGGGCACGCGATCAAGGTGGAAACGCAGGGCTCGATGGGGATCGAAAACGAATTGACGCAGGAGGAAATCGACGGCGCCGATCTGGCGATCTTTGCAGTCGGGATTCCCGTGCGGAACATCGAACGGTTCGCGAAGATCAGAGTCCTGGAAATGCCCGTGCAGGACGCGATCAAGAACCCCGAGAGCATATTCGCGAAGCTCGGCTAGTCCGCCCTCGGTGTGACCATGGCCCTGGAAATCCCATTCACCTTTCCCCTGAAGAACGGTATGCATGCGCGCCCGGCGAGCCGCTTTCAGGACGTCGCCGGTGCGTACCGCTCGAGCATCACGTTTGTCAACAGGCAGACCGGCGCGCGTGCCAACGGGAAAAGCACGCTCTCGCTCGTCGCTTCCGTCACGCGCCAGGGCGACCCGTGCGCCCTGATCATTGAGGGGGAGGATGAGGAAGAGGCGCGCCAAGGTATGCAGCGGTTCCTGACAGATGAATTCCCCGGCTGCGACGAGGATCTGGTGATCCCTCAGGCGCCCGGCAGTCCTCGCTCACTCCCCCGGGCGCTGCGCGGAGAGAACCTACGTATCGAAAGGGGGATCGCCGCGAGCGGGGGTATCGCCCGTGCGCCCGCCGTGCTGCTCAGTCGCCGTGCACCCGGGCCGCCCCCGGGAGGGTGGCCGAAGGGAACGGCCGACGATGAGGTGGCGCGCGTGCTTGCTGCCGTGCGCGACGCGCAGGCCAGTATGCGTGCGCGCATGGACTCCGCCCCGCGCGGAGTCGAGCACGACATACTCAGGGCGCACCTCTCGATTGCCTCCGACCCCGAATTCGCAGGCAGCGTTGAAGAAACTCTCCGATTGAAGCACTGCTCTGCCGGAGAAGCCCTGCTTGAGACCGCCCGGCGCTACGGCGAGACACTCTCCGCCTCGGGAAGCGTCTACCTCCGTGAGCGCGTTCTGGATATCGAGGATGTGACCGCGCGGCTTATTGCCGCTCTGTACGGGGTCCCCGACGCAGGGGCGCATGTGCAGGTCACTGATGATGCAGTGTGCGTTGCGGAGAGCCTGGCGCCGTCCGATTTCATCGCGCTGGACAGGCGGCATGTCAGAGCCCTGGTGCTCTCTCAGGGTGGAGTGACGTCGCACACCGCGATACTTGCCCGCGCCTTCGCCATCCCCTGCGTCACCGGAATCCCCGGCATACACCGCACTGTCCGCCGGGCGGAAGACCTGATCGTGGATGCGGACCGCGCACTGGTGATACTCTCCCCGCCTGAGCGCGTCGGGCGATTCTACGACCGGGAGTCGCGGAAGCTCGCCCTCATGCGGGCGAGCCTTGAGCGGCATGCGAACCTCCCGGGCGTCTCATCCGATGGCAAGAGGCTTGAGATTGCGGCAAACGCCGCATCGCCGGAGGAAGTCGGCGCCGCGTTCGCCGGCGGGGCCGAAGGCGTCGGTCTTTTCCGCACGGAGATGCTGTTCATGGGGAAGGAGGAGCTTCCGGGGGAGGAGGAACAGTACGCAGTCTATGCGGAGGTCGCAAAGTGTGCCTCCGGCAGGCCCGTGATCATCCGGACGTTCGATATCGGCGGTGACAAGCCCCTCCCCTCACTCCGGATTCCCCCTGAAGAGAATCCCTTCCTGGGATACAGGGCGATCCGCCTGTACGCGGAGTATCCCGCCCTGATCAACGCCCAGTTGCGGGCCATACTCCGCGCCTCCGCCCTCGGCAACCTGAAGGTCATGTTCCCTATGGTCTGCTCGCTCCATGAAGTCCGCGCGATGAAGAAGTTGATCCTGGAGCTGATGAAAGATCTCGACGCTGAAGGGGCGGCGTTCAACCGTCAGATACCCGTTGGGATCATGGTCGAGATCCCCTCCGTGGCATTCATACTCGACCAGCTCTGCCGTGAAGTCGACTTCTTCAGCATCGGCTCCAACGACCTGACACAGTACTTTCTGGCGGTCGACCGCGCGAACCGGAATGTGGCGTCGCTTTACACCCCCTTCCATCCCTCGTTTCTGCGTCTGCTGAAGCAGATCATCGACGGCGTGCACAGACACGGGAAATGGATCGGGCTGTGCGGGGAAATGGGTGGAAACCCGCTCGCCGCCCCACTCTTCCTCGGGTACGGGATCGATGAAATCAGCCTCTCTCCGTCGCTGATTCCCGCCGTGAAGGATGTCGTGCGCCGCTGCCGCGTGCCTGACTGCGAGGCGCTCCTCTCATCGGTGATGGAGATGGAGGACCCTGAGGGGGTGGAGACCGCCCTGAAGGACCACGCTGCATCGCTTCGTGGGAGTGCGCTGATCACGGAAGACATTGTCCGTCTTTCCTCGCAGAGCGCGTCGAAGGACGAAGCGATCAGGGAGCTTGTCGACATGCTGCACGCCGACGGACGGGTGGACGATCCGGACGCGGTCGAAGATGCCGTGTGGCTCCGGGAGGAGACCTATCCGACGGGTATGGGGTACGGCGTCGCCATCCCCCACTGCAAGTCGCCCGGTGTCACGGTCAACTCCATTGCCGTGCTCAAGTTGGACGCACCCGTCTTCTGGAAAATGCCTGATCAGGATCCCGTGCAGTTCCTGATACTTATCACCATCGCGGCCTCGGCGAAGGGGGACGAGCACCTGAAGATCATCGCCGGCCTGGCCCGCAGGCTGGTGCACGAGGAGTTCCGGCAGCAGTTGATGGATGCGGCGGGCCCCGGCACGATCGTTGACCTTCTTGAACACTAGGGAACCGGAAATGAAACTGCGGACGATGCTTCTGTTGTTCCTCTGCGTCGCAGCTCTGGCTGCGGCACAGGAACCCGACTCGGTGAAAGAGCGGCGCATGCAATGGTTTGCGGACGCGAAGCTCGGCATATTCATTCACTGGGGCATCTATGCGGTCAACGGGATCGACGAGTCGTGGTCGTTCTACAACGGACTCCTCACGTATGAGGACTACATGAAGCAACTGACAGGGTTCACGGCCTCTCGCTACGATCCTGCAGCATGGGCCCGGCTTATCACGGAAAGCGGGGCCCGCTACGCGGTGCTCACGAGCAAGCACCATGATGGGGTGGCCCTCTGGGACACTCGCCTGAGCGATCTCAGCGTCGTCAAGAAGACCCCTGCCGCCCGCGATCTCATCGGACCGTTTTGCGATGCGCTCCGCGCTCAGGGACTGAAAGTCGGCCTCTACTTTTCTCATCTGGACTGGTCCCACCCCGACTATCCCCATTTCACACGGACGGAGGACCGCTACGTGGGCGATTCCGTCCGCTGGAATCGCTTCCTGGAATTCCACTCCGGGCAGATCGGGGAGATTGCGGCGCGCTACCGTCCCGATCTGTTCTGGTTTGACGGCGACTGGGACTACTCCGCCGCGGAGTGGAGGGCAGGTGAGATGCGTGCGCAGATCACGAAGTGGCTCCCCCGGGCCATCGTCAACTCCCGCATCAACGGGTATGGCGACTATGATACGCCGGAGCAGGGCGTTCCCATCACGCCGCCCCAAAGCCGGTGGTGGGAGCTGTGCATAACGACGAATGACTCGTGGGGATACCAGGGGAACGACAGGAACTACAAGACTCCCAATCAGATCATCAGGATACTTGTGGATTGTGTCAGCATGGGAGGGAACCTGCTGCTGGACATCGGTCCGAAGGAAGACGGGACGATACCCCCGGAGCAGGTGAACATCCTTCAGGAGCTGGGCCGCTGGACACGGAAGCACCGCGAGGCTGTCTACGGCACGCGCGCCGGGATCCCGAAAGACTACTTCTACGGTCCCTCCGCCCTCTCGAAAGACCGATCGACGCTGTTTCTCTTCGTCGATGGTCAACCCGCGGGTCCGCTCCTCATCAAGGGCCTGAAAAACAGGATCAACAGGGCCTGGGTCGTCGGCAACGGGACGAAACTGGAGACGAAAATCCTTATGAGACAATACTGGAGCCGGATTCCGGGACTGGTGTACATCGACGTCCCGCGCCAGGTGCTCGATCCGCAGGTGACCGTGATCGCCCTCCTGCTCGACGGACCTGTCGAACTCTACACCGACAAATCCAACTGACGCCCCCCGGCGTTGCGGGCGGCGCCGGAGGCGCCACGACGAAGTCCGCTCTTTGGACCACGCCGCTCTTTGGCGTGGCAATCCAGTCCGCACCCCCGCTACTTCGCGGGGCGCGACATGCAGATCGTCCACGCATAGCGGCAGGGGGGGGTCTCCCGTACCGGGCTGGGAATTTCCACCACGGTTGAGTCCCCCTCCTTTCTCCAGTGCAGGGTGCCCTGCACGCCAAGCATCGTCACTGTCGACCCCGGCCCGCCGTGAAGCGCGCCCAGCCGGATCTCCGCCGGCGGGTGCGTCTCGGCCGAATCGGCAAGATAGACGGCATAGACGCTTCCGTCCTTCCCCTGCGTCAGCCGGAGCTTTCCCTCCCCGTACGGCGCGATGGGGCGCGAGCCGTAGATCGCCTCCCCGTTGACGTGCAGCCAGTCGCCCATCTCGTACAGTCGCTCGTACGCGTCGTTTGCCCACGTGCCGTCCGGCCCGGGGCCGATATTCAACAGGAGGTTTCCTCCCTTTGAGACGATATCGACGAGCATGTCCACGAGTTCCCTCCCGCTCTTGTACATGTCGTTGAACGTAAACGACCAGCTCCTTGTCGACGTAATGCACGATTCCCAGGGGTAGGGGAGCGCCTCGCGGGGCACGACATTTTCCGGCGTCAGGTAGTCCTGGTATTTTCCTGGCACGGCGCGGTCGACGACGATCAGTCCCGGCTGGTACGTCCTGGCCTCGCGCACGAGGCCCGGCATGTCGATGTCCTGACTCTGCACGTGCATGAACGCATAGCCGGGCGCCGTGACGTATTTCATCACCTCATCGTGCGTCAGCGGCTGGACCCAGCCGCCGTCGAGCCACAGGATGTCGATATGTCCGTACCCTGTCATCAGCTCGCCGATCTGGGCGTGGGTGTAGTCCACGAACTTCCGCCAGCGGTCGGGATGCTTCCTGATGTCGTAGTTGACGTTCCTGTCGGGGGTGGGGTAGTACCGCCACCAGTAGTACTCGCTGTGCCAGTCGGGCTTGGAAAAGTAGATTCCCGTCCAGAATCCCTGGCTCCTGAACGCGTCGAGTATCTCCTTCAGGACGTTCGCACGTGGATTCGAAGAGAAGGGGGTGCCGCTGTCCGTGACACTGTAGTCCGTGGTCTTCGTGTCGAACATGCAGAAGCCGTCGTGGTGCTTGGCCATAGCAACGACGTACCTAATGCCGGCCTGCCGTGCCTCCTTCGCCCATCGGGCCGGGTCGAACCTGACCGGATTGAACGTCGACTTCAGGTTCTCGTACTCCCGCCTGTATTTCTCGTAGTCCTCCCCCTTCCGCCGGCACCATGGCTCGTCCTCCCCGCAGAGCGACCACGATTCCACCACGCCCCACTGGCTGTACGGTCCCCACGTCATCATGAGCCCCAGCTTCAGATCCTGCCACCCGGCGAGCTTCTTCAGAACGAGCGTGTCAGTTTCCGGGACGTACGCGGCTGATTCCTGCCCCCTGCCTGGCATGGGGACACACAGGAAAACGGCGACGATCATCATGAACGATCTCTTCACGGAATGGCTCCTCCTACTCGATTGTGTACCATGTGCGGCTCCGGGGTTGCACCGTGACTGTGATCTCAGTCCGGCCGTATGCGTCTAGCGCGTATGTCTGCGCGTTCCCTTCTTCCTGTCGTATGCGCACGCTCCCCGTGAGGCCCGTGTAGTACAGCGGAACAGTGATTGTCCCCGTCAGAGGTTGTGTGAGCGGGTTATACACCATGAGCAGTCCCTTCTCCGGAAGCGCGGGGTTCACGTGGAGCATGCAGTCCAGCGCCCGCCCGTCGGGCCGGTGCATGTGTATGATATCGGAATTCAATATCGCGCGGTGCTTCTTGTACCAGTCGGTCCACTTCTTGACTACCCCCCTTGTTGTGTCCGTATCATAGAGCCGGCGGCCGCGGTAGCACGCCTGTATGCCCGATCCGAAATTTTGCGCGAGATGCGCCTCATAGGCCTCAAGATGCTCCGAGAGCGGCTCGAGTGTAGCCGCGGCGCCCCCTCCCTGGTACTCTACGAGGGGCACAAACGTCCATCCCATCGAGGGGGTCTTGTACCACGTGCCGTCGAATATGTTCTGCCTCCCGAGCAGTATCTGCCGGTCGCGCGGGAGTGACCAGTTCGTCTCCCTGTAGCCGACAGCGGTCTTGTTCGATCCGCTGAGGAAATACCAGTCGGGCACGTTCAGATAGATATCCCGCCCCCGGCACCATTTGTAGAAATCCGTGACCGTCTTCCACTGCCTCCACTGCGAGTCGTTCTCCCCCCTGTGCCCCGGGTGCGACGTAGAGGCGCAAATATCCCCCGGGTACGAGCCGTCGTGCTCGAGCATGTCAAAACCCGTCCGTTCGATGAACGCCCGGATCCTGCGGAAATACTCGATGCCCCATCTGCTCCCTAGGCAGGGGGAATTGCCGAAGGCAGCTCCTCCGGTCCTTCCTGTGGCGGGGTTGATGACATCATCCTCGTCGCTCACATGCCGGCTCGCAAGGAGCGAGTAGCCTCCGAGCTCTATCCCCCGCGCGTGCGCATAGTCCGCGAGCGCTTTCATCCGGGCGATCGCGGCTTCGTCGTCCGTCTCCATGTTCACCCCGCTCCCGAAGCTCAGGATGATCATTTCGAACCCGGCCTCGACGCACTGGTCGACGGCACTCCTCACGACGTCCGGTTCAATCGATGTCAGGTGGAGGAATATCGGATTCTCCATCGCCCACGGGGCGACCACCCTGTACATTCTCCGGAGCTCGAGCGATCGGCGCTCAAGCTCGCTGGAATCGTAGAACAGCTCGAACGTCCTGAACGTTGTGAATGTCTCCTCCGGCGCCACGTCCACGTCAGGGCCGAGCGGCGGCCGGCATTCGAGGAGGCACGGTGTGGTGAGGCCGTAGTCCACCTGTGAGGTGAACGTGGAGTCTGTCCTCCAGTACGCCGTCTTGTTCGCCTGGGCAACCGTCATGCCGAAGAACGCGTAATCGCTCTCGACGTGTATGTTGTACCTGTCCCACGTGCCGGGAGCGTCGAGGGACCAGTGAGGCTCCACGAGCGCGAGAATCTCGCTCGTGAATGCGTTGAGCCGGAACGGAATGGTGCCGCCGTTGTGTACCTCGATCCACTTGCAGACGAGAGGTATTCCGTCATACAATTCGTAGTGGACTGCCACGTCGATCCCCGCGAGAGCGCGGGAGGCGTGACGGAACCTGAGCGTGAGCGACCGTCCCGGCGGCGGCCAGGGCGCATCCGGTCCCCACCGTTTCTTCCTGTATGGAAACGGCGCCACCGTCGGGCCGCTCTCATACCCTGCATACCGGAATGCCGCCGTGTCGCTCCTCAGTGAATCAAGCCAGCTGTCGAGCAGATACCCCTGCTCGACCTGCCCGGTGAGCCCTCCCACGGCAACCCTCCTCCCGTTGATCCGGAGTATCGCTTCGGGCCGGACCGCGCGGACATACTCCTCTCCCGTGACGAGATTCCTGATGTCGAAGGTCGCCGCGTTCGGCTTCAGGCGAATCGCTCGGCTGATTAGCCCGTTCTGCATCCGGATTGTCGTCCCGGCGTCTTCGGTGACGATAGCGGCATTGTATGTGCCGGGAGAAATCAGCCAGTCCGGTGTGCGCGGGAGCCCCCCGGTGACCTGCGAGAGCGCGGCCGATGCCGCGAGACACATCAACACGGGAGCAGATTTCGGGCGTGAGGCGAGCATTGTTGCGTGTCATGAATGGGCGAATGTGATGCGAACATAGCTATTTCCACGCGCAGTGTCAATTGCGCCCGCCTCTTCGAGCTTGCTTTTTGCACGCTTCTCCTCTAGTTTCCAGAAAAACGTCAGTGACCATGCGCGCATCGACACTGATACGCCGCGCCATTTCCCTCTGCGTATTGACAATATTGCCTGCGCCTCCCCTTGCTTCCTGAGGAACTTGTCTCTACGTTCTCGGAAGAACACGGGGAATGAATGGCAGAACGATATTCGAAAATTCCCCGCCTCTCCCATTTTAAGAAGAGAACCCGCCATGAAAGGATTCCCTGTTGCGGCGATGACGCTGGCCGCTATCATTGCGACAGCCGCCGTCCCGTCCGCCGTTGCCCGCACGTCCTCCCGGGGAAGCGCCCCGTTGAAGGGATACGTCAGGAGCATAAGGGGGGAGCAACTGGAGTATAACTGCTTCAACCCGCTGGCGACGACCGCGCTGCTCACGCGGTGCACGACGGGGGAGATGGCCATCGAGTGGGAGACGGAGAGGATCCCGTCGGATGCTGCGGGAGAGACCGTTTCGTTCGTCTGGGTCGTGAGCTATTCGACCACGACCAGCTCGGGCGACAGGAATTTCGATTTCTCCATCAACGGGAAAAAGGCGTTCACGATCCATACGATCAAGGGACAGAACCCGAAGGAATGGCGCCTGAAATCGGCGGACGGCTCGGAGCTGTCGTTCACGTTCGTCGCTGAGGATCTCGCGCGGGATGCCAACGGGTACATGACGCTCACCGTGCCCCTGGGACTGTACAAAAGAGGGGAACCCCTCCGGCTGCGTGTCGTCGGCGAAAAGGCGAACTCGAGCGACTGGTACATGACGTTTATGTACGACATGCGGGGGGAGAGCGTTGAGGTCCTCCCGCTCCCGTTCCTGGAGGGGCCTGCCGGGAATCTCCGTCAGACGCTCTGTGTCGCCGTGACGTACCTCGAGGAAAAGGGGAACGCCCGCATTGCGGTGGACGTGGGTGTGGAGGAATCGAAATCACTGAAACGCGGAGCGAACATCTTCATGTTCCCGGTGCCGGCCGTGCGCGCTCCCAGGGAAGTCCCCGTGCGCGTTTCGGTGGACGGCGGTCCCGGTGAGTCGTACAGCGCATTGTTGAAGCCTGTCACGCCGCGGACGATCTACCTCCTTCCGCATGCCCACAACGACATCGGGTACACGAACATCCAGACGGAAGTCCTGAAGAGGCACATCCAGAATATCTACGACGCGCTCGGACTGATACGGAAGACCGCCGCGTACCCCGCGGGGGCGCGTTTCAAGTGGAACATCGAGGTTATCTGGGCCGTGGAGACGTTCATGAAGGAGGCCTCGGAAGCCGACCGCCGGGAATTCCTGAGGGCGCTGAAGGACGGGAGCATCTGCATGGAGGCCCTCTACGCCAACGTCCTGACGGGTATCATGAGGCCGGAGGACTTCTACCGTGCAACGGAGTTCGCCCGTTCGTTCAGCGCGAAGTACAATGTTCCGAACAACACGGCGATGATCTCGGATGTCCCGGGGATGACATGGAACATGGTCCCCACGCTCGCGCAGGCGGGCGTCAGGTATTTCTCCGCCGGTCCCAACGGACAGTACACCGGGGGAGACCGGACGGGCCATACGAACGCCGCCTGGTCCGACAGGCCGTTCTACTGGACGTCTCCGTCGGGCACCGAGAAGATACTGTACTGGATGGCGGGGTACGGCTACGGTTCGTTCCTCACCGGTCCGCGCGATCCGGGCCAGATGAGATTCCTCCGCGGCCTCGCCCGCTACTTCGACTACCTCGACGGGTTCGCGTACCCGTACGACATGATACAGATGCGGCACACGTTCAACGGCGACAACGGGACGGTCGATCCGGGACTTCCGGATTACGTCAGGAACTGGAACGAGGCGCACGTCTCGCCGAAGCTCGCCATCGCGACGACGGAAGAGCTGTTTTCGGCGTTCGAGAAGAAATACGGCGCCGGTCTTCCCTCGTTCACGGGGGATTTCACGCCGTACTGGGAGGACGGGGCCGCCTCCTCGGCGTACGAGCTGGGCGTGAGCCGCACGAGCGCCGAGCGGCTCGTGCAGGCGGAAGCATTCTACGCGATGGTCGCGCCGGCGAAATACAACCCGTCGGAATTCTCTGAAGCCTGGAAAAACGTGGTATTGTTCGACGAGCACACGTGGGGTGCGTTCAACAGCACGAGCGATCCCGACAGCTCGTTTGTGATCAGGCAGTGGGAGATCAAGCGGCGCTTCGCCACCGACGCGGCCGGCCAGTCGAACGAGTTGCTCGCCCGCGTCGCCCCCCTTGCGGCGGGCTCCGGCTCATTCGACGTCGTCAATACCAGCTCGTGGGAACGCACGGACCTCGTTGTCCTCGCTCGCGATGCGAGCGCCGCCGGCGACGTTGTCAGGGACGAGGCGGGGACGGAGGTCCCCAGCCAGCGGCTCACGACCGGAGAGCTTGCGTTCCTTGCCCGGGGCGTCCCTGCGCTCGGGTCGCGGCGCTACACGCTCCGTGCCGGGACCCCTTCGTTCCGGAGCAATCTCCGCATCGAGGGCGAGTCCATTCTGGACGACAACATCGCCATCCGGCTGGAGAAGTCGACCGGCGACATCAGCAGCCTGAGGACGATCGATCCCCCCGTCGAGTATGTCGACACGGCAAAGGGGAGCGGGCTGGACGGGTACTTCTACCTGGCGGGACTGGATGCCCGTGAGGCGCTCCGGAGCAGTCGTCCGACGATTGCCGCCGGTGAGCGCGGACCCCTTGTGGCCTCGTTCGTCGTAACGTCCGACGCGCCGGGATGCAATGCGCTGAAGCGCGAATACCGCGTTGTGAGCGGCCTGGGAGGCGTGGATGTCATCAACACGATCGACAAGAAGATTGTGCGGACCAACGAGGCCGTCCACATGGCGTTCCCGTTCGGTGTTCCCGGCGGTACGGTGCGCGTCGACCTCGGGTACGGTGTGATGCGCCCGGAGGCAGACCAGCTGCCGGGCTCCTGCAAGGATTATTACTGTGCGCAGCGGTGGGCTGATGTCTCCAACCAGGACTTCGGCGTGACGCTCACCGTGGCGGAGGCCCCGCTCGTCGAGATGGGCGATCTCCACAGCGAGCTTCCCGCCCCGCGCAATGTCGACTGGAAAACATTCACCCCGTCTTCATCGCACCTGGCGTCGTATGTCATGAACAACTACTGGTACACGAACTACAAGGCGGACCAGGAGGGGGTGAGCGCCTACCACTATTCCATACTCCCCCACGGGCTCTACAACCAGGCCGACGTCAGCCGCCGCGGCATCGAGCGGAGCCAGCCGCTCATCGTCAGGAGCGTGCGCGCGGGTGAGCCGAAGCCCGTGACGCCCTTCACGCTCTCGCCCGGGGGCATCATCGTCACGTACATGAAGCCCGTCGAAGGGGGCAAAGCCTGTCTCGTCCGCCTCTTCAACGCCGGGGGGTCGCCCGGGGTCGCGACGTTCTCGTTCGGCGCTCAGAAGAAGTCCGTCTACATGAGCAGCCTCCGCGAGGAACGGGGCGCAAAGCTGAGCGAACTCAGGCTTCCCGCCTACGGTATTGCGACGCTGATCGTGGGAGAGTAGCCGGATGAAGACTGCGTGCATACTGTCGGTTATGCTCTGCCTTCCCATCGTCGCCCGGGGGCAGCAGCCGCCGTTCAAGAACCCCGCGCTCCCCGTGGAGGAGCGTGTCCAAGACCTCCTCTCGCGCATGACGCCCGAGGAAAAGCTCCGTCAGCTGTTCATGGTCTCGGGCAATCTGGCCGACGGGAAGGAGAAATACAGCAAGGGGATCTGCGGCATGCAGATGTCCGCGCGGCCCGCCGGCTCGGGGGCCTCCGAACAGATGATCGAGCGGACGTTCCAGGGAGCGGCGCGGGCATCGGCCGAGGCGAACAACGCGGCGCAGCGCTTCTTCCTCGAAGAAACCCGGCTCGGCATCCCCATCATTCCGTTTGATGAAGCTCTCCACGGGCTGGTCCGCGAGGGCGCCGCGGCGTTTCCCCAGTCGATTGCACTTGCCGCCACATGGGACCCGGCGCTCGTCGCCGATGTGGCGGGCGCCATTGCCCTGGAGACCCGCTCCCGGGGCATTCGCCAGATCCTCTCTCCCGTCGTGAATGTCGCCACAGACCCCCGGTGGGGGAGGGTGGAAGAGACATACGGTGAAGACCCGCTCCTCTGTTCCGTGATGGGAACTGCCTTTGTCTCTCAGTTCGAGAACGCGGGTGTGGTCACCACGCCGAAGCATTTTGCCGCCAACCACGGAGACGGGGGGAGGGACAGTTACCCTGTGTACTGGAGCGACCGCCTCATGGAGGAGACGTATCTCCCCCCCTTCAAGGCGTGTGTCACGCTGGGCGGCTCACGTTCCGTGATGTCGTCGTATAATTCGATCGACGGCCGCCCGGCGAGCGCCGATGCGTGGCTGCTGAAGACGAAGCTCAGGGATGATTGGGGATTCAGGGGCTTCGTGATTTCGGATGCGGGTGCTGTCGGCGGGATCAATGACCTCCACCGGACATCAAAAGACTACGCTGAGTCGGCAAAGCAGGCGATCGAAAACGGGCTTGACGTTCTCCTGCAGACGAGCGTGGACCAGTTTCCCCTCTTCTTCGCGCGCGCCCTCGAGCGCCCGTACATTGCTCCCGCGGCGGTCGACGACGCAGTGGCGCGCGTCCTCCGCGTGAAGTTCCAGCTCGGTCTCTTCGACCATCCCTACGTCGATCCCGACAGCGCAGCTGCCGTGAACGACAGCCCGGCGCACAGGGAACTCGCGCGCCGGGCCTCGCGCGAGTCGATCGTCCTCCTGAAAAATGCAGGGAGCGTCCTGCCCCTGCACCGGGGCGTCAGCTCTGTTGCAGTGATCGGGCCCGATGCGGCGAGCGCCCGCCTGGGCGGGTACAGCGGTCCCGGTGTGAGGAATGTGTCCATACTGGACGGCATACGGGAAAAACTGGGCAACGCCGCCCGCGTACTCTATGCAGAGGGCTGCGCGCGCGAGGACACGGATGCGTTTGTGATTCCCCGCGCCAGCCTCCGCTGCACATCCGGCGGGGCGTTGCAGAGCGGCCTCCTGGGCCGGTACTGGACAAACGCGGATTTCTCCGGCAAGCCCGCGCTGGAGCGCCTCGACAGCGAAATGCAGTTTAACTGGTCCCTGTTCCCTCCCGTCCCTGAAGTCGCGCGCGACTGGTTCTCAGCCCGCTGGACGGGAGAATTTGTCGCGCCCATGACGGGCAGGATCACTATCGGCCTCGAAGGGAATGACGGGTTCAGGCTGTACGTGGGCGATTCACTCCTGGTCGACAACTGGCAGAAAAGTTCGTACAGGCGGGTCCTGCGGGGTGTCGACGTCATCCGCGGGCGGTCGTACCCTCTCCGGATCGAATACCGCGAAACCAGGGGGTTCGGCCGGCTGAAGCTCGTATGGGATTACGGCGTGGCCCGAGACGCTCGCGCGCGGATCGACGCTGCAGTGCGGGCCGCGGCGTCGTGCGACGCGGCGCTCGTCGTGGCCGGCATGGTCGAGGGAGAGGCGATGGACAGGGCCTTGCTTGCACTACCCGGGCACCAGGCCGAATTGATCAGGGCTGTCGCCGCCACGGGGAAACCGGTCGTGGTCATACTCGTCTCGGGCAGCCCTGTCACGATGAACGAGTGGATCGACAGCGTGGATGCCGTCCTCGATGTCTGGTATCCGGGCGAAGAGGGGGGACACGCGGTGGCCGACGTCCTCTTCGGCGACTACAGTCCGGCGGGACGACTCCCCGTGACGTTCCCGCTGGCCGTGGGGCAGGCGCCGCTCATCTATGACCACAGGCCGACCGGCCGCCTCGACTGCTACCACGACCTTCCGGGCGAGCCACTGTTTCCCTTCGGATACGGGCTGAGCTACACGACGTTTGGCTACAGCAATCTTCGCGTCGACAGGCCGCTCATCGGTGCCGGGGACTCAGTTGCCGTCCGCCTGACGCTGAAAAACACGGGCACCCGCGGTGGGGATGAGGTGGTGCAGCTCTATGTCGAGGGACCGGTTTCATCAGTGGCGCGGCCTGTAATCGAGCTGAAGGGTTTTCGCCGAGTGCACATGGAAAAGGGAGAATCGCGGGATGTTACATTTATCGTCACTCCCGGGATGCTCTCGATGCTGGGAGAAGGGCTGAAGCCCGTCACGCCTCCCGGGCAGTACAGTCTCATGATAGGTGCCTCATCTGCCGATATCCGGCTGCGGGGTACCCTCGGGGTAGAAGGAAGGTAGGCAGATTGGTGGTTCAACCAAGGAAACAACACTTGATTCAGTCATTGAAACAGCTTATTTTCGGCAAGTTGGTTTCCGCAACAAACCAACCCATCTTTCAATCGCCTGATCACGTGAGAGAGTCCACCTGATCGGAATTGACGTACCGGGGCGCCTGGAATTACATCCGGGCGCTCTTGTTGTTCAGCGCCCTGGTGCAGTATTTCATCCCGCTTGCAGGAGAGAGCCACAGTGACGGACTTCAGCTCCCGTCGTCCCCCGGTCGACCGGAGAAAATTCACGAGCCAATCGGTTGAAGCAACGATTGCACGGCTCACCCGGAAGATAGCCGATCCCGAGCTGGCGTGGCTGTTTGCGAACTGCTTCCCGAACACGCTCGATACCACCGTCCGCCATCGCACGATCGACGGCAAACCGGACACGTTCGTGGTGACCGGGGATATCGACGCGATGTGGCTCCGCGACTCCGCTGCGCAGGTCTGGCCATTCCTGCCGTTGGCGCGCGACGACAGGAACCTGCGCGACCTGATCGCCGGCGTCATCCGCCGGCAGACGAAGTGCATACTGATCGATCCGTATGCTAATGCGTTCAACGACGGTCGGGCGAAGAGCCCGTGGGCAAACGACCTCACGGACATGAAACCCGAGCTCCACGAGAGGAAGTACGAAATCGATTCGCTCTGCTACCCGGTGCGCCTGGCGCACGGGTACTGGAAAGCGACGGGGGACGCCTCGGTGTTCGACACCACGTGGAGGGAGGCCATGCGACTCGCCGTCGCGACGCTGCGCGAGCAGCAGCGCAGGCGCGGGACGGGCCCGTACCATTTTCAGCGGGTGAGCGCGGTGCCGTACGACACGGTGCCTCTGGGGGGGTACGGCAATCCTTCCCGGGACTGCGGCCTGATTCGCTCGGCATTCCGACCGTCGGATGATGCGTGCATCTATTCGTTTCTTGTGCCTTCGAACATGTTCGCGGCCGTCGCGCTCCGCGCTCTGGAGGAGATCAGTCTGGCGGAGACTCACGACGCCGTGTTTGCGCGGGAGTGCGCTGGCTTCAGCGATGAGCTTCGGGAGGCGCTCGACATAACAGCCGTTGCGG
>Ga0182021_10002332_pt1 | contig 22033 bp, 14 predicted proteins | sample 612E3MmetaG_FD_120493 | JGI IMG/M metagenome (GOLD analysis project Ga0182021, IMG submission 120493) | Permafrost microbial communities from Stordalen Mire, Sweden - 612E3M metaG (Illumina Assembly) | ecosystem: Environmental > Terrestrial > Soil > Wetlands > Permafrost | place: Sweden... | reverse complement strand
TTTCGGCCACCAGCTCGGCATCGTTGCGTTCCGCCGTGTGCATCGCTTCGGTTGTCATCATATCACCCTATAAGCACCCGAAAAGCCCCAAGAGGTGACAGAAGATCTATCGGTACGAATACAGAGGCTGCCCGTTGCCGATGCCAGTGTATTGGGGGAATGTATTTACAAAGTGCAGACGCAAATCGCTCCCGTGTCAGGGCCGGTCTGCAAACAAGCTCTTAAAAACCAACTGAAGGCTGGCCGGTAAGCCGTTCTTGCTGTACGGCCGGTCAGGAGAAGACCCTGGGATCTACTTTCGGGCGTGGCTGAGGAGGTAGGCCTGGGTACTGGTGTAATACTTGGCGAGCAGGTTGGGCACCTCCCAGTCGGGCATTTTTCCTTCCGCGAGGAAACGCAGGAACTTCTCGGTGACTTGCGCGAAGTGCTGCTCGTGGCCGACGCGGTATTTGTCGGGGATGAGGATTTCCCAGGAGGCCTCGGCGGGTTTAAGGTCCACGCCGGGCCAGTTGGCATTGAGTTTAGCGACGGCGGCGCGGAGCGTTTGCTCAAATTGGGCGGGGGTGGCGGTGGACTTGTTTTCGACGTAGAGGGCGGGCTTGTAGTTCTGCTCGGCGCCCTGCTTGATGAGGAGGTGGCAGCGGGTGCCGCGCAACAAGGCGTAGTGGGTGTCGCCCGCGCCGGGGGGGGCCTCGAATCGCCAGAGGGGAGTGACCTTGGCGTGAACGCCCCGCAATGCATAAACGACTTCCCCGTTGGCATAGACCTCGAGTGCGCCGTCGGGGCTGATGTCTTTCTTGAGGTAGTCCGGGTAACGGTCCAGGCCGGTCGAGCGCTTGAACTGCTCGGGCGTTAGCCGGGTGGACCAGCGGCGGGCGTTGAGCACCTTGACGTCCTTGCGCCAGTCCAGCGCCTGGTCGGGGAAACAAATCCACTGGACCGCATCCACGAGGTGGGTGCCGACATCGGGCAGGGCTTCGCCCTGCTGGCGGACGTCGTAGAACCAGGCGGGCCGGATGAGGGGTTTGCCGGCGACTTCCTTGAAGAAGTGGTGGACGCTCTCGATGACCACCGCCGGCTGATCCGGCGTGCCCGGTTCCAGCCTGCCGAACAGCTCAGGCATGCGCGCCAGTTCGCGCTGGAGGATGCTGGTGATCTCGTAGCGCTCGGTCATGATGTCGTACAACAAAACCTTATGGGCGGCGGCGCGAGTGAAGGCCTTGCGGAGCAGGTCGAAGTCGGCGGGCGTGATCGCCATGGGCTTGTCGGCCAGCACGTTGAACCCGGCGGATACGGAGCGGTTGATGTATTCGGTCTTGCGGGCGTCATTGCCGGCCAGGACCACGACATTGCCGGCCCTGTCCTTGAGCATGCGTTCCAGAAAGTCCGGGCCAGCATAGACCTTTTCCTCCCAATGGGTCGGTTGGTCGGCGCGCGAGTTGAAGGCGTCAATACGCTTGAGGTGCTCCTGCAAATCCGCGCCGGCGGGCGCATAGACGTGCACCACCGGGCTGACCTGCGGGTACATGGACTTCTGAACGAGGCCGGCGTGGAAGTGGCCGGGATCGAGCGTGATGAGGCGGACGTCGGTGGCGGCGCCGGACGCGGAGAGGGAGAGGAACATGGTGAGAGGGCCGACGCAGGGCGAAATCCGAAGTCCGAAATCCGAAGTCCGAAGGAAATCCGAAATCCGAAATCCGAAGGAAGATGGGCGAGGGGTGAGGGACGAGGGGCACGAAAGCCTGGCCGGCGGTGGTGACACTGGCCGGTCGGCGTTTCGAGTTCTGGACGGGTTCATGTCTTTATGAAAAAGCGGCTAATGCTGCAGGTCATTTCACGTTTCACGTTTCACGTTTCACGCTTTACGCTTCACGTCTTCTTTAGCAGCCGGTCAATGCCGTAGGGGGCGCGCTGGGGGCGGGAACGCATCGAGTTGGCTTCTTCGTCGCCGATAAAGGCTTCCTTGACCGGGTCCCAACGTACCTTGCGGCCGAGTTTCATGGTGATCCACGCGATTTCGCAGGCGCTGGTCGAGCGATGCGCGATTTCCGGGGTGGTGGCCGCCCGTTGGCGCGTCCGGATGCTGTTGAGCCAGTCGAGGTGCTGGTCTGGACTCTGGTGCAAATGGATTTCGTTGGGGCCAATCTCCGACTTGAGAATCGTCGGGCTGCTGGCGGCGAGGGCTTTGCTGTTGCCGGTGACGGGATCGCTGGCGGTAGCTCGGGCATCGCCGCGGCTGACAAAGATCCAACCCTCGGGGCCTTCAAAGCGCACCCCGTTCTCGAAATGGTTGTCTATGATGACTGTCGCGCCGTTGGCGTATTTCATTTCGATATGATACGGCCCGTGCACGTTCCACAGACCGGTTTTCGGGAACTCGGCGTGCCCGTCCGCTTCGATGGGGCCGGTCAGTTCGGTGTCCATGCCCCAATGCGCAATATCCATGTGGTGCGACCCCCAGCCGGTAATCATGCCGAGACAGTAGGAATCAATGCGCAGCCAGCCTGGCCGGGAGAAGTCTCTCTGCGGGTGTACGCGGTCTTCGTTGTAGGGCGCCTCGGGGGTGCAGCCCAGCCACATCGCATAGTTCAGGTTGGGCGGCACCTTCTGCACCTCCAAGCTGCCCCCGGACGGGTCCGTGGGGAGCCCGACCTTCACCGTGTGAACCTTGCCGATGCGCCCGTTGCGGACCAACTCGCACGCTCGCCGGAACTGCGGCCAGGGCGAATCCGAACGCTGCTGGCTGCCGATCTGGAAGGCGCGTTTCCCGCCGGTGAGGGTGTCGCTCACCTCGCGACCTTCGACCAGGGTCATCGAGAGCGGCTTCTGGACGTAAACGTCTTTGCCGGCCAGCGCGGCGGCGATCACGGGTTCGGAGTGCCAATGATCGGGGGTGCTGATGGCGACGGCATCAACCTGGCCGTTTTTGAGGAGATCGCGATAATCGCCGTAGGCCTTGACGACGAGCGCGGTCTGGCTGCCGGTCTTGCCGGCGTAGTGTTTTTCGACGCGGTCTTTGGCCAGGCCCAACCGCCTGGAGTCGAGGTCGCAGACGGCGACGACGCGGGCGATGTCTTGTCTGAGGATGCCCGGCATATCCATTTCGTTGGCGATGCGGCCGCAGCCGATCTGGCCGATCTGGATCTTGTTGCTGGGCGCCTCTGCGCCCAGGGCGGATGAGCGAACGATGGTCGGGAAGACTGATGCCCCTGCGGCGGCGGCCACGGAGGCTTTGAGGAATTGGCGTCGAGAGAGGTGAAGATTACGGTTCATATTATCGTGTTGTTAAACTGACGGTAAGGTCGGCTCTGCCTTCAACTGCTTGCGTAAGCGATTCTTGTTGGTAGGGACGCGTTCCACCGCGTCCCTGACTTGGCCGGAAAAGAATGGGACGCGGTGGAATACGTCCCTGCCGAGACATTCATTTGGTTTCGCCCATGGCCCAGAGGATGCCGCCGAGGATGTGCTGGGCGAGCTTGGGATCGGAGTAATGCTCCGGCTTATGGCCCAGGGCGGTGTACCATTCGCGCCCGCCGTCGAACTGCTGGCGCCAGGCCAGGGGGAACTCGTTCCCGAATTGCTTGCCCGGATACTTTTCCTTGGCAGGATCGTCGAGCGTGGTCAGGTCGCCGGCGAGCAGGACGTGCAGGCCCTTCGGTATATGGTCCAGGAAGTAAAACTCGTCTGTCCACAGGAAAGTCTCCGGCAGGTGGGCGGTGGAAGGGTCCTTGGGGTCCTTCACTTTCACGGTGAACGTCTGCAGCTTGGGATGGCGGAGGAACTTGCCGCCGAGCATCTCCCAGAACCAGGGCCACTCGCGCATTGCGCCTGAGGCCGAGTGGATGCCGACGAACCCGCCGCCGGCGCGGATGTAGCGTTGGAGCGCGGCTTTCTGCTCCTCGTTGTCGAAGATCTCGTTGTTGGTATTGTCAAAAACCAGGGCGCTGTATTGCTTCAGGTTCTGGTCGGTGAACAATGCCGGGTCGTCGGAGACGTCCACGGTGAAGTTGTTCGTGGCGGCAAGCTGCTTGATGGCCGCCACGCTGGCCGCGATGTTGTCGTGGACGTAGCCCTTGCCATTCTTGGTATAGACGAGCACCCGGCGTTCCGGGGCGGCACCGAGGACCCCGGCGGTCAAAGAGACGAGGAGGGTGAGCAGAATTCCTAACTTCCTGATGCGAGATCTGGCATACATAAACAGTTTCAACAAAACACGAGCGTTAACACAACCGGCCACGCCAGCGGCCTGGCCAACGCTGTCATTATTGTGCCCGGTGCGCTTTGGGCAAGGGTAAAGGAGTCAGCAAACCGAGAAGGAGCTTCCCCTGCGTGGGCGTGAGTCTCATTGCGGCTTCTGCCCCGTGATGGCTTGCAGCTCCTGCCGGGCTTGGGGGTAGTCAGGTCTGAGCCGCAGCGCCTCATTGTAATGCCGGATGGCCTCGTCGGACTTGCCTTGGGCGGCCAGGGCCCGGCCCAGGTTGAGGTGGGCGCTGGCGTTATCAGGCCGCAGGCGCAGGGCCTCCTGTAAATGTGCAACGGCATCGTCGAGCTTTCCCGTGGCCGCCAGCGCCTGGCCGAGGGCGGCATGGGCGTTGGCGTTGGTGGGAGCGATGAGCAATGCTCTGAGGTAGAGGGGGATCGCCTCATCCAGTTTCTGCCGGCCAACCAGAGTTCGACCCAGATTACAGAGCAGGTCGGGATCGTCAGGCCTGCAACGGACCGCCTCGCGGAAATGCAGAATGGCTTCATCGAGGTTTCCTTTTCGGGCCAAAACCAGCCCCAAGTCGTTGTGAGCCGAGGCGTTATAGGGGTTACGCTGGAGTGTCAGGCGATAGTGCTGAATCGCTTCGTCGGTCCGGCCCAGCCGGCCAAGGGCGCCGCCCAGACCATAATGAGCCGTAGCCTGGTCCGGCTTCGCCCGCAGCGAGGATTCGTAGTACTGGATTGCATCAGCGAATTGCCCCTTGCGCACCAGGGCGTTGCCCAGGTTGTTAAGGGCGCCGACATGATCGGGCTTCTTCTCCAGCACCAGCCGATATTCCGGGAGAGCTTCGTCGAACTTCTCCAAGCCTTCCAATGCTTTGCCGATATTATTGTGAGCCTCAAAGAAGCTCGGCTCTGCCTTCAACGCTCGCTGGAAATAGGAGATCGCCTCCGCATACTGCTTCTTGGCCACCAGCGCGACGCCGATATTATTCAAGGGCTCCGGGTTCCGGGGCTCTATGGCGATCGCTTGGCGATAATAGGCCAGGGCTTCATCCAGATGCCCCTCCTCGTCCAGGAACCAGCCAAGATTGTAACAAGCAAGCCAATTGTTTCGGGTCACGGCAAGGTCATGGCGATAGAGAGTTTCACTGTTCCGCCAATAGCCGAGTTGGTGGCGAGTTTGCACCGCGCAAGCGACCAGCACCAGCCCGGCGGCGCTCGCGCACGCCACCTTTGGCAACCGCCACCGGTCGCAGGCCTCGCCCGCCCCCCAAACCAGAATGATGAACAGGCCGATCAATGGCAGGTAGGTGTAGCGGTCGGCCATGGATTGTTCGCCGACCTGGACCAGGCCAATGACCGGCACCAGCATTCCGAGAAACCAGAACCAGCCGGTCCCCACAAACCGGAACTTGCGGCTCAGCCAGGCTGCCCCCAGAGTTAGCCCGGCCAGCAGCGCAACCGCAAGCAGCACCTGAACGAGCGGCCAATGGTCTGGGCGCGGATAAGGGGTCGCCAGCCCGGCCGGCCAGAGCGTCTTGCCCAGGTAGCGCGCATAAGCCACCGGCGTGTTTTCAATCCGGTGGCGGAGCGAGAGTTGGGACAAAGACTGGACGGCTCCGCCCTTCTTCTGAGCAACGAAAGTCACCGCACACGAAATCACGCTCAGGACAAGAAACGGCCATTTCTCCAAAAGCAGGCGGGCTAGTGGAACGGCGGGCTGGTGGAGTGATGCGTGTTGCGTGTTGCGTGTTGCGTGATTCTGCATTCTGCATTCTGCATTCTGCATTCTTCTCAGCGGCCAGTAGTCCAGCAGCAATAACACGAAGGGCAAGGTCACCAGCATGGGTTTGCTCATCAGGCCCAGGGTGAAGCAGAGGAGGGAAAGGAGATAGAGACGGGCGGCATGAGGCGTGAAACGTGAAACGTGAAACGTGATCTGCGCGGCCTGTTCCGTGTTGCCTGAGAGTGGCTCCTGACTTTGGACTTTAGACTTTAAACTTTGGACTGCCACATAGCAGCCATACGCCCAGAGCGTGAGCATGAAAAAGAAGGCGCTGAGCACATCCTTGCGCTCGGAAACCCACGCAACCGATTCCACGTGCAACGGGTGGAGCGCAAAGAGCGCCGCCACAAACGCGCTGCGCCATAGCGTACCGGTAAGTCGCCGGAGCAGGCCCAAAAGCAGCAGGGTATTGGCCAGGTGAAACAGCAGGTTCACGACGTGCGGGCCGGCCGGGCCAGGACCGAACACCTGCGCGTCAAGCATGTGCGAGAGCCAGGTTAGTGGGTGCCAATTGCCCCCGTGGCCCGTGGACAGCGCCCAGCCCAAGCCCTCGAGCGTCAGCCCTTTTTGAACATGGGAGTTGGAGCTGACATAAAGTGAGTCGTCCAGGTTAACAAACTGAAACCGGCCCTCTGGGTAATAGACGAGCAGCGTGACGACGGCCAACAGCAGGCCAACCCAACCAGGATGCGCCGCCAGGCATGCCAACCTTGGGCCGGGTCGCGTGTCCCCTGCGGAGAGCGGTGGAATTATCTGCGCCAATTCAGTCATGGTCCCGCAAACTCATCGCGGTTGGCCAAGGTGCAGTCGAAATCCCGGTGGGGCAAAACAAAAATGAGCCACGGCTAGGGGGACGCCGAACCCATGGGGGCTGGATGGGTCACTTCGTGATAGGGGCGGCCTTCAAGGTACAGTTCAAGCAGTTGCTGGTTCTTGCCGGCGAGCTTTTCGTCCCCCGACTCAGTCGCCTGCGCGCAGGCCTTTTGCGCCGTGGCAACCGCCTCGGCAAATCGGCCGGCTTCGGCGTAGGCGGCGGCGAGCGTGCCGACCATGACGGTCCGCTGGAACCGGGTCAGTTCGCAGGCCTGCTCGGCCAACCGGACGGCTCCGGCTCCGTCGCGAAGATTGGCCTCGGGACACGTTGCCAGGAGCCAGGCCAGGTTATTGAGGATTTCCGGCGACTCGGTTTGCAGCGCCAATGCAGCGCGATAACCCTCGACGGCGTACAGGAACTTCCCCTGTCCGGCCCAGGTGCCGGCGACCTGTGCGCGCATTTCTGCAGTGGGCAGAAGCTCCAGTGCCTCACGCATAGATGGCAGCACGGCTTGAGATTGCTCCTGCCGGATCAGGGCCGCCGCCAGGTCTTCGGGTGTCGCCACGTCATCCGGACGCAGTTGTCGGGCCAATGCGTACTCAGCGATGCCCTGAGCGGTATTCCCCTCGGCAAGGAGAACATGACCGAGATTCCTGTGGGCCCGCGCATGACGAGGATTCCGCCGCACGAGGTCTTCAAGCTTGGCCCTGGCCTCGTCCCACTTTCCCCGCTCGGCCAGAAACCGCCCCAGATTGTTGCGGGCGTCGTCATAGCCGGGATTGATTTGGAGCGCGGCGCGAAAGTGTTCAGCGGCTTCGTCCAGCTTGCCCTGTTCCGCGAGCACGGTCCCGAGGTTGTTATGCGCCAGCCAGTTGCCCGTCGTCACTTGGAGGGCATGGCGGAACAGGGCAGCCGAGTCCTGCCAATGCTTGAGTTGGGCACGTGTTGTTGCCAGGCAGGCGTTCAGGACCACCACTGCGCCCAGTATCAAGCCCAGCCGCCAGGCGAACGAGTCGAGCCGGCGGTCCCCTGCTCCCCAGCCCAGCAGGAGGAACACGCCGATCAATGGCAGGTAAGTGTAGCGGTCGGCCGAACCTTGCCAGCCGACTTGCACTAGGCCGATGACCGGCAGCAGCATCACGCAGAACCACAACCAGCCCACCAGCAGCCACGGTCGCGAGCGCGTCTGCGCCACGCACAGAAGCGTCACGCACAGCAGCGAAAGCGCGGATAAGGCAGCTTGCCAGGTCGGCACCGGGACATACGGATAAAAGACGCACAGTTTTGCGGGCCAGAACATTTTCGCCAGGTAGGCCCAACACGCAGCAGGCGCATTCGCCAGCCGGCTGCCCACAGGCAATTGTCCGAGCGACGTGATGGCACCCCCAAGGTGCTGGGCCCGTAACGTGAGCAAGCCCGCCGCCACGGCAAGGGCGAAGAAAGGGACCTTTTCGAGCAAGAGGTTACAAGGCGTCTTGAGTCTTAAGGCTTGAGTCTTGAGTCCAAAGCGGCGCAGCGGCCAGTAGTCCAGCAGGAGCAGCACGAATGGCATGGTCACCAACATCGGTTTGCTCATCAGCCCCATAGTGAAGAAGAGAAGAGAAAGCAGGTAGAAGATGGAAGCGGGTTGCGCGGAACGTGAAACGTGAAACGTGAAACGCGATGCGGGCTGCGTCTTGTCAGAGGCGGACCTCAGAGTTTGGACTTTAGACTTTAGAACCTGGACTGCCACATACCGGCCATACGTCCAAAGCGTGAGCATGAAGAAGAAGGCGCTCAGCACGTCTTTCCGCTCCGCAACCCACGCTACTGACTCGACGTGCAGCGGGTGCCAGGCAAATAGGGCGGCTACCAAGGCGCTGCGCCAAACCGCACTGGTCATCTGGTTTAGGGCCAGAAACAGCAGGACCGTGCTGGCGATGTGAAAGCCGAGGCTGGCCAGATGATGGGCCCCGGGCCTCAGACCAAAGAGCTGGCAATCCAACATGTGGGAGAGCCAGGTCAGCGGGTGCCAATTGTTTGCGTGGCTGGCACCGAACGCCCAGCGCAGACCCGACCCCGTTAGCCCCGCCTGGACCACCGGGTTGTCCGTCACATAATCCGGGTCGTCCAGATTAATGAAGTCATGCTGATTGACGGGCCAGAAAAGGGCGAGAGTTATCGCCGCCAGCCCGAAGCAGATGACAACTTCACGACGCATTCACCTCTATTGACTTGAAAGTGCTGGCGAAAGGCAATGCGAAACAGGGCCCTTCTCTGCTATTGCACAGCGGGAGTGCTTAATTCAGCTTTTAGGTGATTGCCAAACGAAGACCGCCAACCGATTGAGCCTGGCGAAACCCAGGCTCTAGCCAGCGGACCGACGCGAAACCCCGTTACGGAGCCGGCGGCAATTGAGTTGGCTCCTTGGCCGTGCTTGTGGCCAGGGCGGGCCTGGGTCTTCGGCGCGCTGCTGATGGCTGTCACCTTCGCCGCTTACCTGCCCGTGTGGCGAGCTGGATTTATTTGGGATGATGACACGCTCCTGTTGCAGAATCCCGGGATCCAAACGCCCGGCGGGCTGGGCCGGCTGTGGACGAGCGATTTCCCCCTGGCCACGACGACGCTCTGGCTGGAATGGCGGCTGTGGGGGGTGAAGCCGCTGGGCTACCATCTGGTCAACGTGCTGCTGCACGCGCTGAGTGCCGTGGCGCTGTGGCGGGTCCTGACGCGGCTGAACATTCCCGGAGCAGGGCTGGCGGCGGCGATGTTTGCGGTGCACCCGGTCAACGTCGAATCAGTGGCTTGGATTAGCGAGCGCAAGAACACCCTTTGCATGTTCTTCTATCTATTGAGCCTACTGCTCTATCTGCGTGCTGAGGGCGTCGCTGGCTTGAAGATGGAGACTGGAGGATGGAACACGGTACGGCCCTTCCGTCCATTCCCCCTCCCCTATCCGTCATCCTCGCTTCTCTACTGGCTGTCTGTAGGAGCATTTGCGCTGGCGTTGCTGAGCAAGACAGCGGTCGCGCCGCTGCCGTTGGTGTTGCTCGGGCTGGCCTGGTGGCAGCGGGGGCGGCTGGCGCTCAAGGATGTGTGGCGCACCGTCCCGTTCTTTGCCTTGGCCGCGCCTGCCAGCCTGGTCTCGCTGTGGTTTCAGTCCCACCAGGCAATTGGCGCCAGCCTGCTTGACGTGCGGAACGACTTTTTCTGGTCGCGCCTGGCGGGAGCCGGCTGGGCGATCTGGTTTTACCTCTACAAGGCAGTGCTGCCCTTCAACCTCAGTTTCGTCTATCCGCGCTGGCAGATTGACGCGACCCAAGTGCGGTCTTATGTCCCGGGGCTGCTGGTGGTGGCGGCATTGCTGGTGTGCTGGCGCTATCGGCGGGGGTGGGGAAAGGCCGTGCTGCTGGGCTTGGGCTATTTCGTGGTGATGCTCCTGCCCGTGCTGGGCTTTCTTAACATCTACTTCATGCGCTACTCGCTTGTAGCCGACCACTGGCAATACTTTGCCATCATCGGGCCCATCGCCCTGGCGGCAGCCGGGATCACCAGAAGCGCCGACATTCCTGTCGGCTTAGTGCTCTCGTCGCCAGATGCCGATAGGAATGTCAGCGCTCCGGGCGGTTCATGGAGAGGGAGGAACCTTCTCTACCCGACGGTCTGCGGAGCGCTGGCGCTAACCTTGGGCCTATTGACCTGGAGGGAAGGCCTCAACTACACCAACCTCAAAACTTTGTGGACGGCGACCCTTGCCAGAAACCCGGCTGCCGCCATCGCCCATAACAACCTAGGCACCCTGCTCCTGGAGGAGGGACAGGTGGACGAAGCCATCACACATTTCAAGAAGGCCCTCGCCCTCCAACCTAACGCTGCCGATGTCCACAGCAACCTCGGCGCCGCGCTTCTCGGCCAAAGGCGGCTCGACGAAGCCATTCTCCACTTCCGGCAGGCTCTCGAAATCCAACCCGACTCGGCGCAAGCTCACAACAACCTCGGCAATGCCCTTTCCCAACAAGGGCATCTCGACGAAGCAATCGCCCATTTCCAAAAGGCCGCCCAGCTCCAGCCCGCACTCGCCAGCGCCCAATACAACCTCGGCGGTGTGCTACTCCAGGCGGGCCGTGTGGACGAGGCCATCGCTCATCTCCGGCGCGCGCTCGAACTCCAACCCGACCTGGCCGATGCCCACATGAACCTCGGCAACGCCCTGCTCGCCAAAGGGCAGGTGAACGAAGCCGTTATTCACTTCGGCAAGGCGGTCGAGCTGCAGCCAGGGCTCGCTACCACGCACTATAACCTCGCCAACGCCCTTTCCCGGCAGGGCCGAACTGACGAAGCCATCGCTCACTTCCAAAGGGTTCTGGCCATTCAGCCGGCCTTTGCCCCGGGTTATAACGGCCTCGCCAACGCCCTGCTGCAAAAGGGGCAGGCGGACGAGGCACTCGTTAATTTCCAAACGGCGTTGCGAATCGAGCCCCGCCTCGCCGAGGCCCATCTCAATCTCGCCAACCTTCTCCTCCAGCGGAACAACGTGGACGAGGCCATCGCGCACTTCCAGGCGGCGCTGGAAATCCAACCCGGCCTTGCCGTTGCCCACAACAACCTCGCCAATGCCCTCCTCGGCAAGGGCAAGGTGGATGACGCCATCGCCCATTTCCAACAAGCTCTGAGACTCCAGCCCAACCTCGCCGAAGCCCACAATAACCTGGCCAACGCTTTTCTGCAAAAGGGTCGGGTGGCCGAGGCTGTGACGCATTACCAGGCCGCCGTCGCCGCCGTCCCGAACCATCCCTACCTCCTCAACAATCTGGCTTGGGTGCTCGCGACCTGCCCGGATGCCTCGATCCGCAACGGCACCCGCGCCGTCGAACTGGCCCAGCAAGCCGAGCGGCTTTCCGGCGGAAAAGACCCTGCTTTGCTCGGCACGCTGGCCGCCGCCTATGCCGAGGCTGGGCGGTTTGCGGAAGCCGTCGCCGCCGCTCAGCGGGCTTTGGAGTTGGCCACCGCCCAGACCAACACCGCACAGGTCGAGACCCTGCGCGCCCGTCTCGAGTTGTACCAGTCAGGTTCCCCATTCCGCGACACAGAGTTGTTGCCCCGAGCAGTCCCGTCCTCTGGGGGTATCTCGATCCACTAACCTGCTGAGACAGAACGTTGAACTCTTGGATCTATACCGCAAGGGGCAGCCCTACCACGAGCCTGCCACCGCAACCAGTAATTCTTGAGTGCTGTAGTTTGCTTGAATGCTTGGCTGCAGCGGGAGGCGCAGGCGCATCAACTTGACCCGCGCCCCCACTGGATGCACCGGAGCAGGCACTAAGCCGCGGCGAATGGGGGCGCAGACTCAACTGTTATCGCCGACTCTGGGCCGATCCGGCGCAGTTGCTGGAGGACTTTCTCGACCGGGAGCCATGCAAGGCCAGCCGGGTGGCGCAGGACGATGACGCGCTGGCTGGGCGGGCGCCAGATTTCTTCGGCCGTGTCGGCCCACAAGACCAAGCCTGACAAGCCAACTGCAGCGGCCAGATGCGAGATGCCGGAGTCATGGCCGATAAAGGCCTGGCAGGCGGCCAGCCGCCGCCCCAGCTCCGCCAGCGGCAGACTTTGCGCGACGCGAAATCGCGTCGGCGGCAGCGCGGCAACCAGGTGCTGCAGGCGTTCGCCTTCGGCTTCGCCGCCGACCAGGAGGAGGTTGAAGCGGGTGAAGTTGATGAGATGCTGGAGCAGTTCGGCCCATTTGGTTTCCGGCCAGTTCTTGCGGTCGCTGCCGCTGCCGGGGTGAAGGGCCAGCGGCGGGTGGGGAGACGAGCCGGGAGAGAGGGACGAGAGGCGAGGGGTAAGAAGCAGACGCGGGATCGGGTCGGCGTCAAAGATGGCAAGGCGCTCCAGGGGTTGGAGATAAACTTTAGCGGCGTGGAGGCGGGCGCGTTCGTCCGCACGATGCGGGCCGACAATGAACTGCGCGCCGGTGCAGCGGGAGACGTTCGTCTGGAAAATCTGGTCGGGGTCGTAGAGGTAGGAGAGAATCAGGTCGAATTCAGAGAAGTAGTCGGCGAGGTCTTCAGCGAGTTGGCCGTGACGGGCGAAGAAACCCGCCAGGGCGCCGGCATCAATGGATTGCACGCGGTTGACCAGGCCGCCGGCCAGGGCGAGCTGGGCAATGTGCGGATAGCCGAGCACTTCGAGGTGGGCGGCAGGGAATTGCCGGCGCAGGGCGGCGATGGCGGGGAGCGTCAGGATAAAGTCCCCAATGGCGCCCCCGCGGATGACGAGAATCTTGCCTCGGAATTCGTTCAAGGAGCCTGGGCTTAGAACTTCGTTACGCCCAGCGCGGCCACGAACAGGCCGAAGGCGAGCCGCAGGCCGCAGCCGACTTTGATCCGTTGTTCGTTGGCGGTGCCCCAGTTCAGCAAATCGCGCAAGCGCCACGGCGAAACGGTGAACCAGATGCCGGCAACGACCAACACGTAGGCCCAGCCTTGAAAGACCAGCACCCAGTGCGTAACCGACAGCGCGGGACGGCCGGTATCCACCATCAGCTTGGCCAGCAACAGCAACACGATGGCCAGACCGCGCACCGCGAGGAAGTCCTGAACGAACACGCAGGTGCCAATGCCGATGGCCGTGAACGCGGCCAGCAAGGGAGTTTTCCAAGCCGCGAAGTCGGAGATGGATTCCTGGCTGACGTTCCACACGAACCAAATGGTGCCGAACAGCATGAGTCCATAACCCCACGGAAGGGACCGCGGGAATTTGCGGACGGCGGCGGCGAACGCGGCTGGCTTGGCAATGCCATAAATTTGGGGCAACCCCATGCCGAGGCCGAGCAGGACGGCGAGGGTGGAAAGCTTCAAGGTCATTTCAGTATTGGGGCCACACGATGGCAGATTGCACGGGAGGAAACAAGCTGTTCCGAGGGTCTCACTCGACGATCTTGGGAACGATGAACAAGCCGTTGGCCTGCGCCGGCGCGTTGCCCAGCGCCGCCTCATTGCTCAGGGAAGGGCGAATTTCGTCCGCCCGAGTCACATTGACGAGCGGAAACGCGTGGGCCGTCGGCTCCACCTGGCTGACATCCACTTCCTTCAGCTTTTCGATGTAGCCAAGAACGCCGCCCAATTGGGCGCCGATCTTCTGCTCCTCTTCGGGTGAAAGCGACAACCGCGCGAGGTGCGCCACGTACTTGACATCAATATCAACATTAGCCATGCCAGAAACCGATCTTCGCTAATCTGGCCGTCCACGTCCAGAACGAAGAGCTTGAGTTCAAACAGTCCAAAATGGCCACTCCAAATAATGGTTCCGAGGCCGGTGGCGTCTTGACTTCTGAGGCGGGGTGGGCCATTAAACAGGGGCAAGAACCAGAGCGTGTATCCGCGCAACCAATCCATGAACTTGTTCCGACGAAAAAATGTTGCCGACCTGCAGGCCGAGGCACTGACTGACCACAGTCTGAAACGCGCGCTCGGCCCCGTGAACCTCACCGCCCTGGGGGTTGGGGCGATCATCGGCACGGGCATCTTTGTGCTGACGGGCACGGTGGCCGCGCAAAACGCCGGCCCGGCCGTGGTGCTTTCGTTCGTGCTGGCCGGCATTGCATCGGTCTTTGCGGCGCTGTGCTACAGCGAGTTCGCCTCGCTGGTGCCGATGGCCGGCAGCGCCTACACTTACGGCTACGCCACGCTGGGCGAACTCTTTGCCTGGATCATTGGCTGGGACCTGATTCTCGAATACGCCGTCGGCGCGATTACAGTCGCGGTGGGCTGGTCGGGCTACGTCGTCTCTTTCCTGCGCGACTTTGGCATTGTAGTGCCGCCCCAGCTTGCAGCAGCGCGCGGCACTGAGTTGGTTGATCTGCCGGCCGCGCTGGCGGCGGGGCTGAAAATGCGACCCGGCTGGGCGGCCTTCGGCGCTGACCTCGCCGACCAGATCCGCGCGCTCGGAACCGACCCCGCCTCCCTGTCCCACGTCACCGCGGTCTTTAATCTGCCCGCAGTCATCATCATTTTCATTGTCACGACGCTGCTGGTGGTCGGCATCAAAGAGTCCGCCAATTTCAACAACCTGATTGTCTTCGTCAAAGTCGGCGTGGTGCTGTTGTTCATCGCGGGCGCCGCCCGCGCCATCAATTCCGCCAACTGGCATCCGTTTATCCCCGCCAACACCGGCCAATCGGGCCACTTCGGCTGGTCAGGGATCATGACCGGAGCGGGCATCGTGTTCTTTGCCTACATCGGCTTCGACGCGGTGAGCACCGCTGCGCAGGAGGCCAAGAATCCCCAGCGCGACATGCCGATCGGTATCATCGGGTCGCTGCTGCTCTGCACTGTGCTCTACATACTGGTTTCAGCGATTGCCACCGGCGTCGTGCCCTACGGGCAACTGGATGTACCGGACCCGATTGCGGTGGCGGCGGACCGGGCCGGCATGGGCTGGATGGGCAAGCTCATCAAGCTCGGCGCGATCGCGGGTCTGTCTTCGGTAATCCTGGTGATGTTGCTGGGCCAGTCCCGGGTCTTCTACAGCATGGCGCGCGACGGGCTGTTGCCACCGCTGGTCAGCCAGGTGCATCCGCGATTCCGTACGCCGTGGCTGACCTCGATCGTGACGGGCCTTGCGGTGGCGTTCTTCTCGGCGGTGTTTACCGTGCGCGAGGCCGGCAGTCTCTGCTCGATCGGCACACTGCTCGCCTTCGCCATCGTCTCAGTCGGCATCCTGATCCTGCGCGTCCGAGAACCTGGCCTGGAGCGGAGGTTCACGACGCCCTGGGTGTGGTTGATCGCGCCGATGGGCGCCATTTCCGCGTTTGCCCTGATGGCCGCGCTGCCCTGGCCAACCTGGGAGCGGCTGATTATTTGGTTTGCGGTGGGCATGGAGGTTTATTTCGGTTATTCGGTTTACCATTCGAGACTAAGTGCCGGCGCACCCGCGGGAGAGACGGCTTGGGCGCGCGCCCTCAAGCTGGTGGGGGTCACCTGGATCGTGTTCGGCACCCTCGGTTCGATTCTCTGGCTGTTCCGCTTTCGGGAGACCTACCTGCCGGGCGCGGGTGGGTTGTTCCTTGGCTGCCTCAGCCTGTTGGTTTCCTGGAGCTTCGGCACACTCCTGAGTGTGGTGGCTCACCTTTCGGATCGTCTCCATGCGCGCTACGCTCCGGCTGCGAGCAGCGCCGCGGCCTCAGAACCGGAGAGCACGGCCGCGCCCGGCCTAAAGGCCCGCTAGTGATGATGATGCCGGAAAAGCCGATGGCGGTTCTGGAACAGGTACCAGACAATGACGACGTTCAGCGCCAGAATGATCAACACGGTTACCGGGTGGCCCGGACGAGCGCGCTCCGGCGCAGTCCGGCGCACCAGTTCCCAAATCTCGATGGGGATAAAGAAGGCTGATTCACCGATCGCCAGCCAGCCGGCCCAGCTCACGCGGAAGATCAATCCGATCCCCTCCACGAGCGAAAACAGGCTGTAAACCAGCGTCCCGGCCGCTGCCCACAGCACCTTCACCTCGGTAAGCTGGCCCACTTGAACCGCAAGATCAGCCCAGAATCTCCGTTCCGGGTTCAGCCGCAAATGCTGCAGCAAATGCCGGTATTCCGCCGGCAGATCGTTGTCGGAGAGCGTGTAGGCGACGATGGCCAGCGTCACGAACAACAACCCCTTTAGCAGCTTGATGGCGATGATCGCATAAAGCGTTGGCGCCCGTTTCCTGACCAGCTCAGTGTCGTTATCCATTACCGGATTTTCTCCAGTAATATGGACACCAAATCGCCGATCTTCACTCGTTCCTGTTTCATGCTGTCGCGGTCGCGCAACGTCACTGTGTTCTGCAATTCCGGGCCTTTCTCGCCGAGGGTGTCGAAGTCAATCGTCACCCCGAACGGCGTGCCGGCTTCGTCCTGGCGGCGATACCGGCGGCCAATCGCGCCGGCTTCGTCGTAGAATACAGACAGGTGCGGACGCAACAACTCACGCACCTCCTTCGCCTTGCTTACCAAGGCCGGCTTGTTTTTCAGCAGCGGGAACACCGCCACTTTGATCGGCGCGATCCGCGGGTGGAACCGCATGACGACCCGAGTTTCCAGCTTACCCTTCTCGTCGGGCGCCTGGTCTTCGCAATACGCATTGCAGATCAGGGCCAGCGCCAGCCGGTCCACCCCCGCGCTCGGCTCGATGACGTGCGGCACATACTTGGTCTTGGCCTCCTCGTCGAAGTATTCCATGGACTTGCCGCTGAACTTCTGATGCTGCGCTAGGTCGAAATCGCCCCGTGCCGCGATGCCCTCCAGCTCCTGCGTGCCGAAGGGGAACTTGTACAGAATATCCACGGTCGCCTTGGCATAGTGCGCCAGCTCCTCTTTCTTCTGCCAGTATTCGACGAGCGTGTCGCGGCCCAGCCCGATGCTTTCGTACCACTGAACCCGCTGCTCGACCCAGTATTTGTGCCACAGCTCCCAGCCCCAGTTGGGTTGAGGGGTTAGGGTCGAGGGTTGAGGAGCGGAGAGGGCTGCGACCGAACCAGCCATTTTCTGCACCACCTCGTCCGGGCGGATAAAGAACTCCAGCTCCATCTGCTCGAATTCGCGCGAGCGGAACGTGAAATTGCGCGGGTTGATCTCGTTGCGGAACGCCTTGCCGATCTGGCAGATGCCAAACGGAATCCGCTGACGGGAAACCTCGAGGGTGGTCTTGAACTGAACGAAAATGGCCTGCGCCGTTTCAGGACGCAGATAGGAAATGTTGTCCGCGCTTTCCACCGGCCCGACGTAAGTCTTCAGCATCAGGTTGAACGGTCGCGGCTCCGTCAGCAGGCTCCCGTTCTCCGGGTTGTAGCGAGTCGTGTTCTGGAGTTCCTCGGTGCGTTCGCCCTGCAGTGCCGGATTGTCAATGCCGCGCTGCTGGTAGAATTGTCGCGCCGGCTTGCGGGCGTACTCCGCGTGCTTGCCGGTTGCAATCAACACCGAGAAAGCGTCCTTGCACTCCTTGCCAGTCCCGCTATCCGTCGCTCCCGCGTAGAAATAAGCCGTGCCGCTCTGCGGCTCGATCTGGTCGGCCCGAAACCGCTTCTTCGTCAGCAGACAGTCCACCATGAGATCACTGAACGTGCTGGTGTGGCCGCTGGCTTCCCAGACCCTCGGATGCATGATGATGGCCGCATCAAGGCCGACCACATCATCCCGCAACCGTGTCATTGTCCGCCACCAGGATTCCTTGATGTTGCGCTTGAGCTCCGCGCCGAGCGGGCCGTAATCCCAGAACCCATTGAGGCCGCCGTAGATTTCCGACGATTGGAAAATGAAGCCGCGTCGCTTGCAGAGCGAAACGATCTTTTCCATCAGATCACTGGTCTTTGGTTCAGCCATAGGGCGGGCAGTGTCTCAAAGTGCCTGCGCATGTCAAGGTAGCCCGCAAAGAATGCCGCAAATTCACCGACCCTCACCGCCCGGCGCTCCGCCCGGACCACCGTCCGGTGGCCGGCAGGAAAAACGCCTGGGCGCACAATCGGGAATGCACGGCAACGATTCCCACGAAATCACGCCACAGACGAAAATGTGAAAGCTGCGACGTCGCCGCCGCGTAATCCACTTGTACCGGTTGCGAAACCAGCGCCATGCCAGCCCACACCGCCTTCACCATGACCTCCAGCTCGAACGCATACCGCTCCGACTTGACTCGAAGGTCCCGCACTGCCGCCAGCGGATAAACCCGGTAGCCGCACTGAGTATCCGCCAGGCGCACCCCGGTCTCGAACCGGAACCAGAGCGTGGACAGCCCGTTGGAAAAACGCCGCACCAGCGGCGCCCCCGCCGCCTTCAGATCGCGCACCCCGATAACCAATGCGTCTGGCTGGTTGCGGCAACTCGCCGCAAATTGCTCGAGCGCTGCCGCCGGATGTTGCCCGTCCGCATCAATCGTGATTGCGTGCGTGAATCCCAGCGCCTCCGCTTCGGCGAATCCCGCCTTCAGCGCCGCCGCCTTGCCCCGGTTCTCCGGCAGCGTGATTACCGCGAGGCCGCTCTCCTGTGCGAGCACTGCCGCCGTCTGGTCGGTCGAGCCATCGTTCACTACGATTGCCGGGAAAGCGCGCCGCGATTCACGCGCCACCTGTCCCACCGTCAAGCCGTGGTTATAGACCGGAATGACCACGCAAATGTGCGGTGGAGTCTTCATGCCTCATTCCAGCGGGTCCACAGACTGCCGCCGCTGGCGCGAGCCCTTGGGCATTTGTATCGCCTTAGTTTCACCCCGCGAGAGCGCCTCTTCTTTGCTCGTCTTCATCTGAATCGGAGAAACCGGCAAGCACCAGCGCCAACCCGGTCAGCCGCCAATCTATACCTGCTCTTTGGTGCCGCAAAGGAAATTCGCCTTAACCCCTCCATTGACATCTGACCGGCACCCGTTAGCATTGCAGTTGGTGGCCGAACGGCGCGTTCGTCTATCGGTTAGGACACGGCCCTCTCAAGGCTGAAAGACGGGTTCGATTCCCGTACGCGCTACCACCCCGGAAAATAAGGGGTTTTTGAAGATTTTGGGGGGAGAGGCTCCAGAGTAAGAACAAAAGTGAGAACAACGATTTCCATTTTCTCCCTCAATCCGCTGCATCAAGCGCGCAAATCGAAGCGTCTCTTGCAACGAATTCCACCGCTGCTTCGATGAAAAAGTGGATGGTGGTTTTGGATGGCGAAGTGGAAGGTGGATAGTGGTTTGGGCTCGGGCTGGGCGATTCATCTCGAAGTTCTGGTTCAGCCTGGTCCAGTTCAGCCCATTGCAGATTCATCCTCCCTGCGATCAATGGACAACCAGAGGAAATGTGCTGCGCTGCGTGATGGACGCCAAGCTCGAACACCTTGCTGTTTTTTCTTGTTACGGCCTCGTCCAGTGCCATCCTGTCCTCATGACTTGGAACAGACAGACCATATTCTCGCTTAGCTTCCTGCTAACGTCGGCGGCTTTCCTGCAAATCACGAACGCGCAGGCTCAAACCGACACCGCGAACCTCAACAGGCTTTCCGACGCGGAGAAGGCCGCCGGCTGGCAGCTCCTGTTTAATGGCCAGGACTTCGCCGGGTGGCACAACTTCAAACGCGAGGGTGTTCGCCCCGGGTGGCAGGTCAAAGACGGCGCGCTGGTCTGTACCGATCCCCATAATGCCGGCGACATCGTCACGAGCAACAAGTTCGACTGGTTCGAGCTGCAGCTCGACTACAACATCTCGGAGGCAGGCAACAGCGGCATCATGTACCACGTCACCGACCAGGGCGGTGCCATCTGGGCGACCGGCCCGGAGTTTCAACTCGAAGACAATGTGAAGGCGGCTGATCGGGTCCGTTGCGGCTGGCTCTATGCCCTGTATCAACCGCCGAATGACCCGCAAACCGGCAAGCCCCTCGACGCCACCAAACCTGTTGGCCAGTGGAACCATGTCCGCCTGCTCATCAGTCCCGAAAAATGCGAGCACGAGATCAATGGGGTGAAATACTTCGAGTACGTCCTGAACAGCGAGGACTTCAAGAGCCGGGTAGCCAAGAGCAAATTCGCCCAGATGCCCTACTTCGCGAAGTCGGACACCGGCTACCTTGGCCTCCAGGGCGACCACGGCTCGATTTCCTTCCGGGATATCAAGATCCGGCCGATTCCCCAGGCCAAATAAGCGTTGCTCGTCAGGGGCATGGTTTGTTCTGGTGGTTGACATGGACGAAGAAGTTATCCGTAGCTGGTTGCAGAAGTTCATGTCAGCCGTTTTGTTTGCCACGCCTCCACCGCGCACCCCAACATTCCTGTCCTCGAACATCCCCACCCGCGCAGCTAGAAAAGAGCCCGGAGACGACTGAGCATTTGAATTGGCCTGGTCTGCTCCCTCAACTGCGTCCACCTGAGCGCCGTCAACAGCAGCCATATTTTGTATTGGCACTTCCCCTGCTTCGGCGCATCATTGGTGAACTTTTCGTCATGGGCGGCACAATTGCACAGTCAACGACCTGCCAGGGCTTCTTCTCCGGCTACCCCGTACAACTGTGTCTCGTCCAGACCGCTCAACCGCTGCGACAGACCCCCGAAACAACCGGGCATCCACTCCCCAACCAATGAGCGAATCCCCAAAAGGCGGCGAACTCTTCATCGTGGATAACAGCCATGAGGCCTGGAAGCCAAGCCGACGTTCAAAGGCACGCGCATCATGGTGTGGCAACTGTTCGATCACCTGGCCCTGGGCGAGTCTTTGGTAGATTTCCCGAAACATTTTCCCGGGCGGGTGACACTAGAAGCCGCCCGCGAGGCCCTGGAACTGGGACGTGATCTTTTCACTGAGAATGGCCGCAACTGGACCAAGCTGGCACGCGGCGAGGAAGAATGTTCTCGGCGAGAACATCATCTCCAGCCAGTTTTTTTTCAACTGCGGTCTTGCCTGCCGCCGAGGAGTTCACCAGAATTGGCAAGATTCGGTGAAGAATCAGCCCAACTATGAAAAAGCATTCCTCCTTCACCCGCGCCCCGCTCAGTACGTGCGGGCGCCCAAAAAACGAAATTCCCACCACTTCGCAGACGGCAGAATACCCGCGCCTCTGTGCCTGCGAATAGGGAAAAGGGGAGGCCGCCCATGTCCGGACTTCGCCGTCGCGTCTTTGCGCTCCTTGAGGAACCGGGGTCCGCTGACCATGCTGGCCGAGCGGTGCAGGTTTTCCTGGTGTCGCTCATCGCGCTCAACGTCCTCGCCGTCATCGCCGATTCCGTTGCCAGCCTGGCCGGGAAGTGGGCGCGCCCGCTGCGCGTCTTCGAGATCGCCTCGATAGGGGTGTTCACGGCCGAGTATCTGCTGCGGATATGGGTGGCGGCCGAGCGTGCGGAGTATGGGCGCCCCGTGCTGGGGCGGTTGCGCTATCTTCTCACGCCGCTGGCCGTCCTCGATCTCCTGGCCGTCCTTCCCTTCTACTTGCCGCTCCTGTTTCCCTTCGACCTGCGCTATCTGCGCATGCTCCGTATGCTCCGCATGCTCCGCATGGCCAAGATCGGCCGCTACTCGCGGTCGGTGCGGATCCTGCGGGATGTTCTCGCCGACCGGAAAAACGAACTGCTGGCCGCGGCCTCTCTCCTGGCGAGCGTCGTCGTCATGGCGTCCGGACTCATGTACGCGGCGGAGCATGAAGCTCAGCCCGCGGTTTTCACCAGCATACCCGCGACGATGTGGTGGGCCGTGGCCACGCTCTCCACCATGGGCATAGACATGCGGCCGGTGACGCCCCTGGGGAAGAT
>Ga0182021_10002331_pt1 | contig 22044 bp, 18 predicted proteins | sample 612E3MmetaG_FD_120493 | JGI IMG/M metagenome (GOLD analysis project Ga0182021, IMG submission 120493) | Permafrost microbial communities from Stordalen Mire, Sweden - 612E3M metaG (Illumina Assembly) | ecosystem: Environmental > Terrestrial > Soil > Wetlands > Permafrost | place: Sweden... | reverse complement strand
TGGAAGGTGGAGGGTGGGAGGCGGCAATGGCCACTGGCGGGAAGGTCTCCGACCATTCCCGCCCCACAGTTTGACCGATTGTCTCGACCTTTGTAGGGCGGGAATGGTTGAGTACCCGAAACCTTCCCGCCGTTAGAGGCCAGAATGAGAATACCTGCGGAGGCGGCAGGAGGAATTCCAGCGCCAGTCTGGAATCCTGTATGCAGAATCTGATCAATCTTCATCTTAGCCCTTCGGCCGCCCGTATTTCAGAACTTTCCTCTTGCCGTTCTTGGCCGTGATCGTGGCAATAAGAAGGTCGTTCTTCCTGCCATCGGAACACGCCTTGGCGACGGCGCGGGCCACATGTTCGCGCTTGAATAACGTCGCTTGCTCGATTGACATTCCATAGTTACCGCTCGACACATCCAGCCAAAGACGCCAGCGACCGTAGCCCCCTATGTCAGAGAAGACAGCATAACGAACCGGGTTGTCCAGATCGGCGAGGCGGCGGTTCAACTCACGCTTCCATTCCGGAGAGAGTTCTTCCTCGTCTTCCTGAATCTTTTTGGATTCTGGTTTCTTCTTCATCGGCAACTCACCCTATTAGACCCACATCACCACATGCAGAACAACAAAGCGAAACAACATGTTGAATGTCGCGCTCTGACCCCTGACGAGTACATCGCTCACTTGGCGACGAAGTAATGCGTTGGACAATGTCGACGGACAAACGTTTTCCCCTCTTCACTAAATGGCGTGTACCAACCAATGTCGTCCTCGCCCAAATTGAGGACGCGCTTGACTTCCTTGAAGAGTGCATGTGCAATGCCAGTACGGCGATGCTTCTTAAGTACCCAAATAACGCCGACACTCCACATCGAACCTTGTTCGACGCAAATAGGAACGTCGTTGGCATTCCATGTACAGCGCCAAACCTTGCTTCTCCTTTCAATGAGACACATACCTACGGCGCGTGAGGAGCAGACATAGAGGAAGATGTGCACTCTTCTTTCATCCGGCGGATCACACACTCGGTAGATGCCCCCGACGTTACAGATTTCGCGGTTAGCGCATCTGGAAACGTCCTGGGCCAGTTCGCGCGCCTTCTCAGAGGAACTATCGGTCACGAGAAGTATAAAGTCACCGGCCTTTGCCCATACCACGCGCTCATCCTCAAGAGCGCCTAAAGGTGCGCCATTGACGACGAGATCGCAGTACTGCAAATGGTCGGTTTCGTCTTCTGTCACGCCGGGGAAATAGAGACTCTCGCACTTTGGACATTTCACCAAACCGTTCATTGCTGCCTAACCACTGATGTATCCGATCTCATTGTTTACTAATTCCATCGATTAACGGACCCCTACTCGAGGTCAACGTTATTGTTCATCCGCCTGGCTTTGGCCTGCACATCCGCGTCAGACATAAACACGAGACTTACGACTTTGCCATTCCGAAACGTGACGGAACCGTTGTAGTAGGTAAAGATGTCTTTCTGCCCGACCGTCTCTTGACTTGCGGGTTGTCCTCTTACGGCTATGACCTTGGACATTGAGTCGCCGATCTCGATAGAAGATGACGACTGAGGTGCCGGTCCGACGGCGTTGCTGAGATTACCTTCAGCCGTTTCGTTTGGTTCGCCAAGGAGAAGCATCTTCATGGTGGGGACTGGCAGGGCGGTGGGGATGGGCTTCCATCGGCTGGCCCAGTCACGGGCCTCACCTACCTCGGATGAGGAAAGTTTTGACGCAACTTGCTGAAACTCCCTCGTGGCTTGCTTTTGCCCTGCGGCGGAGGCCAGGAGAAACCAACCGCACGCTGTCTTCGGGTTCTCGATGACGCCCAAGCCATCGACATAGCAAAGGCCGATGTTCAACTGACCGGCGACATCACCCTGTGTAGCGGCCTTGAGAAACCACTTGGCGGCTTCTGTGAAGTCTTGTGGGACACCCCGACCTTGGATGTAGTAGACGCCCAGGTTGGACTGGGCTTCGGCCTGCCCCTGTTCGGCGGCCTTGCGGTACCATCTGGCGGCTTCTTCACAATCCTTGGACACACCCTGACCATTGGCGTAGCAGACACCGAGATTGTATTGGGCGCGGACCTTTCCCTGATCGGCGGCCCTTCGGTACCACTTGGCGGCTTCGGCGAAGTCTTGGGGAACTCCTCGGGCCTTTTCGGAACAGACACCGAGGTTGAACTGGGACTCGGCATTCCCCTGTTCGGCGGCCTTGCGGTACCATTTGGCGGCCTCGGCGTGGTCTTGAGGAACGCCTTGCCCTGCGCTGTAACAGGCACCGAGATTGTGTTGTGCAGAGGCATTCCCCCGATCAGCAGCCGTTCGGAACCACTTCAGTGCTTCGACATCATCTTGGTGAACACCCTGACCATTGGCATAACAGAAGCCGATATTGGATTGGGCTTCGGCGAATCCTTGTTCGGCGGCCTTGCGGTACAACTTCAGCGCTTCGGCATAGTCTTGGGGAACACCTTGGCCATTGGCGTAACAGAAGCCGAGGTCGCACTGGGCTTCAGAATCCCCCTGATCGGCGGCCATGCGATACCACTTGGCGGCTTCAATGTAGTCTGTGGGAACACCTTGCCCCTTGTGGTAACTGAAGCCGAGACTGCATTGGGCTTTCGTATACCCTTGTTCGGCGGCCTTGCGGATCCATTTCACGGCCTCGGCATAGTCTTGGGGAACACCTTGGCCTCGGGCATAACGAATACCGAGGTTGTACTGGTCGGCCGCATCTCCCGGGGCGGCAATTGCCGCTTGATCGGCGAGCGAGTTTATTCGTTGCGTGGCGGTGGATGCTGCGACCCCATTTTCAATAGGCCCGAGGAGTCGATTCAATTCGACGATGGTGTTCGTCCTTATTCGTTCTTCCTGTTGCCCAATCTGTTGAATCTTCAGAAGGCAGGAGTTGAATCGGGCTCGTTCCTCATCATTGTCGATGGCAATCTCGTCATCCTCAACTTTCCACCCTTTACTGGAAGCAAGGAGTTGAACGATGCTTTCATATTGAAGGATGGTTTGCCTGTGCAATCTGAATATTTCATTAACAGCGTCTTGCCCAAAACCAGTGGCGTCGCCGGCAAGCATGGCCTTCTTTGTCGCATCGGACAGGTGCAGGGCGCCGATACGTGTTCTGGAATCTTTTATGTGCTTTGCGGCCAGACTCTCGTATTTGTCGAGAATTGCCTTGGTTCTTTCAATGATCAATTTGCTTTCGGACATGGTGGTGTCCTTCTTGATGCGATGGGCATCCAGAAGCGTGTACCAACCTGCGGATGTCAACTCACGAAACAGGTCATTCCTCTGAATGACAATCCTATCCATGTGATCCTTAAGGTAGCGTTCTATTTCCCCCAGTTCGCCAGTTGCCTTTGGGGTGGTGGCCGGGCTCCTTTCAACTGATGCCGGAAGTCTGGCTTCATTTAAGATACGCACCGCTTCCTCTTCGATTGAGGAGAAGACTTTAGCATCAACGGCTTCCTGTTTGGATTGAGAGGATGTGCGGACATGAACCGGCGTAGAAGCAGACGGAGCGCGGCGGGTATAGGTAGGTGATCGCAGGAAGAGGAAGATAACAAAACCTATGAAGACTGCCGGGAGGAACAAGACGATGGCGGATATACTCCACGCATCTGCTCGTTTGCTCACAATGTTTGGTGGTGAGGCCAGAGATTGTTGGGCGGATTCGTTCCCATCAACGAAGGTCATCTTTACTCGCTTCGACTTTAGAAAATACGGAGCCCAGATAAGTCCCCAAATGAACATCGAAAACGGAACGCCCCATGCCTGACTGATGTATTGCGTGGTTATTTTTGGCACACAGGCAGTAATGGAGGCATTAACTGCGCCAAGAATAACAACGGATGCGACATAAAAGATGAGCATCTTCGGGAAGGTGCTCTTCTTGGAAAAGAACAGCATGGCAAGCCAAATAGACAAAACGCACATGTAGGCCCTGAAGGCGAATTCAAAGATGACCGCAAAGATGGTGATTGGGTCAGACCTCCAAACCAAAGACCAACCTGTCTGCTGGGTGAGGACTTTGATATTGTAGGAATTCACGAGCAGGGCGAGCACCATCCAGGCAGCGACCAAAAACAGCCAGCCACGGATTGGATTTCCTGACTTAGACGATCCCTTGACACATGCCGCAACCCATTTGTCCATTTCGTGGTCGGTTCCCCCCTGAACGGGAGTGCGCGGCAGTTGGCTGGGCTCTTGGTTCTCTCTTTGTTTCGCAATTTCCGCAGACGGAACGTAATACCAGTCAAAACGATGTTTACATTTTGGACACTTCGCCACCCGGGCCAATGCAGTGTGGTTATCACCTGACAACCAAGAATCCTTCATCGCTCCTGCATATCCGCACCTCCTGCATACAGTCATGAAGCGAAGTTTCATGACTGAACGGTCTTCCTGAGTTTTCGCCTCAATCCGTCTTTCTTCTTCGAGTCGCCCTTTCTCCCTCGCTTCGTGCTCGTCGCGGAGTTGCTGTACGCGATACTTGATGTACAGGGCGATAGCCTTGTCCTTGTCGCCAAGGGCGTCGCTGAAAGCGCGCGTCATTGTGACGCTGATTACTTTCTGCGAATCCACCTCGTTTCCGGCCTGTTGATAGAATTGATCGTCGAGGTTCATTGTTTGTTCTCCTGGGGGATGTCGGTCATTCTGGCATTCGCGGAATTGTGTGTCCGAATCACTTCAAATATCGCGTTACGATCCCTACCCCCCATGCCCATTTCTTATAATTCGGATGCAACTGGTTGTGCAGGAGTAATTGAAACCACGTTCTCCATGGGAACAGGACAGAAAACAACGAGTGCAAAAGGGTTGTCGGCACAGTCGTCCACACCATCTGCCTTCATCACGATAAGCCTTCTCATCAAGGAAGTGGCGTAACGGTAAAGCGAAGGTTCTCTGATAATTCCCAGGTCATCAAACCACGAGATCGGCAATACGCACTTGATGAAAACGGACTGACCTTTGGCATTGTCTGGTTGGAGTCTTGCTTGTGCCTCCTTGCCGAGTTTCTGGGCGACAATGGTAAGGTAATGACTGCCCGATAGGTAAGTGGGGGCGAAGCGAGAGGTGGAATACAGGCTAACACTACAGTCGTAGGTCTGGAAATACGAATCACAGGCGGCAAGTGCGGTTTCAAGGCCCGGTATTCCGCTGAACAGTTTCTTCGCGTTACCAGTCAGGCGCTCATGTGAGGATGTCAATATTCCGTGTTTGTGGTATCTAGCCGGATCGTCGGTACAGCACGCGTGATACGCGGCAACATGGGTGTAACATGTGCGGACCAAATTCTCACATCGATTCCGAAGAGTCCGCACAAACGGGTCGCTGACATCTGAGGGTTCGTGATGCAGTTGTTGGTACTTCTCACCCTTGGCATGATAGTCAGTCAATAGGACAGGCCATGTGCTGTCATCATAGACGACCTGACGAAGGCTTTCGTTCCAGGTTCCAGGTTCATCCAAGTCCAAAATTGTCGGACGCATGAGCATTTGCTATTGACAGAATCTTACTTTCCTTACCCATTCGGCTGAGCCTGACCCTGTTGCGAAAACAGAACGACGAAAAGGTTAGACCGAGAGCGGCAGGGGAGCAATGCGGAAATGATGAAGGATGAATGCAAAATGCAGCACCGGAGGCCGCGCGTTCCAGCCGCCGGGTGGCGGCGTCTGTCATGGGTTAGGCGTAGACAAGGCGTCCTTTCGGCCGCGGGATCGGACGCCCGATTTCCTTGGCGGTCTCGATCCACTCCTGGATGATCTGCTCCGCATTCGATAGGGCCTCATGGTAAGTCTTGCCGTCGGCCATGCAACCGGGGAGTTCCGGGACCTCCGCGACAAACGCGTCGTCCTCGCTGCTCCAGAAGATGACGATCTCGTACTTGGAATCCACTTTCACTCTCCCATCCGCAAGTTGTACTTCAGAATCATTTCCCGCACCTGCTTGACCTGATACGGCTTTCCTTTGCCGTTCCTGGGTTGCAGATTGACGATCTCTTCGACTCCCGTCATCGTGAAAATGTGATGGTCGCCTCTGATCCGCACCTCAAACCCGAGTCGCTGAAGAAGCGCGCACAATCCATCGAATGGCACGTTCGCGTCAGACCTGCGCATCAGGATGTGCTCGTACAGTCTCTCGTGCTTACCCATAGGAAGAGGCTACCACGATGCCCGGTTCATGCCAAGACAGAGAAAAGTGGCAAGCTCACAAAACAGATCGGCGAGTTGCTCCACCATGACGTGGCGAGAGGTTCTGGTCAAAGAGCCGTTTCACGCATGAACGACCATCTGCTGGTGTTCTCGATCTGCCGCGTACTGGAGACAGGCCTTGATGTCCTCGGCGGTCAGATACGGAAAGTCACTCAGGATCTCTTCCTTGCTCATGCCGGAAGCAAGATATTCGAGCACCTCATAGACGGTGATCCGCATGCCCCTGATGCACGGTTTCCCCCCGCGTTTGCCGGGTTCGACTGTGATGATATCGCTGTACCTGTTCATAGTTTCAAGGTTACATCACTGGCAAACGGCTGTCTATTTTTCCACCCCAATGTTGAACGGCTCCTATGCCCTTGCCGCATCTGGCTCACCTTAGCCACAGCAGTTTGACCTCATTCTCCACTTGCTTGAATTCAGGATCTCCAGTCACGAGTTCCGCGTTTCTCGTTTTCGCGAGAGCGGCAGCGAAGCAGTCCGCGTAGGACATCCTGTGTCTGGCCTTGAGTCTCGCGGCCTCTCTCACTAACGAAAGGTCCTCCGACACCGGGACAAGTTCAATACCAAGCGTGGCCAATTCCTTCATCTTTTGTTCGGCTACGGACTCCGACTCGGCCCGGGCGATCGAGTAGTAGACCTCCGCCCAGTTGATGACACACAACAGCAAGCGAAGTTTCTCATCGGAAGCTCTAACCAGGAGCTTCTCCACTTCCTCTGCGGCAGGTTCGTCGAGCAGAAATGCCACCAGGGCCCAACTATCCAGGACTTTTATAGCCATCTCTACAGGTCCCTATCCCGATTTCGCTCGTTCATCAGGACTTCCATGGCCCGGCTACCCTTCAGCGATCCGCGGAGGCTGCGGACGTGCTTGGCGGTCATGGGCCGTAGGAGGATCCCCTCCTTGGTTGCCTCAACGTGCGCCCGCGTGCCCTCGTGGATGTCGTATTCCGTCCGCAACCACCGAGGAATGACCATCTGTCCTTTAACGGAGAAAGAAACGGTTGCCGACTGTGGTTCTCTTTTCATCACGCAAGTATCACCAGATGCGTAATGTAAGTCAATACAAACATAGTAAGCAGTGCGTCAACAGTTGGACGTCATTGGTGCCCGGCGTCTTCATCGGATCTTACCGGAAAGTTGATACGCTTCGGATGGACCCGAGTCGGTTGCGAAAGCAGGAGGGCGGAAAAGTTAGACCGAAAGAGGCAGGGGAACAAGCGAATAGCGACAGGGTTGACACCGCCACCCGGTCCCATTAGAGTGCCGCAAGAAGCAAGACTTCCGTAGAAGTGAGCAGGCGGCCCTGTTCAGGGCGCAGCCGGGCCTGGCGAAAGGGCAACGGGATGAATCAACCCCGTGGGACTGGGATGTCTCACGGGGTCGTTCGTTCCGGAGCCGTCATGAACAACTTGTCGCCCAGAGATCACGCCAGAAAAGCAAGAGTGGCGGCCCTTTCCATCGCCTCGAACGCCGGCTTGGTGACGGTCAAACTGATCGCCGGCCTCGCCATGGGCTCGGTCTCCGTCCTCTCCGAAGCCATCCATTCCGGCGTTGACCTGGTCGCGGCGCTCATCGCCTTCGTCTCGGTTCGTTCCGCGGCCAAGCCGCCCGACGAGCGGCATCCCTTCGGCCACGGCAAGTTCGAGAATCTGTCCGGCGCCATCGAAGCCCTGCTGATTCTTCTCGCCGCGGGATGGATCGTCAAAGAGGCGATCCACAAACTCCTGGCTCCCAAGCCCCTGGAGGAGGCCGGCCTCGGGGTCGCGCTCATGCTGGTTTCGGCCGGCGTGAACTGGGGCGTGTCCCGCCAACTCTTCAAAGTCGGCAAGGAGACCGACTCCGTCGCTTTGATCGCGGACGGCTGGCACTTAAAGACCGACGTCTACACCTCGGCGGGCGTCATGTTCGGTCTGACCGTCGTCTGGTTGAATAACGTTCTGAACCTCGGATTTTCCGTTGCCTGGGTGGACCCGGCGGCCGCGCTCTGCGTCGCCTGTCTGATTCTCAAGGCCGCCTGGGATCTAACGCTTCAATCCGTTCATGACCTTCTGGACACCAGCCTTCCACCCGAGGAGGAAGCCTGGATCCGCGAACGAGTGAAGACCTACCGCCCCTCCGTCAGGGGCATGCACGGCCTGCGCACACGCAAGGGCGGCGCGGAACGCTTTGTGGAGTTCCATTTGATCGTTGCCGAGGCCATGCACGTGAAGAAGGCTCACGACCTCAGCGAGCAGATCGAGCAGGCCATCGAGGAACACTTCCCGGCGACGCACGTGTCCATTCACATCGAGCCGTGCCACAAGCCGTGTTCGAAACGCTGCCTCGATGGATGCATGGCGGAAGAGTGAACTACATATTCCCGGCCACGGCCTGTCCGAATTCGCTGCACTTGAGCAGCCGCGCGCCTTCCATGAGCCGCTCGAAGTCGTAGGTCACCGTCTTCTGGGCGATGGTGCGCTCCATGCCCGCGATAATGCGGTCCGCCGCCTCGGTCCAGCCCAGGTAGCGGAACATCATTTCGCCCGAGAGGATCAGCGAGCCCGGGTTGACCTTGTCCAGCCCGGCATACTTGGGGGCGGTTCCGTGCGTAGCCTCGAAACACGCGGCGCCCGTGTCGTAGTTGATATTGGCGCCGGGCGCGATCCCGATGCCTCCGACGCAGGCGGCCAGGGCGTCGGAAATGTAGTCGCCGTTGAGATTCAACGTAGCGATCACCGAGTACTCGGCCGGCCGCGTCAGGATCTGCTGCAGAAACGCGTCGGCGATAACGTCCTTGATGACGATTTCGCGCCCGTCCTGGAGCCGGATGCGCTGCCACGGCCCGCCGTCAAGGGGCGTGGCGCCGAACTCCTTCCGAGCGAGTTCGTAGCCCCAGTCGCGGAACGCGCCTTCCGTGTACTTCATGATGTTCCCCTTGTGAACCAGCGTCACCGACGGGCGGTGTTGCGCGATGGCGTAGCGAATGGCGGCCTTGACCAGCCGCTCGGTGCCTTCGCGGGACACCGGCTTGAGCCCGAGGCCCGACGTGCCGGGGAAGCGGATCTTCTTCACGCCCATCTCGCGCTGCAGGAACTCGATCACCTTCTTCACCTCGGGCGTGCCGGCCGCCCACTCGATGCCGGCATAAATGTCCTCGGTGTTCTCGCGGAAGATCACCATGTCGGTCAGTTCGGGCTGCCGGACCGGGGACGGTACGCCGCGGAACCAGCGCACCGGCCTCTGGCACACATAGAGGTCCAACTCCTGCCGCAGAGCCACGTTCAAACTGCGCATTCCGCCGCCGACCGGCGTCGTGAGCGGGCCCTTGATGGACACCAGGAATTCCCGGCAGGCGGCCAGCGTCTCGGCGGGCATCCAGGTGTTCGGGCCGTAGACGGAATTCGCCTTCTCGCCCGCGAAAATCTCCATCCACGCGACCTTGCGCCTGCCTTCGTAGGCCTGCTGGACCGCGGCATCCCACACGATCATCGCGGCCTTGGTAATGTCGGCGCCGATGCCGTCGCCCTCGATGAAAGGAATAATGGGGCGATCCGGCACGCGGAGTTTCCCGTCCGCTCCCATCGAAATCTTCCGCCCGTCCTCGGGCACAACGATCTTGTCGTAGGTCACTGCTTCTTCTCCTTGCGAGAGTATTCGCCACTCATGGCCATCTGCCCATCAGACACCGCTCCCAATCAATAGCACAACAAGCCGCGGAATCGAGCCTTTCGTACGGATGCGACGCCTACCGCCGTCACGACCTTCAAGAGGCGATCCCGTGCCCTTCCCTGAGCCTCTATTGTCCCCCAGGCAGGACAGTCCGGAAGCCCTGGCCGGTATCGCCGTAGCCGTTGCCCGGGAACATAGGGTAACGAAGACCAACCTTGCAGTACCGCGCGGCCTGGGTGTACTCGTCCCATGTGCCGCCGCGAGTCTCCCGACTCTGGCCTTCCTTGCCCGGATACCAGTTCCAACACCACTCCCACACATTTCCCGCCATGTCATACAAGCCGTAGGCGTTCTTCCCGGCCTCAAATGATCCGACGGGGCTGGTGTACGGAGCGGCCCCGTTGGTGTATGCCGGATGAAAACCCTCGCTGCTCAGGTCGTAGGATATCTTGCCGTCGGCGAAGTAGTTCGCCTGAGTATGGCTGATGGTGTCCCCGCCCCACGGGAACCGCTTGCTTGACACCCCGCCCCGCGCCGCATACTCCCACTCCGTGGCCGTCGGCAACCGGTATCCGCTGCTCCAGTTCACGCAATTATCCTCGATGTTGGACCATCCGGTCCTGTACACCGTGGTTGTCGCGGAAGTCGTGTAGTAGGCGGGCGTCAGGCCCTCCTTCTCGCTCCGCGCGTTACACCACTTCACGCAGTCGTACCAACTCACCTGCTGCACCGGATGGTTCGTCCCTTTCCCTGTGCCCATCGTCAGGTCCGGGTACCCATGGGTCTGCGCCCAGCTCCGCACCTCATCCCACTTGGCCTTGGTCACTTCGTACTTGTCCATGTAGAAAGACGAAACCGTCAAAGAATAATCCCTCGAATACCAAGGCGTCTCATACGCTTCCTCGGGACTCAGCGGATTTATCCCGCTGTTGGTGCCGCCGGGAATGAGGACCCGGTCCGCCGATCGGACGTCATTGGTGACAGCCGTGACTCGGTAAAAACGGCCTCCGCCCGACATCGACACGCTGACAGACATCGAGGAACCGGTGGGCGCAAGGCCCGCAAGAGCGTTGGTCCACGCGCCAGTTGCAAGCGCCGCGGCCCCCTCCACGCGGTATTCCGACACATTATTGGTCGGGAACGACCAGACCAAGGATCCATTGCCCGCGAACGCGGTGATCGTGAGGTCGTCAGCCTGTGAAACCGCGACGAATACAAGTAAGGACAGACATCCGGCAATATGCTTGGTCAGCATGGTTACTCCTCACACTATCTCTTGAATGGACGACGCCTGCCAAAACCAGGGATTCGGAGGACAGGCGGTTGACTCCGCCGTGCGTTCAAGCGGAGGCGGCAGATTGTCCGCAAACGGCCCCGCCTACCTTGACTCCTTCGTGTAGTTCAACAGGCCCCCGGCCAGGATGATGGCTCTCTGGCGCCCGGTAAGATCCAACTTCACTCCCACATCCGATCCTTTCGTGGCGTTGCGCAGCTTTAGCGAGACCTGCCCGCCCTTGAGCGTCTCGCACACGCCCGCAATCTGAAGCTCGTCGCCCTGGGCGATCTTCTCGTAATCCGCCGCGTTCTCGAATAGCAGCGGCAGAATTCCAAAGTTGACGAGGTTCGCCAGGTGAATCCGCTCGATGGACTTTGCCACCACCGCCTTGACGCCCAGGAACATCGGGCACATGGCGGCGTGCTCGCGGCTCGATCCCTGGCCGTACGACTCGCCCGCCACGATCACGTTGTGCTTGCCCGCGTCCCGCGCCGCCGCCGCGCGGCCGGAGAACTCCGGATCGGTGTTCTCGAACACGTACTTCGAGTACGCCGGCACATTGGACCGGTACTTCAGGCGGGCGCCCGCCGGCATGATGTGGTCCGTGGTAACCTTGTCGCCCACCTTGATCGTCGCCACGCCCGCCAGGCTCTCGGGCAGCGGTGCGTTCTTCGGCGGTGCGCCGACGTTCGGCCCGCGGACAATCTTGGCCTTCTTCGGATCGTCCGCCGGCCGGATCAGCATCGAGTCGTCCACGTCGAACCGCTTCGGCATGCGGACCTTGGGAAACTTGAAATCGTTGAGCGTCAGGGGATCCACGATATGACCGTGAATCGCCGCCAGCGCCGCGATCGGCGGGCTTACCAGATAGACCTTGGCGGACCGGGTGCCCGTCCGCCCCTCGAAGTTGCGGTTGCTGGTTCGCAGCGATATCGCATCCGTAGCCGGCGACAGCGAGTTGCCGATGCAGAAGCCGCAGGCGTTTTCCAGCAGGCGGGCGCCCGCGGCCAGAAGCGACGTGACCCCGCCCTCCTCCGCCAGCATCTTGAGCACCTGCCGGGACCCCGGCGCCACGCCCAGACTCACGTCCGGGTGGACGGTCTTGCCTTCCAGTATCTTCACCACGGTCTTCAAATCCGTGTAAGACGAGTTGGTGCAGGATCCGATCAGCACTTGATCCACCTTCATCCCCGTCAGCGACGCCACGGTCACGATGCGATCCGGCGAATGCGGGGCGGCGGCCAGGGGCTCGAGGTCCGATAGATGGATCTCCACGGTCCTTTCGTAGACCGCGTCCTCATCCGCCTTGAGTTCCCTCCAGTTCGCGCCGCGGCCCTGCGCTTCAAGGAATTCCCGGGTAATCTCGTCACTCGGGAACACCGAGGTGGTGACGCCGCATTCGGCGCCCATGTTCGCGATCGTCGCCCGTTCAGGCACGGTAAGGGTCTTCAGTCCGGGCCCGGCGTATTCGAAAACGCAGCCCACGTTCCCCTGGGTGGTGAACTGCTGAAGGACCTTGAGAATGACGTCCTTGGCCGTCACCCACGGCCGGAGCCGGCCGGTGAGGACGATCTGCACGACTTTCGGGGCGCTGAGATGGAACGCGCCGCCGCCCATGGCCACGGCCACGTCAATCCCGCCGGCGCCGATGGCGATCATGCCCAGGCCACCGCCGGTGGGAGTGTGCGAATCGGAGCCGAGCAGCGTCTTGCCGGGGACGCCGAAGCGTTCCAGGTGCAGTTGGTGGCAGATGCCGTTGCCGGGCTTGGAGTAGACGATGCCGTACTTGGCCGCCACGGACTGAAGATATTGATGATCGTCCGCGTTCTCGAAACCCACCTGGATGGTGTTGTGGTCCACGTAGCTGACGGCCAACTCGTTTCGCACGCGGTCCAAACCCATGGCCTCGAATTGAAGGTAGGCCATGGTGCCGGTGGCGTCCTGCGTCAACGTCTGGTCGATCCGGATCGCGATCTCCGCCCCCGGCTTCAACTCGCCGCCGATCAAGTGTTCCGAAAGAATCTTCTGCGTTACGTTCATTCGACTGTCCCAACCTGTGTCGGCGTACACTATCTTTCGCGCGGCTGGGGGGCAATTCTATTCGTTTTTGAGCTTACTCCCAAAGGTTGAACAGTGGATAACGGCAAAGAATCGCGAGGCGGCGCAAGTCTTGCTCACGCCGCCTGGCCGTGCGCAACACTTGCGCTCCTCATCCAGTCACCGGGTCAGCCGCCATCGCTACCGGTGCCAATGGTGTCCGTACCCCCACCCCGGGCCATACCACCCCGGGCCGTACCAGAAGGGGTCAACGTAGTAAACGGGCGGCGGAGCATAGTAAACGGGCGGCGGGGCATAGTAGTACTGCGGGGCGGGCGCCGACGGCGGAGGCGGAACTGTCTCCGGCGTCTTGATCATCGTGTCTATGACCTTCTCGCTGACGCCCGAGTTCTTCAGGTCCACGATCTCCGCCGTGCCCAGGCGATAAACCGTGCGTGAACTGCGAATCTGGCTGATGATCAGATCGTCGCCCACGCCGGCCTTGGCCAGCGCCTTGATGTCCGCGACCGCCAACGGCTGGCCTTGCTCAACGCGCTGCCACGTTTGAGGCGACTGCGCCTGCAACCGCGACTGCTGTTCCTGGTCCATGCCGTGACCGATGAGTCCGCCGGTGATCGCGCCCACCGCCGCGCCAATGGCGGCGCCCGGACCTGGACGCGCCGCCGTACTGCCGATGAGCGCGCCTACGGCCGCGCCGCCCAGCGCTCCGGACCCCGTGTAGTCCGGCTGTCCCTGAGGCGACAGACAACCGGCGAGTGACAGACCTGATGCCGCAACCACGAGTAGTTTTGCACTGTGTTTCATGTTGTTCCTCCCGGGGCAGGGGGTTCGCCCGTGCTCTCCCCTGCTCCACCTTCTCGATCGCTTCACACAAAGACCATGTCACTTCTGTAGTCGTTTGAATAGTCCGAAAGGTTACACGGAATTCCCGGCCGCGGGTCGTGTGTAACCTCTGGCTTCCGGGAAACGACTGAACTCCCAGAGGTATCCTTGAAGGAACGCCAGATAGCCGTTGTAGGCGCGACGCGAGGTGCTATCATGACAGTCTACTCATCAGAACGGCCCACGATGGCCGCAGCTCGATCGGAAGAGGTCGGATCGGGCGGGAAAGCGCCAGTTTTTTAGGCTGAAGGGAGCGGGCAATGAAGGCGTGGCAACGCAGCGTGACATGTGTGCTACAGGCCATCGTCGTGGGAGGTCTCATGGTGGCCTTTGGCGTGCGCGGCTGGTCGCAGTCGTCCGATTCGGACTCGGAGGCTCGGTTTCAAGATCTGGTCAGGCTGGTGAAGTCGGGCGCGGACACCAATGTATTCATGGCTTATGTTGCCGCGGCGCCGGTTCCGTATCAACTCACCGCTGAGCAGTTGACGTACCTCGCCGATCTCGGCGTTTCCCCGGAAACGCTCGCGAAGATGGGCGGGACGCCGCCGGAAGACGGCGAAGCAACTCCAGCCGCCACGCCGGCTTCGGAAAACAATACAGCACCGATGCCGAATCCATCTCCTGCCGCCGTCGAGCCACCGGTCGAAGCCGCTGACGCATCGTCCGCGACGCCCATGGAGGCCGCGCCGCCTCCGCCTCCGATGGTTGCCCCGCTTCAGGAAACGGTAGTCTATCAAGCTCCGGCGGTCGTGCCGCCTCCGGACCAACTCAACATCTCGTTTTTTTACGAGACCCTGTCGCCCTACGGAAACTGGGTTTCCGTGGATGGCGCGTGGTGCTGGCAGCCCACCGTCGTGGTGGTGGACCCCGGCTGGAGACCCTACTGTCATCGCGGACGATGGGTGTACACCGACTGGGGTTGGGCCTGGTGTTCGGATTATTCCTGGGGCTGGGCGCCTTTCCATTACGGACGCTGGCGGCATCACGGCCGCTACGGTTGGCTCTGGACCCCGGACACCGTCTGGGGTCCTGCCTGGGTCAGTTGGCGGGAAGAGGCCCGGGGAATTGGCTGGGCGCCGCTCCCCCCCGACGCCCGATACGATCTTCAGATGGGGTTCCTGTATGCCGGCCGTTCCGTGAATGCGGATTTCGAGTTCGGATTGCAGGCGTGGGACTACACCTTTGTGTTCACAGAACACTTCTGCGACAGAATACCGGCGCGCTACGCGATGCCCCCTTCCCAGGCGAATCGCATGTATGCGCACAGCGCGGTGATCCCGGACAGTCACCGGCGCAAGAACGACCGGCTCATCAATTCCGGCCCCCCGATAGCCCACGTGACGGCGGTGACGCACCGGACGATCAAAGAAATCAAGATCGTGGATCAGAGTCTTCCGCCAGGCCGGCCGATTCAGCGGAACAAACTGACCCAGAACAGCTTCGCGGTGTTTCGGCCGCCGGTGAAGGCCAGCGCGCCTGACACCCCTGCCGTGGTCATCGCGCGGCGGCAGGTTGAGGCGGCAAAACGCGAAGAAGCCCGCGGGCACACCGTGCTGAGGATGGACGAACCCGCCGGGGGCCGCGTGATCCAGGACGCCAGCGCCCGCGGCCGGGCGAGCCGCGGTTTGGTTCCCGCCGTCGCCGGGCCGGCCCGCCAGCCGGGAGACCAGAGCCGCGCGGATGAGGCGAATGCCCACAGGGCGGCGGAAGCCCAGGCCGAGGCGGCCGCCCAGACGCGGGCACAGACGGAGAAGGCGGACCGCTCGCGCGCCCAGGCCGAAGCGGCGGCGCGTCTGCGGGCGCAGGCGGAGGCGGCCGCCCGGGTGCGCCAGGAGGAGGAAGCGGCGCGGGCGCAGGCCCAGGCGGCGGCGGCGGCGCGGCGGCGCGCCCAGGCGGAGGAACTCGCCGCCCGGGTGAAGGCACAGACCGAACAAGCCGCGGTTCTGAGAGCGCGGGCCGAGGCCGAGGCGCGCCAGCAACGCGAGCAAGGGGCAGCCAACTTCCGCGCCCAGGCGGAAGCGGCGGAACGCCAAAGGCAGGCGATGGAAGCCCGCGAACGGGCCCGCCAGGAGGATGACGCCAGCCGGGCCCAAGCTCAGGTGGAGGCGCAGGCGCGTCTCCGGACGCAAGCGGAGGCGGCGGCGCGAGTACGTCAGGAGGAAACTTCAACACGCCAGCCGACGGCGCGCGGGGCCGTGGCCCCGCAGAAGAACCCGTTCCAGGATTATGGCGACGACTCAACCGACACGTCGGCGAGTCAACGCGGCGCCGTGAGTCGAGGAAGAGGTCTTAGAAGGTAGAGGATAGATGAGCGATCAGCGGAGAACACCCATGCGTAAACAACACAAACGGATCCGTGGATGGCAGACAGTCGGAGCGGCCGGCGCAGCGTGCGCCCTGCTTTGGACGGGAACCCTGTGCGCCGCGGAGTCCGGCGGACAGTCGTCTTTTGCAAGCCCCGATGAGGCCGTCGCGGCGTTGATCAAAGCGGTCACAGCGAAAGACGCGCAGGAGCTTGGAAAAATATACGGGCCCGCAATGGCCGAAATAGCCGACCCCGATCCGGTGCAGAACGAACGTCATCTCACGATGTTTGCTCAACGGCTGACCGAGTCCACCCAACTCGTCAAGAAGGACGACACTACGGTCATCCTCATGATCGGCAAGAAGAATTGGCCCTTTCCGATCCCTCTGGTGAAGAAGGAGGGGCAATGGGTCTTCGACACCAACGCCGGCAAGGAGGAAATCCTCAACCGTCGTATCGGCCGCAACGAACTGAGCGCCATTGACGTCTGCCGCGCCTATGTGAAGGCCCAACGCGACTACGCGCTGGAGGATCGGAACAGCGACGGCGTCATGGAGTACGCGCAACGGCTCATGAGCACGCCCGGGAGAAGAGACGGTCTGTACTGGGAAGCCCAGCCGGGCGAGGCCGAAAGCCCGTTGGGTCCGCTGGTGGCCAAGGCACATGAACAAGGCTACGCCGAAGGCACGGGCAGCCAGCCCGCGCGGCAGCCCTTTCACGGCTACTACTTTAAGATCCTGACCCGGCAGGGCCGGCAAGCGCCGGGCGGAAAGTACGACTACGTCATCAATGACCACATGGTCGCCGGCTTTGCGTTGCTCGCCTACCCCGCGACCTGGGGCAATTCCGGCGTAATGACCTTCCTGGTCAATCAACAAGGCAAGGTTTATCAACAGAACCTCGGTCCCAAGACGGCCAAGCTCGCCCAGGCGATCGAAGCCTACAACCCCGACCCCAAGTGGCAAGAAGTGAAATAGCGGCCCCGCGTCCTCGCTGCTCCTGAACAGAGCGTCTCCGGACGTCAGGGAACGTCATTCCTTCACCAGCACCGGGAGTTCTTCCGGCTCTTCTTCGAGCAACCGGCGGGCGGAGTGAAATTGACACGGAAGCATCTGCAGTTCCGGGAGCAGTATCGCGCGGCGGTGAGCGCTATTTTTGCCCGCGGTGAAAGAGTGGGGTGCGCAGCCCCGAGGTTGCAGTCGTGAGGATCGGATTGAAGGTGTCAGGTTTCAGGAAGAGTTCGCCGACGCCTGACACCTGAAACCCGATCCGGCATTGAATATAGAGGTCTTACATGGATGTTACTCGAAAGCGATTGATGACTTGTGCGCTGCTGGCGGCGTTCGCCGCCTTTGGGGGCTGCGCGAGCCAGGACGCGGTCTACCAGTCCGTTCGGCAAAGCCGGGCCGACGATTACGCCCAGTGGCAGGCCGCCGGGCGGAAGGCCTCGGCGGCGGAACCCTCGGTCTCCGGGCAGTTGACACTCGAAGACGCGGTGAAAATGGCGCTGCTCTATAACAAGGAATTGCTGTCGGTGGAACAGGAGACGGCCATTGCCCGGGGCCGGACACTCGAAGCCCGGGCCAGGGCCTTGCCTTCGGTGACGGCTCGCGGCGGCTACCTGCGGCTGGACGAGGCACCGACTATCGCTTTCGGAGATCAGAACTTCGAAATGGCGGTCGCGAACAATTATTCGGCCAGCCTGGAGGTGAAACAGCCCCTTTACGCGGGCGGCGCCATCAACGCCGCGCTCCGGGCCGCGCGCCTGAATACGGCGCTGAGCGACGAGAAGTTCCGGGAACAAGTCGAAAGAACCGTATTTGCCACGGTGTCGGCCTTCTATGACACCCTGCTAGCCCAGCGTTTGTTCGAGGTGAACCGGGACGCCGTGAAATCCGCCGAAGCGCATCTGGACGACGTGAACAAGCGGCGCAAGCAGGGAACCGCCTCCGACTACGACGCGCTGCGGGCCGAGGTGGAGGTCTCGAATTTCAAGGCCGAGATGATCCGGCAGCGGAACCGGATCACGCGCGCCCAGACCGCGCTGCTCAAGAGCATGGGGGCGTCCCAGGAACTGGACAAGAGCCTCACCCTCGTGGATGCGCTTCAGCACCGGGCGGTGGCGATGACCTGGGACGACGCCGTGCAAACGGCGCTGGAGAACCGGCCCGAGCTTTACGAATCCGAACTGGCGGTGAGGCTTCAAAAGGAAGCCCTGCGGACCGCGCAAAGCGCGTACCTGCCAAGTCTCAACGCGGTCGTGACGGGCACCGAGGGAAACCCGGCCCCGCACACGCCGATCGAGACGCAGTGGGGCGCGGGGTGGACCGCCGGGGTCGAGGCGTCCCTGCCGATCTTCGATCTGGGGCGCGAGGGCAAGGTGGCGGCGGAGAAGGCGCGGCTGATTCAGCGGGAGGCCCAACTCTCGGAGACGCGGGAGCGGGTCCTGATGGAGGTGCGGCAGACCTTGCTGACAGTCCAGGACGCGGAGGAGTTCGTGGATTCGCAGAAATTGAACCTCCATCGGGCGACAGAGAGTCTGCGGCTCGTGGAGGTGGGATACCGGGAAGGAGTGCAGAGCCAAGTTGAGGTGACAGACGCCCAGACGGCGGTGACGCAGACCCGGGGGCTCTATTATCAAGCCATCTACGACCATTGCATGGCCCGGCTGGAGTTGGAGCGGGCCTTGGGCCGATTGGGGGCGAAGGGCAAGGAGCCGTTACCGAAGTAGGCCGGGCACTCTTGTCCGGCCGTGGTCCGGCCTTCGGTCCTTGTAGGGCTGGCGCTTGCGCCATGCCGGCGACCGGCACGCCGCAAGCGGCGGCCCTGCAAAGTCAGGATGAATGCACCTTTTGCGTCCCGTGTTTTGCGGGCATTCGGGAAGAACGACAGTGGAGAGTTCAAATGACCAGTGAGACGACAAAACCAGCCGAATCGGTGCATCAGGCGCCGGCGCACGAGAGTGGAAAGAAAAGCCAGGGGCACAACGAAGGGAACGCGTTCGCGCGGACCACCAAGCCGCAAAGAATCCGCATCGGCGTGGGCATCCTCGCGGCCATCGCGCTCGCGGCGGCGGGCTACTGGTACTTCTTTATGCGGGGCCTCGTCTTTTCGGACGACGCCCGTTTCAACGGGCACATGGTGGATGTCGCCCCCACCGTGGGCGGCCGCGTCATCGCCTTGCTCGTGAAGGAGGGAGACACGGTGCGCAAAGGCCAGCTCCTGTTCGACGTCGATTCTTCAGTTCAGCGCACGGTGGTCGCCCAGAGCGAGTCGGCAGCGGAAGCCGCGCGGGCCGCTCTGGCGGTGGCCAAGGCGAAATACGAGCGTGCCAAAAATGGACCGCAGCCCGAGGAGATCCGCGCCGCGGAAGCCGTCGAGGGGAGACTGAAGAACGAGGACGCCCTGGCGAAGACCGAGTTGAACAGGATGCAGGAACTGCGAAAAGAAGGGGCAGGAACGCAGGACCAACTTGACCGCGCCGCCGCTGCCTCTGAAAGCGCCCGGCAAAGCCACGAAAGCGCTGTGCAGAGTCTCAGCCTGCTGCGGCAAGGAACGCGCACCGACGATCTGGAAGTGGCCAACGCGGAAGTCAAATTGGCGCAGGGCCGCATCGCTGAGGCCGAAGCGGCGACAGCCAAGGCAAAACGCGACTTGGATTTGCATACTGTCGTTGCGCCGTTCGACGGCCACGTCGTTCGGCGCTGGCTCGATCCCGGCGCCGTCGTGCAGCCGGGACAGCCGGTGGTCAGCGTGTACGATCCCGCGACCTTGCGGGTGGACGCCAATATCGAAGAGAAGTATCTCGATGACGTGGCGCTGGGGGATGAGGTGGACATCCGCGTGGACGCGTATCCGCGCCTGCGGCTCAAAGGCCAAGTGACCGACATTCTGCGCGCCGTCAATTCCGAGTTCAGCCTGGTGCCGTCCGAGGGCGTTGCCGGGACGTTCATCAAAGTCACGCAGCGGGTGCCGCTGCGGATCGCCGTGTCCGTGCCGCCGGGGCTTGCCCTGGGGCCGGGCTTGTCCGTGGAGGTTTATGTTCGTTCGGGCACGGCGAAGAGAAGCGCGCTTTAGACTGAGTGCGGGGTGTGATGAATAAAACCGGAACGACCAGTAGAGCCGGCTTTATGCCGGCTATGCGCATGGCCGGTATAAAACCGGCCCTACGAAGTTATCGCAAGCCTTCGCCCAAAACCGTGAACCTTTGAACCTTGAACACCGAACTTCAGACAACGCCGGGATATCGCTGGGGCGTGCTAGCGGTCATCATGTTGGGGACGTTCATGGCGGTGCTCGACATGAGCATCGTCAACGTGGCCCTGCCGCACATGATGAGCGCGTTTGGGGTGAACCGGGACCAGATCGAATGGGTGGCGACCGGTTTCATGCTGGCGTCCGCCACGGTGATGCCGTTCATGGGCTGGGTCGCCCGCCGGATCAACTACAAGGCGCTGTACCTGGGCTGCCTGGCGTTATTCACCGTGGCCAGCGGCCTGTGCGCGCTGGCCTGGAACCTGGACTCGCTGATCGCGGCGCGCATCCTTCAGGCGATAGGCGGCGGCGCGATCCAGCCTATTGGAATGGCGATCATCGCCGAACTGTTCGAGCCGCACGAGCGCGGCAAGGCGCTCGGAATCTGGGGCATGGGAGTGGTCGTCGCGCCGGCGCTGGGACCGACGTTGGGCGGGTATTTGACGGACGCCTTCAGTTGGCGGACCATCTTCTCGGTCAATATCCCCGTGGGCGTCATCACCCTGTTGGTTGGCCTGGTGCTCATGCGCCCGCTGTACGCGCACGGACCCCGGCGATCCTTTGACGCCGCGGGTTACGCCTTTCTGGCCATGGCGCTCATCGCGGGCCTGATTGCCCTGTCGAATGGGCAGGAAGAAGGATGGGACTCCCGCTATATTCGCATCTGCGAGGCTTTCACGGTCGTGGGAGCGGTGATGTTTGTGGCTGTGGAGCTTTCCGTTGACCACCCCCTGCTGGACCTGCGGCTCTTCCTCATCCGGAACTACGCGCTGGCCATCATCCTGGCGATCTTCCGTTCCATCGGACTGTTCGGCAGTGTATTTCTGCTGCCCATGTTTCTCCAGAACCTCATGGGGTACACCACGGTGCAATCGGGTTTGTGGCTGATCCCCGGCGCCGTCGCAGTCGGCGTGACCATGCCCATCGCCGGCCGGCTGGCCGATCGTTACAGTCCGCGGGTGCTGGTGACGACCGGCGTCACGCTGGTCGGCGTCTCGCTGCTCATGTTCGGGTGGCTGGACCCGCTTTCGGGGTGGATGATGCTCGTGATCCCGCAAGTTGTGCGTGGCGCCGGGCTGGCCCTCATGATGTCGCCCCTGTTGGCGGCGGCGCTGAACTCCGTGTCCCGGCAGGAATTGCCGATGGCGTCCAGTTTCCTGAACGTGGCGCAGAACGTCGGCGGGGCGATCGGGATTGCGGTGCTGAACACATTCGTGACGAACTCGATCCACCGGCACGCCGTGGGATTCGGTCAGGCCTTGCCGCCGCAGTCGGAAGCGTTTCACCGGTTTGGGCTGCACGTCTCCGGGCTGATCGTACGGCATGCGCCCGGCATCCTGCCGACGCCATCGGTGAAAGCCGGCTTTGCCGCCTACGAAGCCATTGGCCGCCG
>Ga0182021_10002330_pt1 | contig 22050 bp, 22 predicted proteins | sample 612E3MmetaG_FD_120493 | JGI IMG/M metagenome (GOLD analysis project Ga0182021, IMG submission 120493) | Permafrost microbial communities from Stordalen Mire, Sweden - 612E3M metaG (Illumina Assembly) | ecosystem: Environmental > Terrestrial > Soil > Wetlands > Permafrost | place: Sweden... | reverse complement strand
GGGGGGGCAGATCAGTCCCGCGATTTGCGACGAGGTCCGCAGGGACCCGTCGGTTGCGGAGTTGGAGGAAGCGGTGCGCTCGCGGGTGAGGATTGTCAAGCCGGAGATGAACCTGCCCGGGCCTTTCGGGGGTGGGATGCTCATGGGGACGGGGACGAAGGAGCCGCCAGGGGAGTTGGTCGAAGGACGGTGGCTATCCGCCACTCCGGGCGCCTTCGAGACGGTCATTTCGACCGCGTTCCAGGACCGTCGGAAGCTGAAGGTTGGCGATGAGATGACCGTCGGAGGGAACGGCAGCGAAGTCGCGGTCGTGATCGTGGGGACGGTGCGACGCGAAGGGGGTTTGGGGCCGATGGGGTCGCCCATGACGGCAGACATGTGCGTGTCGCCGTCGGTCGCCGAACAGATCAACGGATTTTCCGGCCGACCGAACGTGATCGGCATTGTCCTCAAGGACGCCTCGGCGGCGGGGCAGTTCGCCAAGACCTGGCAGGCCAAGGCGGCCGCCCTGGACCCGCCCGTCACCTTCCGATCGCTTCGCGACAAGGAAGACGACCCCATGGGTGACCGGATGGTCGGGATGATCCGGGTGCAGGAGACGAACGCGGCGATGCTGTCGTTTCTCGCGGCCGGATTCATCATCTTTACGACGCTGAGCGTCGCGGCGCGGGAGCGGACGCGACAGTACGCGATCCTGCGGGCGGTGGCGCTTTCGCGGATGCAACTAGCGTCCATGATCGTATTCGAGGCGATGCTGTTTGCCGTTGCTGCTGAGCAAAAGACCACAGGGCACAAATCCCCGCTTTGAGAAAACTCCCTAAATGCTCGCAAAAGGTCTTGACCTCGGAGACCTTGGGATGCATAATACCGCTTTTGACCGGGTTGGGGAGTTTGCGCGGTCCCAGACGTAACCGGTCGTGGACAAAGACGTTACGCGCCCGTAGCTCAGTACGGATAGAGCGGCGGTTTCCTAAACCGCAGGCCGACGGTTCGAATCCGTCCGGGCGTACCAGGAGATTCTCCCAGGTCGCGGCGTACATAGAACAGTCCGAGTTCGAGGGTCTGAGGTCTTGGCAAAAGCCGACGCAGGTCTCATCGATCTTCATACGCACACGTTGTTCAGCGACGGCGAGCTTCTTTTATCGGAGCTGGTTCGCAGGGCCGAGGTCGTCGGGTGCCGGGTCATCAACGTCAGCGACCACGCCGACCTTTCGAACATGGATTTTCTGATCCCGAGGGTGGTGAAGGCGTGCGCGGAACTCAACCGGCTGGGGCGACTCCGGGTCATCGCAGGGGTTGAGATCACCCACTGTCCTTTGAAACAGATACCGCGCCTGGTGAAGGAGGCCCGCAGCCTGGGCGCACAGCTCGTGACGGTTCACGGCGAGACGCTGAGCGAGCCGGTGATGGAGGGGACGAACCGCGCGGCGATCGAGGCGGGGGCCGACATCGTTGCGCATCCGGGACTCCTCAGCGAAGCCGACGCAGCGCTGGCGGCGGAACGGGGCGTGGCCCTCGAGATCTCGGGCCGGAAGGGACATTCCCTGGCGAACGGTCACGTCGCGAGTCTCGCTCGGCGGACCGGCGCCAAGCTCGTCTTCGGGAGCGACGCGCACGACGTGGGGGACCTCGTCAGCAGGGAAGATGCCGAGCGGATCCTGCTCGGGGCGGGACTCGAAGCCCACGAACTGAACGTTGTCTGGCAGAACGCCGAAGAACTGGCGAAGAAGGCTTTTCCGGGGTGAGGTCCTCCCCGGGCGCGTCCCGGGGGGCGCCCGGACGAGAGTCGCGCGGCAGAGAGAGAGAGAGGGAGGATGAACATGAACAGATGCTTGACCGTTGTCGGGCTCGTTGCGATTGCCTTCGTGTTGGGTTGTGAGCCGCAGCGGACGCTCGTGCCGCGGATAGAGCCGCTGACGAAGGACGTCCCGGTGCCCCTCGACTTCCGGTTCGAGCCGGCGCAAAGCACCGAGTTCTCCAATCAGACCACCACCGAGCGTCACAGCAGCTACTACTACACGGGATGGGCGTACTTCGAGGACGTCGTGGACTTCTACAAGCGACGGATGCCGGTGGAAGGGTGGCGACTGCAGCAGGACGTGGACACCGGCGGACGAAAGACGCTCTTCTTCAAGAAGACGGGCCCCGGCACCGGCTTGGAGCCCAGGACCGAGGCCCCGACCTGTATTGTCACGATCTTCGCCAATGACCAATACGCCACCGCGGTGCGGATCATCCGCACGGAAAAGTAGAGGAGTCACGGATGACCTTCAAGAGAAAGGCGGAACCCGGCCCGGTCCCGCTCGTCGAGCGAATCTGGGAGACCTACGGCACGTGGATCACCGGGGCCATCGTCTTGGCGCTCGCCGCGGCGCTGGGGGGGATGCTGCTGCAGCGACATCGCGAGAACCGGTTCCTCACGGGGGTGGCGGACCTGGAGACTATCAGCCAGGATGATCCGACGGCGGCGATGCACCTCAAGCATCTGGAAAACGATTACGGCGATACGTCGCTCGGTCCGCGGATTCAACTCAAGTGGGCACAAGTGCTATACCGGGACGGCGATTTCGACGGTGCAGAAAAGCGGTTCAAGCAGGTGGCCGAGAACGTCAAAGCCGGGCGGCTGGAGCGGCTCGAGGCCGGGCTGGGACTCGCCTACGTCGCGCAGGAAAAAGGAGACCTCGTCGAGGCAAGAAAGCGGTACGAGCAGGCGGAAAAAGACGGTCTCTTTGCGTTTGAAGCGCGCCGGATGCTCAGTCTGCTCGACAAGATGCAGAAGAACGTCGCAAGCCGAGCCGGGGAGAAAGGAACGAAGCCGTAGCCGGTCGCATGTTGGGGCGACGATCCCTTTCGGCTCGTCCGTAAGTGCTTACGCAGCACAAGGTTGTGTGCTACCGTGTCATGGGTATTGAAGGATTCACCAGAGGGAGATCCAAGGGATGCCTGATTTTCAAACGATCAGTGAGAAGCTTCAGCAAGGCAGGGCCGAAGAGGTCAGGAAGCTGGTTCAGGCCGAGGTTGCCGCGGGGACGCCGGTCGGCGACATTCTGCGGCAGGGTCTCATTGCCGGGATGGGCGTCATAGGGGCGAAGTTCAAGAAGAACGAGGTGTACGTCCCGGAGGTTCTGATTGCGGCGAGAGCTATGCACGCGGGACTTTCGGTGCTCGAGCCGCTCCTGGCAAAGGCGGGAGTGAAACCGCTAGCCAAGATCGCCATCGGGACCGTCAAGGGAGACCTGCACGACATCGGGAAGAACCTCGTGGCGATGATGCTGAGAGGCGCCGGGTTCGAGGTGGAAGACCTCAAGATCGACGTGACCACGGAGAAGTTCATCGAGGCGGCGCGTGGAGGGGCGAAGCTCATCTGTCTATCGGCGCTTCTCACCACGACGATGCCCCAGATGAAAGCGGTCGTCGCCGCCATGAAGAGCGCCGGCATAACGACGCCCGTGATCGTCGGCGGCGCGCCCGTCACCCAGAGCTACGCCGACGAGATTGGCGCCCAGGGCTACGCGTCCGACGCCGCCAGCGCCGTGGACGTCGCCAAGAAGCTGCTTCAGGTGCAGTGAGGACGCGCATTCCACGGAGTCTCGGGGGAGGACCGGCGGTTACCGCTCGGTCCTCCTCTTTTCTTTTGCCCGGCGAAGAGGACTCATGACCGAAGACACGTCCAGGACCGAGAAGATCCACTTTGCGGTGCCGCGGAAGTACCCCGAGCCCAAGCGGCTCGACCGGTACCTCTGCGGCCGCTACCCGCACCATTCACGGGCCCTCTTTCAGAAACTCATCCGCACCGCCGTGGTGCTCGTCAACGGGCGTCGCTCCAAGCCCGCCTACCTCGTCCAGCAGGGAGACCTCATCGACATCGAGCTTCCGGTGGTCGAGACCGGCGTCATCCGGCCCGAGCCGATCCCGCTCGACGTGATCTTCGAGGACGAGAACATCCTCGTGCTCAATAAGCCCGCGGGAATCGTGGTGCACCCGGCGCGCGGACACATGACGGGCACCATCGCCAACGCACTCAGGTACCACACGCGCGAGCTCTCGACGATGGGCGGACTCTATAAGCCCGGCATCGTGCATCGGCTGGACAAGGACACGACGGGGGTGCTCCTGGCCGCGAAGAACGACTCGGCCCACCGGCACCTCGGCCGGCAGTTCGAGAAGCGCCGGGTGGAGAAGGAATACCTCACGGTGGTGCGCGGGGACCTCGAGTTCGACAGCGACGTGATCGACCGTCCGCTGGGACGTCACGCGCACGACCGCAGGCGCATGGCCGTGCGTCAGGACGGGAGACAGTCCGAGAGTTTCTACGAGGTGATCGAGCGGTTCGGGGGGTATTCGTACGTGCGGATTGCGCCGAAGACCGGACGCACCCACCAGATCCGCGTGCACCTGGCGAGTCTTGGACATCCGGTGGTGGGCGACCGCGAGTACCGGGGGCCGGTTCCCACCTGGCGGTCTCTGGGACTCGAGCCCGAGACCGCGACGGAGGACCCCGACGGGCCCGTCATCGCCCGACAGGCCCTGCACGCCCGGAGAATACGCTTTTTCTACCCGGGGACCGACCGCCGGATGGAGTTTACGGCGCCGCTCCCCGAGGATTTCGAGCGTCTGCTCCGGGCGCTCCGCCGCACGGTCCAGACGCGAAGCGAATAATTCGCATTGACACCTCCCGGGTCCGGCGATATACTGAGTAGGAAGTTATTTTCCTGACAGAAGGGGTGCGCAAAATGTCCGAAACGCTCTTGACGACGCCGATGGGGCTCCTGGGCGGCCTGGGGCCCTGGGAAGTCATCGTGATCGCCCTGGTGGCACTGCTCCTTTTCGGGAAGCGACTTCCCGAGGTGGCGCGGTCGGCTGGCAAGGCGGTCGTGGAGTTCAAGCGGGGGCTGCGTGACGTGGAGAGCGATATCGAATCCCATGTGGACGAAGACGCCTCCAAGACCCCGAAGACCACGACGCCCCCGGAGGATCAGGAGAAGAAGGGGTAGTGCGGCGCAGGACGCGTTGAATCGATTGCGGGGCTCCCGGGAGGGAGCCTCGTTTATATTTGAGCTATCGCGGTGTCTCGCTTGCGGTTTCCGGCCTCGCGTGCCGGGACCGGACCTTTGCACGCTCATCCGATGAGTCAACGTGCCGACGGATACCGTGTCGCGACGACACGGTTCCGCAGCCTGAGAGGCGCCAGATGGAAACTCAACAGCTCAAATCCGCCGTCGCGCTGTTGTCGGTGGTCTCCAACGCGACCCTCGTGACACTCAAGATCATCATCGGGCTGCTCATCGGCTCGGTGTCGGTGATCTCCGAGGCGATCCACTCAGGCGTGGACCTGGTCGCGTCGATCATCGCTCTTGTTGCAGTCAGGACGGGGGCCAAGCCGGCCGACACAAGACATCCCTTTGGTCACGGCAAGATCGAGAACATCTCCGCGGCCATCGAAGCCATATTGATTTTCATCGCCGCCGCCTGGATCATTTACGAAGCAATCTTGGAGCTTGTCCACCCCAGGGAAGTGGAGAGCCCCGGCTGGGGAGTGGCCGTCATGGCCGGCTCGGCGGCGGTCAACGTGGTCGTCTCGAGTCTCCTCTTCAAGGTGGGCCGCAAGACGGACTCCGTCGCCCTTCAGGCCGACGCCTGGCACTTGCGCACCGACGTCTATACCTCGGTCGGAGTGATGGGCGGACTTGGCATCATCTGCCTGGGGGAGCGTTTCTTCCCGAACGTGGACCTGCACTTCGTGGACCCCCTGGCGGCCATCGTCGTGGCGTTGCTGATTGTCAGTGCGGCATGGACGCTGACTCGCCGGTCGGTCGTCGATCTGCTCGACGTCAAATTGCCCGTCCAGGAGGAAGAGCGCCTGTGCGCGATCCTGGCCGGCTTCGAACCCAGGGTTCGCGGGTTTCATCAAATGCGCACGCGCAAAGCCGGTCCGGCCCGCTTCGTCGAGTTCCATATCTTCGTCGACAGTCACATGACCGTGCTGGAATCCCATGAACTCAGCCACGCGGTGGCCGCGTGTATCCGAGAGAACTTCCCCGGCACCACGGTGACCATTCACGTGGAGCCGTGCCGCGGCGACTGCTTCGACAAGCGCTGCACGGGTTGTCTGCTCGACGAGGAGCAGCGCCAGGCGATCCGCGAGACAAACTTCGCGCCCCCGACCCCTCCGACATGAACCGTTGCGACACGGATGAGACTCAGGCCCGGAACGTGTAATCGTGCCATCTGGCGAGGATCGTGCCGTGGGGGGGTCAAAAAGGAAAGACGGGCGGCGGTTCCGGCAGGCCCCTGGGGCCTGCCGCGAGCGGAAAACTGCGCACAGGCAGATAATCCCACCGCTTCTCCATGGGTGCGCCGCCTGTGGCACAAGAACGGTTCGTTGTTCTCTGCCTACTGCTTGGGTCGTGCCTGGTTGACGACGAGTTTGCGTCCGCCCAGCTCGGTTCCATTGAGTGCCTGGATGGCCGCCTCGGCCTCACTGTCGTTTTCCATCTCGACGAAGCCGAAGCCTCGCGAGCGACCGGTCTGCCGGTCCATGACCACCTTGGCCGTGCTGACGGTTCCGTGCGCCGCGAATGCCTCTTGCAGTTCGGCGTCGGACATGCCGTAGGGCAGGTTGCCCACATAAATGTTCATCATTCCCTCGCTCCCGGCGACGATCCGGTTGGTCCTCTCAAGGGTTCCAAGCCGGAGGGACGTCGCAATGACCAGTAACCGTCCAGTGCACCGTGCACCGGCGTCGGGTATGATGGCGATTGTTCCATGAGAAGTCAAAACAAAATTCCCGCGGCCGGGGGAGGGGGGGCGAAAGAGGACTTCATCGGTCCTGTTTGCCTCCGGCGAAAGGGTTTGACTCCCCTCCCAAGGCCCCCTATATTGACCCACGCGTCACCGTCCCGGACGAACACACTGCGAGGTTCCGTGTGTGATCCTCTACCGGATTTGCTATGCTGTCCTGCGGCTCTTTCTTCCCCTGCTTCTGGACATCCGGATTACGGGGAGTGACAACATTCCGCGTTCGGGTCCGGTGCTCCTCGTCTCCAACCACGACAGTTACGCCGACCCGGTGGTGTTGGGTGCGGCGTGTCCCCGCCCGGTGCATTACCTTGGCAAGCGCGAACTTTTTGAGCACAGCCGGGTCTTCGCGTGGCTGCTCCGGACGCTCGGGTGTGTCCCCATCAATCGCGACCGGAACGCGTCGAGCGCCATTCGGAAGGCCGAGGAACTGCTGGATGCCGGCGGGGTGGTGGGACTCTTCCCGGAAGGGGGGATAGAAACAACGGGTGATTTGAAGGGCGGTGTCGCTCTCATCGCCATGCGGTCGGGGGCGCCCGTCGTTCCGGTGTATCTCAGCGGGACGTGGAGGATGCACGAGATCGGGGCATGTCTCCTGCGGTCGTGCCGGGTGCGCGTGGAGGTGGGAAAACCGATCTGGGTGAGCGACGCCGACGGAACGTCGAACCGCGCCGAACGCGCTGAGCGGCTGATGGAAGCCCTCCGGTCTTACATCGTCCGCGATGACGAAGCTGCGCGGGGACGCATCACCGGCGCGCGTTCGCCGCGCCGACGCTAATGGAGGACGGGTTTTGCGGACGGGACGACGACGAGTTCCGCGGAGCTCAAGCCCTCGTCGTTCTCGTCCTGGCCCCCCGTGATGAGGACGGAGCCGTCGGCGAGCACGGTGGAGCGGTGGTCGTCGCGCGGCACGCTCAAGGGCGGCAGCTTCGAGAACCTCTCGCTCTTCGGGTCGAAGACCTCGACGTGGTCCAGCACGATGTCTTTCCCGCCGGGCCCCGCGTGGTTGTCTTCGCCTCCGGTGATGAGGACGCGCCCGTCGTCCAGCAGGTCCGCGGTGTGGTCCTCGCGCTGGCGGTTCATCCGTCCCGCGAGCGTCCGGAAACGGTGGGTTCTCGGGTCGAAGATCTCGGCGACGTCCAGCGACTTTGCGTCCAGCCCGGTTCCCCCCGTGACGAGCAGCCGTCCGTCGGCGAGTCTCGTGGTGCGGTGGTCCGTGCGGGGAAAGCCCAGCGGCGGTCCCCACGCCACGGTCTCCTTCGCCGCGTCAATGATCTCCGTGCGCTTCTCCCAGGTTCCGCCGATGATCAGCACGCGTCCGTCGTCCAGGAGCGTCGCGGTATGTCCCTGGCGCGGGACGTTGAGCGACGCTGCAAGCAGCCGGCTGGTTTGTGTCCTGGGGTTGTACGCCTCGACGGACTTCATGTATCGCCGCTCCTCGTGGACGCCCCCGTCGTGGAAGGTGACGGCTTCCCGCATCCCGCCGACGAGGAGGATGCGGCCGTCCGCCAGGAGCGTCGCGCTGTGCATGGCCCGCGGCTCGCAGATTTCGCCCCCGGGCTCGAGCGCGTCCGGGCGCGGATAGAAGAGGTCCACGGCGGCCCCGGGCGACCCGCCGATGAGTGCGACGCATCCGTCCGCAAGAACCGTGTCGGTGAAGAGCACGCGCACGGTCGTCATCTGAGCGACCACGCGGAAGGTGAGCGATTTCGGGTCGAAGATCTCGACGTCGCTGTTGCCCGGCGGGAGAAGCCCCCGCGTGTTCTGGAACCCTCCGGCGACGAGCACCCGTCCGTCCGGGAGCGTCGCCTGGATGTGTCCAATGCGGCCCAGGTGCATGGTCAGCGGGTGAGCGGGCGCGGCGGGGGGAGAGCCGTCCGGGCGCTCACACCCGGAAAACAACAGCACGACACTCAGCACCACCAGGAGATGTCGGCGCAAGCGGGCCTCCGAGGCGAATGACGGTCGGTTTCCCCTAATGTACACCGATGTTGGAGGAAGTCAACCCTTCGACAGGCTCGGGACCTTCGGCGCTTCTGACGGGCGGGCTTTCGGGGTGCCGAGCGGGGTTTTCGCTTGCAAAGGCCGCACAGGTGCGGCAAACTGACCGGGACTAAACGCACGGAACTTGCACGTCCACCCGGATTCCCGTCAGGTGAGCCTCATGGACTATCGCGTCGCGCTCGACATTTACAAGGGACCGCTTGACCTCCTCCTCTATCTCATCCAGGAGAGCGAGCTGGACATTTATGACATTCCCATCGCCACCATCACCGACCAGTACATGAAATACCTCGGGCTCATCCAGATGATGGACCCGAACATCGCCGGGGATTTCCTGGTCATGGCGGCGACGCTCATGGAGATCAAGTCCCGGATGCTGCTGCCCCAGGCGGAAAGCGCCGAAGGCGAGCAGGCCGAAGGGGACCCGCGCATCGAGCTCATCCGTCAGCTCATGGAATACAAGAAATTCAAGGAGGCCGCGGCGGCCCTGGCGGAGCGACGCGCGGACCAGTTGGACCGGTTCGGACGCGCCGGTCGCCAGGATTTCCCCGACGCTCCCCGCGAGCCGGACGCGGTCGAGATGTCCGAGGTCAGCATCTGGGACCTCCTGTCGGCGTTCGAGCGGATGATGCGCGAGACGCTGCGTCTCGCCCCGAAAACCATCGTGGATCGTGACGTCCCGGTCCGACAGCACGTTGAGATGATCCTGCGGATGCTCCGCGTGCAGGGGGTGATCACCTTCTTGACCATTTTCGAGACCTGCGAGGACCGCATCGAGGCGATCGGCGCGCTTCTTGCACTCCTCGAGATGACCCGCGCGAAGATCATCCATCTGGAGCAGGCCCCGCCCCCCCAACACGGCAAATCCTGTTCGGAAACCCCCGTCCCCGGGCCCTCGACCATCCTCGTGAAACTCGTGGACGAGCGGAACGTGGAGAAGTTGCTCCAGGAGATCAGCGAGAAGCACGTCGGCATGGCCGGCGCGCCGGAAACGAACGTGTCAAACGAGACGGGCGCCCAGGCGGCGCGCCCTGAGCCTGCCGTCGGCGAAACACCTCCGGCCCAGTCGCAAGAGGAACCTCCCGCCGAGGAGACCCCTGCCGAGGAGCCGCCCGAAGAGCCGCTGGCAGTAGAAACCCCGGCTCGCACGGCGCCCGCCGATGAGCCCGAACCCGAGGAAGAACCGGACGAGGAGATCGAAGAAATCCGCCGGATTGAAATCAAGGAGGTGAACCTCGATGGACAACAGACAGAACCCGATTCAGCGACGGAAGAGCGAACAGAGGACGCACCCCTGGCTCAAGAACCCCCAGGGGAAGCACCCGGCCATGCCTCACCGGATGCAGGCCCGCCGAAAGGGCCGGTAGCCGGTGCCTGACCCCCTCTTGGTCTCGCCAAAGGAACCCGCATGACCCAGGAAACTTCCGGTCCCAAACTGTCGGCCGACCGCGTCATCTACCTCTACCGGCGACAGGTTAACTTCGCGGTGCTGTGGAACATCGTGAGCAGTCTCGCGGGTCTCGGGCTTGCGATCCTCTTCTGGTTCCTTCTCGAGACCCTGTGGCTTCGCCTGGCCCTGGCGGCGATTGCGATCCTGGGAAGCGGGGTCGCACAGCGAATGGTGGCATTGCGGGTGAAGTGTCCGGCGTGCGGCGGCCGCCCGCTCGGACACATCAACTCCATCTTCCAGACCCGCAGCGTCCGGGCGTGTCCCGACTGCGGGACGAAGCTTCGAGGCTGAGACGCCGCCGCGAAACCCCGGGATCGGCTCAGACCTCCCGCGGGGCGGCCTTTTTCCTTGACATGCGCGGGTTCGAATGTATCATGCTATCGTTTCCCGACGCCGGGGTCGGCGCCCGGGGTGACGGATCCGGATCTCAACAGGAGGAGTGCGCGTGACGGTGAAAGTGAATGCCGACGAGTGCGTGGGCTGCGAGAACTGCGTGCCGGTCTGTCCGACCGAGGCCATCACCATCGTCGATGGAAAGGCCGTGATCGATCAGAAGAAGTGCAACCAGTGTCTCACCTGCATCGAAGAGTGTCCGACGGATGCCATTCACGAGGAGTAGCCCAGGGGCTTCATCCGACGATTGCACGGAGTGGGACAGGTTGACTCCGAAGGACCCCATCAGGGCGCCGCGACCGAAACACCGGACGCGGCGCCCGTTTTTCTGCACGGACTGAACCAGGCATGAACTACCTCGCGGACCTCCTCGGCGAAACCGGACGGCTGAAGGCACGTCGGCTGGTGCTGCATTTTCCCGCGCTTCCCGCGGAGTTCGACGGCTTTCGCATCTGTCTTTTCTCCGACCTCCACCTCAAGACCCCCGAGCCGGTCTTCGATGCACTGCTCGCTTACCTGAAGGGGCAGACCTTCGACCTCGGCTGCTGTGCCGGGGACATCCAGCACAGGTCCGACCCGAAAATGGACACATCGCTGGCGCTGGCCCGCGGGCTTTTCGACGCGACTCACCCGCGGTTCGGCTGGTACGTCGTCCGCGGCAACAACGATCACCGCCGGTTCATGCGCCGGCTCCAGAGCGGATGCCCCGGCGTCACCGTTCTCGACAACCGCTCCGTGCGTCTCGGTCTTTCCACCCCGCCGCTCTACCTCGCCGGGGTGGACGACCCGCACCGCCGCTGGCACGACCTCGACTCGGCCCTGGCGGACGTGCCGGACGACGCATTCAAGATCCTTCTCGCCCATTCGCCCGAGGTCATTCACGACGCCGCCCGCCTCGGGGTGCAACTCGCGTTGTGCGGTCACACCCACGGCGGGCAGATTCGACTGCCCGGGGTGGGGGCGATGTTCACGGAGTCGCGGGTCTCGCGGAAATACTGCTGGGGACTCAGCCGGAAACGCGGGACGCTCCTCTTTACCACCTGCGGCGTCGGGTGGACGATGATGTCTCTTCGACTCAACTGCCCGCCCGAGGTCGTGTCGATTACGCTCAGGCGAGGCGCCGCTTCTCACGTGGATTCGTCCGTCGGGTCTTGCGGTTGACGGCGGCGAATGGTATGAATGGACCTCCCGGCGCCGACTTGCCGGGAAAGTGTGGTCGTGCAGCGAAGGTTTCTGCCTGACGCCTGGTGGGACGGTCCTGCCAGGCGATAGCGGCATGTACGGACCGGTGGACGGGAAGCGCATTGGACCGTGTTTTCGAGGCCATCAAGAAGACGGAACCTTTCCTCGAACTGGTCGCGCGACTGCGTTCGGGCAAGGACGTCGACGTCGGCGGACTCTGGGGGTCTTCGGGGGCGCTCATCACCGCGGCTCTCGTCGAAGCGACCGGGCGGCCCATGCTGCTGGTCGTTCCGGGCGTCGAGGAAGCCGACGAGATGATCGAAGACCTCGAGGCGTTCCGTCCGGGACTGGCGAAGCTCTTCCCCGCGTGGGAAACGCTTCCGACGCCGGAGGACCCGCCCGACGTTCTTCTTGCCGCGCAGCGGCTTTCCGTCCTCAGCGGACTGGCCGAAGTCCGCGCCACCGCTCCCGCCGCGCCGTTTGTCGTCGTGACCTCCGCCCCGGGGCTCGTCCAGGCGGTGGTCAATCCCAGAATGCTGGCCGAGAACCGTCTCTCCCTTGCCGTGGGTCAGGAGCGAAGTCCCCACGCGGTCGCCGCGTGGCTCGTCGAACACGGGTTCGAGGCGAGTGCGTGGGTCGATCATCCGGGACAGTTCAGCCGGCGGGGCGGGATCATCGACATCCTCCCGAACGACCGCCCTGACGCCTGCAGGGTCGAGTTCTTCGGCGACACGGTCGAAAGCATCCGTATCTTCGACCTCGAGACCCAGCGGTCGAGCGAGGAGGTGGAGCGGTTCGATTTCGCGGCCGTCGGCGGGGCGGCGCTCGGCGCGGGGGAGCGCGCACGCGACTCGGTCTCGCTTCTCGAATACTTTGGCGACGACGCCATCCTGGCGATGACGGAGCCCGTCGGCGTGCAGGAACGCGCCACCAGCTACCTCGCGAGCCTCTCCGACGCGCGTGGGACCTTCTCCTACGAAGGGATCATGCGACAGTCCGGGCGGCTGAGAAAGGTCTACCTCGAGACCTTCGGCCCGCCGGACGCCGTCGCCTTTCACGTCGCCATGCCCGAGGTCTTCCCCCCCGGACTCGAGAACATCGTCCAGGGACTGGGCCAGCTTCTCTCAGGTCTAGAGCGCGTGGTCGTCTTCTGCAACAACGAGGCCGAGGCCGAGCGGCTTCGCGAGACGGTCCCGGCGGACTCGCGGGCGCTCCTCGCCCGGCTCACCGTCCGGATGGGACGGGTGAACCACGGGTTCAAACTTCCCGACATCGGCGCCGCCGTCGTCGGACACCACGAGATCTTCCACCGTTATTCCGTCCGGCGGCCGGTCCGCAAACCCGCCCACGGTCGCGCGCTCGAAGTCTTCACCGACCTCTCGGAGGGCGATTTTGTCGTTCATGTCAACCACGGCATCGGACGATATCTCGGGACCGAGGTGCTCGAGCGCGACGGGACCGAGCAGGAGTTCCTGGCGGTCGAGTTCCGTGACGGCGTAAAGGTCTACGTGCCTTCGACGCGCATCCACCTCGTGCAGAAGTACGTCGGGGGGTTCGAGGGGCGGCCGCGCCTCTCCCTCATCGGCGGCGCCGCCTGGGATAAGAAAAAAGAGCAGGCCGCCAAGGCCGTCCAGGAGCTTGCCGCCGAATTCCTCCGACTCCAGGCCATCCGCAACACGCGGCCGGGCGTCGCCTTTCCCTCCGACGACGCCTACCAGAAGGAGTTCGAGGCCGAGTTCATCTACGAGGAGACCGAGGACCAGCTCACCGTCCTCGCCGAGCTCAAGCGCGACATGGAATCCTCCCGCCCGATGGACCGGCTCATCTGCGGCGACGTCGGCTACGGCAAGACCGAGCTCGCCATGCGCGCGGCGTTCAAGGCCGCCATGAGCGGAAAACAGGTGGCCATGCTGGTCCCCACCACGGTGCTCGCGCAGCAGCACTTCACGACGTTTCGCGAGCGCATGGCGGATTACCCGCTGGTCATCGACGTGTTGAGCCGGTTCCGCACCAAGGCCGAACAGCGCAAGATCCTCGAGGAGCTTGACGCCGGGAGAATCGACATCCTCATCGGGACGCACCGGCTCGTCCAGCAGGATGTCGTCTTCCACGACCTGGGACTGGTGATCATCGACGAGGAACAGCGCTTCGGCGTCCGTCACAAGGAGCACTTCAAGACGCTCCGGGCCACGGTGGACGTGCTCACCTTGACGGCGACGCCGATCCCGCGGACGCTGCACATGTCGCTTCTGGGCATCCGTGACATCTCGGCGCTCGAGACCCCGCCCCAGGACCGGCAGGCCATCGAGACCCACGTCGTGCGCTTCGACCCGGCACGCATCCGCGACGCGGTGATGCGCGAACTCAACCGCGACGGGCAGGTCTTCTTCGTCCACAACCGCATCCACAACATCCGGAAAATCGCCCAGGTCGTGGCCGAGACGGTCGGCGAGGCGCGCATCGCCGTCGCCCACGGTCGCATGGGCGAGCGCGAGCTCGCCGAGCATATGGACGCGTTCGTCCACCGCCGCGTCGACGTCCTGGTTTCCACGACCATCGTCGAGAGCGGCCTCGACATCCCGAACGCCAACACCATCTTCATCAACAACGCCGACCGGTTCGGCCTGGCGGACCTCCACCAGCTCCGCGGACGCGTCGGACGCTACAAGCACCGGGCCTACGCCTATTTCATGATCGACCCGGCACGGCGCGTCACGCCCAAGGCCGCCAAGCGGCTCAAGGCCATCCAGGACTACGCGGAGCTGGGGGCGGGGTTCCGTATCGCGCTGCGCGACCTCGAAATCCGCGGCGCCGGCAACATCCTTGGGGCCGAGCAGTCCGGACATATCGTCGCGCTTGGGTACGACCTCTACTGCCAGCTCCTCGATCGCGCGGTCAAACAGCTCAAGTCCGAGCCCGTCGAGGAGCGGCCAGAGACCACGCTCCACATCGGACTGGCCGCGTTCCTGACCGCCGAATACGTCCCCTCCGAGAAGGACCGCCTGGAGGTCTACCGCCGGCTCGAGCGCGTGCGGACCGACGGCGAGCTGGACGTCCTCCGCCGGGAGCTCGAGGACCGCTTCGGCAAACCTCCAGAGACCGTCGAGAACCTCTTCACCCTCCACGGACTGAGGCTCCTCCTGGAGCGGCACGGAATCCTCGCCGTCACGCGCCTGAGGGACCGTCTCGTCCTCACCTTCTCGGACGCCGGGAAATTCCTCGCCGCCACCCGTTCGGTTCAGCACCTCCTGAGACTCATCGATGAGGACACCGCGCACCTCATCCTGGACAAGAAGCTCCACGAGACGGGTGCGCTCGTTGCGTTTCTCCGGCGTCTGTTGCAAGGCCGGACGCGCCCAAGGCGGAAAACCGCCGCCCCCGACGAGGCCGGAAAACCCGATGAGAAGTGTTGACATTCACCACGGGGCGGGTGTATACTTCCCGCACTCTTGAGGGGAACCCTGTGACGCCCCGGGATGCGCCCTCGGAAGGTTCCACGGGGCCTGTGGACTGAAAATTCAGGGGAACGAACATGCCGCGAAGACTCCTGGTGCTCCTCCTCATCGTGTTTCTGGTGCCTTCCTGTTCCTTCTTTCAGAAGAAGTCGTCCGCCTCGGCGAAGCGGAAGGCGGACCTCGCGGCGGCAAGTGCATCCAACAAGGCGGCTAAGAAAGAGACGCCGAAACCTGCGCCGACTCCCGTCTCCCCGGTCGCGGTCGTCCGGCCTGTGACGCCCGGCCCGGCGGGGACACCCGCAACACCGCCCGTCGCTTCCGCGCCCAATGAGGATTCTCTTCGTCCGGCGTTCTCCAGGGCCACCTACGAGCCTCAGCCCGACATCGTCGGCACCGTGGTCGCGGTCGTCAACGGCGACATCGTCACCCGCGAGGCCGTGCTCAACGAAATCCGCCCGCAGCTCGACGCCGTCGACCGCGACAGTGCGCTCACCGCGGTCGGCAGGGAATCCAAGCGAAAAGAGCTCATCAGCGCCACGGTCATGGTGAAGGTGGAGCGGCTCCTCGCCCTTCAGGAGGCCCGGCGCGTCATTCCGCCCGAGCAGGGCGAGCGCATCCAGGCCGACGTCAACAGTTTCGTCAAGGACACCATCCGCTACGTGGGGACGCTCACGCGTCTGGAGACCTCGCTTGCCGAAAGGGGCAAGACCGTGAGCGAGCAGAAGCAGACCGAGGTCGACAACCGTCTCATCCGCGCGCTCATCGTGCGCGAGGTCGACGCCAACGTCGACGTTACGCCCGCCGAGATGCAAAGCTACTACGAGGCGCACCGCGCAAACTACGAGCAGAAGTCCCAGGTGCAGGTCCGCGAGATCTTCCTCGCGTTCTCCAACTATGCGTCCAAGGACGAAGCGGTCAACCGGGGCCGTGACCTCCTCAAGCGGCTCGCCGCCGGCGAGGATTTCGCCAAGCTCGCCGTGGAGTTCTCCGACGGACCCAACGCCAAGACCGGCGGACTCTGGGAGTTCGCGACCGAGGGCGGCGGGACCTTCCGTCCCGAGGTCGAGAAGGCCGCCTTCAGTCTCGATCCCAAGGCCGTCTCCGACGTCGTTCTCTCGGAGATCGGCGTGCACATCCTCAAGGCGGAGGACATCCGTCAGGCACGCACGATTCCTTTCCCCGAGCTCCAGGATGAGATCATGATGAAGCTCCGCGGCGAGCAGCGCGAAGCCCTCTACCGGCAGCTCATCAAGAAGCTCTGGGACCGGTCCTACGTGGACATTCGCTGGAAATAAAAGTGGGAAAACGGACCGTCTCGGTCATCGGAAGTCACAGCGGCACGCCCCGCGAAATCGCCTGGGCCGAAGAGGTCGGACGGCTCCTCGCCCAAAGCGGAATCGTCCTCGTCTGCGGGGGCCTCGGCGGGGTCATGGAAGCCGCCTGTCGCGGGGCCAGGTCCGCCGGCGGACTCACCGTCGGCATCCTTCCCGCCGCCGACCGTGACACCGGAAACCCCTTTCTCGACGTCGTCATTCCCACCGGGATGGGATACGCTCGAAACGCCATCGTCGCCTACTCGGGCGAAGCCGTCATCGCCATCGGCGGAAGCTCCGGCACCCTCAGCGAAATCGCCTACGCCACCGTCCGAAACATCCCCGTCGTGTCCCTGGGCTCCTGGACCCTCAAGGAACGCAAGCTGAGTCACGGGACGCGTCCGATTCCGGCCAGGACCCCGGCCGAAGCCGTTCGCAAGGTCCTGGAACTTCTGAGGGGTTGACGCATGGACGAAGCCGCCAGGAAGGAACTGCTCCGGATCGCGCGCGATGCCGTCGCCGCCGCCGTCCGCCACGAGACGCCTCCCCGCGTGAACCCCGTCGCACCCGAACTCAACACCCCCCGCGGCGCCTTCGTCACCGTCAAGAATCACGGCCGCCTGAGGGGATGCATCGGACAGTTCGTCGCCAAACTTCCGCTCTTCGAGCTGGTTCAGGAGATGGCGGTCTCCGCGGCGACCCACGACCCCCGCTTCACCTTTGACCGCATCACCCCCGAAGAGTTGCCGGACCTCGACGTCGAGGTCTCGGTCCTCGGACTTCTGGAGAAAATCACCGACCCGCTCGACTTCGAGCTCGGCGTTCACGGCATCTACATCAAGCGCGGGTTCTCCCACGGTTGCTTCCTGCCCCAGGTTGCCGCGGAAACCGGCTGGTCCAAAGAGCAGTTCCTGTCGCACTGCGCCGGCGGCAAAGCCGGTCTCCCCGACGACGCTTGGAAAGACCCCCAAACCGAAGTCCTCCGCTTCACCTGCGAAGTCGTCTCCGAATAGCCGTCGCCTCTCCGAACGCAACCCTCTTCGTAACCACTCTCTGTTCTATGAGATGCCCCTGGCGTGGAAGAAGGGGGGGATTCGATATGGATTCTCCGAGTTCCGGGGACTGGGAGGGGATTGATTCGGTGGCGCTTGCCGCTGAATTGGCGTAAGCTGTCATTCCTGGAGGTATTCAACGTCGGTGAGTGTGCCCGTCCTTCATGTCCTGACCGTCATTGACTTCAGGATGGGCAACCATAGAACTGGCAGGGACTTGGCTGCGGCTTGGCAACAGTTAGTGAATAAGGCGCCGTGCTGCCCTTGTCAGGCCGAACGGGACCTTTTTCTCCAGGCAAAAAGACCCGCCAGCCCGGACCCGAGCAGCAGAACCGTGCATGGTTCCGGGACGGTTTGGATGGTGGGTATGATAACGGTATTGCCGATCAATGTAACTGCGGTCTGTGCCAACATCCTGCCCTCCAGCGTTGCGCCGTTTTGCATCGCAATCAACGTCTTATCCAATATAGTTCCCTTGAATTCAGACGTTCCATAAAGAGTCGTTGTGTCGGCGACCTGCCAGAAGATGTTGTTGGCCTGTGCGCCGTTCAGGATAATCTTCTTGCCCGGGTCCAAATCGAGAGTTCCGGCTATCTGGAAAATCCATATATCATTGGCAGTACCCGTAAGGGTGAGATCGTCTGATATGGTAACGCTGCTGCCCCATTGGTAGACGCCGGGGCCAAGGGTGAGCCCGCCAATCAAGCCTGAGTTCAGGTTGACATGGCCAAGATCAGGCGCCCGCCCGGCGGCATCGGTGTAAGCAGTTTCCATGTTGCCTATAGCCGTGCCCAAATACGCTTGAGTAGGAGGCGTATAGTCGGCTGCATAGACTTTTCCGGTCACTTGAATGTCCTTCGAAAAATCTCCTGTACTGTCCAGTATTAAGTTAAATCCAGTGATCGCAGTCGAAAAGATTGGGCTAACTCCAATATCTCCGACAATTGAGGTGACTCCGGTGGTTGAGATTCCAAATTCTGATAGAATCGTGAAATTGCCCGCCGTTCCCAGGTTAACCGGAGTAGTCGGAGGAGCGTACGACTGACTGGCAACAAGAAGGGTTAATCCCACGGTGGCCGCGAAAATCAAGTGCTTGCAAGTCATCGCTCTCCCCCTCAACAGTGCTTGACATTTTGTGCGTTTCCGACTGTGCCCCGCTCGGACAGGCGAATCCGCCCCGATGGACCCACATGGATGGTGCCAGCCCTCTTTGCTATTCAGCAAATGTCATGCCAAGCCGCTGAATTTGCGAAATGAAAACCAATGTGACGGCGCAACTATACGCCAAACAATGGGTTACGATGCGTGGAAATACTCGGAAAAATTTGCAGGGCAGAATAAGCGCGTGGTTGATGTTTAAAAAAATCAACATTGTTTTCTCCACCTCTTGGATAGAATAGGCGTAACTAATTGATACGAGTGGCATTAGGTCACTTATTGTCTGTGTTGAAAAAAATCAACGTGCTTTTGCAGTGTACAGGGGAGGAACTAACGAGTCCTCACCGATGGAGGCGATACGGGAGGCCGCTGCGCGGCGAAAAAGCAGAACGTGCTAACGCCCTGCGGTTGGCTATAGCGACATGTTGGCAGCATTCACCCGCCTTCGCCAGGAAGCCCCGTCCCTTGGGACGGGGAGGCTTCACTTCCGGTCTTCAACCAGCGTTTACACTTGCACGATCAAAAAACGCCTCCCCTCACAGACATAGGTCCTTCCCGCCCGGCGAGCGCCTTCTGAATCACCGGCCGCAGGTCCCCGGCGAGGTAAAGCGACCCGGTGACGAGCAGCAGGTCCTCCGGGCCGGTCACAGCGAGGGCCTGCTCAAGCGCCTTCGACTCGTCGGGCTCCGAGTGGGCCTTCTCCTTGCCCCTGGCCTGGGCGAGATGTTTGAGCATTTGCGGCTTGGCCGCGCGCGGGGAATTGGTCAGCGTGAAAAACACCTCGTCCACGATCGGAAGCACAATGTCAAGCGACCCCGGAATGTCCTTGTCGGTCGCCATCGCAAAGAGCAGGACGAGCCGGCGGTACTTGAAATTCGCCCGTACCGCCTTCACCAACACCTCGATCGCCATCGGGTTGTGCGCCCCGTCGATGACGACCCACGGAGAGGCGCCCATGACCTCGATGCGTCCAGGCATCTCCACGCCCGCCAGACCCTCCGCGATTGCCTTTTCCGTGACTTTTAGTTTGCCCCGGCTTCGCAGCACGTCGATGATCCCCACCGCGACCGCCGCGTTCTCCACCTGGTGCTCGCCGATCAGCCGGATTTCAAGCCCCGGATGCTCGGCGAAGGGCGTCTTCACGCGGAACCGGCAGCCGTACCCGTCCGGGCGCGGCTGCACGTCGCCGAACTCGATCTCCTTGCCAGCGCCCCAGACCTCGGCCCCCAGGCTTCCGGCGCGGCCGCGCAGCACGCGTTCGACCGATTCCTCCTGCGGCGCGATCACCGCCGGAACTCCCGCCTTGAAAATCCCCGCCTTCTCCGTCGCGATCTCCTCCACCGTGTCTCCAAGGACGTTCGTGTGGTCGAGGCCGATGCGCGTCACCGCCGCGACCTCAGGCTTGAGGATGTTGGTCGAATCCAGTCTTCCCCCCAGCCCGACTTCCACCACCGCCCAGTCCACCTCCTCTTCGGCGAAGTAACAGAATGCCGCCGTCGTGAAAATCTCGAAGAACGTGGGGTGGGGCGGGGGTGCGACACCTCGCATGAACTCCGCGGGTCCGCTCACTCGCTGGAGCGCGGCGGCCAGCCGCTCGTGGGGGATGTCACGGCCGTCCACGCGGATTCGCTCCTCGATGTTCACAAGGTGCGGCGACGTGTAGAGTCCCGTCTTCAGCCCGGCCGCCTGGAGGATCGACGACACCATCGTCGCCGTCGAGCCTTTCCCCTTGGTCCCCGTCAGGTGAACCGACGGGTAGCGCTCGTGCGGGCTCCCCAGAAGGACGTTCAGCCGTCTCATCCGGTCCAGGTTGAACGTCACCGAGCCGTAACTCGGCCATTTCTTCTCGTAGTTCGTCCGGCTGTTCAGATAGTCCATCGCTTTTTCGTAGGACCATGCGCCGGACGTCGTGGATTCCCGTGGCTTCATCGTCTCTTCCGTTGCTCTGTTGAATTCCCCTCTCCCTCTGGGAGAGGGGGTGAGGGGGTATTTATCACCAATCCTCCCTCAGGGGATTTCGAACGCGCACGGTAGCGACTTTCCCCCCGGCTGTCCACGTAAAACCGCCCGCTCGCGCGCGGATCGTCGGGCATTCTCTTGAACTGCCCGTTCGACGTTTCTATAATCCGCCTTGGCGGCTTGTCCCCGAAAACTGTGCGGAAAGTCCCAAAATGAGGAACCCCATGACCGGGAAGGGGGCGCCAGAGCGGTATCGTCACACCCAAATCGGCTACGTCATCCTGGCGAGCATGGCCCTTGGGCTGATCCCGTGCCTGGTCATCGGCCTGCTGATGGCTTTCGGGGCCGGCCGCATGGGTCCGGCGGTCCCCGTGCTGTGCGTCGCCGGCGTTCTTCTGGTGGCCATGCTTCTCTTCTCCTCCCTTACCGTCGTCGTGCGTCAAGGCACGGTCGAAATCTCCTTCGGCCCCGGCGTCGTGCGCAAGAACGTGCGCCTCGATGACTTCGTCTCCGTCCGGGCCGTTCGAAACAAGTGGTATTACGGCTGGGGCATCCGCCTCATTCCCCATGGTTGGCTCTACAATGTCTCGGGCCTCGACGCCGTCGAACTGGTCAGGAAAAACGGCCGGGTGCTTCGCATCGGAACCGACGAGCCGGCCAAACTCGATCGGGCCATCCGCGACGCCGCCGGCGCCGCGCTTTCCTCCGGCATCCAACCCGTGTCCGGGGGACGCACATCTTGACCGAGCCTGTGAAATCGCCCACCCCCCAGGACCGCCCTTCCGCCCCGCCTTCTCCGCCGAAGGGCCGTAGCGACGTCCCGTGGATACGCCGCGTGCTCTTCCGGGTCCTTCGGGTTGTGGTCGGAACCTACGTCGCGCTCCTCGTCATTTCCTGGGGATTCCAGTCGAAACTCATCTACGTTCCCCGCAAGGGCATGGAGGCAACGCCCGCCGACATCGGACTTCCCTACGACGAGGTCTTCTTCGACGCCTCCGACGGCGTCAAGCTCTGCGGCTGGTTCGTCCCGGCCAAAGATGCCCGCGCCACCGTCCTTTACTGTCACGGAAACGCCGAGAACATCTCCGAGGGTCTCGACCCCATCGAAATCCTCCACCGTCTTCGGCTGAACGTCTTTGTCTTCGACTACCGCGGCTACGGAAAGAGTCAGGGGAAACCCACCGAGGCGGGGACCTGCCTCGACGTGGAAGCCGCATGGCGATGTCTCACCGAGACGAGGAAAGTTCCCCCGGAAAGTATCATCGTGCATGGGCGGTCTCTCGGGG
>Ga0182021_10002329_pt1 | contig 22051 bp, 19 predicted proteins | sample 612E3MmetaG_FD_120493 | JGI IMG/M metagenome (GOLD analysis project Ga0182021, IMG submission 120493) | Permafrost microbial communities from Stordalen Mire, Sweden - 612E3M metaG (Illumina Assembly) | ecosystem: Environmental > Terrestrial > Soil > Wetlands > Permafrost | place: Sweden... | reverse complement strand
GGGAGCAGTTGGCTCAAGTCTTCTTCGTCGTGATCCTGACCCTTCTCATCAATTCGGCGCGCGCCGGAGAGCCGGCGCCGGCGTCGCGCTAGGCGCTAGGGCCAGAGGGATTCGGGTTTTCCCGCGCGGCGGTTGGCGTCCCGCGCGATCAGAAAAAGAAAGTCCGACACTCGGTTTAGAAAGATCAGGGCGTCCTTGGACGCCCTTTCCTTTTTCAGGAGGGGGACGATTCTCCTCTCCGCCCGGCGGCAGACGGCGCGGGCCCAGTGGAGGGCGGCCCCGGCGGGAGCGCCGCCGGGGAGGATGAAGTTCTTGAGCGGAGGCAGGGAGGTTTCCAGGGCCGCCGCTTCCTTCTCGACCCAGGCCGCGTCGGCGGGAGAGATGCGCGGGGTGGGCGCGCCGCGCCCGGGCCGCGCGGCCAGGTCGGCGCTCAAGGAGCACAGCCGGCGCTGGATGTCGGACAGCGTTTCGACGAGGGGCTCTCCGGCCGGGAGGGTGGCGGCCAGGCCAAGCGCGGCGTTCAGTTCGTCCACCGCTCCCAGGGCCTCGACCAGGGGATCGTTTTTTCGGACCTTCCGGCCGCCGCCGAGGGAAGTGTCTCCTCCGTCGCCGACCTTCGTGATGATGGACATGGTGACCTCATTATGGCGAAAGACGCCGAAACCCACAAGAAGCTGCTCGGGGCTCTTAAGAGGGCTTACCCGGATGCCGGCTGCGCTCTCCGCCACCGAAACGCTTTCGAGCTTCTGGTTTCAACCATCCTTTCGGCCCAATGCACCGACGAGCGGGTGAACCGGGTGACCCCGGAGCTCTTCGCCAAGTTTCCCACTCCCGAAGCGATGGCCCGGTCGTCCCTTGGGGATCTGGAATCCCTCATCCGTTCGACGGGCTTCTTCCATCAAAAGGCCAAGTCCCTCGCCGCCGCGTCCAAGACCATCGCGGAGAAGTTCGGTGGCCGCGTGCCGGGGACGATGGCGGACCTGTTGTCTCTCCGCGGGGTGGCGCGCAAAACCGCCAACGTCGTATTGGGGACATGGTTCGGCGTCGCGGAGGGGGTCGTGGTGGACACCCACGTCCGTCGTCTGTCGCGACGGATGGGGCTCACCCGCGAGGAGGACCCCGAAAAGATCGAGAAGGACCTGATGCGGATCGTTCCCAGGAAGGACTGGATTTGGGCGGCCCACGCTCTCATCGCCCACGGCCGGCGCGTGTGCAAGGCCGCGTCGCCTCGCTGCCCGGAGTGTCCGTTGGAGAAGTTATGCCCGAAAATGGGCGTATAACGGACGATCCCCGTTTCCTCGCGGGGGTCGGACTTTTCGACAAAGAGGAATTTTTCGAGGCCCACGAGGAGTGGGAGGCGCTCTGGCATGACACCCGGGGGGAAGCCCGCGATTTCATCCAGGGCTTGATCCAGGTCACAAGCGCCATGCACCACTTACGAAAAGGAAACATGCGGGGGGCCCGGGAACTGCACGATTCGGGCTTGAAGCTTCTGTCGCCCTACGGGGGGACTTACGCGGGAGTGGACTTGGACGCCGTGCGCCGAGGTTTCGATCGGGCTTTGGCCGAGATCCTCGACGAGCCTTACGATCGGCTGGCGGGGCGGTCGGCGCCGTCGGCGCCCGTCAAAATTCCCTACACCGCGACCCGAGCCTTCAAGTTCCCGATCAGTTAACCCTCTTCGACCGGACGCCGAAATCCACGTTGTCCTTCACCCACGCCAGGAACTTGGCCTGCTCCTCGATGGGCTCCCCCTTTGCCCAAACGGCGGGGTCCTTCCAAGTGACCATCACGGCCGCGTCCTGCGTCCAGATTTTCACCCGCCGGCGGGGAACCTCGTCCCGCCACTCCTTGCCCGTCACGGCGTCCGTGTAGATCAGCCGCACCGTCACGTTACGGGACAAGTTCTCAAGGGGCTGGAGGGACACTTTCCTCATTTCGGATTTCTTGGCGACGCTCCCGGTCGCGGGAACGCCGTCGGAGACCAGGAGGACGGCGATGGGGCGCAGGACCAGGTTCTTGCTTTTCACGGTGTCTGAGACCTGGGCGAAGAAGGAGTTGAAGTCGGTGTAGTCGTCCTTTTCCTTCTGGGGGAACATCCGCCGCAGCTCGATCGCCAACTGTTCGGGGGATTTGCTCTCGAAAGTCTGCTTGGGGTACAGGGTTTTGGCCTGATCTTTCGACTGGCCGCCGACGGGGCCCACGAAGAGGTAGTCCGGGACTTCCAAGTCGCCCAGGCCCGCCAGGTGGGCGTGCAGGTAGCGGGCCAGGAACTCGACGGCGTCGTCGTAGTTGGGGCTCTTCATGAAGGAGCCGCTTACGTCGAAACCGACGAAGAGGCACAGCCGGGGCCGTTTCGGGGCGGCCGGGCCGCATCCGGCCAGGAGGATCGCGAGGGCCGCTGACAGGCGTCGAAGTTTCATGGGTGGGCCTCCCTTAAGATGCTTTCTTCACGCCGGGCGCGTCGGCGCTGCGCCGGGGGACGCTGTGGAGCACCACTTTGGAGGTCATGACTTCCAGGAGGCTCCGGAAAGGCAGCTCGAACAGGTGTTGTCCGGACAGGAGCAGGGTGCAGAAGTTGACGGCCGCGCCGATGAGCTGGAGCGGGGGGATGACGAAGGCCCCCATGACGTCGTCGCCGCGTTTCTGGATGTCGCCCATCTCCGCCTTGATCTGCTGGATGAACCCCTGGGTGATGGAAAGCTCGGACCGCACCCGGGCGGCCACGTCGGTCGACGGGGCCGCGACGCCGGACCCCCGGATGACGGCCATCAGGGTCGGGGTGCCCGCCGAGGCGAACAGGAACCAGGAGATCCCGCGCACGCCGAACCAGGCGAGCCCCGCGATGGACATGATCCCGATGATCCCCGGCTCGAAGTTGCCGCCCGAATGCTGGGCGAACCAGGGAACGATGGCGTCCACGAACTCCCGGTAGAGGAACGTAACCTCCACGAGCATGACGACGATCTCGATGATGCCGATCTTGATGATCGAGGCCCAGTCCTTCTTGTTGATCGCGTCGGCCCAGGTCGAGAGCACCGCGTAGCTCCCCAGGACGATGAAGAGGAGGAACAGGAATAGAGGGATCCGCACCATGAGCTCGGTGAGGTTGGCGCCCGTCATGTTGGTCAGGGTGTCCATGACGAGCGGCGTCGTCACGTAAGTGAAAATGCAGGCTTCAAGCACGCCCCAGATCAAGGTCATGACGACGGCGATCCAGGGGACCCCGGGCGTGAGCACGTTGGAGCCGATGTTCCTCGCGACGCGGAAGGGGACGAGGAGCACGTCGTGGAGGAGGGTCCAGACGCCGAGGATGACGAACTTGACCAACCCTAAGAGGCCCGCCACGAGGGCGAAGACGAACTTGAAGGCCCCGCCCCAGAAAGCGATGATGGCCCGCCCCAGGTCCCACCACGTGACCAGGAGGTCCATCATGAAGTCGATCCGGTCGCTGCGGAAAAGCACGGTCAGGAGGGAGAAGATGCTCACCCAGCAGGCCACGAGGAAGGCGAGGGCCGGCAGAAGAATGAAAATCCTTTTGCATATGATCATCGCCAGGGCGGTGTCGCCCAGGCCCCAGCAATAATGGACCAAATCCATTTGGAAGAAGAGGGGAAACATGAGGAACGACAAGACGATCTTCCAGGGACCGGTGGCGTTGTTGAACATAGGATCACCTCTCAGCTATGATAATGGGTACGAAACGAGAGTATATATGGTCGGATGAATAAATCAAGTCGGATCGGGAGGTCCCGAATGTACATCCCTCATCTCAAGTCGTCGCTCGCGGTCCTGGCCGGCGTCGTGTCGCTCTTGTCGCCCAAGCTGGCGCGGGTTGCCGTCGCGGCTTATCTCATCGCGATTGGAGTTTTGGGATTCCTCGGGAAGTGAGGCTTCTTCCATCGCCGGCGGAGGAGCGCGCCCTCCTGCGCGGTTTCCTCCGGCACCGGCCTCCGTTGCGCTGGTGGGAAGGGCCCCTGAAAGACCTTTCCCGCTGCTCCCGCTGCGGCCGGCCTTTGTCGCGGCGCCGGCCGCCGGGCGAGGATCGGCCGCGGTGGGCTTGTCCCGCCTGCGGCCAGGTCCATTACCAAAACCCCAAAATCGTGGCGGCGTCGCTGCCGTCGAAAAGGGGGCGCGTGATTCTCCTGAGACGGGCCATCGAGCCCGCCCTCGGGGCCTGGACATACCCGGCCGGTTACATGGAGCTGGGGGAGACCGTCGAGGAGGCCGCCCGGCGGGAAACGCGGGAAGAGATTTGCGCGTGCCTGGGGCCCTTGGGGCCCCCGAAGATCTATTCCTACCCCGACGCATCCGTCGTGACGGTTGTCTACGCCGCCCGAATCCTGGGGGGCCGGCCCCGGCCGGGGCTCGAGGCCCTGGAGGTACGGTCTTTCGCGCCGGAAGAGATCCCCTGGGGCGACTTGGCCTTCCGCAGCACCTACCACGCGCTCAGGGACTGGGTTGCATCCGGCTTCAAAGGGCGCTAAGCTCATGGATATGGAAACTCGTCTCCCGAACCGGTTCCTCGCCAGCGGCCAGCGCCGCGTGTTCCTGGTCAAGCGGGCGCTCCAGTTCAAGATCATCCTGCTCGTGTTGGGCGCGGTGACGATCGGCGTGGGCTTGATCGGTTTCGACATCTATTGGACCGTCGGGCGCGACATCGTCCGCGACCTCATGGACCCGGGCCTCTACGGACTGTTCAAGCACGCCGCCATCGTGACGGCGGTCAAAATAGCTTTCTACCTTTTGGGAGTGGCTTTCCTGGCGCTTCTCCTTTCAAACAAGATGGCGGGTCCCGTGTATCGGTTCGAGAAGTCGGCCCGCGCCGTCGCCCAAGGGGACCTGACCCACCGGGTGCGCCTCCGGACCGGCGACGAGTTGATCGACCTCCAAAACGAGTTCAACGCCATGCTGGAATCCCTGCACCAAAAGGCGTCGCAGGACGCGGCCCTCGCCGCGCGCATTTCCCGCCAACTGGACGACCTGTCCAAGACTCCCGGCCTCCCCGCCGAAACGCTCCAACGCCTTTCCGAGCTGAAAACGGAAACGGCGCACATCGGCAGCGGCTTTAAAATCTAGGGATCCAGCGATAGAACGTCAATCTTACGCGGCCGTCAACGCGGCGGCGATCGCGCGGAGGTTGACGATGGTCTCGGCGCGGAGGGTCAGGGACGGCATCAGTCTCAGCAGGTCTTGAACGGCGTCCGCGAAGGCATGGAGGGCGGCGTCGCCCGGAACTCCGTTGAGTGTTAGGGAACCCAAGGACAGGGGGGCCCGCCCAAGCGGCAGTGAGGCGGAGAGTTCCCTCCACCGATCATTGGATGACAGTCGATCATCGGACGGCAGTTCCAAGACGAAACCCGGCCCGCCTTCCCGGGGTTTGAATGATCCGTCCGGCACAGGCCTGATCTTGAGGTCTCCGAACCCGGTTTCTCTTTGAAGGTCCCGGAGGGACGACTCATCCCTCTCCTCCGCCACCAGGACGAGGGGTCTCGTCCGGGCGAAAATGAGGAGCGCCCTCACCTGGTCCGGTTGGAAGTCGTGGGGGACGAAAACCCCCACCGCTTGGCCGTCGGTCGTCTCTTGGAATTGGGCCGCCGAAAGGCCGTCCAAGGTTTCCATGGAACCCTCCACGAACCGCTCCACGGGAACCCCGGCCTCCTTCAACAGGCGCCGGGCCAGCCGGCGCATCAGGGGATTTTTCGATTGCACGCGGGCGGCCATGGAGGCCGCCACCGTCTGCGGATCCGCCGTCGGCGAACCGAAGTTCTTCAACCCCAAAGGAAGGCGGTCTTGCTCGAAAAGCGCTTTCAGGTACGGCCCTGCCTTCTCCTTCCAGTCCTCCGGCGTCCGGCCGGGCAGGACCGCCAACACACCCGCCTCCGCCGCCATGCGGTTGACGAGCTTGTGAACCCGCGCGAAAATCTCCACCACACCCACGAACAGGCCGAAGTCATGGAAGGGGATGAGTCCCAACACCGTCGTCCCCAAGACAACGATCATCAGGTCCGTCTGGAAAAGGCGCCCGGCCGCCGCCCGGAGAGCCGCCGACAACTTGACGGGCCAGGGCCCCTCCGCGCTTCTCCATCCGCGAACGAGGGGCTCGCCGGCGTGGGCAACCCACAGGATCAACCCGGCGAAGGGCAGTATTCCCTGGGCAAACGCTCCCAACCCCCACAACCACCCGCGCGTTTCAACAGACTCGGCGTTGCCGTAATACCAGGGATTGGTTCGCGCGCTCAGTACCGAACCGCCGGATCCGCGCCCTGCACTTGCCATATTGACTACGGCGAGAGCGAATCCGGCGACTGCGGTTTCGGGATCGGTCTTCAGAGAATCCAAAGCTCTTCGGAAAGTTTCGTTCCGCTTTGCGGCCTTCGACAATTCAGCGAGGATTTTCTCCTTCCACCTCCCGTCCTTCATTTGGTCGATATCGGGAGCGAGAATCCTCATGTAACGGACAATATCCTCCCTCTCTTGACTTCGGATAAAAATCGAAGAAATCATCGCCAGCACTTGACTCATGTTCGCCTGAATCCCCGATGGATTTGAACCCGATGCGATGATTCCAAGGACCGAACGATCGATCTCCGGGTCTTTAACGCCAAGCGCTCCGATGAGAACGCGGTAATCGCCCTTGGTTCCCCCCTCGGCGGATAAGATCCTTTTTTTCGCCAATTCCACGCGAAGGCGGACTGAATCCAAATCCGGCTTTCTTCCGGACGGGGTGGAGGGAGCCGTCGCCGCGGGACCGCTCCTCTGGACTACGGCCGAGACACTCTGGAAGCCGAACTCCCCCTGGACGGCCGCCGCTAATTCATCATCGGTGAGGGATGACTTTTCAATCAGCCTGCACACCCGGGCAATTCCTTCACGGTCCACATGGAGATTGTTTCTCATCAGCAAAACCAACACCCCTTCCACGACCTCCAGAGACCGGCCGCTCTTATCCGCGGCCTCGGCGAGAGAACTAAAAAAGTGGAAATAATGGGAATCGGGTCCGAATTTCAGGAGACTTTCCGCGCCGTCGGGACGTTTCACAACGTAGTCGCTTTTCGCCAAGAGGCGGGTGACAAGGTCCTTTCGCGACGTCGGCTTCGTGCCGTCGGAGGTGGACACGGCCCCTTTTTCCAGCTCCTCCACCAGGCCGCGCGAGAGGGGATCTCGTTCGATCGGGATACCAAGTTGCGCCTCCCAGGACTGCGCCCGTTTTTCAAAATTGGGGGTTCCCTGATGGAAAGCTTCCAACCGCAATCGGTCGTCCGCCGAAAGGGCTTGGAACGCGGCTGGAATGGTCCCTGCGGGGGGATTGTTCGCGGCCTGTCTGAGGAACGCGATGCGGGCGGCGCCGACGCCGGTTTGATCCGCCAATTCAAGGTACTCCTCCGCCTCCCGAGGCCGGCCGTACATTATTTCCAGCTCCGCCGCGGCGATCAGGAATTCGGCGAGGCAGCCGAACTCCAGCGGATTCCGAATCGGGAGTACTCGCAAGGCCTTGAGGAGGGCCGCATGCGTCGGCTCCGCGCTTTGAACGTGGAATATCTTCAAGAAATCGACCAGAGCTTCGCGGACCTCCTGTAAACCCAGCCGAATTCTTCCGTTTCTCTGGTCTTCCCGCGCGCTCGTCAGAAGGACCAGGGGACCGGCGATCCCGAGCATGTTGAGCACTGCGGTCTCCGTCTCCGGTTGCCCGCTCCTCATCCTCGCGTCGTCGATCCCGGCGGAAACCTCCGCCGCCCTTTCGTATTCTCCCCGGTCGTAGAGGGTCCACCCGGCGATCACTCGGATCATCGCTTCATCGCGATCCAGGCGCGCCGCGTTCGGTGGATCCAGTTCCTTCAGCCTTTCAATGATCCCGATGACCCGGTTGATATTTTCGTGGGGGATATCCCATTTTAAACCGAAGAACAACGCCCTAAAGAGAAGCATGTGGGCCTCAAGCGTAAGGGAAAGGAAAGGGGCCTCCTTGACCAACGTCGGCAGGTTCTCCCTTTCATTTTCCTGGAGGAGCAGGCCGGTATCATTCAACCGAGCGTAAAGAGCGGCGGGTTTTTTTTCTTCCGGAAGTTTTTTCTTGGTTTTCGTTGGGAGAACCGACGTTTCGGCGATCTCTTCCAACAACCGCAGACCCGTCGCGGCCCGGGCCAGGAGGGCCGCGCCCTCGTCCCTTTTCCCATCGGAAATGAGGATGTTCGACTGATAACCCCATATATGGATGCGCAGGTCGATGGGAAGCGGGATTCCCTTTTCCTTCTCCATGATCAACGCCATGGTCAGTCGAAGGTTAACGTGATCGTTCATTTCATCATAGACCCGGGCCATGCCGAACAAAGCGTGAAGCAGGAGGGAGGTGACAAATATTTCCCTTTCTTTGAACCAATCCGGGGAACCATGCGTCCGTCTGTTGTCTTTGAGGATCTGCCCCAAGTTTTCAACAATCCGGAGGCAATTCCTGTAGGCATCCAAGGCCGCCGGAATGTTCTTTTCCGAACGAAAAAGTTCAGCGTGGGTATAGGCGCGCACAGCATCATCCGGACCTTCTTGGCGAAATCCTTCCGGGACGCCCGGAAAGTCAAACCCGCCGGGGATCTTCAGGGGCGGCGGTGGCGGGCTTTCGGCATTGACGCCGGGGAGGGCGAGCAGCGGCCAGCCGAATTGAAGCGCCATCGTGTCGTAGGTCGTGTGGGCCTCTTCGTTGGCCTTGTTGAGGGCTTCCTCCGTCGCATTGGCCGCTCCGGGCGCGACCGGGGCCAGGAGCTCTCTCAAGGCCATGCCCAGCATGCCGACGACATCCAGGACCGCCTCTCGAGGATTCGTGATGCCGTGATGCGCCAGGGGAGCGATCCATCCTTCGACCCCCCTCTCCTGCATCCTCGCGAACATTGACAATTCCTCGTGTGAGATAGTCCTCAGCACGGACGCGGCCGAGGGAGCCAGTCGGCGGCATTCTTCCGCCGTCCCGGCGGCAACGGGGAGCAAAAGTCTTTCCCTCATATTCCCGATTTGTTTTGAAAGTGTGTCAAGAGGACCGCCGAGGAAAGAACCGGCCGGCTCTCCGTTGAAACTTGTGATCTTGTCCCCCTGGATTCCGAGTGTGATCTTAAGGGGTTCCCTTCCCGGGATCTTGATCGTCATGACGACGTTGTCCGCCGTCGCTTCCACCTTCAATAAATTCCCGCCGGCCTTTATGAATTCCGGGGCCACGCTTTCCAAACACCTCGTCGCATGGTCGGTGTCTACTTTTTTCCACTTCCACGCCTCCATCCCCGTCACCATCAGCGCCGCTTCGACGGATTTGATCCCTCGGACGGAACTATCGGCGAGAAACAGTTTCCGACCCTCGAAGAGTTTCTCCAGGGGGGATTTTTCTTGGGTGAATACGGAAAGATAGGCCGAACCGTTTTCCGTATCGACCTTCTCGATTTTCGGGGTGAAGGAAATCACGGTCATGCCGGCGCGGGCCAGGCGTTCGTCCATGGCCGCGGAGTGGAACCCCCCCGTCACCAGGATTGCCGACTTGGCGCCCAGTACCTTCATGGACTTCAGAAGGTTTTCCGTCATGGCCTCGTCGCGGATTTGGGCTTCTTCGTAGAAGGATTCGAAAGAGGAAATATCCGGTCCCCCTTCCCTCCCCGCGCTCTCGCGCTCCACGTTTTTGTATTCCCTCCATTCTTCCGGCGTCAGGGCGAAATCGGCCAGCTTACTCCCCAGGCACAACCCCTTGGACTCGGCCACCAATCTTCTTTCGATTGCGCTACGGGCGAGGCGGTCGTAGCCCGCCTTCTCCATGGTCCCCATCCCGGCGAACAGCGCCTCCGCGTCGACGGCGTCGGCCAGGAGGACGTAGCGAATGTAAGCGTCCACGGCGGGAAAACGGGAAAGGGAAACCCCGGCGTTCTTGCACAGGTCGCGGAGCGACGAGTAGAAATCGGCGTAGCGGATTTGGCCCAGGCGGTAAGCGGCGGTCCGGTTGACGAGAGCGGCGATTTGGTCCTTCGACAACTTTCGCGCCAAGGATTCGATCAATCGGGCGCGCTCGGACTCCACTTGTTTGAAGTCGATGGAATCCTCCATCGCCAGGGCTTCCAAAAAGCGCGACACGGGCGCGGGGGGCGGCGAGACGGATGAAAGAACGCGGACGTAATCGACGAGGGGCGACTTGCCGGAGCGGTAGGCCGTGACCTTGTCGTCATACGCCTTGAGCTCGGCGTTGAACGCGGCGGATTTACGTTGGTCCAGTTCGGCGGCTTGGGCCGCCAGCCGGGCTTTCATTTCCGCTTGATGGGGGGCGCTTCGGCGGTAAGCCTCCACGTTCGCGGCGTAATGGGCGCCGTCGTCGATACCGAGGACGGCGGGGGATTCTCCGGAACCAGTCATCACGGCATGGATGGGTCCGGAAATCTTGTTTTCTTTCAGCAAGTAGTCCGCGACTTGCTGGATCGTGTCGCGATCGGCGAATGCACGGTAACGGCTTAGATCGATGGGATCGGAATCGCCTTCCAAGGCCACCAAGCCGGCGACTTTTCCGGCGATCAAAGCGCCGACCGCCCCGCCGATGTTCTTTTGGGCTTCCAGGTTTTGGTGAACGTCTTGGATGTGGATGATAACCGGGGAGGCCGGCGACCGGGACGAAGGGAGAGAGATCTTCCGGACGGTTCCGTATTGATACGGCAAGGTTTCCAGGAGAGCCGCGTGTTGCTCGGCGAAACCTTTGGGCAGGTTTTGGGCGACCTGGGGCGACAAAGTTTGGCGCTGGGGAGCTGGGAGCTGCCCCAGAATTTGGGCGGAATCCGCGGCGCCGGGAGAGGCGGCAAGTTGTATCGCCTCTTCGGAGGAATGAGGGTCCCGGACCCGGCGGCGGCGCGCGGCCCATAAATTGGATTCGGCGGAATAGGCGAACAGACTCTGGATGGAAAAACACGCCAGGGTCAGAGCGGCGACGGTAACGCGATATAAGGGACGAATCCTCATGGCATTCCTAAGGCAAAGTATAATGGAAGAGGATTAACGATTCCTTAAGGAATTGTAAACAAATCGTAAAAACTGTTGCGAACACAGCTGTCCGAGGAAAGCTGTCAGGACTTACATGTACGGATGTGTCTCGTTAACGGTTTGAAGTTTCCGAAGGCGCAAAAAACACTACCCCGTCATCGCGAACGGTTTTCTGTGATGAAGCAATCTCGATTCTCATGCAATGCGATTGCTTCGTCGAGTCGCTTCTCGCAATGACTTCAAACCGCTACCGAGAAACGTCGGGAACTTCAACACGGTCACGAGGCATTTACACGGAGAACATCAATAGGTAATATAACAATAATGTATATATATAATACGCCATATAATAAAGATCTCCCCTATATATATCGGCGCCCGCTTTTGGCGGGCGTTCTGCTTTTGGCGGGCGTCCTCGTCGTGCGCCGGACCGTTTCGGGCCCGCCGCGGCCCGGCTCGGGCGACGTGGCCTTGTTGGCCGACGGGCGGTTGGGCGCGATCCGCGGGCGTGTGGCCGGTCCGCCGGATCGGCGGAAATTCGCCACGTCCTTCTTGGTCGAGGCGGATGGTTGGCGGGAATCCACCGGGGGGGATTTCGTTCCCGTTCACGGCGGCGTCAACGTCGTCCTCCCAGGGCGTCCCCCAGGGGTGGATTGGGGGGACGAGGCCGTGTTTTGGGGAAAGCTCAAGCCTTTGCGCGGCGCGTCCGTTCCCGGCGGGTATGACGAGCGAAGTGTTCTCGGGAACCGCGGCGTCTTTTGCCGTCTCGCCGGGAGGCCCGGCGCCGGTCAGGTCATTAAGCCGCTTTCGCGGGCTTCGCCGCTGTGGTGGGTCGTGCAAGCCCGGCGCCGCTTCCACGCCGCCTTCCGGCGCCTGAGCCCCGAGTCGAGGACGATCACGTCGGGACTGGTCCTCGGGGACCGGCCGGCGGGATTTCCCCGAATCCGCGAGGACTTCCGACGGAGCGCCACGATCCATCTCCTGGTCGCTTCCGGGACCAATGTGGCCTTCGTGCTGTCCATGTGGTGGTTACTCGCGCGGTGGGCTTTTTTTCTGTCCCGGCGGGCGGCGTTCGTCCTGGGGATACCGCTCGCCTTCTTCTACGCCTATCTGTCGGGAGCCGACCCGCCGGTGATGAGGGCGGCGGTCATGGCCGCGGTGGGCTTGACGGGACTGCTCATGGGTCGCGTGGACCGCCCGGTTCATTTGATCGGGTTCGCGGCGTTGATCATGATGATCGCGGACCCCGGCGGCCTTTTCCAGGCCGGTTTCCAAATGTCCTTCGCGGCCACTCTCGGTCTGGCGATGGGGATGCCGGCGGTGGAGGCTGTCGTGTGCTGGGCCTGCGCCGGGCCGTTTTTTTCGGCGCATCGGAAGCTGCGATCCGGCTTGACGGGTTTGATCGGCCTGTTCGCCGCCAGCTTTCTGTCGCAACTCGCTTTGTCCCCCCTGCTTGTTTTTTATTTTCGACGCATGTCCCTGGTGGGCCCCTTGGCGAACCTTTTCGCGGTGCCGTGGGGGGACGTGTGCCTGTTCCTCGGAGTCGGACTTTTCTTCTTTGACTTTTTCCACGTTCCCGGAGCGGGGGTGTGCGCGTGGGCGACGGAGAAATCCGCCCGGATCCTTTGGGGATGGGCCGGTTGGATCGGGCGTTGGCCGGGGGCGGACCTGCCGGTTCCGTGGACGCACGCCCAAGTGGGGGCCTTGGCGATCGCGGTGCTGGCGACTTTCGGCGTCCTGTGCGGGGTCCGCGCGAGGGAGGTCGAGGAAGGCACGCCGCCGTTCCCCGTGAATCGCGGCCGTTTGTGGACATTGGCCTCCGCGTGGGCCGCGGCCGCCGTGTTCATTTTCGCCGCCGGGCCTCGCCCGCCGAGACAGCCGATCTTCTTGTGGACGGGCGATCCCGGAGACGCCGCCGTGGCCATCGCCGCCGGCGGCGCGGCCACGATCATCGATCCTGTTTCGGCGGACCAGGTGAGGGGGGACTTGCTCCCATTTTTGCGTGAAAAGCGGGCGCGCCCGGTCCGAGTGGTATTCTCCCGGCTGCCCCCCCGGGGAGCGGAAATGCCGCGCGCGGTCGCGTTGGAGGTTCCGGAAGCGGAGCGTGATTGCGCCTTTGAAGCCCCCGACGGATTCCCGTGCTCCTCCTGGCCCGCGGGGACGGTTAAAAACGATCCGGGGTTGATTTGGCGTCGCGAGACGGAAAGCTCCCTGTCCGTCTCATCGGGTGGGGAGCGTTTTCTCTTTTTGTCCGACGACCGCGCCGTTCCGGGCGGGCGGTGGAAGGCGGTCTCGTTTCACCCGAAGGGCCCGACGCGACGCTTGGAAAAAAGATTACGCGGCATCGAGACGGATCGCTGGATCCTGCGCGGGCGCGGCGGCGCAAAATGGGAAGAAATTGTTCGAGAGCCCGTCCACCGGGCTGTCCGAGACGGCTTCATCCTGCGCCGGTTGGGTCGATGGGATTGACCTTTTCCATGTAGAATGTGGGCGACATGCCATCCATCGGACGCGTTCAATTGGAGACACCATTCGTCCTGGCCCCGATGGCGGGGTATGGGGACCCGCCGTTTCGGCGGTTGTGCCGCCGAGGGGGCGCGGGCTTGGTTTGCGCGGAGATGGTTTCGGCCAACGCGCTCCACTACGGGGACGAGAGGTCGCGGCGGATGATGCGCGTCTTCCCCGACGAACATCCCGTTTGCATGCAAATCTTCGGGTCCGACCCGGACCGGCTGGCCTCGGCCGCCCGCGCGGCCGAGGATGCGGGGGCCGACGTGGTCGACCTGAACGCCGGCTGCCCCGTTCCCAAGGTCGTGAAGACCGGCGCCGGCGTTCGGCTGATGGAGGATGAATCCCTCTTCGGGCGCTGCCTCGAGGCCATGTCCAAGACGGTGAAAGTTCCCGTGACGGTCAAGATGCGGTTGGGGTTCCGAGGGGTGGAAAACGCCGCCGCGCGCCTGGCGGGCGTCGCGCGGGAATCCGGAGCGGCGGCCGTCTTTCTCCATGCGCGCTACCGCCGGGACGGCCACGACGGGCCGCCCGACCTGGAGGGGTTGGCGAGCGTCGCGGCCTCGGCGGGCATTCCCGTCTTCGGAAACGGCGGGGTGGCGTGCGCGGGCGACGCGCGGCGCATGATGGACGCCGGATGCGCGGGGGTCATGGTGGGCCGGGCCGCGGTGGGGAACCCCATGATCTTTTTGGAGCTGTCGCGCGCGGACGGCGGAACCGCGGGACCGGAGGAACGGTTTCGTCTGTTGCGCGAGCACGCGAAGCTGATCGTCGAATACTACGGGGAGGCTGTGGGAATTCCGAGATTTCGAAAATTCGTGTCCTCCTACGTTCACAGCCTTCGGGGCGCGGCCGAGTTCCGCCGTCGGGCCGTCGCGGCGACGCGCCTCCAGGACCTGTTGGTTCTGGTCGGGGAGTATGAAGCCGGGTTCGGAAAAAGCGATAATTCCTCCACGAAACACGCAACTTAATTATTCTGCGGCATTCGAGCCGTTTCGAGCCGCCAACTATTGCTTGAAATCATCGTGAAATCAACCTAAAATTCAACAGTTGGAAGCAATATCCAGGAGGTTCGCCTTGGTTGCAGGCCGCGATGAAAAGCTGCTTAAGATCAGCGACGTCGCCGAAAAGGCAAAAGTTCTTCCCTCGACGATCCGCCACTACACGGACATAGGATTGCTGAAGTTCGCGGCCACGACCGAAGGCGGCCATCGCCTCTATGACGAGGAAGAGACCCTGACCCAAATGGCCCGGGTGAAGCTTCTGTCGGCTCGCGGCCTCTCTCTCCCTCAGATCCGGGCGGAGCTGGGTCCCGAGGCCAAGAAGCGAATCCTCGTCGTCGATGATGAGCCGGAAGTCGGGGACCTGGTCAAAGACGTCCTCAGCGCCCGGCATCCCTTCGAAATCAAGGTCGCCATGGACGGTTTCACGGCCGGGCGAATGGTCCTGGACGTCCTTCCGGACCTGGTGATCCTCGACCTCATGCTTCCCGGTGTGAACGGGTTCGACGTCTGCCGGCAAATCCGCGCCGACGAGGCCCTCCGCGGCGCCAAGATCCTGGCCGTGACGGGCTACGACACCCCCGAGAACATCAAGAAGATCATGGATGCCGGGGCCGACGCCTACCTCGTCAAACCCTTCGACACGCGGGACCTTGTTCGCGCGGTCGGGAAACTCCTGAAGATCGAACTCCCCGAACCGGCTTCCCACTGATCCGGGTTTTCCCGTGCGGCTCCGCACCCAGCTGACCCTGTTTTTCATCCTCATGATGGCCAGCATCTTGGGGGTGGGGCTCCTGACCGTTTGGGGGGGGCTGCGGGTCGTGGAGGCCTTCTCCGTTTCGCTGACCGGGGTCGAGCGGCTCTCGCGCATCCGGGGCCTTCAGAGCCTCCTCGGGAGGGAACGGGAGGCCCTCGTGGTCTTCCGGCGCACGGAGGATCCCAAGGAGTTGGAGCGGGCCCGTTCCCTTCACGAGGCGGCGTCGCAGCGTTTCAAGGAAACATCCCTTTTCGACCTGGAAGACCCCTCCTTCGTCCGTTCGTTGCAGGACCGTCACGCCTCGCTGGAATCCTTTTTCGAGCGGCCGGCCCCCGCCTCCGTCGAAGACACGGCCCGCCTCCTCGACGACCTGGCCGCCGCCGTCAACGAGGTGGAGGCTTCCTTTTCCGAGCGCGTTCGGGAGGACCAGGCGGACCTTCGCCGCCTCGTCCGCCGCGGAGCCCAACTCATGTTCGGCTTCATCTTTTGGCAAGTTCTGCTCGGTTTCATTTTCTCCTTGAACACCCTCCGGTCCCTCCACCGCGCGCTCAAGTCCCTCCAGGAGGGGACCGAGGCCTTCGGGCAGGGCCGGTTCGACCACCGGATTCCGGAGTTTCCCGACGACGAATTGGGGGAGTTGGCGCGCTCCTTCAACCGGATGGCCGAAAACGTCAAGGACTTGGAGGTGAAGACCATCCACATGCACCGGATGAGCGCCGTGGGGCAACTCGCCGGCGGCGTTGCCCACGAGATCAACAACCCCTTGACGGGGGTATTGGGCCAGGCCCAGGTCTTGATCGAGAAGCTCTCGCCCGACGACCCCCTGCGGGACCACGCCGAGAAGATCGAGAGGGCCGCCCTCCGGTGCCGCCGGATCGTCCGCTCTCTGCTGGACTTCTCCCGCCAGAAAGAGACGCAATTCGCCTCCCTCAACATCCACGAAACCATTGCGGCCACCCTTGAGCTTTGCGAGCCGGACTTCCACAACCACGGGATCCAGGTTATGAAGGATTTGAGCCCTTTGGTCCCGCTCACGACCGGGAACGCGGCCCAGTTGCAGCAGGTTTTTCTCAATTTGGCGGCCAACGCCGTCCACGCGATGAAGGGCGGGGGCACGCTCACCGTCTCGACCGGCCTGGCGGTCTTTGTCCCTCCGGGTCGGGAAGGGAAAGCGGACGGGATCGAGGTGGCGTTTCGGGACACGGGCTCCGGCATCGACCCCGACCATCTGCCGCACCTCTTCGAGCCGTTCTTCACCACCAAGGAAATCGGGAAAGGGACGGGCCTAGGCCTGTCGGTGTCCATGGGCATCGTCCGTAACCATGGGGGGGACATCCTGGCCGAAAGCGAGGGCAAAGACCGCGGGGCCGTCTTCCGCGTCTTCCTGCCCCTGACGCCGCCGGCCCACTTGATCTCCTCGTCCCCGTCGTCCGCCGAGGGCTACACCGGCGTCGGTCCGCGGTTCCAGCCTTAATTGGTAAAATTGCGGACATGAACAACCTTGACGTTTCCCCATCCTTCGCGCGGTCTCTCGTCTTGGACGAGCTGTTCGATCTCACCCTCTACCGGACGTTGAGGCCCGTCGCGGGCCAACCCCTGCGAAAAGTCCTGGACGAGCTGATTCCCGTCGAGACCCGCCACATGGAATTCTGGCGCGCTTTCTTTCACCTTTCACCTCAATCATTGGGTTTTGGCCGGAAGCTGAAGCTCGGGTTCCTATACGCCGCCGGGCGGGTATTCGGCGACGGGGCCATTCAGCTCATCCTGGAGGGGATCGAGGTCTCCGGGATCCGCAAGTACCTGACCGTCTGGGAGGCCGCGAAGGGGAAGCCTCTGGGCGAGGCCGTCAAGGACATTCTGAAAGACGAGATGGGCCACGAGGATGAGCTCGTTTTGGCCGGCTCGTCCCGCCGCATGGACCCGGAAAAGGTCCGCTCGATCTTCCTGGGGTTCAACGACGGCTGCGTGGAGATCCTGGGGGCGGTGACCGGTTTCATGGCGGCGTTCAAGGACCCCGCGCACGTCCTGGCCGCGTCTGTCCTGGTGGCTTTCGCGGGGGCCCTTTCGATGGCGGCGGGCGCCTGGGCGGCCGTCGAGTCCGAGACGGAGGTCTTCGCGACCGAAGACGCCAAGCGCCGGTTCATGTCGGACGGGTCGGCAGGAGGAACGCCGCCCGGGAGTCCTTGGTCGGCGTGTTGGGTCGTCGGGATCAGCTATTTCGTGGGGGCCGCGGTGCCGGTGGCGCCGGCTTTTCTGGGCGCGCACGGCCTGGGGTGGATCGTGGCTTCCGCCGGGGCGGCGGTCGTGGCCGTTTCCGTCATCCTCTCATTCTTGACGGGGATGGCCGTGCGCCGGAGGATCGCCATCAACCTGGTCGTGGTCTTCCTCGCCGTCGGGCTGTCCTGGGCGGCGGGCCTCATGGCCGGGCGGTTTTGGGGGATCACCCTGTGAGGATCACCGATCGCCTGCGGGCGGACCACAAGGCTTTCCGCAAGATGCTGTCGGACTTGACGGAAATGGCTTGCCGGACGCCGGAGGATCGCGAGGCGGAGCGCCTGCGCCGGACCGTGGAAACCTTGGGCCGCATGGTGCGATACCACGCGGAGGTCGAGGACAGAATTTATTTCCCAGCGGCGGAAAGGACCGGCGGATTCCGTCTGGATATCCTCGCGGGGCTGGTCCGGGAGCATGCGGCCATCACGATGTATTTGTTCAAGATCGAGGAGCAGCTCGCGACGGACGCGTGGACCTTGACGTTCTCCTTGCTGGACCGGGGCCTGCGGGGTCACTTGGAGCGCGAGGAGAGGGACATCTTTCCGGTTTCTGAGCGGCTGATGGACGAGGAGACCTTGCATCAACTGGGAGCCAAGAGCATCGAATGAACTTCTTTGAAAGCGAAGCGCGCGCGCACAGCAGAAGCGGGCTGCTGGTGTTCCTTTTCGCTTTGGCTTTGGCGGCCATTATCGTGGCCGTGAACGGCCTTGTCTTTTTCGTATTGTTCCGCCTCCGATACCAACCGACGGCAACCTGGCAGGACCTCCTCGTTCAAGCCGTCCACGGGGAGGGGCCGTTCTTCCACACGACGATGGCCGTGGCCCTCCTGGTGGGTTTTGCGGCCCTCTTCAAGATGGGGAGCCTCAAGTCCGGCGGCGCCTCCGTGGCGGAGATGATGGGAGGCCGGCGGATCGCTCCCGATACGAAGGACTTGGGCGAGCGGCGGCTCATGAACGTCGTCGAGGAAATGTCCCTGGCCAGCGGGATCGGCGTGCCGCCCGTCTATGTTTTGCCGGACCGGGGGATCAACGCCTTCGCGGCCGGGTACTCGCCCTCCTCGGCGGTGGTGGCCGTTTCCAGCGGGGCGTTGGCCGTCCTGACCCGCGACGAACTGCAGGGCGTGGTCGCCCACGAATTCAGCCACATCTTCAACGGCGACATGAAGCTCAACATCCGGCTCATCGGATTGCTGGGGGGGATCGTGGCCCTCGCGGTGGTGGGGCGCCTCGTCATGCAGGGAGGGGGCCGCGTCGGTTCCGACGGGCAGCGGCGCGGGGGGGTCCCCGCGGCGCTCCTTTTGGGATTGGGCTTCTTCTTGATCGGGTACATCGGGGTCTTCTTCGCCCAGTTGATCAAGAGCGCGATCTCGCGCCAGCGGGAGTTCCTGGCGGACGCATCGGCCGTACAGTTTACGCGGAACCCGGCTGGAATTTTGGGCGCTTTGCTGAAGATTCGGGACGGCGCGGGGTCCCGGCTCGGCCACTCTTCGACGGAAGAAGTGAGCCATCTGCTTTTCGCCGAGGGCGTGTCGTCCCTGTTCGCCACGCATCCGCCCCTGGAGGACCGCATCCGGGCCATCGACCCGTCCCGGACGTTGGAGCCTCGGGTGAAGGAGGATTCAGCCCGGTTTGAAGAAGAGGTGGGGGCGATGGAGCCGGCCGTGAGATTCGCGGGGTCGGCGCCGGATCGCCCCGCCGACGCGTCGGGCTTTGCGGAGGCCGCGCGCGACGATGGGCCGGCGAACGCGGCCGGGGCCGCCGCGGTTTCGGCGGGCCGGGTGACGGATTCGGTGGGGCGCCACGCGCCCGAGGCGCTTGACGCGGCGAAAGGGATGTTGGATCGGATCCCCGCGCCCTTCCGTTCAAGCCTTCAGACGATGCCCGGCGCCAGGGCGGGGGCGTATGCCGCGCTCCTGGATCCCCGCGACGACATTCGAAAACGTCAGATGGGCCTCTTGGGAGAGGAGGCGCCCTCGGCCGAAATCGCCTTAGCGCATCTCGCGGCGGCGGGCGAGGAACTTCGCCTTCCCGTCTTGGGACTGGCGGTCTCCGCCTTGCGCGGAATGTCCTCCGCGGAGAAGGACGGTTTTTTCCAGCGCGTCCACGCCCTGATAATCGAGGACAACCGGCTCACCCCCTTCGAAATGCTGGCCGACGTGTTTCTTCGCCGGGCCCTGGATGAGGCCCCCGGCGCTCCCGGTTCGGGACCCGGTTCCGTGCGGGCGGCCTTCGGGGAGGTCGTGACCGTCCTGTCGTTCTTGGCTCACGCGGGGAACCCGGGGCGGCCCCAGGCGGCCATGGAGGCATTCTCGCGCGGAGCGGAGCGTCTTGGGCCCGGCCTCCGCGCCGCGATCATGCCGATCATCGAAATCGAGCCCGACTCTTTGCGCGAAGCTTTTGACGCCCTGGCCGCATCGGACTCGGACGTCAGGCGGCGCATGATGGACGCCGCGGAGGCCTGCGTCATGGCCGATGAAAAGGTGATGGTGGAGGAGTGGGAGATCTTGAGGGTGTTGGGCGGCGCGCTGGACTGCCCCCTACCCCCCTGGGGGACGTCCCCTTCAAACTAGGAGGAATACCATGTCTGTCGGACTTATCGTCTTATTGGCTGTTGCGTTATTTGTGGTGTTGTGGGCCGTGGGGATTTTCAACCGGCTTGTCTCGCTCAAAAACCGGTTCAAGAACGCCTTCGCGCAGATCGACGTGCAACTCAAGCGCCGGTACGACTTGATCCCCAACCTGGTCGAGACGGCGAAGGGCTACCTGGCCCACGAACGGGGGACGCTGGAGGCCGTCATCACGGCGCGGAATTCGGCCCATGCGGCCCTCCAAACGGCGTCCCAGGCGCCGGACCAGCCGGGGGCGGTCCAGGCCCTTTCCGGGGCCGACGCGGGCCTGACGGCGGCCTTGGGACGATTGTTCGCGCTTCGGGAAGCCTATCCGGACCTGAAAGCCAACCAGACGATGGCCCAGTTGATGGAGGAGCTGACCTCGACGGAGAACAAGGTGAGCTTCGCCCGGCAGTCCTACAACGACGCCGTCATGACTTACAACACGTCCCGGGAGCAATTCCCCAACAGCTTCATCGCCGGGTTCGGCAGTTTCCCGCCCGCGGAGCTCTTCCAGATCGAGAACGCGGCCGAGCGCCAGGCCCCCAAGGTGTCGTTTACCTGACGTCGGGCCGTCCAAAGAACGCTCCCGGTTTGCGGGCCGCCATCTTATATGATAATATGAACATATGGTGATGAAGCGGCGGGTTTTGGCGGAGAGCCTTGCCTTCCGGATCAAGGCCGATTTCCTGAAGTCGCTCGCCCACCCGACCCGGCTGGCCATCATCGAGTACCTCAAGGGGGGGGAGGCGTCCGTCGGGAAGATGGGGACGGATTTGGGGCTGGAGCAGTCGAGCCTCTCCAAGCACCTGGGAGTGCTTCGCCAGGCCGGCATCGTCGTCCCGCGGCCCGAAAAATCGAGCGTGCATTATTCCATCAAAGATCGGGATATCTACCGCATTTTGAGGCCCATCGCCCGCATTTTGATGAAGAAGCTCAAGGAGAGCGGGCGGATCCTGGGCGGTTTGGGCAAAAAGTAAGCGGTAGCGGTCGCGAATTTTACCCGCCGTCCCCTCAACTTGAGGTCAACGTCGTGCTCTGGTTCATCGTTCTCCTTTTCTTCTTTCCTCTGGTCGGCTTCGCAGGGTTCCTGCTGGGGCCGGTCGTCCCGCGCCTGAGACGCTTCATGCCGTGGGCCGTGGTGGGGGGATGCCTGGCCGGCGCCGGCGCGGCCGGGTCTTGGCTTCTGTCGGGCCGAACGTGGACGTTGCTCCGTTCGTGGTCCGTGCCCGGCGGGTCATTCTCCCTCGGGATGGATTCGCTCTCTTCCTTCTTTCTTTTCCTGGTCTTCCTGGTCGGGGCCGCATCGGCGCTGACCGCCGTCGATTACATGGAGGATGACGAGCCGCGGAGCCGGGATTCGTTTTGGTTCTTCTTCGGGTTGCTGATCTCGTCCATGGCGCTCGTCACGGCGGCGAGGAACGCGGTCCTATTCCTTGTCGCGTGGGAGATCATGGCGCTCAGTTCCTTTTTTCTCGTCGTACACGACGACGAGAAGCTTTCCGTGCGCCGGGCGGGATGGCTGTACCTGGCGGCCTCCCACATCGGGGCCGCGGTCCTGGTCGTCTTCTTCCTCCTCTTGGGCCGCGGGGCTCACACCCTTGATTTCAACGCTTTCCCAGGTCCGGCCGCTGCCCGCGCCGGGACCCTGTTCCTCCTGGCCCTGGCCGGTTTCGGCATGAAAGCCGGCTTGGTCCCCCTGCACATCTGGCTGCCGGAGGCGCATTCAGCCGCGCCGAGCCCCGTCTCCGGGCTCATGTCGGGCGTCATGATCAAGATGGGGATCTACGGTCTCGTCCGTTCGCTGGGATTCCTCGGCGCGCCCCCGGCGTGGTGGGGGGCGGCCCTTCTCTCGGTCGGGGCGGTCTCGGGGGTCCTGGGCGTCCTGTTCGCGCTGGCCCAGCACGATCT